>Ga0180438_10002317_pt1 | contig 31509 bp, 25 predicted proteins | sample SS_ome_12_FD_132455 | JGI IMG/M metagenome (GOLD analysis project Ga0180438, IMG submission 132455) | Hypersaline lake sediment archaeal communities from the Salton Sea, California, USA - SS_3_D_2 metaG | ecosystem: Environmental > Aquatic > Non-marine Saline and Alkaline > Hypersaline >...
AAATCCGAAATTCGAATATCGAAATCCGATGCTACTCTGCGAAGTAGACCGCTACGTAGCACGAGAACAAATTCAAAATCCAAATTTTCAAAATTCAAAACAAAAGCAAATCCCAGTGGGGAACTCACCACTCACCACTCACCACTCACCAAAGCTTGGGGCCACCAAGCCACAAAGACACCAAGAGAGTTCAAAACATAAAGAAGGCATTCATCATTCATCGGACCAATTCATCACTCATCATTTATCTCCTGACCCGCTCATTCAATACGAACGAGATGTATCGAGATTAATGTTCATCGGTGCCAACAAGAATCCAGAAATAGTTCCTATTAATAAGACACAACTGAGGGTGAATTACTTCATCGGAAATGACAAATCCAAATGGCACTGTGATGTTCCAACCTCACAGGCGGTATTGTATAAAAACCTATATAAAAATATCGATTTGAAGGTTTATGGTATTGAAAAACAAATCGAATACGATTGGATTGTTAAACCTGGAGGAAATCCCGGAGATATAAGATCCGAGTACAAAAACGTAAAAGGCACCCGAATTGATGAAGATGGCAATCTTCTTATTGAGACGGATTTTGGAGAACTGATGCATAAGAAGCCTGTGAGCTTCCAGGAAATTCGCATGGAGGGAACAGAGGACCGGATAGAAGTAGGAGTTAAATTCAAAAAAAGCAAAAAAAATACATATGGATTTGAAGTGGGTAAGTACGATAAAAGTAAAGAATTAATTATTGATCCGGTTGTTCTGGCTTACTCCACCTACCTGGGAGGAGGAAGTAATGAATGGGGCTTTGATATAGCCGTTGACAGCAGCGGCAATATATATGTAACTGGATGTACATCCAGCACAGATTTCCCTTGCATGAACCAGTACAAGGCTGATCTAGGAGATACAAATGATGATGTCTTTGTTACAAAGATTGATACGACTCAGAGTGGTGTATCTAGTCTCATCTACTCCACCTATCTGGGGGGGGAATGGGGAGACGGTGGAGGTGGCATAGCCGTTGACAGCAGCGGCAATGCCTATGTGACGGGATGGACATCCAGTACCGATTTCCCCTGCAAAAACGAGTACCAGACAGACCCAGGGGATTTTAATGATGATGCCTTTGTTACCAAGATCGATACGACTCGAACCGGTGTATCGAGTCTCATCTACTCCACTTACCTGGGGGGGGAATGGGAAGACGGTGGAGATGGCATAGCTGTTGACAGAAGCGGCTACGTATATATGACGGGATATACAAATAGCACCGATTTCCCCTGCAAAAACCAGTACCAGACATATAAAGGTTATTGTGATGCCTTTGTTACAAAAATCGATACGACTCAAAGCGGTGCTTCTAGTCTCATCTACTCCACCTATCTAGGGGGGATGGGTTATAACCATGGTGCTGGCATAGCCGTTGACAGCAGCGGCAATGCCTATGTGACGGGATGGACATCCAGTACCGATTTCCCCTGCAAAAACGAGTACCAGAACGATCCAGGGAACGGCGATTGGGATGCCTTTGTTACAAAGATCGATACGACTCAAAGTGGTGTCTCCAGCCTCATCTACTCCACCTACCTGGGAGGGAAATGGGAAGACGGTGGTGATGGCATAGCCGTTGACAGCAGTGGCAATGCCTATGTGACCGGACGTACAGACAGCACCGATTTCCCCTGCCAAAACCAGTACCAGACATATAAAGGCTATTGTGATGCCTTTGTTACAAAGATCGATACGACTCAAAGCGGTGTTTCTAGTCTCATCTACTCCACCTACCTAGGGGGGGAAAAACTTGACTCTGGCATTGGCATAGCCGCTGACAGCAACGGCAATGCCTATGTGACTGGATGGACAAACAGCACCGATTTCCCATGCCTGAACCCTTACCAAACAGATCTAGATGATATATGGATTGGTTCGACTGATGCCTTTGTTACAAAGATCGATATGACTCAAAGCGGTGTCTCCAGTCTTATCTTCTCTACTTACCTGGGGGGGGAAGATAATGACGAGGGCTGTGGAATAACCGTTGACAGCAGCGGCAATGCCTATGTGACTGGAGGTACAGGTGGTGATTTCCCCTGCAAAAACCAGTACCAAGGCACCTATGCGGGGGGATATTTTGATGCCTTTATTACAAAGCTAAAATATAAGATAGATCCAGCTCCACCTCATGTGACCACAACAGCAGTATCTTCTGTAACTGCAACTTCTGCTTCCAGTGGTGGGAATGTATATTCTGACGGAGGCGCAACAGTTTCTGCCAGGGGAGTATGCTGGGGCACATATCCAAATCCAACGGTTTCAGACAGCCATACTACAGATGGAACTGGAATAGGAAAATTCACCAGTTCAATAACCGGTTTAACTCTTTGGATAACTTATCATGTCAGGGCGTACGCTACAAACAGCGTGGGAACTTCTTACGGCAGTGATATGACATTTACAACCGCTGTTAATCCGACAATATCCGGTACCGTCACCGATGGGAGAAATCCGATAGCAGGTGTTACGATTACCTTCTCCCATAACGGTCATACGGAATCCACGGATTCAGATGGAAATTATTCTTATACTGTCGAATACGGAACATCAACCACCGTAACAGCCTCAAAATCCGGATATACGTTCACTCCATCCGAGTACTGCTTTACCAATCTCAAGGAAAATAAACCCAACCAGGATTTCACTGTCGTTAATTACATAATTGTCACTATCACAAATCCCCAGGATGGTGATACCGTATCGGGAGCAGTGATTATCACAGCAAACGTATCTTCAAATGATTCAAGTGCAGCAGTGGTATCCGCCCTGTCAGTGACAGGCGTTGAATTTTACATCGATGGGGAACTGGAAAAACAAGACGCAAGCTCACCCTATCAATACCGATGGGATACCAATTTAGTTGCAAATGGGAGTCATTCCATAAAAGCAAAGGCATTTCATTCATCGGGTTTATCCAGGGAGCATGAAATTACTGTCCATGTAAACAACTCCACAGAACCGCCCCATATCGAACTCAACCGAGCTCGCTTAAACTTCGGGGCTGTAATCGGCGGTTCCTGGACCGGTTCCCAGACCTTTTTAATCGAAAACAGCGGCGGATGCTGCCTGAACTGGACTGCTGCAGTATCCGATACCTGGATACATGCAACTCCTTTGAGCGGTATTGCAAATATGTTGGTCACCGTATCAGTCGATGTTACCGGTCTTGCAAAGGGTAGTTATTCAGGCACAGTTACAATAACCGATGCGAATGCCGATAATTCACCCGCATCAGTCGATATTTACCTGGAAGTCATGCAAAAGGCACAGGAAATGCCTCTTTTTGGCAATTTTGATTCTCCTCTGCATGGCTCTTTTATTGCAGGCAGTATTCCAGTGACTGGATGGGCGTTGGATGATGTTGAAATCTCAAACGTTAAAATCTTTCGCAATCCGATGGAGGGTCATGAGAAAGGATTGATATATATTGGAAATGCCATATTTGTGGAAGGAGCAAGACCGGATGTGGAACTTCAATTCCCGACATATCCAAAAAGTTATCAGGTTGGATGGGGATACATGATGCTTACCAATATGCTGCCCAACCAGGGCAATGGAACTTTTGTCTTAACTGCCATTGCCGCAGACAGTTCCGGCCATGAAGTCGTACTGGGATCAAAAACCATAACCTGTGATAATGAACATGCTGTCAAACCTTTTGGAGCAATCGATACCCCCAGCCAGGGCGGCGATGCTTCTGACATGGATTTTGCCAATTTTGGATGGGCATTAACGCCGCAGCCAAACACGATTCTTACGGATGGTTCGACCATCAACGTATGGGTCGATGGAGTACCGTTAGCAGGCCATCCGGTTTACAATCAGTACAGGGAAGATATTGCCACCTTATTCCCCGGGTACAATAACAGCGAGGGTGCCGTGGGTTACTACTACCTTGATACAACCCTTTATGCTAATGGTATTCATACCATCGCATGGTCTGTAAAGGATAATGCGGGTAATTCAGACGGCATTGGGAGTCGATTCTTCAGAATTCTAAATGTGGCCAATAAAACAAATACACAATCATCCCATAAATATAACAGTGTGGATGTCTCCAACATGAATCCCTCTTCTGCGCCTGTTTTTCTTAAAAGGGGATACTTTCATGATTCTGCACCCCAAATCCTGTATCCGGATAAAGAAGGTATCATTCATATTGTCATAAAAGAAGATGAACGCATCGAGATAGGATTAAGGGATCAGGGATCAGGTTCCACCAGGTATTTTGGTTATCTATCTATTGGTCAGAAGCTGCGTAGGCTGCCTATCGGTTCATTCTTAGACTCCTGGAACGGTATTTTCTACTGGCAGCCGGGTCCAGGGTATCTTGGCCTGTATAATTTGGTATTTATTGAAAAAAATCCCAAAGGCAAAACAAGTAAGACAGAAATAAGAATAATCATTACTCCAAAGTTTAAGTAACTTACTGAACTAAGGTTGAGGAAAATAAAAGAAGAATAAATAAAGAATATCGAATATTGAATGTCGAACACCGAATGAAGAAGGAAAAGAGAAAAATAGAAATGTGGAATGATAAACCTTATTATAGCTTTTAAGGTATCTTTCTTCCATCCTTCGACATTCGATATTCATTATTCGACATTCTACATTCAAAAAAACGAATCTTAGGGTTCCGGCTCCACTGGTATACGCTGCCATTATTTTCTCGCGAAATCTTTCCATTTTTTGGCAAAAAAAACTTTTTTTGCTGTAATTTTTTGTCAAATGTTGTATAATATACATAAGAGGAACAGGTGATTATATTATCGGTTTCAATTAAAGAAATTCTTGACTTTTTAAAACAAAATATCTCGTTCCCGGAAATATTGAAGAATCTCAGGTGTGATAAAAACATCCTGAGCCTGGAGATTCCACGGAAAAGCGCACCAAGTATTCCTATTCACAGTGATTTTAATTTTTCCGGTCATACCTTTAAATTAACGCTAAACTCAGGGGAGATCAATGCACTGGCCGATATTACCTTCAGTATTGAAGAGTTGTTTGATTTTTTAAAGATAAATGTCAGATTCCCTGAATTCCTGGAATCACTTGAATACAATGATCAAGACCATGTCTTACACCTGACCATTGAGAAATCAGGGATGAATATTTTTCAAGAGCAGCCCCTGTTGCAAAATCAACTGGAATTCATATCAAAATTGGCCCCGAATTCCAAAGACAAGATACAACTGTGGGTGGAAGCTGTTTTTAGGTGATCTATCAAGAAAAGGGAAGGAGGAAAACATGGGAAGATTAAAGGTTTCTTGCCAGCAAGCGGTTGAATTTCTTGATAAACATGAATTTGAATTTAAAAAGAAAATGACGGATTTCAGGTTTTCGTATAATACCATTAAATTTAAGTTTAAATATCGACCGTTTAATCCCAACTTAAAAGTAGAGTTCATATTGTTTCGTGATGGTATTCTTTATGTGAAAACCACTTCCAGTAATGTTTTTGTGGTGCTTGTAAAAATATTTGTTGGGATCAATCGCAATGTCGATAAGATATTAGAAAAAGCTAAATTGAATCAATTTGTGGAAAGAGAAAAGGGTCGTACACAACTGGTTTTAAAAATTAAAGTCAATGAATTCCTGGAAACCAAGATTAAAGGAATCATCGTCCAAAATATTAAATTGGAAGACAAGGAACTTCTCATCGATTTCATATGCCAGGAAAGAAAATGATACTGTATTTACACTAAAGAGCGCCGTTCTTGTAGGGACGCGATTTATCGCGTCTGGATTAATTCCTCCCACATCCAACGGGTAGGGGTCTTGATATATTAAATGATTTCCTATAAAATATGATTATGATAGATATTGATTTTTCGATCTGTTTTCTTGAGCAGTTGAATCGAATAGAAATAGGAATAAGAAAGGGAGGAACGCATGTCACGAGGAGATATTGTCGGACTGGTGTTGTCATACCTATATGCCTTTGGATTGTTGTTTACAGTGGAAGCCATTGGAAAGCATTTCAAGTGGCATCAAGAGTTTACACGCAAAATCATCCACATCGGAGCAGGACTGTGGATATGGGGGATCCTGTACTTTTTTGACCACTGGTATTTTGGGATCATTCCTTTTGCAACATTTATTGTGCTCAATTACGTTTTTTATCGTCAGCAGTCGTTTAAGGCGATGGATACCATTGAATCAACCCCTGGGACTGTTTATTTTGCTCTTTCCATCACTGTGTTATTTGTGTGGCTGTGGCGTACCGGCGAGGAGGTGGATCGAGTACCCATTGCTGCAGGGGCTGTGATGGCAATGACCCTGGGCGATGCGTTCGCTTCTATTATCGGAAGACGCTGGGGAAAACATACCTACACTTTTTTTGGCCACACGCGCTCCTGGGAGGGCACGGCTGCCATGGCTGTGACCAGCTTGGTGGGGATTGCATTCACACTATTCCTGCTGCCAGGATCGGCGCTTAGTCCCAATAGTATCGTACTGTCCGGGAGTGAAGTGGTGGTGTTGTCGCTGGCTGGAGCTGCAACAGCAGCAATCTCCGAAGCACTTTCCCCGGCCGGGACAGATAACCTCAGCGTTCCACTGCTGACGGGATTGGTCATGGTTTTACTCAGCAGTTTGTTGCATTTGGGATTGTTGCTATAGTTGGTGTTATAAAGGTGGCGACGTTGAATATTTTGATCCAGATGGCCTGGGGGATTTTGATCAGTGGAGTGATTGCATCTGCTGCTTATCGGAGTGGGTCCCTTTCAAAAAGCGGTGTGGTGGGCGCAATGATTGTAGGGACAACCATTTTTGGCTTTGGCGGCTGGGTGTGGGGAGCTTTGTTGATTGTGTTTTTTATGCTTTCCAGCCTGCTTTCTCATTACAAGGCAACAGTCAAAGCACACCTGGCTGAAAAATTTGCCAAGGGGCATCAACGCGATTTGAGCCAGACATTGGCAAATGGAGGAGCTGGTGCGCTGATGGCCTTTGCTTTTTTCTTTTTTCCCAACCCGGTGGTATTGGCCGCCTATGTAGGCGTTATTGCCACAGTCAATGCCGATACCTGGGCCACTGAGTTGGGCGTCCTGTCCAGGCGCCCTCCACGGCTGGTAACCACCTGGCGCCCGGTGGAACCCGGTACCTCAGGCGGTATTTCCCTGCAGGGAACTTTGGCTTCTCTGGCCGGCGCACTGGCCATAGGGTTGGCTGCCGCAATCTTTTTAGCCATTGACCACATCCTGGGTGGAACTGTAAATACCTTTCTCGAGTCGGAGGGTATTCCGGGCGGTGTATTACTCGTATTACCCGCAGTGATAGGTGGCGTGATCGGTTCATTATTCGACAGCCTGTTGGGTGCCACTGTTCAGGCGATCTATTACTCACCAACCCGCCAGAAGGAAACAGAGAGGAAAGTCGATGCCGATGGTACCACCAATGTCCACAAACGCGGTTGGCGGTGGCTGACCAATGATTGGGTGAATTTTCTCAGTTCATTGGTGGGCATGCTGGTGGCAATACTGGTCTGGAAAGCCCTCAACTAATATTAATTATATGTAGCCACTTAAATATATTAATATTTGGAGCAATATTTTTAATATATTTAATTTTGCCTCTATTTTTCCTGTTCCTTAAAGATAATCTTTCATCCTATCAACCGATGTTCTTTCCTTATTGGTGGTTTCATCGGTTAATGGTATAATTCTAACAGGTGATATGATGCTTGAACAAGATATTGATAAACTGAGTGGAGAACAGGGCAAGATTGTTGAATCAAATCCGGTGCATGTGGACTCGCCTTTTCAGGATAAAGTGGAGATTTTTAAGATAAAATACCTCAGCGATGGCCTTAAAATAACCGGTTTTTTACTGCGGCCCGTCATTATCAAGAAGGGTGAAAAATTGCCTGTCATTATCTTTAATAGGGGAGGGGTGGGTGATTCCCATAAAATCAATGAAGAAACATTGGCCTACCTTTCCCTTTTGCCGGCACCCAGCGTACACGGCACACATGGTTATGTGGTTGCCGCTACCCAGTACAGGGGCAATGACGGCAGTGAAGGCTCGGAAAGTTACCTTAACAAAGATGGTGACGATGTGCTTCATATCCTGGCGATGGTAAGAAGTTTACCTTATGTAGATACCCAAAAGATAGGCATGCTGGGTTTCTCACGGGGAGCAGCGGTTACCTACCAGTTACTGAAACACCAGGTGGATATCAAGGCTGCCTGTGTCATGGGCTGCGCCACGGATTTCGTGGATGCCTATTATCAACTTCCCCACTACCAACCGTTCCTTGAAGCGATGTTCAACGGGAAACCAGAGACTGCAAAGGAGGAATATATAAAGCGCTCTCCCCTTTACTGGCCGGAAAAGATCAATGTGCCTTTGTTAATTATCCAGGGCACGGATGACCATCATGTGCCCATCCACCAGGTCCTTCAACTGGCGGAAAAGTTAAAAGCTTTAAATAAAATTCATGACCTGGTGATATACCCCGAAGGTGATCATACATTGGATAAAGTAGGGGAGGATAAAGACCGGAGAATCCTGCAGTGGTTTGAAACCTATCTATAAAGGAATTTATATCCTTTTAACTATGAAATGATTCATATATTCCACTAATCGGGAACAGGTAATACCAGTTCCCTACAATCTACAATCTTTTCCCTTTGTCTCCTGTCTTTATCCGTGTATATCCGTGTTTATCCGTGGCTTCAACAAAAAAGGAAGACAAGACTCAAATATCAAACCAGGAATTCCGCCGGTATATCTTTAATCCTGGAAATATCCTTTATTTTATCCCGTACATCGAATCCCATGGTGCATTTAACGCTGCAGGTGGCACAATCGTTACAGGCAAGATGGAAAAAATCTATCCGCTCCATGGCTTCCCTAGCTTTGGCAAGGTTCCGGTAACCGTAAGCATACATATAACTCCGCATCAAAGTGGGAATATCCAGCTTCTTTGGACACTGGCTCAGACACTGCCTGCATTGACTGCAATAGAGACCAGTCATGGCGAGTTTCTCACCCATTTTCAGGTCTGCCTTTTCCAGTGGGGTCAGGGTTAAGTCTTCCATCACAGATAGGGCGGTCTCCATTTGGTCGAAGGTAGAAAATCCTGGAATGGTGGTATGAATATTTTCATTTTGAAGCACCCATTTTAACGCTGCTTTTGCATTGATGGGATGCTTCCTTTCCCTGTCCCAGTAAACCCCTGCCAGGGGCTTCATGACCACGATTCCCAGACCTGCTTTGGCAGCATAATCAATGGCCTTCTGAACGTCGGCAAGATGGGGCTGACGGAAATTGTAGGCGGTGAGGATCACATCATGGACTTTACTATCCACTGCAGCCCGAATCACCTCGGGTTCATTGGTATGAACAGAAATCCCGACAGAACGGGTTTTCCCTTCTTTTTTCATTTTTTGTAAGGCAGAGAGGATGGGTTCGTAAAAGATAGACTCTTTTTTTACAACAGCGTGCAAGTAGAGGATCTCTACGTAGTCCAGTCCAAGACGTTTCAGGCTGGTTTCAAATTTTTCAATAAAAGAGGCCGCACTTGCCTCCTTTGAGAAAATACCGGTTTTATCATCCGTAGGTACATAGACTTTGGTGCCGATAACATAGGAATCCCGCGGCCTTCCTTTGATGACTTCTGCAAGCATCAGTTCGTGACGCCCCCCATTATAAGTATTCGCTGTATCGAAATGAACAATACCTGCATCAAGGGCAGCGCTGTATAAATTTTTTTCAGTCGCCTGCGCTCCCATACTGATAATCGGAAGTTTGATACCTGTCTTCCCAAGGGTCCTGTAAATGATCTTTCTCTTCTCCTTGGTCTCTTTTATTGTACTCTCTTTTTGTCCCTTTAATATAGATGGAAGAAAAGTCACTCCCGCAAGGCCTGCTGCGCTTTTCTTTATAAAACTCCGTCGATCAGTGTTTATTTTTTTCATTGGTTTCGATTCCTCCTTTTATGATTTTTTTACTGGGTTCTTAAATCCTGTATGGTGAGTTGATCCTTTTTTTTGAACTCTTTGGGGATCGAATAGATACCGGCAGGGGCATTTTTCTCGGACATTTCCACAATTTCCCTGGTTGATTTGACAGCTTTGCCATCTATGTAGCGTATTATTTCAGAAGAGACCCGGACACCTTTAATCTTTTTCATCTCGTTTATTAGGGCCTCGTCAAAGTTGCTAAGCGTTAAAAAAACAGGAAGTATTTCCATGTAGGCATTCAAATCGAATGGAACGTTCGTTGTGTACCAGGCCTTCGTATCTCTTTGATTAAGACGTGCTCCCTCGTAGACAATCCATGTGTTGATTGTATAACACCGGGTATCCCATTTGCCGATTTTTTTTGTTTCTGAAGTCTCTTTGACTTCCCCTTTGGTACGGAACAGAGCGATCCTCATCATCAGTTGTTCCGGTAGGATTTTCGCCAGATCCAGTGGGAGTGTGGTTTCAACATACGTTTTATCATTGCGATTGGCGAAAATGAACTGATTTTGATTCAGATCAATGATAACAATCCGGCCTTGGGTAAAAGCAGCCATTTTTTTATTCCCGATCCAGAATTCGTTCACTGTTTCAGTGGCTGGCTCGACGGTCCCATGATGATAAACTGAATCCGTATGTGTTTTCTCTTGTAGATACACATCTGCATTCATTCCAACTGCTGTGATGGTAACCATCACAATGACAAATACAAATAAATATTTATTCATGATACCTCCTTTATTAGATAATAATTCACACTCTGAAATACATTAATACGGTGATACGCAGATAAGGTGAAATGGTTTTTTTAAATGCTCTCTTTTAAGAAAAGAAGATCAAGCTAAAGAATAAAGGGGTAGAGAGGTAAAGAGGTAAAAGAGTATTTGTAGAACGCGAACCGCTAAAAGCACAAAACGAATGACTAATGATTTCTTTAAAGCTCTTGTCTCGAAACGGTACAATTTTTAAAAAATCTGGAAAGCATTGATATTAAAACAATAGCGAATGGATAAGGGAGTTCAACTAATATTCTGTGTACCAAAATGATACAGAGCCTGGAAAGCCCTTCCAGGAAAGCACAAGAGGCCATAAATATGATAATCTAAGAAATGTGTGTGTGCCGAAACGAAACACTTTTGAAAAATACATAAAATTCAAGTTGATAACCAAAAACGGCTCGCAAAAAGGTTTTAAGGATTTTTTTATGAACTTGGCACAAGAATTGCCTCTTAATTAGCCTAACGCTTTTTGAGAGGAGTTAGATGATGATTGAAGTGATAAAAGTTAGCATGGTGGCAAAGACAAAGGAAAAGAAGCTTACTCCCATGATAATTGATGATGATATAACGATGCCAAAAAGTCAATCGCCTTTAGAACATCAAACGGCTGTTCTACTCTCAGATGGGCGGAACGGCTGTTGGAATTAAAGGAGATCGAATTGACAAAAAATAAAAAAACTAAAGGAGGCTAAAATGACATCAATACGCGACACACTAAGTGCGTTGGGTTATGATTTATTGAGTTTTACCACGCTCAGTTTAGATCCCAATCCAGTTCCACCGACTTGTACCGGTGGCAGCTGCGACAAAGGGTGTACCAACGGTTGTTCTTCATGTAGTCCCGGCTGTAACACCGGTACTTATTGATAAGAATAATTCAATGCCAGAGCTAGCCCAACTTCCGCACTTTAGAAAATATAAGTTGCTATTCATGGCTATTTCTAAAAGCGATAACCACTAATTACAAGGGTTTCACATCTGGAAATTGACCTTGAGGGACTAAAACAAATTTGACAAAATCGGTAGAAGACAGTATAGTTTGAGTATGATGATTAAAAAAATTCTATTTGAAATTTTTGATATATTGCACATTTCGATAAACAAAACGTTTATATAGGGACTAAAAAAATAACAAAATCATTTAATATAAGGTATTTCGGGCTTTAGGATGCGGAAGTTGGTCCAGGGTTCCCGGCACCTTCAATGATGTCGGGAATCTTTGGCTCACTGGTACTAAAGTCCATTGGAGGAATAGAATGAAAAAAACATTTATTAAACCAATTATTTTTATGTTCCTGTTGCTGCTGGTTTACTTCAGTATTCCAGCGGAAAATCTGGAAACTCCCCTTAAAAATATAATGCCTGGGAGAATTTTCCTGGTAGACAATGAGGGGAATTTCTTTATCAGTTCAGGCAGCCATGCCATTGCTAAATATTCTCCTAACGGAGAATTCCTACTGAAAATGGGGCAAAAAGGAGAAGGCCCCGGAGATATCAAACGATTGGGATGGTTTGCCCTGCATCCGAAAGATGATTTGATCTATGTTACGGAATTTTATAGCGGAAACAAATGGATTTCCAAATTTTCCAGGGATGGGAATTACCTGGGGCACTGGAAATGTGACCTGGACCGGTCCAAATATGACGGAATTTCATTTATTAATTTCGATAAAAATGGGAATGTATATGTAGAGACAGTGAAATCCCATTATAAGAAATATAAAGATTTTTCCATCGGAAGTGTTGAGAACCACCTGCTTAAATTTTCACCAGAAGGAAAGAGATTAAAAAAAATATATACATTTACCGATGATTTCAACGCAGAAAAACGTGGTAAAGGAAATATTACCATACCTTTTAGCAACTATCTCTATTGGACCGTCTTTAATGATAAGATAATCGTAAGAGAAAATCGTGATGATTTTATCCGCATTTACAATACTGATGGCAACCTGGTAAAGAAAATATTCCTCACTTTTAAAAAAGAAAAAATAAGTAATAAAGATCTCGATGAATGGGAAACTCAATTGAAGTCCGTGCCATGGATAAAACAAGGAATTGCTGAGGGATGGTTTGATTTAAAGTACTGGCGGAAACGATTGCCTTTCCCGGAATATAAACCGGTTTCCGGCAGCCTGATGTTTATCGACTCCCACGGATTCCTATACAGCTCGAAACACCCGGGCTATAACTTAATGGAAAATAAATGGGCAAAGATTGATATGGCCTCCGGTAACGTGCAGGTGGTTCGACTTAAGCCGGGGGAAAAAATTCTTGCCATATGGAAAGATTACTTCTTTATAATAAGAACAGAAGATAATGATGAATCCATTGTAATAAAAATCAATGAAAAAAATATTTTTAAGCGGGCAATACCCGCAGCCCAAAGGGAGGGAATAAAATGAATAAAAACAACATTTATATTTTAAATCCCGAATATACCATAAAAAACGACAAAAAAAGGGTGATTATAACCAATAAGTATAACGATCCCACCTATGACGCTTTTCTCGGGTTTGTGCACCCGGTTTGCGCTGTAATGCTCTCTCTATTTGATGGCAGGAAAACATTGGATGAAGTTATGGAATCGGTTTCAGTTTTATTAAATAAGGATTCTTCTGAAGTTTCAGGGATTATCACTCTGCTCCTGGACAATAATAATCCGGTCCATTTTAATTTTGACAATTCTCATTTCAGCTTCCCGAAAAAATTATTGGTAAAGAAAAATGGTAGGTCAAGGGGAGAGGACGAAAATCACAATCCCCAGGAATTCTTTATACCTAAAAAGGAGTTGGACTTACAATCATGGCGCTTATACTACCCGTTGGATGGACTTTTCATGATTAATTCTCGCTGTGTCACCGACTGTATCTATTGCTATGCGGATAGAAGAAACAAAATGGACTGCAAGATACCGATAGAACGCCTGAAAGAATTGATCCTGGAGGCCAAGCGATTGAAAATGCGATCTTTTGATCTCACCGGGGGAGAGATTTTCCTATACGAGCATTGGGAAGAGTTATTAGGGGAATTGGCTGCCAATGGTTTTAAACCCTATATCTCCACTAAATATCCCATCAGCCTGGATATCATAAAGAAATACAAAGCCCTTGGGCTCAATAAAATCCAGATTTCCATCGACTCCATTGTCAAAGAGCAATTAATGGAGATTTTGAAGGTAAAGGAGGATTACTACGAACGGCTGCTGGCAACCCTTAATAATCTTGATGAAAACGGCGTTGAAATCTATACCAACACCCAGTTAACCTCAGTAAACTCAAATCCTAATCTTATTGAAGCGCTGATAAACCATTTATTAAAATTGGAGAATATTAAGCGGATAAATTTTGGAGCAGCAGGATATTCGTTGTATAAAAGTGAAGATAACTATTTTAACTATAAAGCTTCGCTGGAAGATGTCAAAAGGGTCGAAGAACTGGTGAATGATTTAAAAACGAAATATGCAAGCAGGCTTAGTATAAATTTCTCCGGTTACAGTGAAGAAAACCGTTTAATCAATACCGGTGCAGAAGAGAAAAATAAAAATTTTGAAGATAGGGCAAGGTGTTCTGCAAACTTTTATGCTTTCGTCATTCTTCCTGATGGGAAAGTCACCATATGTGAGGAACTTTACTGGCATCCCGCATTTATTATCGGGGATATCACAAAACAATCGATTGAAGAAGTGTGGAATTCTGAACGGGCAATGGAGTTGTATAATATTTCGAGAGACATGATAAGGGCTGAAAGCATTTGTAAAGAGTGTGACAAATTTGAATCCTGTCATAGATACAAAGGTGTATGCTGGAAGGAAATACTTTACGCTTATGGATATGAAAACTGGGATTATCCCGACCCTAAGTGCTTTAAAGCCAGTAGACCCAAAATAGCATATTATCTTTAAACTTAAAAATAGTGAGTATGAGGTGTGAAAAAATATAACGTGTGCCGAAACTCATAAAGCAAACCGCCGCCCTTCTTTTAGTATTTTATTGGAATAAAACGTTCCCCGCCAGACAATTCCTCCTCTTATTGAGGTCATGGTACCCATAATAAGGGCGATGAAGAACACGAGGATATTGCCCAACGGGAGGAAAAGGGCAGGAAGGAGGGGGAGATTGATAAACCGGGCGGTTAATATCGATGTGGAAAGAGCAATAAGGACGATAATGAGGCCGGCAAAAGGAAGATAGGGAATTCCCATAGGAATGAGGATAACAAAGGGGATCATATCCAATGTAAAGGTGAAGCAGCTAAGTAGAACAAGGCCAGTGAGGTTGAAATTGGGAAGTCCCACAAACAGTGCCCGGCCAATGCCCACAGCCATTTCCTTAAAGGTGGGGTACCACTGAACCCCTACGCAGCCGCGGCCGTTGATCATATCACTGCGGCCGCCGCTTCGTTTCATCATCTGGCCCAATGTCAGATCATCAATGATTTCCAGTTTTAACCATTCAAACCCCTTGGTTTTCTCGAAAGCCGATCGCCTGACCATGGTGAATGCACCTGATCCCCCAAAGGCCCTGGAGGTTTGGTCTTTAATTTTCCAGGTTCTGCCAATCACTACCAGGGCTTTCAAAAAGACGGAAACCGTCGCATCCACGAGAAAATTTCTTTTATAAAATTCAGGAATGACAGCCAGGTGGTCCAGTTTTTCCGACTGGCAGTAAGCCATCACCCGGTTTAGTGTCCCTGGTTTTACATAGACATCTGCATCGCTGAACAGGAACCAGTCGCCTGCAGCATGTTTCACCCCTGTATGCAGCGCATGCACTTTCCCTAACCAACCCTCCGGCAATTCATCGATACAGATAAGTTTGACCCGTTTATCACTGGCAGCAATTCTTCGGGCAATCTCACGGGTATTGTCATCGCTGCGGTCATCGATGAGAATAAACTCAAGATTGGCGTACTTATCTTTTAAACGGGTTTCCACGGCTTTTTCCAGTGTTTTAGCTTCATTGCAGGCCGGGATAATCACAGAGATTTTAGGTGGATTTTTTTTATTGATCTCTGAAAGATTTTCCAATAAAGGCATAATGTTAATGGTTTTCAAAACCGCCAACAGTGACATTAACCAGGTAACAGCAGAAAGTCCCGTAAAAATAAAAACAAGCACTTGAATCAGTGTCATAGGAATATTATACTTATGGGAGACTTTTATGCAAGTAAGAGGTAGAGAGGTAGAGAGGTAGAGGGGTAAAGGGGAGTTAGCCGTTCTTGTTCCTCGTTATGTGGAAAAAAGTGGGAGTTTCCTGGAAACTCTCCCCGTAACCCGCAACTGACCACCCGTAACGCGTTTTAAAAGCTCTTGTCTCGAAATGGTACACTTTTGAAAAAATCCTGAAAATCATTGATATTAAAGCAATAGAGAAAGGATAAGGATTTCCACTCATGTTCTGTGTGTGCCGAAACGCTACACAGCCTGGAAAGCCTTTCCAGGAAAGCACAAGAAGCCATAAATATGATTATCGAAGAAAATTGTGTGTGCCGAAACGCTACACTTTTTGATAAATTGTGAAATTTAGTTTAATGGTCAAAAGGCCTATCATAAAAGGATTTTAGGACTTTTTGACAAAGTTGGCACCAGGGTTGCTTACAGCAGGTTGTGAGTCGAAAAATGAATAAAGAATTGAAAGATTATCGAGAGTTCATAAAGTTGTTTAAGCCACATTGGCATATATTATTGATTTCTGCAATAATAATAATAATCCTAAGTGCTCTAAAATTCCCAATCCCCCTATGTATTATGTATTTCATTGATACATTGAAGGCGGGTATGCAGCCCAAACATTTCAAAGAGATTATTATCGGTATAACATTGATCGTCATCATCGGATATTTGTTTAAAATATGGTTGTATTACCTCTTAAATGTTTTTAAAGAGCGAGTATTTTTTAAGGTTCAGAAAAATTTGTTCTATCACATTCATGATTTACCCTTGGCATTTTTTAATAAAATTGATACCGGGTACCTGATGTCGCGGTTAAGAAATGATGTGTTTGCAGCCAGCGGTGTTCTGGCAGATAAACTGATTTTAGCTTTGATAAGTGTATTAACTTTTATTATTGCATTGATTCTTTGCCTATGGGTGGATGTGACGTTGACGCTAATTGCTTTATCAACATTGCCTTTTTTCATTTTAACGTTAATCCTACCCGCAAGAAGATTAAAAAGAATGGGCAATGATATTCAAGAAAGAAATGCCTATGTAATGAAAAATCTGGAAGAGTCGCTCAGGAATGTCTATTTAACAAAACTTTTTAATAGAGAAAGGTGGCGAGCGTTTAAATTAATTGGATCGTTAAGAGATGAAATTACTACAAAACTGAAGTATGTTATCTATTCCACAAGTGTGGGCAACCTTTCCGATTTGATCTCCAATTTTGGAGTTGTGGCAATTTTGGGAATCGGAATTTACCTGGTAACTATAGGAAAGGTAAGCCTGGGGAAGGTCATGGCATTTATGAGTTTTTATGGGTATCTTTTTTCGTCATTGAGTCAACTTATTACGATTAATGTCGAATTTCAGCGATCATTGGCATCAATTAAAAGAATTTTTTCAATTTTGCATGTAAAATCCGAAGAAACGTGCAGCTCCGGAGAACTCCCTTTTCAATTGAATGACGAAATTGAATTTTCAAATATCTATTTTTCTTATGAACGAAAGGAAATAAATTTACTTGATGTTTCATTTAAAATGAAAAGGGGAGAAATACTGGCACTGACTGGAAAAAGTGGTTCCGGTAAAAGTACGATTGTAAATTTGATGGCCAGGTTTTATGACCCTAAAAAGGGCAGCATTTTATTTGACGGTAAAAATATAAAAAATATACCTTTGCATAAGCTGAGGGGAAAAATTGGAATTTTGTCCCATAATCCCATCATGTTTAGCGGAACCATTAAAGAGAATATCACATTAGGTAACAATTCCTTTTCAATGGATGAAATTGTTGAGGCATCCAGAATAGCAATGGCTCATGATTTTATCAACAGTTTTCCAAAAGGTTATGACACAGAAGTCGGTGAAGGAGGCGTAACCCTTTCCATTGGTGAAAAACAACGAATTGCCATCGTAAGAACTATTTTAAGAAACCCGGAAATACTGATCATTGATGAGGGGACTTCTGGCATCGATTCATCAACGGAACAGAAGATACTCCAGGCCATTGCCTGCTTATATCGTGAACGATTTTTAATCCTGATTACCCATCGCTTTTTCTCAATGCAGCTCGCCAGCAAAGTTGCTGTATTGGATAAAGGAAAAATTGTTGATGTGGGTACACCTGAAGAGATTTTTCACAATCAAGTGTACCAGGAGTTGTACCAGAAACAAATAATCAGGAATTAACATTAACAGTAAAACAGAAAGGAGAAGAGGTAAACATATAAAAAGAAGTAAAAATTAAAAATTAAAATTAAAAAAGGAGGTAAGCATGAAAAGAATTACAATCGGTGAGGGACTGGATCCCGTAGCTGCCACTACACTGCCTGAGTCACTTTCAGTAGTGAACCTAATCGAGATATCAATCGGTATTGGAGTTCCCATCATTAGTGTGGGTAAAGGCTGGGAGATATTCTAAACCTGGCGCCAAACCATAAGAATTAAAGTATCAAATAACGAAGTTGCCTCTTCTCCTTTAATTTAACTTTAGGAGGTTAAAATGAAAATAGTTTTAGTATATCCACCACCCATTCCAATATTATCAAAAAGTTATGACAGTGACAACCACAACCAGATGTCGGGTTTGGGTTTATTGTATTTGGCAACTATAGTAAAAGATAAACATGATGTTACTATTATCGGAGGGACCGCCAATCCGATTCCAGCAGATGAAATTGTCGAGCAAATCTCCGAACTGAAACCGGATATCCTTGGCATCAGTACCATATTTAGCACATTAATTATAAGTGGCAAAATAATTGCCAAAGAAATTAAAAAGCGATTTCCTAAGACCACCATTATTTTTGGTGGAAATCACGCGACTTTTATTGCCGATGAGCTGGCTCGGGAAAAGTATGTTGATATTGTTGTGGTTGGAGAAGGGGAAGTAACATTTAAAGAGGTTGTTGAGAAAATTGACCTTAATGAATCTCTAGAGGATACCAAAGGAATTGCCTTCAGAAAAAATGGGAAAATTGTCCGAACACCTCCTCGTCCAAACATTAAAGATATCGATACGATACCCTTTCCCGACTGGACAATCCATTATGATAAAATGCCTAAAAGTATTCCGATGTGTAGTAGTAGAGGCTGTCCTCATGATTGTATCTATTGTTCCACAACGTCATTCTGGGGGCGCAAATGGAGACCCAGAAGTGCCCAAAATATGGTCGATGAAATAAAGTATGTGTTTGATGTGTTTTCACCCGATCAAAGACATTTGGAAGTTGGATTTGTTGATGATAATTTTACTGTAAATAGAGAACGCGTGAAGACCTTTAGCCGGTTGGTCCAAAGAGAAAATTTTGAAATAGAATGGGGTGCATCTTCGAGAATTGAATTAGTCGATGATGAACTATTGGAAATTATGGCTGATTCAGGGTGTAAAGATTTATTTTTTGGTGTTGAATCAGGAAGCGACCGGGTACTAAAATTAATGAATCGGCATTACACTGCTGACGAAGTCAAAGCAAAGGTGGAAAAATGTTTGAAATACGGCATTTTAAGCATCTGCTCGTTTATGATAGGAAATCCATACGAAGATAAGAGCGATATTGAAAAAACCTTTTCTTTGTTAAAGGAGTTAAGATCATACAAAGTTCAGGTGCATATTTTTACACCCCTGATCGGCACGGAAGTTTTCCAAAATGCAGGAAAATATGGTGTCAAACTTATCGATGAAGAATATAATACGATGCGCCTGGAATCCAAAGCTCTTTTAAACACCAGGTATTTGAACGCCCATGAGATTGAAGATGCTCATCATAAGGGATGGGGGTATATTTTAAAACGATACAGGGAAGCAGCTCTTTTAGAAAAAGTAGTAAAAGAAAATAGAGCCCGGAGAGCCGAGTCATTAAAAATCAAAAATCAACATTTAAATTTAAGGAAAGCATCATGAAAATTGCATTGATTAATCTATCATCTGCCGAGTTTAAATATACCGGTAATTTGGAATACCCCCTGGGGCTTTTATATTTAGGGGCTATGGTAAAAAAAGATCATGATGTTTTTATATTGGATTTTCCTTGCAACTCGTTAAGTGAACGAATCAATATTATGACTCGACTGGAACAAATCTCCCCGGATGTAGTGGGAATCAGCACGACATTGGATATTACACTCCATAGTACGAAGGTAATTGCCAGGGAGGTGCGGAAAACCTTTCCTGAAGCAATTATAATGCTAGGAGGCATTACTGCCTTCTTCTTAAAAGACGCCCTTATTAAAGAGCCTTATGTGGATATCATTGTCCTGCGGGAAGGGGATCTCACCTTTAAAGAATGTATTGAGTACCTGGATACCGGGAAGGATTTGGGTGATGTGAAAGGTATTTTGTTTAAAAAAGATGGTAAGATCCTTGAAACTCCACCTGCCGGGCTTATCGAAGACCTGGATTCACTCCCGTTTCCTGATTTCGATTTAATGAATGAGAAAATTAAAGCCAATCTACCGATTTCTAGCAGTAGAGGCTGTGGAATGGGTTGTATCTATTGTGCCTCAACTGCCTTTTGGGGAAAATGGAGACCTAGAAGCGCAGAGAATGTAATCAAGGAGATCGAGACACTTGGCAATAAATACGGCGTGGATAAAATTCACTTTGTAGATGAAAATTTTGCTTTTAATCCCCGCCGGGTCCGAGAACTCTGCCAGTTGATCGAAAAGAAAAAACTAAATTTATTGTGGGGAGGGTCTGCCAGACCTGAGTTATTGAACAAGGAGTTGTTACAGATAATGAGACAGGCCGGATGCCTGGGGATTTTTATTGGTGCCGAATCTGGAAGCGAACGTATGCTAAAAAAGATAAAGCGGAATTATACGCCAGAAAAGATTGAGGAAATAGTGAATGATTGCATATCTGTTGGTATCATTCCAACCACTTCATTTATTATCGGATTACCAGGTGAAAAACGGGAAGATGTTGAACTCACCTTCCAGTTAATGAAAAATCTCAACACCTTTAACCTGGAACTATCCATGCTCTATCCCCTCTATGGTACTCCTATCTATAATCATCCCAAAGCATTCGGATTAACCTTCCTGGAAGAAAGGAAAAATATGGATGAACCCAATATGATGAAATCCGTTATTGAAACCGAAAATTTCTCAACCCATGAGCTGGAATCTTTATATTATAAAGGATTGGGGATCATTAAAAGAAAAACACATAATAAAGGAGTTTTTTTAAAAAAAATTTTAAAGGAGGACACTTATGTATTTCAGTAAAAACAACATAGTCGTTGAGTTGAATAAAACAGACGAATGGAAATATGTTTTATTTAACTCCCTTATTGGTAATGTGGATTTTTTAAACGATGAGTTTTACCAATATATCCAAAGCATACAAGAACCGGGTAAAAACAAGGGGAAGGATCGCGCCAAGAATGAACAGTTAACCAGTAGGGGATACCTGTACGAGAATGAAGAAGAAGAAAAGGAAAAAACAAAACTGTTCATCGACCATTTCAAAAAATCCAGTAATGAGAACAAAAGAAATTTCTATATTATCAATCCTCAAAATTCTTGCCAGCTTGGTTGTTCGTATTGCACGTATCAAAATCGATTGAATGCCTCACAATTGAGTGAAAAAAATCTTGAAAAAATAATGGAATTTATATTAAATTCCGAAAAAGAAGCAGATGTAAAGCACCCCCCCATTTTAGTATTTTACGGAAGCGAGAGTTTACCGAATAATGATCAGGGCTTTCGTCTGATTAAAAAGGTTCTGGAAGAATATATCGGAAATTTCTCCCATATTAGTTTTCACACGTTTGGATTTAACCTTGACAGATATAAGGATTTGATACTGAATTCGGATATAAAAAAGCTATCTTTTGTCTTCAGGCTGCAGGAAAATGAGGATTTTATGGAAGATAATACTGTATTATCAGCGTCCAATGAAGCATGCTTCGATCTGTTGAGAATGCATGGAATTCATATGGTAATGACCATCAAAGTCACCGAGGATAACGTTTATAAAATGCCCGATTTTATCAATTATTTCATTGAAAAAGGAATTCTTTTTTCAGATAATTGTCAAATCCAGTTTAAACCTACATTCAGAGAGAATTGCTCGTTTTTTAGTCCCTGCTCTGTCAATTATAACCTATATGAGACAATCTTTAAAATTTACGAAGAATATCCTCAACTTGAATTTGCGCGTTTCTCTGGCCGCGGCGTTTTAACCATATTACAATATTTGCTTAAATTGCGAGAAAGATTCTCACCACGAACGTTTTTTTGCGAAGCCAATTGGAATTCATTCATTTTTGACCCATTGGGAAATATTTATACTTGCTATCATGGCCTTAAAGACCCAATATTCGCTTTGGGAAATATAAATCAGTCGCCAGCTATCGATGAGATCAAATTAAACCTCTGGAGAGAAAGGAGTGTTGAATCTATAGAGGCGTGTTCTGACTGCCCGGCAAAATATGTATGCGGCGGTGGATGTGCGTTTGAAGCCTTAACAAAAAAGGGTTCTGTGTTAGAATCAAATTGTCAACCCTACCGCCAGTTAATCAAATGGGTCTTTGAGTGTCTGCATGAGGATTTCCTGGAATCGGAAAAATTTAGCCTGGTTCCGGAAGCGTATGCGACAACGAACGGATAATCCAAAAATCCCATAGGAGGAAAAGATGAACAAAAAAATTATATTCATTTTATTTATTATCCTGGTTCTTTGGTGTTACATCGTTTTTGGAAATGAGTTAAAAACGAAAACGATATTTGAAGATGATAACCTCTACAAACCTAAAAGAATTAATCTCCATAATAAAAAGGTTTACATTCTGGATACAGCCGATCAATCAATCAAGGTCTATGATAACAAGGATAACAAGCGAAGAATGATTAAGACCTTTGGCTCTAAAGGAGAGGGGCCAAGAGAACTGGTTAAAGCAACGGATTTTGTTATCTATGAAGAAAAATTATATGTTCTTGATGCCGGGAATCAAAAGATAGAAATATTTTCGCTTACAGACGGAAACTATGTTAAACAACATCGACTCGAGGTGGTGGGTGCAATTAAAATGGCCATTACAAATGGGAAACTTTATATTGCCTCAATTACAATGGGTGAGCCTAAAAAAATTATTCATTGTTACCAGATGGATGACAAAATGAAAGCGATCTATTCATTTTTGTACAGTAATCGAACCAGCGGAGATTATCACGAGGTTTATAGTAATCTTGGGTTAATGACTGCCGGAAATGGTAAAATTTATTTTACCTTTGTGCTTTCCAATCAGATTTATGAATTCTCAGAAGAAGGCAAAACCCTAAAAAGTTATACACTACCATTTAAATCGATTACAAAGCCGGAACTGGAAGAGAAGAACAATCATTTAACGATAAAAAGAGCTCTGAACTATGATATTAAACTAAATGGTAATGATGTATACGTTCTTTCAAGAAATGAGAATCAGCATTCTGTAATATCCAAGTTGGTGGATGGAAAATTTATCAAAACCTACCTGATAAAAGAACGAATCAGAAATTTTGATATCTGGGAGAACGAGCTATGGGCAATCAATGAAGATATTGAAGTATTAATTTACAACATTGAGAAAAATCACAGCAACCCTTGATATATGCGACAGGTATGCTTTTCCTTCACATAAAAGCAAAAAAAACCTTTTTGGATAATTAGATAAAGAGTTTGAGGACTGTCAGGGGTGTTCTGGCACGAGAGTTGCTGATAATAAAAAGGAGGCAAAAATGAAAAAACAAACCAAATCAACAATTTTAAAGGTTTTCCTGGGAATTCTTATTTTATCACTTTTTAACTTAAGCGCGCTTTCAAGGGTCATCCACAACGGCTCAGAGGGAGCGTTTTCAGATCCCGACAACACCAACATTGAAGTTTATGTGATCGAAGCTGCCGGGTATTTTTTGAAATCCCATTCCGATGCGCTTTTACTTTTACACAAAATCGAGTTGTCCGATCTATACAGCGCCGACTATTTCGAACTCCATCAGGTCATTTCCAGCGCAGTTGTTAATATGGAAAACGCAAAGGAAAAATACACCGAGCTTGCACAGATTGCCGACAACACCCCTTATGCCCCAACTGTTATCAACAAATTATTGGATTTTAAATATTCATCTTTCCAGGTTGAAAAAGGCTCGGATAACCTTAAATTTAATAAAGTAGAACCATATTTACGCGTCGGTGATATTCGGGGGCTCTATAACAAAATGATCTCAGATACGAAGGATATCCTGGATCAATTGATATTCATAAAATCATCAATCGATGCCGGGATAATCCCGAAAACGTCCTATCTCTGGCAGCTCAATCAATCCTATTACAAAACACTGCTTTTCGGTCAACAGTCCGCAGAGGTCTTTTTCCATATCACTGGAAAAAAGTAAGAAAATAGGATAAAATAAATGAGTGAAAACATTCAAGGCAATTTATGTCATGGAATTTCGATGCTTGCTTAACAAGAAAACCATGGGACTGCTCTTAGTATTCATACTGCTGTCCCTCTACTTAGTGCAAATGGGCATCAAAAACTATAAAACCATCATCGAAAACAAAAAGGAATTCCAGGATTTCGAACTACTGAAGGTGAAACAGTATATCAATTATGGTCAATACGGCGCCTACGGTTTTCGCTTACTATTTCTTCCCTCTCCCCTGAGCGTTTACTTTGTCAATTCCAGTGCCATTACAGAATTGACCTCCAATGTGGACGCTGGTGAAAAGTTAAACATTTATAACTCCTTCAAAGACCGAACATTGTTTGCCGGGAAGTCGGGAGGATTCCAAGATTTCTCAGGCATCATGCTTCTGCTGGGAAGTCTCCTGATGCTCTATTTCGGTTACGAATCCATGATCCATAAAGATTACCTCAGGTTTATGGCCGGCTTTACCAGCCATAGAAAACTCTTCATATCCATCGTTTCCTCACGGGGCCTTATATTTATCCTATTCTTTCTTTTTAACACCGGCCTCTCATTGCTCTTACTGAAAATCAATGACATCGTACTGTCAGGAAATGAATATACTTATCTGGTCATTTACCTGGGGACCCTCTTGCTGTTGATGGTATTTTTCTTTGCACTGGGAACCATTGCCGGTTCTCTTAAATCCAGGTTCGCCGGGTTTGTCACCATTATTGCAGCATGGTTTGCGCTGGTGTTCCTGGTGCCCAGTGTGGTGAATACGATTATCTCCCATAGAGCTGAGGATATCGGATCGAATCATCACCTGGAACTGGAAAAATTAAAGACATTAATGGATTTTGAAAAACGGGCCATTAAAAAGGCGGGATTCCTGAATGTTAATAAAAGGCAGACAGAATCGGAAAGAGAATTAATAGAAACCTATTGGAAGAAGGAAGTGAAGGAAATCCAGGCTTTTGAAAAAAAACTGGAAAGGGAGATGGAGAAAAATATCCGGCGTTTCCAGGAACTCTCTTTTCTCTTTCCTTCCACCTTCTATCTAGCCACCTGTAATGAAATTAGCAGCAAAGGGTATGAAAACTTCATCACATTTTTTGATTACATTCAAAAGCTTAAAAGAAAATTTGTGCGATTTTTTATCGATAAACGGTATTATTCCAGTCATTCGGAGGTGGAATCCTTTGTGACTGGTGACGAGAACCTGTTTCGCGCCAAAACCCGCCTGCCTGGTGGGTTTCTAAAAGGGGTTCTGCTAATCCTGGCTTATATTGCAGTGCTGTTTGCCATATCGTTCGTTCGTTTCAAAAAATCGGTGAGACTATGATAAAAACCGACAAACTTAACCTCAAAAAGAAAATCCTGGAAATCAGTCAATTAGACCTTCAAATCAATGAAGGCGAATCTTATGTGCTGCTGTCATCCAAAGAAAGGTCCATCGACCACCTGATCAATATTTTTTTCGGGATGGAACGGGGTTTTACCGGCACTGTTCATATCGATCATGTGGATATCCGGTTCAACTGGAAGGAGTGCAGCAAACGTATTGTATATTTAGGCAATGGCAGGCAGTGGCCCCCGGATATGAAGATTGGTGCCCTTGTATCCTTCTGCAAGAAGAAAACCGACATCTCAGAAGACGAATTTGAAGAGCTTTATATCTCTTTAAATATGGAAAATATCCGGCAGGTGAAGATAGGTGAGCTAGAAGAGGTGGTGTGGCGGAACATTCTATTTGCACTTGCCCAACTTAAAAAAGGTAAAAATTACATTGTCCATGATTTTGCCCGGGGTATGCCCTTAGATTTCAACCTGAAATTTAAAAAGAGTCTCGCGCGGCTAAAAAAGGAAGGATGTTCTATCCTTTATCTCAGCGATGATGTGTTCTTTGCACCGGAGATTGGTGACCGCATCGGTTTTATGAAAAAGGGAAAGCTGCTGCTGGAACTTAAAGCCTCAAAAATGAAGAAAATGAGTCTCCGGGAACTATATTTCCAATTCCTTGCTGAACGATAGCCACCAAGACACCAACTACTCTTCTTCATATTCATCATCAAAGGAATAAGGGAGTGAAAGGATGACGTCGGTTCCTTTATCTTTTGTACTGTTGATCTTTATATTTCCTCCCAGGGATTTCATCAGGCCGTAACAGGTGTATAACCCCAATCCGGTTCCCTCTTCCTTGGTGGTCTGGAAGGGTTGAAAGAGTGTTTCTTTAAAGGATTCATTTATACCAGGGCCGTTGTCTTTAACGGATATGTTAAATAACTCCCTGGAAGGGAGTTGATGGCGGCCGGATATATAGGTGCGGATGAAAATTTCTCCCTTTTTTTTATCAATGGCCTCAATGGCATTGAACAAAATGTTGACCAGTACCTGCTGGAGCTGCTGAGAATCGGTTTCAATAACAAAATCTTCATCTATTTCTTTCACAACCGTTATGTTAGAGGGGATTTTTAACGCGATAGAGTGCAGCGACGATTCGATAACCTTTGATAGGCTTATTTTACGTATTTCTTTCTTTTTAAACCGGGAAAAGCTGAGCAAAGACTTTACGATTTCATTGATTCGCTGGACCGAGTCTTTCATTACTTGCAATTCCTCGCTAATGTCCGCTTTTCTAAAATCCTCCAATTCGGTAAAATATGTGAGAAAGGTGGAAATCCCGGCCAGGGGATTCTTGATTTCATGGGCGGCAGAGGCAGCCAGCTCCCCCACCATGGCGAGCCGATCCATCCGGTATATCTTGTAATAGTTCCGGCTGTTCTCTATCTGGCTCCGTTCACTCAGGATCAAAGGGATTAAAATGTTTGAAAAGATTTTGAAAAAATGACAAATGGATTCTAATTCACGATAAGTCTTATGGGTGGCCTCAATCACCAGAAAACCGTATAGTTTCTTAATGGAAAACAAGGGGATCACGATGTCCACTGTCAACTTCTCAAATAGGTCAGGATTGGTTTTTTTAAGGAACATTATTCTTGAGGGGCTTTCATCCTTGAGAACGATTGGCTTTCTTGAGTTTTTCAAATAAATGATTATATTTGAGTCCCTAATGACGGGTCTTAGTTTTATTTGGGAGTTTCTTTTTTCGAAATAGGGTATAAACTCGGTTTTTTCATTATTTAAGATAAAAGCTGATAGTCTTGAGACCGGTAGATTTTTTGAGAAAAAGCCAGGAAATAGATCGAGGAATTGTTCGACATAATTCAACGCTTCAATTTCGGTCAGCGCTTTTTCCAATAATTCGGAAAAATCTTTTTTAAACATCTGACGCTTCCTGGCTCAATTTATCTTTTATATGTGCATCTATATCCAGGAGTTTTATTTTCCTGTAGAGCCGGGACCTTGAAATGTCTAAAATTTCCGCTGTTTTCTTGATGTTGAAATCGGTTAATTCAAGGACCTCTTTGACATAATTGAGCTCATGCTCTTGTAAGGTTACAAAGGATTTTCTGATTTTTTTTTCACTGTTATGCAGCAATATCATTAGATCACTGATGGTGATAGAATCGTTATTTTTAAGTGAAAAGATACTTTTTATGGCATTTTTTAACTCCCTGACATTGCCTTCCCAGGGGTATTCTTTCAGATACAATTCCGCCTCTCTGGTGATTCTTTTTATTTTTTTGTCAAACAGGGTATTGAAGATGGTGATAAAATGCCAGACCAGAGGGATGATGTCTTCTTTTCTATCGCTTAAAGAAGGTATATATAACGCACTTTCCTTAAACCTGAAATAGAGATCTTTTCTGAATAGATCTTTTTGGACTTCTTCCCATAGCTCCTTGTTGGTAGCAGCGATAACCCGGACATCGATTTTTTGGGGTATTTTATTCCCCAGTTGGTAGACGGTGGCATCTTCAAGGACTCTCAATAGTTTGGCCTGTAAATGAAGGGGTATCTCCCCGATTTCATCGAGAAATAAAGTGCCTTTATTGGCCTGGATAAATCGTCCCTCGTAATTTTCTGAGGCGCCTGTAAAAGCCCCTTTTTTGAACCCAAACAATTCGGATTCAAATAAGTGCTCTGGAATGGACGAACAGTTAATCGGGAGGAACGTTTGATCTTTTCGTTTTGAATGCTTATGAATGAATTTGGCTATTAATTCTTTTCCCACACCTGTTTCCCCGTTAATGAGAACCGTGTTGTCGGTTTCTGAAAACTGCCTGGCCAAAGCTAAAACCTCTGCCATTTTCTCACTTTTATAAATGATCTCATCAGACGAATGCTGGGAGATCAATTCGTTCCTGAAGGAAAGGTTTCTGGCTTTTAACTGGGCGATTTCAACGATCTTTTGCATCTGGATGAACAGTAGTTCTTCGTCCAGGGGTTTTTCAAGGTAGTAGAAAGCACCGTTCTGTATGGCTTCCACTGCACTGGGGATGGTGGCATGGGCAGTAATTATAATGGTTTTGCCTTCCATTTTGGGATTGTACTTTTTCAGTAAATCGATACCGTTTCCATCGGGCAGTTTTAAATCGAGCAAAATGATATCGTAATCGTAATACTCGATCTTTTTTTCCCCTTTTTTAAAATCCTCGGCTTCATCCACCTGGTATTTCTTTAATTCAAGTAATTTTGCAAGGGATTTTCTAAGCCCTATTTCATCTTCTATAATTAAAACTTTGTTTGCCATCTTAGCGGTATTCTAAAATATTATGAGAATTAAAGCAATACAAAAAAAATTTTTTTTTTAGATTAATAATATTAATCCCAGGGAACTCATAAAGGTTAGGTTGAGGTTAAGGGTGCGCTACGCCATTCTCTTTTTGAATTCTTACATATTTTCCCTTTATTTATTTATATATGAAGTAAAATCAAAAAAAAACAAGAAGCAATATCTCATTCGTAGGGATTATTTGAAAATGATGTTCTGGACAAGCTGCATGATAGGCCAAAGTATCTATATTAAGCTTAAACGGTATAATGCAGGGACACTATAGAAGGCGGACCACTCTAGCCTCAATTCTGAATTTCTTGCCGTTTCGTTCGAGTATTAGAACACGAACGTCACCTGGTCTGCCTCTAAGCGCATCTACCACTGTTCCCATTGTTGCACCAGTGGTTTTGAGATTGTCCACCTGAAGAAGTACATCTCCAGGTTCAACACCGTGAACAACCGGTTTTCCATCTTTTTTGGCGATTCCGATTATGCTGTAAGTATTATTCTTTTCTGGGCGCAGGGTAAGTCCTACAATGTCCATATCGTGGAAGTCGAAGTGAGCACTTTTTTCGAAATAGACCGCTTTGTTTGGGTAGTCAATCTCAACGCGGAAGGCTTTGAAGGCATTTGGTCCCAGGAATCCGGCCACCGGGCGGGCTGTCTTTTGTGAGTACCACGCTCCCAGGCTTGGTCCGTTGGGAGAAATCTTCGACACTCCGACAATACCGGTATTGAGTAGGCGCACAGGTCCCCACAGAATCTCTGGCAGGCGCATGACAGTCAATGTTTGCTCCTCAGGAGGCCACCATCCCCACATATTCGCACAGCCAACAGTGCCAGTTATACGCGGCAAGTTTGAATTTCGCCGGAAAATGCGGTCAAGCACTTCTTGAGATATAAAACTGTAGGCTGCACCGTTATCCATTGCAAAGCTGAGGTCCTCCCCATCTAAGATAGCATCAATTTGGACGATGCCGGTATCTGGATTAACGTCGGCGGAGGCATGAACACCACGGGGTTTTAGAATCCCCGGCTCCGCAAGGGTGAGCTGAAGTCGCGGGTAGTCGAAAACGACATGGTACTGCTTCAAGACTGTTGAAGGCAAGTTGGCATCATTGTGCATCGTGCTGAAGAGCCAATGCGGCTCAATCATAACCCTTGTTCGCACGCCCTTGAAGTTCAGCGGCATTCCGCCGATACGAACATTTGTCGGCGGTGGTACATGGGGATTCACTTTATCAGTAGGAAAATCCATTCCCAGATCACGGGCAAACATTGCGTTGGGATAGAAACTCGGATTTCCCGTGTCAACCCAGAGACGTGCTTTACGCCAACTGCCGTCCTTTCGCTGGAACTCCGCTTCAACTAGCATCCGATTATGATCAAGAATGATCGGAACGGTAACGGAATTGATCCTCTTCTTCGGCGATAACACGAAAAACAGCAGAACGCCTCCGATGATGACTGGTAGTAAAAAAAATCTTTTTTTCATTTTTTCTATTGCTGACTGACAGATAATTGATTAGCAGAATTCCGCATAGGAAAATCTTTTTTTTAATCCTGATGAAATTAAAACAATTATATAAAACATCTAATAAGCTATAATACTAAAATACAATATTTTTTTCAAGTCCAATTCAAAAATATTCATGGGTAATACACTCTACCGGCGGTATCCAATGATGTTTCTCACCATAACGCATAATATCTCTTGTCTGGCACCTATTTTGTTGGGGGCTTTGTGGAGAAGTATCTATCTTCATTTCTATGAGATAAGACAAAAAACGATTGGACTATTAGTTAAATATATCTGGGGCGGTTCTTGGTTTCCTCATAATACTGCTCGATACTTGTGTTCCTAATTTTTTCATTGAGCAGTACCCATCTGTCATACAGGTGTTTATCAAAATTGGTGTTTTTACAGGGGAACTCATCACACTGGTAACAAAAATCAATCTGCTTTTCCTGGTGGCAGTTGCGTACGCCACAACCCTTAAATAGCTTGCACTGCTCGTTTCTGCACCCCGTGCAGTTTTCCGAAGCAAAATAATCCAGCATCTCTTCAAAATCCGAGTACTTTTTAAATATCGGGTGACCTATCAGGGTTTCAAAACGTTTGGCATAGATGGAAAAATTTCCCAGCTTTTCCTTAAGCAATAAGGCATACTTGCGGATATCTCCATCAACATGAGCAAAACAGGTTTCACAACTCAGGCCGCAAGGGGCCAGGCAATCTTTAATACGTTCATCAGTCATGGACACACTCCTTTTACTGAATAAAATAAATTTGATTATACCAATTGCATTTTCAAAAGAAAAGTGGTGATAAACTTCTTGCCTTAAACTTCTGTCGCGGTAGGAATGCCGGTTACCCGGCACCCCCCGCACAGTTCCGGACTTGAGGTATTGCCTCATCCGGCTCCTACTTCGAGTCTCTGGCGCCAAAATCGTTCCTCTGGATATGGATG
>Ga0180438_10002320_pt1 | contig 31481 bp, 25 predicted proteins | sample SS_ome_12_FD_132455 | JGI IMG/M metagenome (GOLD analysis project Ga0180438, IMG submission 132455) | Hypersaline lake sediment archaeal communities from the Salton Sea, California, USA - SS_3_D_2 metaG | ecosystem: Environmental > Aquatic > Non-marine Saline and Alkaline > Hypersaline >...
ACAACCCTACGCAGACACCTTGACCGCCACCGGAAGCGAGGACGATTTTGTGCTCATCTATCTCGATAGCCAGGACCTGCTTCTCGCAACCACCGAAGCCTCGCCGGAGCAAACGCCGCCGGCCTCTCAGCTTTCGGCCCTGCCGCCCTACACTACCACAACGGGGATCGCGCTGTCGTGGGACGGGGCCGATGATTCAGCCGTCCTCAACTATGACCTGCAAGTACGAGATGGCTACGACGGCGATTGGGCCCACTGGCTGACCCGCACGACGCAGACAGCCAGCATCTACGCCGGGCAAGATGGCCGCACCTACTTTTTCCGCGTCCGCGGCCGCGACATCTTTGGCAATGTCGAAAGTTGGCGGGAACACGACTGGGGCGACGCCTTTACCTCCGTCCTCGTCACCCCCGCGCCAGTGCTTATCACTTCGGTCAAGGAACCGTCAAACGCCACCTTTCCGCCAGGCTGTGCAGGCACGTACACCCTCTCACTCCGCAACAGCGGCAACCTCACGGCGACGGCGCATCTGACCGACACGCTGCCCACCGTGATGACGCTCCTGACAGACACCCTGACCGCCAGCCGGGGCACACCGGCCGCGAGCAATGGACAAGTCACCTGGCAACCAACAGTGGCCGCGGGAGAACAGGCGACGATGACCTATGTTATGTCGCCCACAGCGAGCATTAACCTGCTGACTCCCATCACCAACATCGTCAGGTTTGACGGCGGCATCCATTCGCCCTTCACTCGTCGGGCCACCGTCCAGTATGCGCACCTGGCCTGGTTGCCCCTGATCGTCAAGAACCGCTAACCTTCGTCTATACCACATCGTCGAATGGCACGCCATACATGGGGGGAACAATGCGATTTGGCTTTGCCGTGCAGGTTCTGGGCCGACCGGGACTGAAATCACACGACAGCCGACGCTGGCAAAACGAGCCACACCTCAGCGTCAGCCTGGCCTATCTGCGAGACATTTTGGGCTACCTGCGGCGACAGAACATCCGCATGTACCGCCTCTCCGCAGAATTGGCCCCCTACGTCACTCATCCTGACATGCCCCGCTTTCACGGCCAGATTGACGAGTGCACCGTCGAACTGAATTCTGTGGGACAGATGGCGCGTGGCGATGGCCTGCGCCTTTCGTTCCACGCCCCGATGACAGCCGTACTCAACACGCCGGATGAAACCACCGCCGCCAAGACTGCCGCCGAGTTGAATGCCCTGGCCCGGCTGCTGGATGGCCTGAAACAGGGGCCGGAAGCGGTGATTGTACTCCACATTGGTGGGGTCTATGGCGACAGGCACGCTGCGTGCCACCACTTCGTCGAGCGATACCACGCTCTCCCCCCTGCCACCCGCCGTCGCCTGGCGCTAGAGCATGACGACAACCGCTTCTCCGTTGGCGACATCGCCTGGATCCACGACCAGACCGGCATCCCACTGGTCTACGATCACCTGCACCACCGCTGCTATAACCCAGAGAAACTAAGCACCGTCAAGGCCCTGAGACTTTGCCTTCGGTCTTGGCCAGACGGCGTGCGACCCAAGGTGCATTTTAGTTCGCCAAGCACTGCCATGCACGTCATCCAGCAGCGACACCCAATAACGGACGCGCGGATGCGCCTGTTGCATCCCCCGCAGCCAACCGAGCATGCCGATTTCATTCATCCGTTCGAGTTCATTGCCTTCCTGCGAACGGCTCGAGAGGCTGCCCTGCCTGACTTTGACGTGATGCTGGAAGTCCGAGCCAAAGACCTGGCCCTACTACGCCTGCGCCAGAATCTGACCGGCTTTGCTCCGGCGTTGGGTGAAGACTTCTTGGACCTGTCCCAGGTGTAGTACAACCTATGTGTGCCAGCAGATGGCGACCGACAAGGACGTGGAAAAGCTGCCCATGGATCGGCACTCAGCTGGACGCCTTGGAGGGGATCTGATGGGACGATTGTTCGATGACCTGGATGATTTGTGGACCGATCCAGCGCTGCCTGGTGAAGAAGAGCCCCGCGTGCTGGTGGCCGTGATGAACGATCCTCGTGCGCTCGAGATCGCCCGCAGCGCAAGCTGGTATCGCATTCCCGTCCGGCGCGCGCCGCCTCGCGTGGCAGCAGACTACCTCGCCTTCTACCAGACCGGCGCTTTCGGCTCGGAAGAACGATGGGCGATCAACTACTATGCGCCTATTCGCCGTTACCACATCGTTCGTCGCCGCGATCTGCTCCCTGAAGAAGCAAATCACCCCCGAGCCAACGACGAGTATTACAAGATCGAGATTAGTCCATTGGAATCACTTCCCCACCCGATCCCTAGCCGACGGCTACGACGCATCACCTTTATTCCCACCACCCTCAGACGGCTGCTCAACGCCGAGGAGATCAACGACCTCTGGTTGAGCGACAGAGTGAAAGCAGAGTTGTGGGACAGTCTCAAAGCGCAGGGCATCCCTGCCGAACGTCAGGTCAACCTGAGGGAAGAAGACGAAACCTACCACATGGATTTTGTCATTTACTGCCAAAACGGCCGGCTGGCGATCCTTTGCGAGGGCGATGATTTTGGCTTGCCTATAGTGAAAGAGACGTCGGCCATCACTGATTATGAATTGACTGCCGCCGGTTGGACAGTGCTTCATCTTGAGCCTGATCAGATGTCTGACAGGCCCCAGGAGGCCTTGACCCACATTCACCAAGTCATCCAAGAGCTCGGCGGACTGGTGGATTGAAAACAACCCGAACGCCCATTTGCACGTTTTCGTCAATCATGCTATAATCTCACTTGCTTATAGAGATGCACTGTTGAAAAGTGGGCTTCCCCCACTTTTCTTCTTGTAAGGATAATTCTCTCTGCCAAGCTGATGAGTTCAGGAGACGCAAGTTGAAAAACGAGTTTATCATCGCCCTCAACCAAGTGTGCAGCGAACGAAATGTGCCCCAGGACGTGGTGCTGGAAGCCATCGAAGCCGCCCTCGTCTCGGCGTATAAGCGCAAGTTCGGACCGCAGCCCAACATCGTTGCCCGTGTGGACCTGGACAGCGGTCAGTCCTCGATCTTCAAAGAAAAGCAGGTCGTTGAGGTCGTTGAGGACGATCGTTTGCAGATCACGCTGGGCGATGCCCAACGATATGATTCAGAAGTTGGTCTAGGCGAGTCGATTCTGATTGACAACACCCCCCGGGACTTTGGACGCATCGCCGCCCAGACGGCCAAGCAAGTTATTTTACAACGTATCCGCGAAGCGGAACGTGACGCTCTCTTTAATAGCTACGCCGACCGTGAAGGAGAACTGGTCCACGGTACCGTACAGAGTGTCACCCCCCACGGTGTGACCATCAACCTGGGCCGTACCGAAGCATCGTTGCCTCACAACCAGCAGATCCCAAGAGAGCGCTACCGAGTCAACCAGCGACTGCGCACCTACCTGCTCGAGGTACGCAAGTCCAACCGAGGGCCACAGATCATCGTCTCTCGCTCCCATCGCAACATGCTGCGACGGCTGCTAGAACTAGAAGTGCCCGAAGTCTTTAACGGTACCGTCGAGATCAAAGCCATCGCCCGCGAAGCCGGCTCCCGTTCCAAGGTAGCTGTGGCTGCCACGCAAGAAGGCATCGATCCGGTCGGCTCTTGTGTGGGCATGCGGGGTATCCGCATTCAGAACATCGTCCACGAACTGAACGGCGAAAAGGTGGATGTGGTGGCATGGGATCCCGACACAGCTACTTTCATCGCCAATGCCTTGAGCCCTGCTCGCGTTTCCAACGTCCTGCTAGATGAGAGCCCTGGTTCGGGAAAGACAGCCACCGTCGTCGTGCCGGACGATCAACTATCCCTGGCTATCGGCAAAGAGGGTCAAAACGCCCGCCTGGCTGCCAAGCTAACCAATTGGCGGATTGACATCAAGAGTATCAGCGAGGCAGCCGAAGAGGCCATGCGCCGAGAGAAGGAACGGGAACGCCTAGATGCCCTCGAATCGCGAGACCTGCTGGCCGTAGCCGAAGCAATCCTGATGGGCAAAGACCTGGATGATCTCATCCCGCCGGCAACACTGGAAGAGCTGGAGCTGAGCACACGTGTCGTCAACGCCCTGAAAAACAACAAAGTCTTGACTCCTCAGCAGTTGGCAAGCCTGGTCGCCACTGGACAAGACGCCTTGCTTGCCCTTGATGGCGTCGGCCCCAAGGCCGTGGAAGAGATCACAGCTGCTTTGGAAGCAGCCAATCTCCAACTGCAACCGCCTGAAGCAGAGATGGCAGTCGAGGCTGTTGCCGAAGAGACAGTACCGGCGATGGAGCCCACTGTTGAGACTACCGCCAAAGAAAAAGTGGGAGAGCCAGTCACCGAAGAACCCTCCGAAGCTATTGAGAAAGCCGAGGCTCTCGTTGCTGAGACGCCTCCCACCGAGGAAATCGCTGTGGCTGAGGCTGAAATCCCTGCTGAGGCAGAAGAAAAACCAGTCCTCGACAAGGCTCCCACAGAGACCAAGGAGGCTGTCCCAACAACAGGGGTAGATGTCAAGGAAGAACCTGCCATCTTCCGCATCATAGAAACACGGGACGAGGAGGAAGAGGAACTGGACGGCGAACGGCGCGCCAAGAAAAAGAGCAAGAAAAAGAGGAAAAGTCTCGAGTACAACGAAGAAATCGGCAAAGTAGTTTCCCGTCGAAAGCGCAAGCCAGGACGACAGCGTGAAGATTGGGAGGACTATTTCTAATGCGCCGAAAGCGCATCCCGCAGCGAACCTGCGTGGGCTGCCGGGAAGTGGTTGACAAGCGCCGGTTGGTGCGCCTGGTGCGCACGCCAGGGGGGGCGGTGGACATAGATGAAACGGGCAAGCGGCTCGGCAGGGGGGCCTATCTCTGTCACAGGCGATCCTGCTGGGAGACGGTCCTCCAGAAACGGCGTCTGGAACATGCACTGAGGTTGGACAACCCTTTGACCCAAGAGAATCTAGACAACTTGAGGGCTTACTTGGAAACGTTGCCGGAAGAAGCTGACTGAGTTGACGCCAATGTCTTGAACGTGTAGAATCTGATGACAGACCGGTAATCGGGGATGGGGAGAGGTCAATGAGTGAGCAAAAAACTATAGAGATTCCAGAGGTCATAACTATCCGAGATCTGGCCGAGTTGATGCAAGTCAGCCCTATTGATGTGATCAAGCAATTGATGGACCTGGGCATCATGGCCAACATCAACCAGCAGATTGATTTCGAAACAGCGGCCATCGTCGGCGAAGAGATGGGCTTTGCTATTCAGTTGGAGACGCCTTTGGCCCCCGAAGAAGAGGAGGCGGCCCCTCGAACACTCCGGCAACGCCTTTACGAAGACGAAGATCCTCAAGACCTCGAGCCCCGTCCACCGGTCGTCACCGTGCTGGGGCACGTAGATCACGGCAAAACCAAACTGCTGGATGCCATTCGTCACACCAACGTCCAAGAAGGAGAAGCAGGAGGCATTACCCAGCGTATCGGTGCCTACCAGGTCACCATAGATGGCAAAAAGATCACTTTCATAGACACACCGGGGCACGAGGCCTTTACTGCCATGCGTGCCCGTGGCGCTCAGGTGACCGACATCGCTATTCTGGTGGTGGCCGCCGATGACGGTGTGATGCCCCAGACGCGTGAGGCCATCGACCACGCCCGCGCGGCCCAGGTGCCCATCATCATTGCCCTGAACAAAATAGACCTGCCGACCGCCAATCCAGAGCGGGTGAAACAACAATTGGCTGACCATGAACTGGTTGTGGACGACTGGGGTGGCGATGTGGTGTGCGTCGAAGTCTCGGCCAAACTGCACCAGAACATTGAAGACCTGTTGGAGAACATCCTCCTGATAGCCGAGGTGGAAGAGTTGAAAGCCAACCCTAATCGTGCTGCTGTGGGCACTGTGATTGAAGGGCAAATGGATCCCAGCCGAGGCCCTTTGGCCACATTGTTGGTCCAAAATGGCACACTTGACCAGGGTGACGTCCTGCTCATCGGAGAGATTTATGGCCGCGTTCGGGCCATGTATGACGACAGAGGGCATCGCATCAAAGAATCAAAGCCCTCTCATCCGGTAGTCGTGATGGGTCTTCCGTCTGTGCCTACGGCGGGCGACACATTTCAGGTCGTCCAAGACGAGCGAACCGCCCGTAGTATTGCAGCCGAACGGTCTGCGGAGCGGGCAGACCGTGCCACCCGGCCGATGCGTCTGAGCCTGGAAGAACTCTTTGAGCGCTTCCAGGCCGGAGAGATCAAAGAGATGAACGTGATCCTGAAAGCTGACATTCAGGGATCGCTGGAACCAATTGTGGATTCATTGGAGAGGCTGGGAGACGCAGAGCTCAAGCTCAAAATCCTGCGCCAAGACACTGGCAACATCAACGAATCGGACGTCATGCTGGCCGCGGCTTCTCAGGCTATCATCGTCGGCTTTAACGTCATCGTGGACATGGCCGCCCAGAAAACCGCCGATGCCGAGGGTGTAGATATCCGCCTGTACGACATCATCTACAAGTTGGTCGAAGACATGGATAAAGCCCTCAAGGGTCTGCTGGAACCAGAATACCACGACGTGATCATCGGCCATGCCGAGGTCCGGGCTGTCTTTAGGATTTCCCGGCAGGGTAAAATAGCCGGACTCTACGTCACCGATGGCACCGCGGCTCGCAACGCTCTGGTTCGCGTCCACCGCGACGGCGAGATACTCTTTGACGGCCGGCTCGCTTCACTCAAACGATTCACCGAAGACACTCGAGAAGTGAAAGCAGGCTTTGAATGTGGCGTGGGGTTGGAAGGGTTTGGTGACTTTGAGGTGGGGGACGTCCTCGAATTCTATCGAAAAGAACAGGTAACCTAGATGGCCCGTCGCAGAAAACAACGGTTCAACGAGTTGCTCCGCCAGAAGTTGAGTACGCTCTTGCTCCGTCGGGTGCGTGACCCCAGACTGTCCTCTGTGACCATCACAGAGGTGGACGTCACGGCCGACTTGCGCACCGCCCGCATCTATGTCAGCCTCTTGGACGACGAGGAGGAGACGCGGCAAGAAGTGCTGCATAGTCTCCAAGGAGCGGCAGGATTTTTGCGGCGGGAATTGGCCCATCTCCTGGAGGTGCGCCACACGCCAGAGTTGATCTTTCGCCTGGACGAATCAGCTCGATACGGCGAGCGCATAGACCAATTGTTGGCGCAGATCCACCAGAAAGAGCAACTCTCGTCCTCACCAGAAGAACCCTCCCCACGTTCTTGAAACTGACACATAACGTCACGCGCCGGGCAAGCCAGCAAACACCGACGAGGCAACACGCATGACTGTCAAACAACAGATTGTTCGGCGGCTCCAACAGACAAAGCGTCCAGTCCTCATCTGCCATTTTTCCCCGGATGGCGACGCTCTGGGCGCCATGTTGGGCCTGGCCCACGCCCTCAGGAGACTGGGCAAGTATCCAGACATAACCTGCCAGGACGCCGTGCCATCGGCTTTCGACTATCTGCCCGGTGCTGACAAAGTGGTCTCGGAACCAAGTGGCGCATACGATCTCATCGTCAGTCTTGACTGTAGCGATGTACGTCGTATGGGCACCCCCTACCACAACCTCTCCCAGAGTCAGGACGTCCAACTCATCAACATTGATCATCACGTGACCAACCTGAATTTTGGCAATCTCAACTGGGTGGACCCCACAGCCGTGGCAACTGCGGAAATGATACTGGAGCTGACACAGGCGCTCGGTGTTCGCCTCGACGTTGACATCGCCACCTGCCTGTTGACCGGCATAGTGAGCGACACACGCGGCTTCCGTACCGCCAATGTGCTGCCCAGAGTGATGGCTGCCGCCACCCGGTTGATGCAGGCAGGAGCGAACCTGGTCGATATCACCACTCGGGTATTCGGCCATCGCCCGTTGGCTGCCGTTCGACTGTGGGCTCAGGCTCTCCAGGAAACCCACATGGAGGGCCGCATCTTGTGGAGCGTGGTCACTCAAGAGATGCGAATGCAAAGCGGCTGTGATACCAACGCCGACGCCGGTTTGGTGAGCTTTCTGATTGACGTCAACGAAGCAGATATCGCCGTGGTGTTCACCGAAAAAAACAGCGGCGAAATTGACGTGAGCCTGAGAACGAATCGGGGGTTGGACGTGTCGCAAGTGGCCTTATCCCTGGGCGGTGGCGGACATCCGCAGGCGGCTGGCTGCACGTTGCAAGTCTCCCTGCAGGAAGCCATGGATACCGTGTTGCCGACCCTCCAGGCCACCTGGCGAGAACAGACAGGCCAGTGATCAGTGAGTCGTACACCATATCCCCGTCGCCCAGAACTGGCGGGCATTCTGAACATCAACAAGCCGTCTGGCATGACTTCTCACGATGTGGTGGATGCCATTCGCCACGCAGCGCGCATTCGCCGGGTCGGTCATGCTGGTACCCTTGATCCCATGGCCACCGGCGTGCTATTGGTCTGCCTCGACCAGGCCACCCGCGTGTCCCAGTATCTCGTGGCCTCCGATAAGGTATATCATGCCCAGATCCGCCTCGGTCAGACGACCGACACCGACGATGCCCAAGGGAAGGTGATTGACCAGCAATTGGTGCCAGCGCACCTGGACATGGAAACCCTTCAAAAGGTGTTGGCCAGTTTTGTGGGAGAGATCGATCAGATTCCACCTCGCTACGCAGCCATCAAGCAAAAGGGCGTACCGCTCTACAAGATGGCACGGCAGGGCATAGATGTCCAGACAGCACCTCGCCGCGTCGCCATTCATGCCATCCACCTCCTGGGATGGCGCAGCCCAGACCTGGACGTGGAAGTGCATTGCGGCCCAGGTACTTATATCCGCGCCTTGGCCCGGGATGTGGGAGAATGTCTCGGCCGCGGCGGCCATCTGACCGGTCTGATCCGGCTGAAGAGCGGGAATTTCTCCCTGGAAGAGACGACAGAGCTAGATGAGGTCCTGCGCCTTCTCCAACCCCAGGGGCAAAGCATCGCCGACATCCTCTGGCCGCTGGACGCAGCCCTGGCTGGCATGGCACGCATGACCGTGGACATTGAAACAGAGCACCGTCTCCGACATGGCCAACAAGTCCCATCCTGTCTCCCCGACCTGAGTGAGGGGCGGCCTGTCATGCGGCGCGTCTACGCGGCCGATGGAACACTCGTCGCCATCGTCAGATACGACGAACGCTCGGGTTTGTGGCAACCGGATACCGTGTTTGACCTGCGCCCCTCCCGATAGCATTCCATGTGCCATAAGGACGTGTGGCTCGTATACTGATTGCTTATGCAACTCTTGGACGATCTCAGTCAGGCAGTTCTTCATCAGGATACCGTGCTGACCATCGGCTCATTCGACGGCGTTCACCGTGGGCACCAGCACCTCATCAGCCAGGTTTTGCGACAGGCACGCAGATTGGACTTGCTCGGCGCGCTGGTTACCTTCTATCCCCATCCAGCAGCGATCCTGGCCCCCCACAGCGCACCCCGCTATATCACCACGCCTGGTGAGAAAATCGCCCTGCTAGAAAAGCTAGGACTGGATCTGGTCGCCATTTTGCCGTTCAATCGTCAATTGGCCCAGACTTCGCCTAGAGATTTTATCATCGCCACCAAGCGACATCTGCGCCTCAGAGAGCTGTGGGTTGGCCGTAACTTTGTCCTGGGGCAAAATAGAACGGGCAACCTGGAGGTCCTGCAGGCGCTGGGACAGGAGTTGGGCTTCAGCGTTAAACCGGTGGAGCCACTGTTGTGGGAGGGCGAGGTCGTCTCCAGCACCCGCATCCGTCGCCACCTGGCTGCGGGGGACGTGCGCCGTGCCGCGGCGCTCCTGGGACGCTTCCCCAGCCTGGCTGGCGAGGTCGTGTCGGGTGCGAAGCGAGGGCGTCGACTGGGCATCCCCACAGCCAACCTTGCAGTACGCGCAGAGCGGGCCGTGCCCGCCGATGGCGTCTATGCAGTTTACGCCATTCTTGGTGCAAAACGCTACCTGGGCGTCGCCAACGTCGGCGTGCGGCCCAGCTTTGACAATGGAGAGCGTATCGTGGAAACACACATCCTGGACTTTGACGAGGACATTTATGGCGTGGACCTGGTCGTAGAGTTTGTGGAACGATTGCGCGACGAAAAAAGATTCGACAACGTGGATGAATTGATCTCCCAGGTCCACCGCGACATCACATACACACGACGCAGTCTATCAAAGACACCCCAATCCATATAGAGGAGAGTTACTATGCGCATCTTGATCACGGGCGGTGCAGGTTTTATCGGCTCGCATCTTTGTGACCGCTTCCTGGGCGAGGGCCATCAAGTCATCGCCATGGACAACCTGAGTACCGGCAGCATCCGCAACATCGCTCACCTGGCGGGAAACGATCGTTTTTTCTTTATCAAGCACGATGTGACCCATTACATCTATGTACAAGGTCCCCTGGATGCCGTGCTACACCTGGCTTCACTGCCAAGTCCCGTGGATTACCTGAATAAACCGATCCAGACTCTCAAGGTCGGCGCGCTAGGGACGCACAACGCCCTGGGACTGGCTCTGAATACAGGGGCCACATTCCTGCTGGCTTCTACCTCCGAGGTGTACGGCGATCCACAGGTGCATCCTCAGCCAGAGACCTACTGGGGACACGTCAATCCGGTGGGGCCACGCGGCGTCTACGACGAGTCCAAGCGCTTTGCCGAGGCCATGACTGTGGCCTACCACCGCTACCATGGCGTGGACACTCACATCGCACGCATTTTCAACACTTATGGGCCCAGGATGCGATTGGACGACGGCCGGGTGGTGCCCAACTTTATCCGCCAGGCCCTGCTTGGCGAGCCGCTTACCGTCTACGACGATGGCGCCCGTACTCGCAGCTTCTGCTACGTGTCTGATTTGGTGGAAGGCATCGTCCGTCTGCTGGACTCCGGCGAGACCTCGCCAATCAACCTGGGCAACCCCCGCGAAATGACCATCCTGGAGTTCGCTCACAAGGTCCTGGAAGTCACTGGCAGCCAGTCCAAGATCGTCTTTATCACCCCCACAGACGAACGCACCAAAGACGATCCCATGACCCGCCAGCCAGACATCAGCAAGGCCCAGCAGGTGATGGATTGGGAGCCAATCGTGCCACTGGAAAATGGCCTGCGATTGACGATGGAGGATTTCAAGGCACGGCTCTAACCTGACGTTATCGAACAAGACCTCCAGGATGTTCAGTAGCCCCGGGGGTCTTGTTGCTTCAAGGTCAAGTCAGCAAGCTATCGCTTCACCTGCCGAGTACGCCCAGGGCATGGGATTGACAGAGTTGGGCGGATGTGATAGAATTATGTAAAAGTCATGACTACGCGAATCGATCGTCTGTGCGTTGGAGCGCATCGGCAGGAGGTAAACCATGGACAACGAACAGTTGGAGCTATTCCCCGAAGGAAGAACCGGCCGGGGCAGCCAGGGTGCGTTTGGTCCACCGTTAGCAGAGAGCCTTGCCGTCACGCTGGAGACCTCGTTGGCCGCCGCGCTGGGGCCGTTTCAAGATCACATGATCCGCCAGGGCTTCACTGAGAACACCATGAAAGCATTTCTGAGCGACCTGCGCCTGCTGGGTAAGCACATTGGTGCCCGCACGCCGGTGGGCGAAATCAGCACCAAGAAACTGAACGATTTTCTGACGTGGATGCTCCACAAGCGCCGCGTGCCCTGTAGCCCCAAGACCTACGCTCGGCGCGTGACGACGCTCAAAGTCTTTTTTGGCTGGCTCACCGACAGCCAGATAATGCCGATCAACCCGGCCGCGCCAGTTATTCAACAGAGCGTCAGCGCTCCCCTGCCCAACATCCTCTACGACGACAATGTTGAAGCAATATTGGAGGTCACGCGCAGCCTGTTGCTGGCAGAAAAGCCCGACGCTCGTCCATACTTGCTGGTGACCCTGCTGCTGCAAACTGGCATCAAAAAGGGAGAGTGTATGGAGGTCGAACTGAGGCATATAGACACGTCCGATCCCCAAAACCCCACCTTGTTCATTCGCTACGACAACCCTCGCTACCAGCACAAGGAGCGCAAACTCAGGCTGCCCACCGACTGGACGATGGTGTTTCAGCAGTACCGGACCCAGTATCAACCCCGAGAGCGCTTGTTCGAGTGCACTGCCCGCAACCTAGAATACGTGCTACACGACGTGGCCCAGCGGGCCGGGTTACCGTCCCTGTCCTTCGAAATGCTGCGATGGACAAGCGCTGTGCGCGACTACAAATCTGGCATGGACCATGAAAGACTGCGCCAAAAAATGGGTCTGTCGCACATCAGCTGGCAGGAGACGTCGCTCAAGCTGGCCAAGTTGGCCGAACCGGGACTGTGACGTAGAATTTACGGTACACGCGGTGTGTAGAGGGGGAAAAGTCCGGCCTTGAGCTCAGCGGGACAGACTGGGGATAAAGGCCTTCCATATCGCCTGATACGTCAGGTTGACGTTGAGATATTCCTCGCTCCACCCACCAATGACGTGCACTCTTCCATCGAGCTCGGCAACGCCAGCGTTCCGCCACTGGCCTGATATCGGCGTCTCGAAGCGGAACCAGGTATCTTTGTCCGGATCGTACCACTGATTGTAGGCCAGATATTCTTCCCAACCGCCGCCAATAGCGCGGAGCTGGCGGCCTACGGCAACCAGGCCGAGCCCTCCTCTGTTCTCGAGCATCGGCGCACACGATCCCCACTCGCCTGTCACCGGCAGGTAGACCCGGCAAGTATCCAGTTCGCGGCCGGCAGCATAGCCACCCACTATGTATATCTTGTCGTCAACTGTGGCTGCCGCAGCAAAGGCCTGCGGCGGTAGCTTTCCCGGCAAAGCCTGCCACCTACCGGCCGCAGGGTCGTAGACCAGCAGGGTGGACACGTCTTGTTGACCATCGTTCCCGCCAAAGAGATAGAGCCTACTGGCATGTACGGCCAGGGCATAGGCCGCCCGGGGTGCCGGCAAAGGCTCTGCTTGTTCCCACCGATCCGCCACCGGATCGTAGACCTCCAGAACGTTCGTCACGCGACCAGAAAAGGTCAACCCTCCAGGCACGTAGACTTTGCCGTTCAACACCGCCCCACCGACGTTCGCCACCGGCACAGGCTTGGTGGCCTTGAGCGCCCAGGCTTGCCGCGTCGGGTCGTAAGCTTCCACTGCTCCGGTGATGCCCCCCGATGTTTCGCCCCCAATAGCATAGATCATCCCGTTGACCGCGACCACTGCCAGCCGACCTCGCGCAATCGAGATAGGCACCTCTTCCTGCCAGCGCGTCGGGAGGCTGGGTGGCTCAACCAGCGCTACTGCCTCTACACTATCAACCAAGGGGTTCTCTGGTGCTTTTTCTGAAGGCATGGAGAGAGGCCAGGTCCATGCCAGCATAAAGACCATAACAGCCAGCGCTAGCAGCAAGAAAAGCTGCTGCCACAGGGCCAGGGGTTCAACCGCCTCTGAGGCAGGCACGGTCTCACCTTCGGGTGTCTCTGTGTCTACAATCACCCAACCCTGGCGGACAGCCAGCATCGTGGCCTCAGTGCGGGAACTCACCTGCAGCTTACCAAAGATGTTGCGCAGGTGGACTTTGACTGTATTGGCACTGATGTATAACTCGCGCGCAATCTCTTTGTTAGACAGCCCCTGCGCTACCAAGCGCAGGATCTCCATCTCCCGTTCGCTGAGAACACTCAACGATTCTTCAGACATGACTCTCCATCTCAATCTCAATACCCATTCAACCCGACACCGGCACGGCCTATTATCTCACAAAAGCCCTGTCAAATCAAATAGTAAGCCAAATTGCCGACTGGTCTTGCACGCGGGATTGACCTTTCTATCGGGATAGGCTATAATGCGTTGCATGGCTTCGAAACCCTTAGATGCGCTGACGCGATTTGAGGCTTGGGCTGAACGTTGGCTGGAAGGGGGCTTTGCCCGGCTGTTCCGCGCTCAGCTCCACCCCGCCGAACTGGCCGAGCAACTGGCCCGCACCCTGGAGGACGGTCGTACCACCGGGCCGGACGGTGTCTGGTTGGCCCCGGACGATTACCGTGTGTCCCTCCACCCGGACGATTATGCACAATTGGGCGACGGCCACAAGCGCGCCGAGGTAGAGCAGGCACTGACCAGCTATCTCGTGGAGATTTCCCGGCATATTGGCGCTAAACTGATGCGGCGGCCTGAGGTCCATGTCCACCCCTCTGACTGCGTACCGCCTCGCCAGGTAAGGGTACAGGCCCACCTGACTACGCCCCCGAGGCAGGCCGAGCTCCCGCCTGATACCCAAGAGATTGACACCCAAAGAGCGCTGGGAACATCTGCCGCTACAACGCCGTCCCTTCCCTGCCGCCTGTTGCTTGGTGACCGACACCTCCCCCTCAACGCCTCGCCAGTCAGCCTGGGCCGGAGCCTGGACAACGACGTGGTGATCGACCACCCGCGCGTCTCCCGACACCACGTCCAACTCAGACAGCGAGACGGCCTGTGGTGGCTGATAGATCTGAGCAGCGCCAACGGTACAGCCATCAATGACCAACCGGTCAGCGAAGCGGTACTCCAGCCCGGCGACATCATCTCGCTGGCCGGCTTTGAGATCCGCTTTGAATTGCAAGGGCCCACCGCCAAGTAGCAGAGTTCACAGTCTAAGGATGATTAGCATCGTGTCTCAAGAGACGCTGATCTTTGCATTGCGCATCCTGCTGAGCCTGATTCTCTACATCTTTCTGAGCCTGGCCTTCTGGGTCGTCTGGCGCGACCTTTGGGCGATGCGGGCACAGGCTGAAGCCCAAGCACGCGACCGAACGGCACTCGTCGTCGTGGCACCAGGTGAGACCGACCTGCAGCCCGGTGACCGTCTGCCGTTGCTGTCTGTCACGACGCTAGGCCGGGCGCTGACCAACACTGTCGTTCTGGCCGACAGTTTTACCTCCGCCGAGCATGCCCGTCTGACACAACGGGACAGCCGTTGGTGGCTGGAGGACCTGGGTAGCCGCAACGGCACCCTCCTCAACGAGGTACGCCTCCAGCCCGGCAAGCCGGTGGCTGTCGTCGAAGGGGACCTTGTCGGCGTGGGGAGCGTCCGCCTGCGCGTCCAACTTTAAGCGTGCCGCATCAGCCACAGCGTTCAGGCCATAGGGCCGCAAGCAGAACCAACTCAGCTAACCTTCCGACTTTCCAACCCTTGAATCCACGGAGGATAACCCATGCCAACCAATGAACCGATCCATCTGGCCGTCATCGGCGGCAGCGGCATCTACGATATGGAAGCACTGACCGACGTCGAAGAACGGCACATCACCACCCCCTTTGGCGAGCCGTCCGATGCTGTCACAGTCGGCACGCTGGGTGGGCGGCGGGTGGCCTTCCTGCCACGCCACGGCCGGGGTCACCGTCTCATGCCCACCGAGGTCAACTCGCGAGCCAACATTTGGGCGCTCAAGAGTCTGGGTGTGGAACGGATCATCTCTGTCACCGCCTGTGGCTCGCTAAGAGAAGACATCGTCCCCCGTCACGTCGTCATTCCTGACCAGATCTTTGATCACACCCGAGCACGAGGGCCGTATACCTTCTTTGGCAATGGACTGGTGGTCCACATCGGCTTTGACGAGCCGTACTGCCCCTACCTGAGCGACCTGCTCCACGATGCGGTGAGAACCTCCGGTGGAACGGTGCACAAAGGTGGCACCTTCATCACCATCGAGGGACCTCGCTTCAGCACCAAGGCCGAGTCGCATGTCTATCGAGCCTGGGCCTGCGACGTCATCGGTATGACTGCCGTGCCAGAGGCGCAGCTAGCCCGCGAGGCGGAAATCTGCTACGCTGCCATGGCCCACGTCACCGACTATGACGTGTGGCACGAAACCGAGGAAGCGGTCCACATTGAGATGCTCATCGCCAATCTGCAAGCCAACGCCGTCCTGGCCAAGCAGGCCATCGCATACGTAGCCGCCCACCTGCCCAACGATCGTCCCTGCGCCTGCGGTTCGGCCCTACAAAATGCCATCCTAACCCAGCGGGAGGCCATCAGCGACGAGGTGAGAGAGCGATACAAACTGCTGATCGGCAAGTATTCGTAGAATTGCATACCACAAGCAGCGAATCGGGAATTGAGCTTTGGATGGAGCCAAGCCTCCTGGCCCTGGCGATGGCGTTTACCGTGGTCGGGTTTGTTTCGCTGGGCCTGGTAACGCGGGGACGGTCTGGACTGGCGGAGGTGTGGCCAGCGTGTGTCTGGGGGGTCGCTTTGGCGGGGGCGTGGGCCACCCTGCGCCACTGGCATCCAGATCACGACCCCTTTCTGCTACCGGTCGCCGGGTTGCTGACGGGAATGGGGCTGATCATGGTGGGGCGGCTGGCGTCCACTTTTTTGGTGCGGCAGACTCTTTGGAGCCTGCTGGGACTGGGCGCCATGCTCGCCGTTGCGCTAGGGCTGCGCGATCCTCCGGGTCAGATCTCAGGGCGAGGCCTACGCCTGCTGCGCCGCTACCGCTATACCTGGCTCGTCGGTGGCCTGACCCTACTGGCACTGACTCTTGTCTTTGGCGTCAACCCTGCTGGCACTGGCGCGCGGTTGTGGCTCGGTTTTGGCGGGTTGTTCTTTCAGCCGTCAGAGCTACTCAAGCTGCTGATGGTCGTTTTCCTGGCTAGTTACCTAGCCGAAAAGCGACCGCTGCTTGCCCACATGGTTTATCGAGTGGGTCGTCTCCGCTTACCGCCCCTGCCCTATCTGGGGCCGGTACTGCTGATGTGGGGCTTTTCTCTGCTGCTCCTCATCTGGCAGCGTGATCTGGGCGCAGCATGGCTCTTCTTCGCCGTCTTTCAGCTGATGCTCTACGTGACGACCGGCCAGGCGCGTTACGGCCTGCTGGGGCTGGCACTGTTCGGAGTAGGGGCGCTGATCGGCTACCACCTATTCTACCACGTCCGGCTACGGGTGGACATCTGGTGGAATCCCTGGGCCGAGGCGAGCGGGAGAGCGTTCCAGATCGTGCAGTCGCTGCTGGCCTTTGCTGCCGGGGGCACGGTGGGCCAAGGCATTGGCCAGGGCTACCCGACCTACATCCCGGTGGTACACTCGGACTTTGTCTTCTCGGCAATCGGCGAGGAATGGGGCCTGCTGGGGACACTAGGTGTGATGGCCCTCTTTGCGCTGTTGGTCACCCGCGCCGGGCGGATCGCCATGGCCGCCCGGACGCCCTTTCGTCAGTTGCTGGCCTTCGGACTGGCGGCCATGCTCGGCCTACAGACGCTGACCATCATGGCCGGCAGCCTAAAAGTGGTGCCCCTCACCGGCGTGACCCTGCCCTTTGTCAGCTACGGTGGCAGTTCACTGGTAACCAATTTCACGCTGGTGGGACTATTGTTTGCCATTCAGCCATCGTAGCTGGCACGATAGAACATCACCTGAGCTTTTTCACGCTCCAAGCGCTTACTATCATGCAACCCAACATTCACCGATCTCTCAACCTGATGCTCGCTCTCTTTCTTCTCGTCGCCCTGTGGCTGGGCTACTGGGGAGTGCTACGCGCGCCGGAACTGCTGGCCCGCGAGGACAATCCGCGCCGCGTGGAAGCAGAGCGACGCGTGCAACGAGGTCGGGTGTTGGACCGCCACGGCACGCCGCTGACCTGGTCGGAAGTGGACGCGGACGGCTACGTTGAGCGGCGTTATGCAGGCGACTGGCTGGCCCATGTCGTGGGCTACTACAGCCTGCGTCATGGCGTCGGTGGGATCGAGGCCGCTTTCGATGAGCAACTGCGGGGCGAGGCAGGCCGCACGGCCTGGGATGTCTGGCGCGCCGGATTGCTTCACCACACACAGATTGGCGAGGACGTGCAACTGACCGTGGACGCGGCGTTGCAGCGGGCTGCCAGCGAAGCACTGGGGAAGCAAACGGGAGCAATCGTACTGCTCGACGTGCAGACCGGCGGGGTGCTGGCCCTGGTGAGCCATCCGACTTTTGACCCCAGCCGGCTCGACGAGGAATGGGACACCTTGCGAGAAGCACCTGGGCAACCGCTGTTCAACCGGGCGACGCAAGGGCTCTATCCGCCAGAAGAGATCTTTAACCTGGTGGTCATGGCAGCGGCGCTGGAGGAAGGGCTCACCGCGCCAGACGAAGTATTCTACGACGAGTACGGCCACGCAGAGGTGGACGGAACGACTGTGCGCTGCGCCAACCATCCTGGTATTGAGGCTCTGGATCTGCTCCACGCCGCCGCTTACGGCTGCAATGTCGCCTTTGCTCGGCTCAGTCAGCGCCTGGGCAGCGATAGACTAACTGACTATGCGAAGCAATTCGGAGTGGATCGCGCACCAGGCTTGGAGATCCCTACAGAGGCAGGGCAACTGGCGGAGACGCTCCCCCTTTCGCCAGAGAAATTGACCCTGACCGGCTTGGGTCAGGGGGAGGTGCTCGTCTCACCATTGCAAATGGCGCTCGTGGCCGCGACAGTGGCCAACTGCGGGCGGATGCCAATACCCACCCTGCTCTTGAGCCAGACCGGACCAGCGCGGCGCGTCGTCAGCCTGGAGACAGCGCGCCTGGTACGCCAGGCAATGACGCTGTCCGTGACCGAAGGGCCAGCCGGGCAGGCCGCCGTGTCGGGGATGGTCGTCGCTGGCAAGGTGGGCACAGCCGAGGCAGGAGATGAGGGTGACCCACATGCCTGGTTTGTCGGCTTTGCGCCAGCCGACCTATCGGAAACGCCCCGCTTTGCCGTGGCCGTCGTCGTGGAGCGAGGCGGCAGAGGCAGTCAGGTCGCGGCCCCTATCGCCGCCCAACTCTTGACCCTGGCGCTGGCTGCACCATAAGCAGCGGTGTCCTCCAGGGAGCCCGCTACTCCGCTGTCCCTCTCTTCCCCACAGGCTGAGACTGCTCGCCGAGGTAGACATTCTTGCGTACCGGCACAGCCAACTCTACACCGCGGCGCCGGAACTCGGCCAATATACTGGGGCGAATGTCCGTCACGACAGAGAACCAGTCGCCGTTGGGCACGTGGAACAAAGCCCGGATGTCAATGATATATTCGCGCACGTCAGAGACATAGATGATTACACCCTTGTCTTGATCACGACGATCTTCGGCCTCAATGACAGTGCGCACGGCGTCCAGCGCGTTGTCAAGGTCTTCTTCATAGGCTATTGAGAAAGTGACGTCGACCCGTCGGGTGGGATTGACCGAATAGTTAGTCACCGGTGTGGTGGCCATGGTGCTGTTTGGAATGTTCACCACTGGCCCATCCCAGCTGGCGATCTCGGTGGAGCGCAGAGAGATTCTTTGTACCGTACCGCTGTACTCGCCGATCTCGATGGCATCGCCAGCGACGAAGGGCTGGTCAATGAGGATAAAGACGCCTGAGATAAAATTGGCCGCCACGTCCTTGACCGCAAAGCCCACCATAATGCCAATGACGCCGGCAGCAGTGAGCAAGCCGTACAGGCCATCAGTCCAGCCCATAATGGAAATAGTGATCACTACCGCTATAATGATTACCACATAGTCCAACAGACGATCGAGAGCGCTCAAATCGCGACTGTCAATGTCTACCCCTCTGACGCGCTCGTCAAGAGCATCGATCCACTTGGACAAATAGCGAACCAGGACCCAGGCGGCAATCCAAGTAACAGCCAGGCCTAGTCCTTTGCCAAAGTACTCGCTGGTAATAATACTGTGTAGTGCATTCCACACATCTTGCATGCTTTTTACCTCGATGAATGCTCTGCAAACCCCTGGTAATCGATCAACAAATGCCCGGTGGTGATATGCCGCGCCACCAGACGACAGGTCCAGCAACCAGAACGTGCGTTCGCCCCGCTCCACACCCTGAAATCGCAGAGCACACCCGCGCAGGCCAGGTCTGGAATGACGACACTCAACGCGCGCTGCTGGCGCCTCCCATCATGCCTCCCCATCGTCCATCGTCGCCGGCTGACGCTGCCCCTTGGATTGAGCGAACGCTCTGGCAGCCGCTACAAAGCTTGAAAAGAGCGGGTGGGGCCGGTTGGGCCGGGATTTGAACTCTGGATGAAACTGGCTGCCCACCATCCAGGGGTGCCCACTTAGCTCGGCAATCTCAATCAGACGGCCACCAGGCGATAGGCCACTAAACACCATGCCAGCTCCGGCCAGCAGGTCACGGTAGGCATTGTTGACTTCAAAGCGATGGCGGTGGCGCTCTTGTACCTCACCGACCTGGTAGGCCTGCGCAGCCTTGGTGCCAGGTACCAACCGGCAAGGATAGAGGCCCAGGCGCATGGTGCCGCCCATATCGTTGATGTCTCGCTGGTCCGGCAGTAAATCAATGACCGGATACTTGGTGGCAATGTCAAACTCGGTCGAGTTAGGCTCGTCGCTACCGAGGGCCTGGCGCGCCAATTCGATGATCATGACCTGCAACCCGAGGCACAATCCCAGGTACGGCACCTTGTTTTCCCGGGCGTAGCGCGCAGCGACCACCTTGCCTTCGATGCCTCGGTAGCCAAACCCACCCGGTACCACGATGCCAGCGACGCTTTTCAAGCGCTCCAGTTCCCGGCCACGCTCCAGATCCTCAGAGCTGACCCAGGCGATTTCTATGTCACAATTGTGGGCCAAGCCAGCATGTTTCAGCGCCTCACGCACGCTCATGTAAGCGTCTTGCAGCTCGACGTATTTACCGACGATGGCCACAGGCAAGCGAGGCTTGGGCCGGCGAAAGCTCTGCAGCATCTCTCGCCAAGCGGCTAGGTCAGGCTCGGCATCACCGAGACCTAGCTTCTCGGCCAGTAGCCGTCCCAGGCCAGCGTCCTCCAGCACCTCCACGACCTCATAGATGTTGGGCCGGGTGATCAGGGGGATGACAGCCCGAGGCTCCACATCGCAAAAGAGAGCAATTTTTTCTCGCACCGCATCATCTACCTGATGGTCAGAGCGAGCGGCAATGATGTCTGGCTGGATACCAATGCCACGCAGTTCCTTGACACTGTGCTGGGTGGGTTTGGTCTTCAGTTCGCCGGTTGAGGTCATGTAGGGCAACAGCGTCAAGTGAATGTACAGCACATTGCCTGGGCCGATACTTTTGCGCATCTGCCGTATGGCTTCCAGAAAAGGCAGCCCCTCGATGTCGCCTACCGTGCCGCCCACTTCGACGATGATGACTTGATCACCGCTCTGCCGTGCCACCAGGGCGATGCGCCGCTTAATCTCGTTGGTGATGTGGGGGATGACCTGAATGGTGCCACCCAGGTAATCGCCCCGTCGTTCCTTTGCGATGACCTCGTGGTAAACCTGGCCTGTGGTCACGTTGCTCGCCTGAGTCAAGTTCTCGTCAATGAATCGCTCGTAATGCCCCAGATCCAGGTCGGTCTCTGCACCATCGTCGGTAACAAAGACCTCGCCATGCTGATAGGGCGACATGGTGCCAGGGTCCACATTGATGTAGGGGTCCAGCTTTTGGATGGAGACGGACACCCCGCGGCTCTTCAGTATTCGCCCAATAGCGGCACAGGTCACGCCTTTGCCCACAGAGCTGACCACCCCCCCGGTCACAAAGATATATTTGGGCATCCACCTCCTCCAATAGCAGTCTGTTGCTGCCAACGTTCTCAAAACAGAGATGAGGAGAGAGCTATAGAGACTCTCTCCCCATCGAATGTACCACCCCTTCTCGTGCTTGTCGCCAGCACAACACCGCGCTGACTTGCCCCCGCGCCGACGGACTACACCAGCTTTGTCAGGTCTTCCGCGGCGCGACGCATATCCAGAAAGACCAAACCCAGCTTGGCTTCTTTGCGCGCCAGGGCCGTAAGAACGGCTTCTTCGCCAATGGAGGTCAGAATGACATAGCCATCGTCACCGCGGATGTAGACCTGCTCCAACATCCCCCGGCCCAGCTCGCTGGAGATGCGCTCTCCCAGCGAAAGCATTGCCGCCGACATAGCCGAAACGCGATCCTCCTCCACGCTAGCTGGCAGCGATGAGGCCATAATCAAGCCGTCTACGCTGACAACCGCTGACGCTTCAATGTCTGGCGTGCTGACCTGCATTTCTCGCAAGCGATCCACCATGCGTTCCGTTCGCGACTTTGCCATCGCCAGCCTTTCTCCTTTCTCTGCCCCCTCGCCTTACGGACCAATGTATGAATGATACCACAAGTCGCTACCAATGTCAAAACGATTCAGGCAACCCATCTAATCTTCAGCATGGGCCTGCGCCCATACATAGATGCGCTGCCAGGCATCGCGCAGAGCCTGCAACTCTGCTCGAGTATCCGGCAGCTGACCATAGTGAGCGTCCACGTAGGCCCTGGTGAGCGCCTGCAACTCTGCTCCCCAACCGGGGAATGTTCTCCGCAATTCCGGCAGATACTCCAAAGGTGTCTGGGCAGGGAGCCTCGAAATACCACGTTGCTCGGCCAGTGCCAACAGGCTGGCATAGATCTTGCGGACGGTAGCCGCCGAATAGGCTCGTCGCGCCTCCCGACCCGACCACAGCCCAGCCAGTTGCCGAAGGCTGCTCTGCAGTCCCTTCAACAATCCCTGCCCCACCTCTTTCGACGACCAGACCGACTCGCGCCACACTTCGCTCCCGCCGGACGAACGCAGCTGCCAGCGTCGCACGGCAGTGAGGAGCAATACAAAGAGAACCACCACTACCAGAGCCACCAGGCCCTGCAAGACCGCCTTTCCCCACGCCGGCGCCACCGTTTCGTACGGCTGCTGCCACTCAGCAGGTAGCTGCAACGGGCTAAGCGCAAAGGTCTCCAACGGCAACGCTTTATCTCGCATTAACAACTGGAAGGCACCACTGATGAGCCAGACCAGTACGTAGCTCACCGCCCAGACAACGTAAAACAAGACAGTAGCCAACACGCTGACTACCGGCTGCAACCACCCCCAGACGGTCGCCAGATTCTCAGCCGAGAGAAGGGCACTGACCAGCAGACCGATCAACAGCGTTCCCACGGCACCCAAGAGCAGTGAAGAAAACCACCGCAGACTGAACCGCCTGGCCTCCTGTCGTGCTGGGACACCTTCTTTGAAGCGCGCCAGGGCCACAGACACGAGGCCGCACAGGAAGAGAGACAACATCCAACCGGTCATGTCCTGACGGTAGCTCAAGGCCTGAACGATGAGCAACCCGATCAGCAAGAGAATCCCCAATCGAAACTGAAAGCCAACGGTATCCGTAATCAGCAACCTCTGGCTCATGCCAAGACCCCGCCACCAGATGGCAAAGGTTGCCAAAGTGAGGAACAATTCTTGGCTCATGACCGGATCGAAACGCAGAAAATGAGCAAGCGACGATCCCATCCAGCGCAGGCTCCACAGGCGCTCGTCAGGGTAAACCTGCGCCCGAATCATCAGGAGCACCGTCACTAAAACCAATCCTCCCACAACGATCCGTTGATAGCGCTCGGCAACGCGCCAGCGGCTCAGTAGCCCAGTGACACCCAGCGCCAGGAAGAACAGGGCAAAGACAAGACCTGGCTTGAGGAGGCCATCTCGTTGGGTGACGATCCGTCCTAGAAACGCCAGCCAGGGATAGAACCAGCTCAACTCCATCACGGATACAAAGACGATGAGCACAGGACGCCGCCACCTCATGACCCACCCTCCCTCGCAGACGGCCTTGCCCACGGTGAAACAGAGCCTCTCTCAGCCACCGGTTCGACGTGGAGCGTGCCCGGCGCCGTTCTGCGGGCGGGTGGACAAAAGTCCACACCAGTTCCGCCAGACAGCACGTAGGTACGAATGCCCTGATCGGTCAGGTCGGGACAATCGGTAGACAGAGAGAGCAGTACCAATCGCCGTCCTGCGTCCCGCAGGCGGCACAAGCTCGCCAGCAGGTCATCGTAGACCGTGGCTGTCACCACCAGGAGCGTCGCCCCCCAGGGCAACCGAGGGCTTTCAGCGGTCACCATTCGCTCAATGGACAACGTGGCAAAGCCAGTCACAGCGGCTAGCGCCTCCAAGATGCGAGTCAGTTGCCTAGGATCGCGGCTGGGCAACACCTTCAGCGGCTGGTCAGAGCCAGGCACGGTTCCGTTGGCTAGCAGCCCCACCTGGTATTTCTCCGCGACGCCATAGCTGGCGATGGATGCAGCGATACTGACTGCTTCCTCCAATGCCTCGGGCACAATTCCTCGCCAGGGCTGGGGAAACGTGGCCACGTTGAGAAAAATGACCAGGTGATGAGACGTCGTCGGTTCATAGAGCCGGGACTGAAACTTTTGGAGGCGCGCGCTGGCCTTCCAGTGAATACGCCGGAAGCTATCCTCCGGTTGATATTCTCGCACGCCAACGGTGCGGGCCGGATCCTCAAAGATGCGCTGCCATGCTTTGGAGTCGCCAAACGGGTCCTTCGTAGGTAGTCCAAGTTCATAGAGGGGGCGCACCTCGGGATAGACGACAAGCCACTCCTTGTGGAGCAGGGTCTGGCGCCGTTCAAAGAGGCCAAAGAAATCGCCGGAGCGCAGTCGAACCGGGCCAAAGGCGTAGAATCCGCGCCGATGCGGCTTCAGTCGATAACGCCGATTCACCCGTTCGTACCAGCGGAGGGCATACAACTCGCTCAGATAGCCCAACTCCGGCTGCGAAGAAGGCAGCACCTCCCCGTCCACCAGGTTAAGGTCAGCTGGCACCTGATCGTCCACGCGGAGCCAGCTCAGTGGCAACAACTTGCGGTTGGTCACCCGCGTGACCAGTTCCACCAACTCGCCCTGGAACACACGACGCTCGCTGAACGTCCGTTCGTACTCGACGCCGTGCAGCGCGTAGCGGTTCCAGACCCACGACACACCCGCCACCGTCAACAAAAGGCTCGCCACGGCCAAAAGCGTGGGCTGATGGAGAAGCAATCCAACCAGGATGATGATTATGGAGAGAGCGATCCAGCTCTCATTGAACATGGGGATTCCCATAACGGCACCCCTAACTCACCTTCCGCCTCTTAAAGCTGGTCTACTGGCACCGGCACCTCGTCCACGATCTCCGCTACCACCTCCTCCGGTGTGCGACCTCGCAGGCGCGTCTGCGGACTGAGCATGATGCGGTGAGTCAACACGGACGGGGCTAACGCTTTTACATCATCTGGGGTGGCAAACGTGCGTCCACGGATGGCAGCCAACGCCTGAGCCGTGCGGTACAGCGCCAGTGAGCCCCGAGGACTCACACCCAGATCCACGTGCCGGTGTTCACGTGTGCCGCGCACGATCCTCACAATGTATTGACGCACGCTATCTTCCACCTTCACGTGGCGAACGGCCTCTTGCATGGCCAACAACTCGTCTGGAGAAGTGACTGCTTCCAGCTTGTCCAACGGATCCTGGTGCTCAAAGCGGAGTAGGATGGCGTTCTCCTCATCCTCCGAAGGGTAACCCAGCTTGATTCTGAGCAGAAATCGGTCTATTTGCGCCTCCGGCAGCGGAAACGTACCCTCCAACTCGATAGGGTTCTGAGTTGCCAACACCATAAATGGCCGGGGCAAGGCCATCGTCTCTACATCCACCGTCACCTGCTGCTCCTGCATCGCCTCGAGCAGCGCAGACTGGGTACGTGGCGTGGCGCGGTTGATCTCGTCAGCCAGGACGACCTGAGACATCACCGGACCAGGGCGAAATAGGAACTCTTGGGCTTTCTGATTAAAGAAATAGATGCCGGTCACGTCAGAAGGGAGCAGGTCGGGTGTGAACTGGATACGCCGGAAAGCACACGCCAGAGATCGCGCCACCGTCTTGGCCAGCGTCGTCTTGCCGATACCGGGCACATCCTCGATGAGCACGTGTCCCTCACACAGTAAGGCGACCAACACCAGCTCGATGACCGGCTCCTTGCCGACAATAACAGTGTTGATGTTGTCTATGATCCGCCGTGCGGTCGCTTGAACGTCAGGCATAATCACTCCTCCACCGTTTTATCAACCCACCAACCACACCAGTATAGCACGTCTTTCGTTTTTTGGCTACCTTCCCCGTCCGGCGGTTTTGTGTTATAATTCATCTGGCAACGATTCTTCTCCAAGCCCTTGTGGCCTAGACCGGAGTTCAAGTTGAACACACACCGTATCTATGTCGCCGTAGACCTAGAGACGACCGGGCTCGACCCGGAACGGGATACCATCATTGAAATCGGCGCCGTCAAGTTCCGAGGGGACGAGGTGCTCGGCACCTGGTCCAGTCTGGTCAACCCGGGCCGGCCCATTCCCCACCCCATCGAGCAACTGACCGGCATCACCTCGCAGCAGGTGAGCAAGGCGCCGTCCCTGAGTACCGTGGCCCGCCCTTTTGCCCACTTTGTGGGACAGCACCCGGTCGTGGCGCACAATGTGAAATTTGATCTGAGCTTCTTGCGACGACATGGACTCCTGCGCGAGAATCTGCCCATAGACACCTTTGAACTGGCCAGCATCCTTATGCCACACGCCGCCCGTTACAGCCTGGGCCGCCTGACCGACACGTTAGGCATCCAATTCGTCAGCCGGCACCGGGCGCTGGACGACGCCAAAGCGACGAAGCAACTCTTTCTGGCTCTTCTTGAGCAGGCCAGCCAGCTAGACCACAGCATCATTCAAGAGATCAATCGCACAGCCGCTCACAGCCACTGGCCGCTGCGCTACGTATTCCGCGACCTGGAACAAGATCGAGCCCGCCACGCCTTTGCCGGCAGTATCGGCCAGCAACTCATGGCCAAGGGAGCGGTCGACGGGCGGGGTTCGGTGGACCTGCTTTTTCACGACGAGGAAAAAGACGGACCTTTGCGGCCCAGCGAACAGCCCACACCTCTGGACGTAGAAGCACTGACGGATCTTTTGGAGGAAGATGGCCTGGTGGCACGCGCGTTCCCCGCCTATGAATACCGCCCGCAGCAGGTCGAGGTATTGCAAGCGGTGGCCGCTGCCTTTAACGAGGGCCAACATTTGCTGGTGGAGGCCGGTACCGGCACAGGTAAATCGCTGGCCTACCTGCTACCAGCCATCTATTTCGCCATCCAGAACGGCGACCGGGTGGTCATTTCGACCAACACTATCAACCTCCAGGAACAGATCTACGGCAAAGACATCCCAACGCTACGGGAGATCCTGCCGCTGGAGTTGCGTACAGCGCTGATAAAGGGCCGCAGCAACTATCTCTGCCAGCGGCGGCTGGACATCTTTCGCAGACGGCAACTGAACGAAGAAGAGATGCGGCTGCTTGCCAAGGTGCTGGTCTGGCTGCCCAGTACCATGACCGGTGACCGTAGCGAACTCTTTTTGCCCACCTACGCCGAGCAGGCGCTCTGGCATCACATCTCAGCCGATGCAGAGACCTGTTCGCTGGAACGATGCCGTTACCGCCAGAGCGGGCGCTGCTTCTACTACCGCGCCCGCCAAAAAGCTGAAGCCGCCCATCTCATCATCGTCAACCACGCCCTGCTTCTGTCCGACGTGGCCGTGCAGAGCCGGGTCCTGCCGCCTTATCGTTATCTCATCGTGGACGAGGCGCACCATCTGGAAGCTGCGACCACCCGCCAACTCAGTTTCACCACGGGCCAGCGCACGCTTGAGCGGCTGCTGGACGACATATCCCAGGATCAGGGTAACGGCAACTACTCAGGCTATCTCACGCAACTGCTCAGGACGATGCGCCGCCCAGTGCCTGAAGCCATCTACACCAAGATCGAGCAGTTCGTCAAGGAACTGCGCCGCACCATCGAGACAGCCAAACGACACCTGTACGATTTCTACAACGAACTGGAAATGTTCCTGCGCAATCACGCCTCCGGTAGCCAGGCGTACGACAAACGGCTGCGGTTGACCAGTGGCCTGCGAGTGCAGCCTGACTGGACAAACGTGGAGACGACTGGCGACAACCTGTGCACCAGCCTGTACCACCTTGGCGAAAAGTTGTCAAAGCTGGCCGACGGTCTGACCGAACTGGAAGAATTTGACGTCCCACACCTGGAGGACCTGGCACAGAACCTGCGAGGACTGCTCCATAGTACGCGCGAACAGCATGCACAGCTCAACGCCATGATCTTTGAACCCTCGCCTGAGAACATCTACTGGGCACAACTTTCAGCCGAGACCCAGAACGTTTCACTGCGCACCGCTCCTCTACACGTAGGCAAACTGGTGCAAGAACACCTTTTCTATACCAAAGAATCGGTCATCCTGACCTCGGCCAGCCTGCGCACCGATGGGGACTTTCACTTCATCAAAGAGCGACTCGGCGCCGAAGATGCAGACGAGTTAGCCGTCGGCTCGCCCTTTGACTTTGAACAGCAGGCACTTCTCTGCCTGCCGACCGACATTCCGGAGCCGAACCAGCCGCAATACCAAAAAACTCTGGAACAGGCATTGATTCCGCTTATCTGCGCTATCCGGGGACGCACGCTTGTCCTGTTTACCTCGTACCACCAGTTGCGGGCGACACAGCGGGCCATCGAGCGCGCGCTGGCCAAGGCCGACATCTCTGTCTTTGCCCAGGGAGGAGGAGCCTCGAGGACACAACTGCTGGAGAACTTTCGTACCACCGAGCGGTCAGTGCTCCTGGGCACGCGGAGCTTCTGGGAGGGCATTGACGTGCTAGGGCCAGCTCTGAGCTGCCTGGTCATCGCCCGCCTTCCCTTCTCCGTGCCGACCGATCCCGTCTTTGCCGCGCGAGCCGAGACCTTTGACGATCCGTTCAACCAGTATTCGGTACCAGAGACAATCCTCCGCTTCCGCCAGGGGTTTGGCCGGCTCATCCGCAGCAAGACGGACCGGGGCATCGTGGTGGTGATGGACAAGCGTGTGCTGACCAAGCGATACGGCGCCAAGTTCTTGAACTCTTTGCCACCGTGCAATATCATGCGCATGTCTCTGGTCGAGATGCCACACACCGCTGCGCAGTGGATCGACACCCCCCTGCCCGACACCGAGTCATCGTTTGACATGGAAAGGTGACCTGGCTATAATCCCTCCAAACTGTCGAGCGACAGTTTGCCAGCCTACCAATTGGGAGAGAACGATGATTGACGTGAACGAACTTCGCAAAGGAACCACTTTTGCTATGGATGGAGAGATCTACAAGGTGCTGGAATATCAGCACCACAAACCCGGCCGGGGCAAGGCCATCATTCGCACCAAGATCCGCAACCTGCGCACCAGCGCGAGCATTGACAAGAACTTTACTTCCGGCGATCGGGTAGAGGAGATTCGCATTGACAGGATAGAGGTGCAATACCTTTACAGCGACGGTGACTTTTACCACTTTATGAACACTGAGACCTACGAGCAGCCAGCACTGCCGTCCGCCGTTCTAGGCGATGCGGTGAACTATTTGGTAGAGAACATGACTTTGGCCCTCTCTTTCTACGAGGGCGAACCAATTGACGTTATCCTGCCCACTGCTGTGGATCTCCCGGTCGTTGAGGCTCCCGTCGCTGTCGCTGGCGACACTGCCACTGGCGCCACCAAGCAAGTCACGGTCGAGACCGGCCTGAAAGTGACCGTACCGCTGTTCGTCAACGAAGGCGATACCATCCGCGTGGACACACGCACCGGCGAGTACGTCACCCGTGTCTGATCGCTGATCCAGTCGATCCGCGCAAATTGACAGGCCCACGGAAGGTTGTCTTCTGTGGGCCTGTTGTATTGCGTAATGACCTGCTTTAGAAATCAGCATACTCCCGCTTTACCACGTCCTCGGGAGATATCCCCAAGAACGCCAACAGCGCTCCAATCCGCTCAGCCTTTCGCTCCGCATCGCGCTTTGACCAGGTTCGACTCTTGATCTCCAGGAAAGGCCCATCCTGCGCCGGTTTCGTCAAACGATCCAGGTTTACGGCCAAGTCCATACCCTGATATTTGATGCGGAAGCGACAGCGGCGCTTCTCCAATCCTATGACGCGCTGGGGCTGAAAGTACTCTTTGTAAAAGCGCAGCGACCGGTCGGCGCGGGAGGTGTAGGCGAAGCGAGAGAGGACCACCGAGTTGGCGTACTCTCGCTCCTTGGCCGGACCGACCAACGTCAAGGTATAAAGAGACTCGGCCACCTCATCGTCTTCCAAGACATAGTCTTCGCGATAGCGAATGCGGCCCGACGTCTCGTCGTCGAAGTAAAAATAGGTATCATACTGGTTGCGTACCGACGGCTTTACGATGACGACGTCAGGATGGTCCAATGCTGCGATCAGCCGTTCCTCGTCTTCGATGTGCGCCTTGACCGTCACCTCGAAAATCTCGCGCTGCTCCAACTCACCCAACGTCACCAACTTGTCCAGCAGGCTCCGCTCTCGCTGAACGAGAAAGCTACTCACCCGATCCGCCACCCGCTGGACCTCACTCATCACTTCCTCCTGGCTAACCGTCAGCAACGCCCGGTCACGCATGAGCCAGCGACCATTCACCATGACGTGGCACACATCGGTGCTCTGGGCCGCGTAGACCAGCCGGGCATAGATGTTCCCTTCGCTGAGGTCGAATCTGGGCGAGATGTGCAGGTCTTCCACGTCTACCACTGCCAGGTCAGCCCGTTTGCCACGTTCCAGCGAGCCAATGAGATGATCCATGTGCAGCGCCCGCGCGCCGCCAATGGTGGCCATCGCCAGCGCATCTCTGGCAGGTAGGGCCGTCGGATCACCGCTGAAGCCCTTGGCCAGCAGCGCCGCCAAGTGAATTTCCTCGAACATATCCTGATTATTGTTACTGGCCGGGCCATCGGTGCCCAGACCCAACATGAGGCCCAACTCTAGCATACGTGTCACCGGGGCCACGCCGCTGGCCAGCTTGAGATTGCTTGACGGATTGTGAACCAGGCCAGCCCCTTTCTCCGCCAGCAGGGTCATTTCTTCTTCGGTCAGATGAACGCCATGGGCCACCACGGCCTGGTGATCCAACACACCAAACTGATCGGCATAGAAAGCAGGTAAAAGCCCGTGAACCTGCAGGCTGGTTTCCACCTCACCGGCCGTCTCGGAAATGTGAATCAACAAAGGGACATTCTCCTCGCAGGCCAGACGGGCTGCCTCGCGCAGGATCTCCGGCGTGCAGGTGTAAGGTGCGTGCGGCCCAACTGCCGGAACGATCAGCGGATGCCCTTTCCACTTGGCGATGAAGCGGCGACAGTACTCCAGCCCCTCGTCGTAGCTGTTGGCGTTCGGCGTTGGCCATTTCATGATCGTTTCCGCACAGACGGCGCGCATCCCGGCGTCCTCTGCTGCTTCTGCCACTGCATCCTCGTGATAATACATATCGGCAAAGCAGGTCACGCCAGAGCGAATCAACTCGGCACAGGAGAGAAGCGTGCCCCAATGACAGAACGTCTCACCCACAAAGGCCTTTTCCACCGGGAGCATATAGCCGTGTAGCCACACGTCCAGTCGCAGATCGTCGGCCAGGCCCCGCAGCAGGCTCATGGGCACGTGCGTGTGCGCGTTGATCAGTCCCGGCATCACGATCTGCCCGGCACAGTCCACCTCTTCGGACGCTTGTATGTCATCGGCTAACGACGCCGGCCCAACGGCTACGATGCCATCTCCTTTCACCGCCAGAACGCCTGGCGCAAAAA
>Ga0180438_10002321_pt1 | contig 31474 bp, 27 predicted proteins | sample SS_ome_12_FD_132455 | JGI IMG/M metagenome (GOLD analysis project Ga0180438, IMG submission 132455) | Hypersaline lake sediment archaeal communities from the Salton Sea, California, USA - SS_3_D_2 metaG | ecosystem: Environmental > Aquatic > Non-marine Saline and Alkaline > Hypersaline >...
CCAAAATATTTAGCCCGGTAACCCATTATAGAGCTCTCGGTGGAAAATACAACCGCTCCATACAGCCGGTGGATTTTTCCGGGCACTCGTTACAGCGAAGAGCCCGCAAGAGGATGCGCTCGATTTTGCGTGTTTTTCGCTATTTTTTTTGGTATAATTTGAAATTCTTTAAGGAGCTAGGTCAGTGAACAACGTTAAACGCGAGACTGAACTGCTTGTGACAACGCCCAATGAACCAGGGATCTTGGGCCGAGTCATGGGGACTCTCGCCAATGCCGGAGTCAATCTCCGAGCCCTCAATGCCTATGCGCAGCAGGACCGCGGCGTTTTTCATCTTGTCACCTCAGACAATAAGAAAGCGCAGAAATGCCTTATGGCTCTGGGATACGAGGTCGAGACCAGGGAGATCGTGACCGTCCTGATCGGCGATCGGATCGGCGCCGGAGCGGAAATCGGCGCCCTGCTTGGAAACGCCGTCATAGACGTGGACTATATTTACTGCTCATCATCCGGATCGGGAAAGGTCCTCATGGTCATTCAGACCAACGACAACGCCAAAACCTTAGAAACGCTGCGCTGAAGCATCGGACGGAAATGCTCTTCCGGCCCGAAAAGCGCCCCTCATTCCTCACTTCGCATCCGCAAAACGGTACTCCCGCAGGATATCCAGGAAATGCTGCCGGACTTTCGAAACGAATACGTCCTTGGTGAAATTCTGGCCTCGGGCATGCGCTCCACGGGCCAGCTTCCGGATCTTTTCCGGCTCCTTGATCAATGCCAGGATCTTTCTCTCCAGCTCTTGATTGGATTCGAAGAGAACGCCGGACATCCCATCCTCGACAATCTCCTTTTGCCCTCCTCCTTTGAACACCACAGGGACGCAGGCGTTCTGCATCGCTTCGACCGTGGTCATGCCGAAATGCTCGATGCGGGCAGGATCATGCTGCCCGAGGCCGCTGAAATGCCAGAACAGTCTCGCGCTGCGGTATTTTCTCTTGAGCTTATCCGCCGATAGATTGACTTCTAACTCGACGGGAGGATGTCCCGGTTCACGCAGCCAGTTCCTGATCCTTTCGAGATAAGGATTATCGGGGATGCTGCCTCCGGCCAGGATGAGCCGCCAGCCTTGGAGGTCCCGATGATGATGGCGGACCAAGTGGAAGAATGTTTTGATCATTTCCAATTGTTGTTTGTTGCCGCCCGGCTCAAAACGAGCCACCGACAGGATGACATCCTCCTTCTCATCCAGGCAACTATCCAGCGGCGATGCCATATCCACCGGAGGGTAGATATGGACATGAGGATCAACCCGCCAGCGACGGCGTATCCAGTCTGCGGTATAGCGGCTGTTGTAGAGAATATGATCGTAGTGCGGGACATGGAAGAACCGGGAAATCTCCCGTTCAGGAAAGTGCACCATCATCACGGAGACGGGGGCTAAAGGATAGACCATCTCCAGCATGCAGTTGTTGAAAAAAACATCGTAGGCTCCGCTCTCCCAGCTGACGGCATGGAAGGGGTTGTCTCCCCGGAGGTCGACCAGGCCGGCATCGAATACGCCCCTTCCGGTTCCTCTCTGATCAAAATAAGGAATAGAAACCACTTTTATCCGGCAACGGGATAAGTCCAATCCATACCAATCCTGAAGCTGTTCCAGCGTGACATTTCTGTGGGCGATCAACGTAATATCGAATATGTCCTGTAGGGCATGGGCCACTGTGCACCCGTACTTTTGGGCGCCTCCGATGAAATGCAGGGCATTGTCGTAAAGCCCCAACCGAGGCCGTCGGAAACCCAAGGCGACTTCGATCCGGGACAGAACATTGAGGGCGGACTGGATTCCCTTACGTTCTGCGAGGGCCTCAATCGAGCCCTGAAGAAAGCCCGCGGTGTCCCCCGGTTCCGCCCTCAGCCATTCGAAGAGACGCCGGGCGGACTCATGATCAGGAGGCTCCGGGTCTTGAGTTAAGAAAGACAGAAACTGTTCGGCTGGACTCAGATCCATGGCATCACTCCTTCGGCCCTTGATCTTTAGGGGACACCAAGCGTTGTATCTCACGCCACTGTTCGTCCTCATCCGACTGGAGTTTGAGCACCGTCTCTTCCAGCGTGTTGAGACGATCCTTGATTTTCTGCAAAGTCAGGATAATCGACAGATAGAATGGGATGGACTCTTTATTGAGAAGGCTCTGTTGGTCGAGATTGAATTGTTTGCGTTTGTCAACGATGGTGCGAGACAACGGCCCGGAGATCGTCCGATACCATTTCTTAAGCCGGCGCAGCACGGCCGCCGGAAGCCGTTGCGACGGGAGGGTTTGATCTTCCGAGATACAGTCCTGCTCCTCCTCTAAGGTGGCAAAACGACGCCACATCTCCTCTTCCAGTTCCTCGAAGCCATACTCCCAAATGCCCGCCTCCCGCTCGATCCCACGCCGCAGCAGGTCCGCGAGGTCTGTGAGTTTGGCACGCTCTTCCTTCAGGGCGGCGGTGAGCCGCGCGATTTCCTCCTGGAGGGCTGATGTGTTTGACATATCTCAGTTCCCTTATTCTCCTTGATCGCCGAGCCCTTGGCGGCAGCAGTGTCGGATAGCCTGGGCATAGAGCTCCGCACACCGCGGCAGGCTGCATTCCCGCTCCACATAAGCGCGCGCTTCCCTGCCCACGGATAGACGAAAGTCCGGGTCCAACGCCAGGGATTGCACGAATCGTTTAATGGTCTCGACTTCATCGATATCAGGATCGACCTTGAGAACGGCATAGTCGGGCAATTCGGCGTAGGATCCGAAGTTGGTCACCAACACGGGCTTTCCGTAGCCCATCATCCTGATCAGCGAACCTGAGCTCTCACCCATGGTAGGGAAGCGCAGGTTTATGCAGATATCGGAGGAGCTGATGACGCTTTCCATCTCGGGAAGGCGGAGATGTCCCAGCACGCGGAAAGCCCGGTGTTCGGACAGGTGCGAATCCCGCAAGAGTCCCCCCCGGTCTTCCCCTGCAATCACATACTGGAAGGGTATATCCTCGAGCTGTCGGAGCGCGGCCAGGATACGGTGATAACGCTTGTTCTTGCTGATATATCCGGCCGAACAAATCAGAAGCTGCGATTCCTCAACATCCAGACTTCGACGTATAGCCTGGTTATCGAACGACTTGGCGACATGGCCGTGATGTGGGATGATGAATATCGGAGCCGAGGTCAAAGCTTCAATCCTTTGGCGCACAAAATCCGAATGCACGATGAGGCCGCGGGCATAGGAGACGATCTCTTCGTTGAGCGGGAAATTGATAGCCTCCGGAGACTCCCAAATGGGGATAGGGCCTCGGAGTTTGATCCTCTCGGCGATCTCTCTCCCCTGCTCCCCATAGTACTGTTCTTGAAGCTGTGCATATCGCTGATAATCTCCGGTCTCATCGTACTGTTCAGCATAAAATCCCTGCATCACAAAATCATGCAGCACCACCACTCCGGGATACCGAAGCAAGGCTTCGTAGACATAACGGTGCCCGTCGTAAAAGTTACCCATATGATAGAGAACGGCGTCGTAACGATCATAGGGGAATCGATCAGGATTAAAAGGGATGATATGAAATCGGTCCTGGAGTCCACGGTCGGACGGCTGATAGCCGGGATCGATGTAAACATCTACCTCAAAATGCCTGGCGAGTTCAGGAAGCAGTTCCTCGACATAGTCCGATATGCCGGTTTTGATGGGATTGAGGGGGCTGAAAAGGGCGATCTTCATGGCGGATTTTCACCAATCAGAGTGCGGATGACTCGATCCCATCCGATGTCCATCACCCTTTTGTATCCGGAATTTCCCAGCGCCGCACATTTGGCTTTATCCCGAAGGAGACTTTCCATTGCTCGGCCTAAAGTTCTATCGTCCAGAGAAGGGAGCACGATGCCATTGGCTCCGTCCTCCACAAACTCTAGGGGGCCCCCCGCATCCGTACTTGTGATCACCGGTTTTTTCGAAAGAAATGCCTCCAAAGTGATATATCCGTAGTCCTCGTCCCGAGGAGCGAAATAAACCGCACCACAGTTGGCATAGAGGGCCAATAGGAGTTCGTCCGGAACGAATCCAAGGAATTCCACGCGGTCCCCCAAGCCCAAATCCTGGGCTAAATCCTTGAGCCCGTCCTCTTCCGGCCCGGTTCCTGCGATTTTGCATCGGATCGATGTCTCGCAATTGCTGAGGGCATGCAGGAGGTGGTCCACACGTTTCAATTTGTCCAGCCTCCCCACCGATAGAATAACATCGCCGTAGGCCTCCGTGTAGTAACGACCTGCCAGACGGGGGGGATGATAGAGCGGCTGCGCCTCGATACGGTTATATTTTTTCAACCGGGCAGCCGTGTTCATGGCATTGGTAAAGATACGGCGATAGCTCTTGAGCGCCTGAGTATCCATGGCGACGAGCTGGTCGCGAAACGCCATGGCTTTGGCGTCAGAAGGATCAAATTCCGAATATTCAGTGCCCATTAGATCATAGATTTGACGATATTGGTGGATCAGCCACAGCACCTTGTTGCTGTGTTGAGCGAAATAGGAAGGAAATTTGGTCGTGATCACCAGATCGATCGGCATGCCATTGGACTCGCTCAAGTCCAGCATCCTCCAGATTTCGATGCTTTTCAAAAGCTGACTATGCGGATACCATTTGTAGGGAATGTTGATGAGATCGACGGAAAAACCGAAAGCCCGTAGATTATCCACCAGTCCTTGGACATGCGCTTCGGCTCCTCCATGAAAAAAGGGGACCTGCGCTGCGCAAACCGCTATGGTCCGGACAGGACGGCTTGACGCCGAGCTCGCCAGCTTAGCTTTCGCCATCTTCAGAAGCCGTGTCAGTCTGTTTTTCATGCATTTGCCCGCTGGCGCCGCATGCCTCCCCCGAGAGGACAGCCTGCTTCAGCCTTTCGATTTCTTCCAGAAAACGGAGGTTTATCTCCTGTTGATTATCGAGAACAGGTCCCAAAATAAGCTCGACCTCATTCATGAACTTGGCTCGCAGTTTCTCGATCACCTTACGCATAAGTGAATTGCGCGCCGATTTGTGCAAATGGAAACGGCGCTCCAAAATCTTCTGATGGAGCAGACGATATTGATCCCTAGTCAGTTCTTCCCTGATGCTTGCGATTTTCTGTAGGATTTCTGCTTGATCCATGGGAACGCCCCCGGGCCTGCCTTTTCACTAGCGCCAAGGGTTCCCAAAATTATAACTATCCCTCTCCCCTACTGTCAACACTAGGGGACATCCCCCGAGGTGCCACTCTAAGGATTAGGGTGGCACCTCGGGGGATGTCCCCTATGGACTCAGTGCGCCGGCTTATGATAGACTGCTCGTACTTTAGACTGGGAAAGAGGTGATCATGGAGGAATTTCGTAGTTACATCCCGGACCAATCATCCGTCAAAGATTTCAGTATCAAGGCGATCATCTTGGGCGCGATCTTCGGCGTGATATTCGGATCGGCCAACGCTTATCTAGGGCTACGGGTGGGATTGACCATCTCCACCGCCATCCCGTTGGCTGTGATTTCGGTAGCCGCACTCCGGGTACTAACCCCTATTCTAGGCAAAAGCAGCATCCTGGAATGCAACATCGCCCAAACCACCGGCTCCGCCAGCTCATCACTGGCCTCGGGCATCATATTCACGATTCCGGCCCTATTCCTCTGGGGCTTCAATCCCGGGATCTTCAAGATCGGCCTACTGGCCATGCTGGGAGGGATCCTGGGCGTCCTGTTCATGATCCCCCTCCGCCGCGCGCTGATCGTCAAGGAGCACGAAGTACTCCCCTATCCTGAGGGCACCGCCGCCGCCCAAGTCCTCATCTCAGCGGAGGAAGGCGGCGCCAAAGCCTGGAACATATTCCTAGGCCTGGGAATCGCCGCAGTGTTCAAGACCCTGCAGAGCTTCCTACACCTTTGGCCCGAAAAAATCGCTGTGAAGATCCCGATCCTGAAAAAAGCCCAGCTAGGCGGGGAGCCCACACCTGCGCTGCTGGGAGTGGGATTCATCCTCGGACCGCGGATCGCGGGCATCATGGTCGCCGGAGGCATCCTCTCTTGGCTCGGCCTCATCCCATTGATCGCCTATTTCGGCGAGAATCTTTCCATTCCTCTCTTTCCACAGACCGAACTCACCATCGCCCAGATGACGCCGAATGAGATCTGGCATAATTATATCCGTTATATCGGAGCCGGGGCCGTGGCCGTGGCCGGGATCATCACCGTGATCAAATCTTTACCCACCATGTACAATTCTTTGAAAATGGGGATTCAAGACCTCAGGTTGGGAAGAAACCTGGACACGGCCGTGGAGAAACAAAGAACCCAGACTGACCTTCCCATCACCGTTTTGGGCGCTGGCTCCCTGATCGTCGCGACCGTCATCGTGCTGACCCCCCGCCTCATCGGAATCGACGCCTCAATTCTAGTTCGGGCCATAGCGGCGCTGTGCATCGTGTTCTTCACCTTCTGCTTCGCAACGGTGTCCTCCCGCATCGTGGGAATGGTGGGGGTTTCTTCCAACCCAACTTCCGGCATGACCATCGTAACCCTCCTGGGGACCAGTTTGGTTTTCGTGGCTATGGGCTGGACGGATATGTTGGGCATGGCCGCGGCCTTGACCATAGGTACGGTGGTGTGTGTGGGATCATCCATTGCGGGGGATATTTCCCAGGACCTCAAGGCCGGCTACATCCTCGGCGCCACTCCCAAACGCCAACAGGCTTCAGAAATAGTGGGTGTCATCACCTCCGCCTTTGCCATCGCCGGTGCGGTATGGCTGTTGGGCCAAGCGTTTGGATTCGGCACCGATGCCCTCTCCGCGCCCCAAGCAACCCTAATGAAGACGGTGATCGAAGGGGTTTTGGGAGGCGACTTGCCTTGGGGATTGGTGCTGGTCGGCGGTTCGTTCGCCATTGTCTCCGAGCTGCTGCACATACCATCCCTTCCTCTTGCCGTGGGGATCTACCTCCCGCTCTCCACCATGACTCCCATCTTTGTAGGAGGATTCCTGCGTCAAATCATTGAACGCCGAGCAAAAGGCGAGGCGGAAAGAAAAAAACGACTTTCGGAAAAAGGAGTGCTTCTGGGATCGGGATTCATCGCGGGAGAAGGCATCACTATGGTGGCTGTGGCCGCTTATGCTTTTATCGCCAAGGCCAAACCGGAGGGATTGGGCATCGTCTATCCAGGTGAGATGGGACAGTTCCTCGCCCTGGCGGTATTCTTCGCCTTGGTCGCTTTTCTCTATCTAAAGGCACGCCAGGAATAAACGAAAGGAAGGACCGCCAATGAATGCTCTGATCGTAGCGGCGATATTAATCGCCTGGCTGTTTCTGGGATATCGATTCTATTCCTCCTTCTTGGAGAAAAAAGTCATACAGGCCGACGATGCCCGCATCACTCCTGCACGTGAACTCCATGACGGCATCGACTATACACCAGCGAAGAAATATATTCTCTTCGGCCATCATTTCTCCTCCATCGCCGGTGCAGGACCAATCCTGGGCCCGCTGATCGGGGTGCTGTATTTCGGCTGGGTGGGCGCATTAGTCTGGGTAGCCCTAGGCAGTGTTTTCATCGGAGCCGTCCATGACTACACGTCCCTTATGGTCTCGGTCCAGAATCAGGGCACGTCCCTGGCCAACATCTCGGAGAAAACCCTGGGACGCCGAACCAAAATAATCTTTTCGATATTTCTCTGGTTGACCCTGGCCCTGGTCATCGCGGTCTTCGCCGTAGTGGCGGCCCAAACCCTGGTATCCCAGCCTGAGATAGTGATCCCCACCTTTGGCCTGGTTTTCATCGCCATGGCCTTCGGATGGATGATCTACACCAAAGGAATCAAGATCCCGGCCGCCACCCTGGGGGCTCTCCTCCTACTTTTCCTGCTCATTTATCTGGGCGGACAGGTCCCGATTCAGCTTCCGGACCAGTTTTTGGGCCTTTCCAGCCACATCTTCTGGTTTTTTGTGCTCATCCTTTACAGTCTATTCGCTTCCGCTCTGCCGGTATGGTTTCTGCTTCAGCCCCGGGATTATATCAGCACTTGGATCCTGTTTCTCGGATTGGGAATCGGCTACCTGGGCTTGGCCGTCGCCCGCCCGGTACTGGAGGCCCCGGCGTTTGTCAGTTTCACCAGCAAGGAAGGGCCTCTTTGGCCCATGCTGTTCGTGATCATCGCCTGCGGTGCCATATCCGGCTTCCATTCCGTAGTGGCGGGAGGGACCACAGCCAAGCAGCTGCCCAACGAACGGTCAGGCCGACTGATCGGATACGGTGGTATGATTACCGAAGCGGCTCTGGCCGGACTGGTAATCTTTATCGCCGCCGGCAGCTTGATTTGGGTTCCATCCGGAGTGGCGGGCTCCTTCCACTTCCAGCACCTCATGACTCCCGAGGGCGGGGGGCCCATCACCGCCTTCGCGACCGGTTATGGACGCCTGGTTTCATCCCTGCCCGGACTCACATTGGTGCTGGGATCTTTTTTCGGAATGGTCATGCTCAATGCTTTTGTTCTGACTACACTGGATACCGGAACGAGGCTGGGCCGATTCATCTTCACCGAGCTGCTGGGCGAGAAAAGGGCATTATTCCGCAATCGATGGGTGGCCTCCTGTGCCATCCTGATCCTGGCCTCCATCTTGGGTGCCACCGAAGGATACAAGATCATCTGGCCGGTCTTCGGGGCCTCCAACCAATTGGTTGCGGCGCTGGCACTCATCATAGTCTCGTCCTATCTGGTGAGCATGAAGAGGCCTTCCAAAGCCACCCTGGTTCCGGCTTACTTCATGCTGGTCACAACGGCCGCCGCTCTTATTTATCAGGGATACCGTTTTTTCGCGAGCGGGAAGCTGCTCCTGGGAATTGTGTGCACGATTCTACTCCTTTTGGCGCTGTTTATCGTATATGAAGCCCGGGCCATCCTCTTCCGGCTCAAAACCTAAGATCTCCCCCGGGAAGGGTATACCCGCCGCCTGAATCATCGGGATGTCTCCTCTGCCCATTGCCTAACGACTCCCAAGAGTCGGCAGCGGACACCCTTACCCGGAGCGTTTCCGCTGACAAGTAGGTCATGGACCCGGAGCGCCCTGCGATCCACATAATTTCATTGACAGGCGGATGCCAATAGCTTAAAATGAAGGCCTCTGAAGAGGAGAAACATAAGGAGGCCACAATGTCTTCATCGGCTGAACCGAATGTCGTTCCCCTGTGCGACGTCTTGCTGGTCCTGCTCATCATCTTCATGGTCATCACCCCCATGGTCCAGAAGGGCATCGACATCAAACTACCGGAGACCACGGCTGAAGCTGGTGCCACCCCGCAGGGTTTGATCGTTCTCACCCTAAAGCGTGACCTGAGTGTTATGATCAATCAGGAAGTGGTCGAGATGAATATGCTGGGCGGCCGGTTGAGAGAAATCTATGAAGTCCGCCAGGACAAGACCATCTTCGTCCGAGCCGACGCCCGAGTTCCCTACAGCGCGGTCATAGAAATGATCGATATCGCCAAGGGAGCCGGAATCGATACCACCGGCATCATCCCCGAATATTTTACCGAAGATTAAAGCCGGATACGATAACTGATTCAATCATGACGCCGGTGAGATAACTCGGGAAAGACCTCCTTCTTCTCCTGCAGACACTCCGCTTTTGATCTCGCCTCTCTTACCTCGCAGAAAAGCGGCCCTATCGGGACATGATAAGTCTTCCTGCGGCCAACTAGATAGAGGAAGCCTTACTTTTTGATCGGCCCGATCACTTCGCGGCTCACCACCAAACGCTGGATGGAATTGGTGCCCTCATAGATTTGAAGCAGCTTGGCGTCCCGCATGAGTTTCTCCATGGGATAGTCCTTCATATATCCATAGCCACCGAAGATCTCCAGCGCGGTGTTGGTGGTCTTCATCGCGATGTCTGAGGCGAAGAATTTCGCTATGGCCGATTCTTTTCCCACCGAAAGTCCCTGATCCAGGCGCCATGCCGCGTTCCACACCAAAAACCGGGAGGCTTCTATATCCGCCGCCATCTGCGCGATCTTGAAGGCGATATCCTGAAAGAGAGCGATGGGCTTCCCGAACTGAATCCGGGTGCGCGCATACTCGACGGCATGCTCCAAGGCAGCCCGGGCCACCCCCACGCCGCCCGCTCCCACCGGTGCCCGTGTGCTATCCAGTGTTTTCATGGCCACGACGAAACCCAGGCCTTCTTTGGCTAACAGATTGGCTGCCGGCACTTTGACATCTTCGAAGAACAACTCACAGGTGTTGGATGCCCGGTGGCCCATCTTGTCTTCTTCTTTTCCGATTACGATACCCTTGGTATCTCGAGGCACGACAAACGCGCTCATTCCCCGGGCGCCTTTTTCAGGATCGGTCAGGGCGAAGACCACATAGAGCTCGGCCACTCCCCCGTTGGTGATAAAACATTTGGATCCGTTGATGACATATTCGTCGCCCACTTTATCAGCCTTGGTCTTGAGCGATCCGGCATCCGATCCGGCCTCTCTTTCCGTTAGACAGAAAGCAGCCAGAGAGGCTTTTTCCGTACAGGGCCGCAGGAATTTTTCCTTCTGTTCATTGGTCCCGAACAGGATGATCGGAGTGAAAGCCAGCGAAGTGGCCATGATCGTCGTGTACATGCCCGCGCATCCCCAGGCCAGTTCTTCACTCAGAATGACCGTATCCAAATGGCTCAATCCTCCTCCCCCGAATTCTTCGGGGATCTCGCAGCTGATCAGGCCCACCTCAAATGCCTTCTGTACAATATCCCAAGGATATTCCTCGCCTTTATCATATTTGGCGGCATTGGGACGCATCTCTTTCTCCGCGAACTCGTGCGCCATCGTCTGGAGGGCAATTTGGTCTTCGCTCAGACTGAAATCAATCACTCGATTCTCCCTTCATTCAATTTGCGAATGCTCTGATGATAGTATGCTCATGCCAAGCCGTCAAGGAAATTGTCAGCTAGGGGGGCTCATCTTTTGCAGAAAACATAAACTTCAGGCCGGGGCCAGCAGCAGCTCCTCCCGGGTGAGGGCGAAGGCCGGATTTGGAATCTCCAGCAGGGTCGCAACCAGTTCCTGAGGGCGCGGGCTGCGCCCTGAAACCAAGCGCAGAACCATTCGGAGCTGATTGTGTTCCCGGTCTAATTCCAGGCTCTCCAAACCATCCGGCACATCTCCCCGGAGGAAATCCCGCAGGTGGAGTTCCAAAACCTCGTTCTCACTCAATCCCCCCCCCTGGGGAGGGGATTCTCGTTCTAGCAGACGCCGCAGAGACCGGGTAATGTCTTTTCGATCCAGATCCACGGAATAGACCATCCCTTCGATGGCCGCGGAGAGTGAATCTTCATCGGCGTCCAGCCGCTCCAGGACCGACGCCCTCACGCCTTCCGGCATCACAGCGTTGATGCGTCTCACGAATTCCGCCGGTCGGAGCTCCGCGCGGGATCGGAATTCCAGAAGTTCTCGCTTTCCCTGCATGCCCAGCGCCAGGGCCGGCGCGAAGGCCATCAGCATCTTGGGATGAAAGCCCCGAGAATACTCTACGGGAATCCTCGCCCGGCGGAAGCTCCGCTGGATAAGATTGATCAAATCGAGATGGGAAATGAAGCGGGCCGCACCCATTTTAGAATACCTAAGGCGATATCGGGCAACCGTGTCGGTCTTATTTCCCCAAAATGAAACCCGAGCACGGGACTTAAGATCCGGCGGTTCGAGGGTTGACCGGTCCGGTTCGGGGGGGCAGATGCAACCTCCGCACTCCCGACAAAGGCGATCCCGACAAGGCGGGGTGGGCAGAGCGGAAAGAGCCCGATCCAATTCTTCCCGCAGATGCGTCTTTTTTATGCCGGTGTGAATGTGATCCCAAGGGAGCGCAGCGTTCCGATCCAGCTCGCCCAAAAATATGCGGTGGTCCAATTCATGCCTGGAAAAGGCATTCTCCCAGCGGCTCCATTCGAATCGGTCGCTCCAGGAATCGAATCGGGCACCGGACTCCCAGGCGCTCAAAAGGACCCGATTCAAGCGACGGTCCCCCCGGGAAAACACCGCCTCCAGGATGGAACTGCGCATGCCGTGCTCTTTGATTCGAACCGAACGGAATCTATTGAGCCGGGCCCTCAGGCGCCCGTGCCTCTGTCGGAGAATCGGTTCCGGAGCCATGGCCAGCCACTGGAAAGGCGTGTGGGGTTTGGGAATAAAGGAGGCCACACTGAGGTTGATTTCAGGCTTCCGATGCAGCACATCCTGCCCCAAGCGCACAATGTCTTGGACCAGGTCCACGATTCCATCGACATCCGTATCCGTTTCCGTAGGCAGGCCCAACATGAAATACAGTTTGAGCTTTTGCCACCCATGACGGAACGCATTTTCCGCTGCGCTCCGAATGTCCCGCTCATGCAGATCCTTGTTGATCACCCGCCGCAATCTCTGCGTGCCGGCTTCGGGAACCAGCGTAAATCCGGTCTTGCGCACCTTGAGGATCTGTTCCACGACCTCCGTCGTCAAACCTTCCGGGCGCAGGGACGGCAGCGATAGGGCGACCCTGGTATCGCCCAACTCTGCCATAAGGATCGAGATCAATGCCTCCAGGGGCGGATAGTCCGCGACCGAGAGCGCTGCCAAGGAAACGCTTTCATAGCCGGTGGACTGCAGGCTCGCGAGAATACAGCCTGCGACATGGCTGGGGTCTTTGGGACGGGAGGGGAAATAGACCTGCCGGGCCTGGCAGAAGCGGCAGCTCTGCGGGCAGCCGCGCTCGACCTCCACCGCCACCCGATCGTGAATGATCTGGATGTTGGGAACTACGATATCTTCGGGAAAGGGCGGCTCGAGAAAGGGTCGGCACAGGCGCTTTTCCACCACAGCAGGCGCTTCATCAAGCGGTCGGACCGCCAGCAGCCGGGACTTCGAGGGCAAGTAGGGTTGGTAACGGGACGGCACATACACACCGGATAGAGAGGAAAAACGCTCCACCAGTTCCTCCCGCCGGTTGGAGCCCGGCCGCCAAGTAAGGAAGGCATCGACCAGCTCCAGAAAGGCCTCCTCCCCATCGCCGATCAAAAATAGATCGATTATGTCAGCCAGGGGTTCCGGATTAAACGCCGCCGGGCCGCCCGCCACCACTACTGGATGCTGCAAAGTCCGGCCGGCCCCCAACAGGGGGATCCCTCCCAAGTCCAGCATCGTCAGGATATTGGTGTAATTCAGCTCAAACAAAAGAGAAAATCCTACGATGTCAAAGTTGACCAGAGGAATGCGGTTTTCCAGAGAAAAGAGCGGATGCCGCCTGTCCTTAAGGGCACGCTCCATATCCGGCCAAGGAGCATACACCCGTTCGGCCAGCACATCCTCCCTGGTGTTGAGGATATGGTACAACACTTTCTGCCCCAAATAGGACATCCCCACCTCATAGAGATCCGGAAATGCCAGGGCGATCTTCAACCGGACGCGGTCGGGATTTTTCCGGATCGCATTCCACTCTCCTCCTATGTAACGACCCGGTTTCTGGACCTGCTGCAGGATCTCTTCCAATTCCGGCGTGAATTTCATCTTTTCCTTCCGGTCAATCGTGGACCGGGATAAGTGCGATTCTTCTCTTTCGGAATCGGGCGTATTATACGGCGCCTGACTTATCGGCACAAGTTTCCCCTTTCCATTCCGTGATGTCTTCTGGAACGAGGGCGACATGAAGACACTCATTTTCGACGCCACTCAGCACGGCTGAGCCTAAAAAATGCGCTCAGCGCTTGCTTGAACACCTGGCCGGTAAGGCGGACCCGCGGAATCTAAAACGTCCGGTTCCCTGGATATCACGGACTGCGATGCCATGCTCACCGGAGGGTCGATTCATTCAGGCACAGGCCCAAGCAAATCCTTTGCCCCCGAAGAGGCCGTCATAAATGCTGCCGATAGGGAGCCCTCAAAGCAAGTGTCCTCCCCCCAGATTCTTTTCGGATGCACGCGGACGGTCTGGGTTTTCAGACATTCACGAAGCGCCGCATTTTCACATTGACGACCAGCCCCACCGCAAGGAAGTTGGTGAACAGCGAGGACCCTCCATAACTCAGCAGCGGCAATGGAATGCCAGCCACCGGGAACAGCCCGACCGTCATCATGATGTTGATGAAAAATTGGCTGGTGATCATAAGCGCCACCATAAAAATGATGTACACACCCGCCCTGTCGCGCGCTTGATTCACGGATTGGAACAATCTCAAGAGGAAAAGAAAATAGATGCCCACTACAAGAAATATGCCCACAAATCCGACCTCTTCTCCGATGACTGAAAAAATAAAATCCGTGTGGCGTGCGGGGAGAAAACGTAGCTGACTCTGGGTGCCCTTCTTAAAGCCTTTGCCGAACAATCCCCCCGAACCGAGCGCGATTTTGGACTGCATGATCTGGTAGCCCGCTCCCAACGGGTCCTGCTCGGGATAAAGCAGGGTGGTGACGCGCTGTTTCTGATAATCATGCAGCAACAGATTCCACCCCACAACTCCCAACACGATGCAGACGATCAGGAGAAAGATAACCATCTTCCGATTCAAGCCGGCCAGGATCAAGACCGCCAGAAGAATGGGCAGATAGCTCAGTGCGGTCCCCAGATCCGGTTGCAGCCCCACCAGCACCAAGGGCAGGGCGATAACCGCACTGCTCAGCATCCCTTCGCGCACAGAGACATGGCTTTGCTTGAATTCGGCAAACAGATAGGCCAGCAGCAGGATGACCGCCAGCTTCGTGATCTCGGAGGGCTGGATCTGGAGAAAGGGCAAACGAAACCAGCTTCTCGCTCCGGAGACCATGCGTCCGAAAAAAAGTACGGCAGCCAGGAGCGAGATGCCGGCCGCATACAGATAGATGGAATATGCCAGCAGGTGATTGTATCCCAGGCATAGAACGACAAACAAGGCGATGAAACTCACTCCCACCCAGAACAACTGCCGCATATGATAGTTGCCCGGAATGTAGTGGGAACTGCTGTAGATGAAGGCCACGCCGATCAATGAATTCAGCATCAGAAGAAAAATCAATATCCAGTCGATATGTCGCAAAAGAGATCGGTCAATCATCGGTACAGCTCTTGATATCGATGGAAGAGTCGCCTCGCCATGGGTGCGGCCGTGGATCCTCCCATGCCCCCGTATTCCACGATCACGGTTACCACAACCTCGGGATCTGTGCGGGGGGCAAATCCAGAAAACCAGGAATGGGTCTTGGTTTCACGCCGGGATTCCCCCAATCTTTCAGCGGTCCGGCGGCTTACGACCTGAGTGGAGCCGGTCTTTCCGCACACATCCATTCCGGAAACGGCGGCCGCACGGGCCGTACCCTCACGGTTGGCGGATATCCACATTCCTTGGATGACTTTCTCCCACAGCGCGGGATTGACGGGAATATCGGGAAGAAAGCGGTTGGTAATATTCCCGTTGTCGTTCAGCCGTAAATGCGGCCTGATCCTTCTGCCTCGATTGGCGATGGCGGCCGTGAGGCCTGCGACCTGGAGAGGGGTGACCTGAAGCGGCCCTTGTCCAATGGAAACCGATATCGTCTCCCCTGGATACCAGGGCGCATTCCGCACGCGCCTTTTCCACTCCGGATCCGGAACCAGGCCGGCATACTCCCCCTTGATATCGATACCGGTGAGTTGACCCAGGCCGAACATCCGTGCATAGTCGGCGATGGTCTCGATGCCGAGCCGCTTCCCCAATTGATAGAAGTAGATGTTGCATGAGAATCGGATGGCGTTGTAAAGGTCCAGCCGGCCGTGTCCTCCCGAAAACCAGCAGTTGAAAGGATGGCCGTAGATGAGGACGGATCCCGAACAGAAGAACGATGTGCGTTCGGTGATCAGGCCGGTATCCAGCGCCGCCGTGGCCATGACCAGCTTGAATATCGAGCCGGGAGAATAGAGTCCGCGCAGGGCCCGGTTCTCCAGCGGGAAGTTGGGATGGTTGATGATGGCCATCCACTCCTCGGGAGTAAAGCGGTTGATGAATTTGTTGGGATCGAAGGTCGGGTAGGACGCCAGAGCCAGGATCTCACCGTTTCGAGGGTCCATAGCCACGATCGCACCTTCGCGCCCCTCCAGCAATGATTCCGCCTCCCTCTGGAGTCGAGCGTCGAGGGTCAGGGCGATCTGTGTGCCGTTGCGGGGAGCTCGACGAGACAGTTCCTCGTTGACCCTGCCCGTGCTGTCTACGATCTCCAAGGCCCGGCCGCTCATGCCCCCCCGTTCCGACTCGAACTGATGTTCGATCCCGGTGCGGCCCACCAGACCGCCCAGCCTGCGATCCCCGAAGATCCCCTGTCGGATTTCCTCTGGCGACATCTCTTGCAGATAGCCGATGACATGGGCTGCGAAGGATCCTTCTGGATAGCTGCGCTTCGGCTCCGCGCCCACCACCAATTCCGGAAATTCCCAGCGATGGCTTTCGATCCGCGCCACTTCCTTTTCATCGAGATCGTCCTTGATGACGACGGGATAAAAGGCCGGAAAATCCCGAAACCTCTCCACCCTTGCTTGGATCACTCCGGGCTCCATCTCCAAAAATTCTCCAATTCGGCAATAGGAAGCTTGTAGATCCGGACTTTTTTCACGTACCACGGCAGCCTGGAAGGCAGCGATATTGGTCGCCAGCACTTTGCCCTCCCTGTCGCATATGAGCCCGCGCTGAGGGGAAAGGATCACTTCCCGGATACGGTTGGCCTCCGAAAGTACCCAATACCGGTTATGATCCAGCACCTGCATCTTCCAAAAATACAGCACGAGCAATAGAAACACCCCCCCGACCAACTGCAATGTCAAGCGGGCTCGGCGGAGAACCACCGAGATGTCCTCGTAGATGCTGTCTCTCATTTGCTTTTCCGCTTTTCCAACCTACGGTTGATCCAGCCGATCAAGGGGAAGATCCCGGCCGCAACCAGGGCCGATAAGAGGGGCTGTAAAAGCAGCAAACCGTTCCCGAAATGAGGAGTCTGTGAGAAGACCGCCCCATATAATAATCCCCACACCAGCAATTCCAGAGCCAGCACCACCGCAAAGAAGGCATATCGGCGTGAAAATTGCACAATATCGATCTTTTTGGCCACATGGCCGGCCGTGTATCCGGAGACGGTTTTCGCGATTCCCATTAATCCGAACACACCCAGGGAAAACGAATCCTGCAGCAGGCCGCAGAACATGCCCGTCACCGCGCCGTAAATCTCTCCCCTGAGTACGGCGAAGTAGAGGACCACCACACTCAGCAGGTTGAACGCCAAGGCCAGGGGATATGAGATGCGGGAGAGGATGGAAAAAAGGACAAAAGCCCCGGTGATAGCGGCCAGCGTCCTCAATGCATCCTTCATCACAGCTCAATCCAAAAAAGATTCGGGGTCCGCGGTGATGACAGCCAGTTTATCCAGATGACGGAGCTCGAAAAAAGGGTGCACCCGCACGTCTTTGAAGAGCTCGGGTTTGCGATCGACCGTTAGCACGATCCCCACCTTGAAGCCGGGAGGATAAATATTATCGAAACCCGTGCTCACCAGCGTATCCCCCGGTTTGGGATCATCGACGGTGGTCAGGCTGTATTCCAGTTCACACTGGCCGTCTCCCGTGCCCTTCAAGATGGTCGGAGAACCCTCGTCGCCCGCCCTTACGCTCACGCCGCTTTCCGGATCCGTGATCAACTGAACTCGAGCCTGTCGAACCTCCACCGGACCGATCACCCGACCGACCAGGTTTCCGTACGCATCCAACACGACCATGTCCACGCTCAGGCCGTCCCGACGGCCGCGGTTAATGATCACCGATTTGTACGGATTCCCGGCATCCAAGCCGATGACCCGAGCCCCGACCACCTTATCAGACAGGGTGCCATACAATTCCTTCAGTTCCGTCTCGTCGCGCAGCTTCTTGAGGATTTGTTTTAAAAGGATATTCTCATGGCGAAGAGAAAAATTCTCCTCGCTGATCCGGCGATATCTCCTCCTGGTCTCGCGTAGCCCGGCATAATTATCCCACATATCGCCGAGCCCCCTGAAAAACGCGACCACACCATGCTGTACCGGAGCAAAAATCGCAAAAAATACCCGCTCCAAAAGAATATCCTCTTCTCCCAAAGGAACCTGGATCGAGATCAGGATCATTTGGAAGAGCAGGAGAGAGACGAGCACGACAAGGTTTTTTCGCTTACTCAGGAAAGACGGCATAAGAGACTCATAAAATCAGATCAACGAGATTTTCTTCAGCAGCTCCAGATCGTCGAGCATCTTGCCGGCGCCCAGGACGACGGTCGTCAAAGGGTCTTCTGTGATGAACACCGGAAGCTGGGTCTCCTCCCGGATGCGCTTGTCGATATTCTTGAGCAGAGAGCCCCCTCCGGTGAGTATGATGCCGCGATCGATAATATCAGCCGACAGTTCGGGCGGGGTCTTCTCCAAGGCCACCATGACCGCCTCTACGATGGCATCCACCACATCGGTGAGCGCTTCCCGGATCTCCTGGTCGTCGACCACGATGGTCTTGGGAATGCCCTCCCTCAGATCCCGGCCCTTGATCTCCATAGTCATGGGTTCGTCTAGAGGATATGCCGAACCGATCTGAATCTTGACCTGCTCAGCGGTCTTTTCTCCGATAAGCAGATTATACTTCTTTTTTATGTGTTGGATGATGGAATCATCCATCTCATTGCCGGCGATCCTTATGGAGTGGTTGAACACAATACCGGTCAATGAGATTACGGCGATATCCGTCGTCCCTCCTCCGATGTCCACGATCATGTTGCCCATGGGCTCGGCGATGGGAAGATCCGCTCCAACCGAAGCGGACATGGGCTGCTCGACCAGATAGACCTCGGAAGCTTTGGCCCGCATGGCCACGTCTTTAACGGCTCTTCGTTCCACCTGAGTGATGCCGGTCGGGATGCCGATGACGATCCGCGGCCGCAGGAGAAATCCCCGGTTGTTGGTGGCCTTTTTTATGAAGAAATCCAGCATCTTCTCGGCAATCTCGAAATCCGCGATCACGCCGTCGCGCATGGGTTTGATGGCCAAGACACTGGTGGGTGTCTTGCCCAACATTTCCTTGGCGCTCCTGCCAACCGCCTCCACCTTGCCGGTCTGCTTATTCATAACCACGATGGAAGGTTCTTGGACGATGATGCCTTTTCCTCGCAGATAGACCAGGGTGTTTGCGGTCCCCAAGTCAATGGCCAGGTCACAAAAGAGCTTGTCTTTAATCCAATCGATCAGCTTCATGGAAATTCATCTCTATCTTACTCAAATTACACGGTTTATTTAACACAAATTCCCGATCCTGGCAAATAAAATCAAAACTTTTCTTTACAGCGACGCCAGTTTAGTCGTCCACCGCAATCACAATTTGTCAAGTCCCTCCTGGAGCGGGGCGGCATCGCCTCTCCCTTGGCCGTCGATGACATCCGTACCCGCGAGTGTGCGGCTCGGCTGGCGGGAACTGCCCTTGCAGACCGTCTCCGGCCTTTTTTTCAGGTCGGATATGGAAAAGCCGTCCCATGCGGAATATAGCTTGACTTTTATCAAAAAGCCCATATATAAATAGACCAAATCGCACTTACCGGAGGAGGTCAGCATGAGCGATCCATTCAAATCCTATATCCCCCCTGACCAGGATATGAAGGAAATTTCGTTTAAAGCCATACTGCTGGGGATTATCATGGCGGTCGTTTTGGGGGCGGCCAACGCCTACCTGGGACTGCTGGTGGGCATGACCGTGGCCGCCACATTCCCGGCGGCGGTCATCGCCATGGCCGTTCTGCGGCCGCTCAAGGGAACGATCCTGGAAGAGAACCTGGCCCGCACCACCGGGGCGGTCGGTGAGGCACTCGCAGCGGGAGCCGTTTTCACCATCCCCGCCTTCCTGTTGACTCAGCCTGCGGTCTGGGACAAATTCGATCTTTGGAAATCCTCCATGCTCATGCTGGTAGGAGGTATTCTTGGAGTTTTTCTGATCATACTGGTCCGCCGCACCCTGGTCCAGGACACCGAACTCCCCTTCCCCGAGAGCGTAGCCTGTGCCGAGATGGTCAAGACCGGACAGAAGGGCGGATCACAGGCTGCCTATATGTTTTGGGCCATGGGATTGGGAGGGTTCGTCGAGTTCTTTACCAGTGAGAACGGGATTCAGATGATCGTACCCTATGTGCGGAAGGTTTTTTCGCTTCCGGGGCTCAGCCGAATCAGCTATCTCGATGGAGACAACGTACTTAAATATAAGACACCGGAAGCCGCCCAGATCAAGGGACGTATCTTCCTTGAATCCCCGGCGGCCAATGCGGCCATGACCGGAGTGGGGTACATCATCGGCCCCAAGCTCGCGGCCTTGACTTTTTCCGGAGGTGTTCTGGGGTGGTTGTTCCTCATGCCGGTCCTTCTCTTCATCAGCGGCGACCTGAACCTGATCGTCTCGGAATTTGGCGGGAATTGGACCGACCTCGCCATTTCTGCTTATAACGCGCAAATCAAGCCGATCGCTGTGGGTGCCATGTTGGTGGGGGCCTTCTATACCCTCTTCAAAATGCGGAAAAGCCTCGCCACCGGCATAGGTCGCTCCTTTGCCGACGTTAAGGCGGCCCGCTCGGGCGGACCCACCGAAACAGCGCGCACAGACAAAGATCTTCCCTTCCCTACCATCATGTTCGCCATCATCGCCCTCATCATCCCCATGGTCTTTCTCTATAACATTTTCACACGCAACTTTGGGTCTTCGCTGGTGGCCGCGGTTGTCATGATCATCATGGGCCTGCTGTTCGCTGCCGTAGCCGGTTACCTGGTCGGCATCATAGGCTCTTCCTCCAATCCCATTTCGGGATTGACTCTGACTACACTGCTCATAGCCGCCCTCATGATGGTCATCATGGGGCAGAGGGGAACGGAAGGCATCGCCGCTGTGCTGGGAGTGGCCGCCGTGGTGTGCTGTGTGGCGGGAGTGGCGGGCGATATGATTCAAGACTGGAAGGTGGGGCACATCCTAGGCGGAACTCCCTGGCGAATGCAGATCGGAGGGCTGATCGGTGTCGTGGCGGCGGCCCTGACGCTGACATTTTCGCTGCAGCTTCTGCATAACACCATGCGTATTGGGAGCGATGCCCTGCCCGCGCCGCAAGCCAACCTGATGGCCATGATGTCACAAGGTATCGTAGGAGGAGAGATGGCTTGGCCGCTGGTGATCGCAGGGATGCTGTTGGCCGTCGCCCTCATCCTGATCGGATCGCCCTCCCCTATGATCATCGCAGTGGGTATGTACCTCCCCTTCCGAGCCACAGCCTGTATCTTCTTCGGCGGAGTCATCAAATGGTACCTCGACAGCCGGGCCTCCAAAAAAGGGGTCACACCCAAAGGCAGAGAGACCGTGGAGAACATCGGACTGCTGCTGGCCTCCGGATTGATTGCAGGTCAGGCCATAATGGGAATCATCACCGCCGGTTTGAAGGGGGCCAACCTCGAACTGCCGCAATTCCTGCTCATTCCCTGGCTGGCTCCCTGGCTGGCGATCGGTGTGTTCCTAATGTTAGGCTTCATCCTGATTTATTTTCCATACAAGAAAATGGTCGTCTCCGGAGAATACGGCAAGCCTCCTGATGCAGTAACAGAATGAGGCCGGACCGCGCCCGACTCTGAAATCTGTGAAAACAAAAGCGGCGCCTCCCGGCGAGGTCAATCTGCTCGACTTGGTCCCGGTGCAAAATCTCACCTGGGAATCCGACGAAACGGGACGAGTGATCCTGCTCAAACCCAAGATCAAGAATGCCTTCCTGGCGCGCCACCTGTTGCCCCGGATTAGAAAGCCGCATTACAAGATCCGGTTGGACGAGATCGGCAGTGCCTTCTGGCTCCGATGTGATGGCCAACGGTCCATCCAGGCCATCGCCGAGCTGCAAAAGAGGGAATTCGGAGATGCAGTGGAACCGCTGTACGAGCGCATTTCCCGGTTCCTGCGGACCTTGGAGAAGAACCGATTCATCGTATTCAAGAAGAAATAGAGTCTCAATCCAGGTTTAAGCGCCCTGCTCCCGGCAGCCTCTCAGACCAGGAGCGACCGGCCGCCGCTTTGATCAAGCCACGCACCTGTCCTGACATATTGGATAAAGGCATAGAATTCCATCATGAAGAATTCAGAGGCCGGTCGAGGAGATAAGGAGAAGAGGGGTTCTCTGCTTCAACAGGGATTTGGAGATGCCGTCCAATTGAGGTTCCGGTTTGAAGAATCCTCGGTTTTGGAATAAAATATATGAGATGGAAAATGTGATCGATTCCGACCTTACTGTCCTGGAAATCATGACCTACGGCTGTCCGGTCCTGAAACAAAAGGCCGAGCCCGTGACCGATATCACGCCGGAGCTGGTTCATCTGGCGAAAAACATGGCGCGCACCATGCACGCCGCACCCGGCATCGGCCTGGCCGCCCCCCAGGTCAACCACAGCCTGCGGCTCATCACCATAGACCTTTCAGTAGGAGAGAAGGACGATCAGCTCATCGTGCTGATAAATCCTGAGATCATCGAGGAGGAGGGTGAGATCCTCATGGAAGAGGGCTGCCTGTCGGTCCCTGAGATCAATGAAAAGGTGGCCCGCCCCCAGCGTGTGGTCCTCAAGGCCGTCACCATGGAGGGCAAGGATTTGATCATCGAAGCGGAGGGCCTGCTGGCACGGGTTTTCTGCCACGAGGTCGACCACCTCAACGGAAAACTTTTCATCGAGCATCTCTCTCCCCTTAAGCAGCGGCTGATCAAAAAAAAATTCAAAAAGCAGCGTCAAGCTGAAGAGATCCCGTGAATATAGTCTTCCTGGGAAGCCCGGAAACCGCCCGCCTCTGCTTGGAGAGAATCCTCGACGCCGGCCATATCGTCCAGCTCGCTATCACTCAGCCCGACCGGCCGGCCGGACGAGGAAGGCGGCTCCGCCCATCTCCGGTCAAGCGCTTCAGTTTGGAACGGGACATCCCTGTTCTCCAGCCCGGGCGCGTCCGAAGGGATCCGGAGGTACTGAAGGTTCTGGAAACGTCCCCCCCCGATATCAACGTGGTGGTGGCCTACGGTCAAATCATCCCCGCGTCCATCATCTATCTCCCGCGCTTCAATTCCATCAACCTGCACTTTTCCTTACTTCCCCGCTACCGTGGTGCGGCACCTGTCCAGTGGGCATTGCTTAAGGGAGAAATCGAGACCGGTGTCACCATCTTCGAGCTGAATGAAAAAATGGATGAGGGACCCATCCTCACGCAACGCCCGCTGCCGATCTTTCCGGAGGAAAACGCATGTCAACTGGAGTCCCGCTTGGCGGATTTGGGCGCGGAGCTGCTGGTTGAAACGATCGGAAGGATCCACACACTGAAAGCGGTGGCTCAGGACCATGACTCGGCCAGTTACGCCCCGTTATTAAAAAAAGAGGACGGCCGGATCGATTGGACCGGCTCCGCGGAAAACATCGATCGTCAAATACGTGCCTTCCAATCCTGGCCCTCAGCGTTCACCTTTTTGAACCGGCAGCGCATAAAAATCCTCGCCGGTCGATGGCTCGAGGAAAACAGATGTCTGAGCGGCGATCCCGGAGAGATTCAGGCGGCAGGTCCTGAGGGCCTTGATGTCTGCTGCGGAGACGGACAGATATACCGGATCCTTAAGCTGCAGCCCGAGAACAAACCGGCCATGCCCGCGCACTCTTTTGCGTTGGGAGCTCGACTCAACCCCGGACAGCGGTTCAACAACGACGCGGATTAGTCTTCGATCGCACCTGATGAAGGACTCAGCGACGGAAGGACATTACCCCGAGATAAGACGAAGAATGCGCGGGGGAGCGGACCTTTAAATCATCGGCCCGAATCAGTGGTCGAGGATGAAATTCCAGGGATTGTATCGTTTTCCGTCCCGCCGGACCTCGTAATGCACGTGCGGCGCCCGGGCCCGGCCGGTGCGGCCCACCAGACCTATGGTCTCTCCTCGTTTGACCCTTTGGCCCGATTTGACCATGAACTTGCTGAGGTGACAGTAGACCGTAACCCAGCCCGTCCGGGGGTGACTGATCTTAACGGTCTTTCCGCCCCTGGTCTCGGTTTTGGTGGAGATGACGATTCCATCCGCCGTGGCCAAGATCGGATTCCCATGTTGGGTGGCGATATCCAGACCGGGATGAAAGGTCCATTCGCCCGTGAACGGATCGTTGCGGTATTTGAAGCCGGATGACATAAATCCTTTGGTCGGAATGATGCTGGGTGTCTGGGCCAGCATTTCATTCTGATCCTGAAAATATTCCGCAAGTGACACCAGATTGTTCTCGATACCTTCGGCGCGTGAGTCGATATTCTCCAGGCGCGATAATCCTGGATCGAAGCCTGGCTCAACGGTCAGCTGCCCTTCGTCCGGTCCTCCCACGCCGGGCTCTCCCTCCAATGATTCCTCGGCCCGAAGACCGGCCATGATATTAAGTTTCGTGCGGTAGGCATCGAATTCCTGAATGCTGGCCTCTAGATTGCCGATGGCATCACGATAGTCGGACAGGACGCTTTCTTGTCGAGCATAGTCCCGCCGTAATTGCTGGTAGCTTCGTCGGGTCCCGTTCATCATGAAATAGTCGATCAGAAAAGCCGTCAAAAGGAGGAAAGTCGCGGGTACGGCCACGCGCATGATTTTAAATGTGCGCCGCGAGATGGAGACGGTGCGCTGATTTCCCCGGTGATGAGGAATGATAAAGATAGAAAAATACTTGTCCTTTTTCTTCACGATGACTCCATAGGTATCAAAATCGGCCCTGCATGTCAAGGACTGATTTTGGACCGGCTTTCCAAATGGCGATTGATCCAGGCGATGATGTCCAGGGTGGAAGAACCCGGAGGGAAAACCTCGGCGATGCCGGCGGCCTTAAGCGCCGAGATATCCTTTTCGGGGATGATCCCCCCGGCAATGACCTGGATATCGCCTCCTCCCTTTTGTCGAAGCAGCTCCATGACCTTCGGAAATAGCGCGTTGTGAGCCCCGGAGAGCAGACTCAGACCGATCAGATCCACATCCTCTTGAATCGCCGCCTCTACGATCTCCTCCGGAGTGCGTCGCAGCCCGGTGTAGATCACCTCCATTCCGGCATCACGCAGGGCGCGGCAAATGATCTTGGCGCCCCGGTCATGTCCATCCAGGCCGGGTTTGGCGATCAGGACCCGTATGCGTTTTTCCATCATTCGATGGCTCCTTCCCCGCCTCACCTCCTATAGGGAAGAGGCGGGATTCCTCCCGTAATCCATGGGAACCGTATCGAGCTCATCGAACTGATGATAGCGGTAGATTTCATCCCTGGCCGGCCAAATCTTCTCCTGGAAGACGCGCAAATAGACCTCCGGTTCCGGCAACCGCCCGGAAAGTGCTGCGGTTGCGGCCAACTCGGCGGAACCAAGATACACACGGGCGCCGTCGCCCATGCGATTGTCGAAATTCCGAGTAGAGGTGGAAATGACGGTCGCTCCGGGACGGACCCTCGCCTGATTTCCCATGCATAGAGAGCATCCCGGGATCTCCGTGCGCGCACCGGCCGCCGAGAAGAGCGCATAGTAGCCCTCGCTCTTCAGTTGAACCCGATCCATTTTAGTGGGAGGGGTCAGCCAAACGCGGGTGTTTAAATATCCCGCTCCTTCGAACACCCTGCCTACCGCCCGAAAGTGCCCGATGTTCGTCATGCAGGATCCGATGAAGACCTCATCGATCCGATCACCCGCCACTTCGGACAGCCTTTTCACATCGTCCGGGTCATTGGGACACGCCACGATCGGCTCGGAAATCTCCGCCAGGTCTATGTCCAGCACCGCCGCGTATTCCGGATGCGCGTCGCGGCGCAGGAGCACAGGTTTCGCCAGCCACTCCCGACAGGCTTCGATGCGTCGTTTGAGTGCATCGGCATCCTGATAGCCATCTTCGATCATCCTTTGCATCAACGCGATATTGCTGCGCAGAAATGCGGCAACGCTCTCTTCGCTCAAGGCGATCACCCCGCCGGCCGCCGACCGTTCGGCGGTCGCATCGGTCAGCTCGTAGGCTTGCTCCACCGTGATCTCGGGAAGGCCCTCCATCTCCAAGATACGACCGTTGAAGACGTTTTTTTTGCCCTCCTTGGCGACGGTGAGAAGTCCCTGCCGAATGGCGAAGTACGGCACGGCGTTGACCACGTCACGAAGGGTGATCCCCGGATTGAGAGAACCCGAGAACCTCACCAGCACCGATTCCGGCATGTCCAGCGGCATAAAACCCAGTGCTCCGGCAAAGGCAATCAGGCCGGAGCCGGCGGGGAAGCTGAGTCCGATGGGGAAACGGGTGTGGGAGTCACCGGCGGTCCCCATGGTGTCGGGGATCAACAACCGATTGAGCCAGGAGTGAATGACCCCGTCTCCGGGTCTGAGCGCCAGGCCCTTGCGCTCGACGACAAACCGGGCCAGTGAGGTGTGCATCCGCACATCCGCCGGCTTGGGATAGGCCGCAGTATGACAAAAGGACTGCATGAACAAATCGGAATGGAACTCCAGGCAGGCGAGTTCTTTTAGCTCATCGGCAGTCATGGGGCCGGTGGTATCCTGCGAGCCTACGGTGGTCATCTTGGGCTCGGCCGCAGAACCGGGAAGGATACCCGGCTTTCCACAGGCACGCCCCACGATCTTCTGAGCCAGGCTGTATTCCTGCTTTTCCCGGGGTACCGGATTTTTGACCGGTGTGAAAAATTCCGCAGGCGGCAGGCCCAGCACCTGACGCGCCCGATTGGTCAGAGTCCGGCCGATGATCAGGAACAACCGTCCTCCGGCTCGATACTCGTCCTTGAGTGTGACCGGCTGCAAATCGAAGGTCGCCAGCCGCTCCCCTTTTTCTCCCAAAATCAAACCTTCCTCGGTATCCAGGAGAATCCTGTCGCCGGTTTTGATACGGGAAACATCGCACAACAGAGGAAGCCCGCCGGAATCCTCCACAGTATTGAAGAAGATAGGGGCAATAAGCCCGCCGATGACCACTCCGGCCCGGCGTTTATTGGGGACATAAGGGATGTCCTCGCCGATATGCCACAGCAGAGAATTGGTGGCGGACTTCCGGGAAGAGCCGGTCCCCACCACATCGCCCACGAACACGACCTTTAGCCCCTGATCCCGAAATTCCCGGATGGCGGCGATCCCATCCGGAAAACGCGTTTCCCCCATGGATAAAGCGTGTAAAGGGATGTCCGGACGGCTCCATGCATGCTTAGCGGGGGAAAGGTCGTCCGTATTGGTCTCGCCGTCGACCTTGTAGACGACAAGCTCCTGGCGCGACGGAAATTCAGGCCGGGAAAGGAACCATTCCCCGTGAGCCCAGGAATCCAGAACCCCTGCGGCCAGTGGATTGGCTTTGGCCTTAGACACCACCTCCTCAAAGGCCCCGTACACCAGCGTCGTGTGTTTGAGCGCTTCGGCGGCGGCCTCACCCAACTCTCCGTCATCCAGAAGCTGCAGCAGCGGCTCCACGTTGTACCCACCCAGCATGGTCCCCAGCAGCGCCACCGCTTCTCGGGACGTAATGACCGGCGCGGTCCCATCCCCGACAGCGATCTTGTGCAGCCATTCGGCTTTCACCCTGGCGGCCGGGTCCACTCCGGGAGATACCCGTTCCCGAAGAAGTCTCAAAAGCAGTTCATGTTGCCCATCCTGCGGATCTTCCAACCGCCGACAGATCTCCGCGGCCTGTTCCGGCGACAGCGGCAGAGGGGGTATCCCCAACTCTTTTCGCTCAAGTTCATGCGTAAAATAATCATCCAGCATCTTTATCGTCTCCCGGCACGAATTCTAAATTTCGATCAGGAAGGGATGATATAACAGTCCACGTAAAAGTTCAAACCTCGGCCCCTCTTTTCTCCGGCCCGGCTCCAACCCAGAGACGATCCGTTGAGGAGCACGCAAAGATTCCACCCTCATGTGCTGCTAATGTCTATATATCTTATTTATTTTGTATGAAATACGGAGACTCCATCAAACGGCTTGAGTTCCACCGGTCGAATCTGCTGAGTCGGGTATTTTTTTTGAAGTCGGTTGATTTTGACGGCAAAAAGTTATAAGATTCTCTTTCAAATTTTTATGGATCAAGTCATCAAATTCATATTCAGAGGGAGGAATCATTATGGATAATGCTGTGATTGAAAAGGCCAAAGAGCACTTCGGCCAGATTGTGGAAGAACAGCTCGAACGCGTGGAAGAAATGAAAAAACCCGTCGAATGGATCGATTATTCGCAGGTGAAGCCGGTTATCATCGGCATCCTGGGAGGAGACGGCATCGGCCCCTTTATCGCGGCGGAAGCACGCAAGATCATGGAGTTCCTGCTGGACGATGAGATCAAGAGCGGCAAGATCGAAATCCGCGACATCGAGGGCCTCACGATCGAGAACCGGTCCGCTCACATGAAATCGATCCCTGACGATGTCCTTGCGGAGATCAAAAAATGTCATGTCACTCTCAAAGGTCCGACCACGACACCCCGCAAAGGCGATCCCTGGCCCAACCTGGAGAGCTGCAACGTTTCCATGCGGAGGTATCTCGATCTGTTCGCCAATGTGCGCCCGGTCCGGGTCCCCAAATTAGGCATCGATTGGACCTTTTTCCGGGAAAACACCGAGGGAGCCTATATCATGGGCAGCCGAGGACTCCTGGCTACCGAAGATCTGGCCTTCGACTTCAAGGTCATCACCAAGCAGGGTGCGGAGCGCATCATACGTCTGGCATTTGAACATGCCAGAAAGAACAACATCAACAAGGTCACCATCGTGACCAAGGCCAATGTAGTCAAGACCTCGGACGGCCTGTTCTTGGATACCGGCTACCGCATCGCCCAAGAATATCCGGAAATCGAGGCGGATGACTGGTACATCGACATCATGACCGCCAAGCTGGTCGACGAGAAGCGCCGGCGCCAATTCAAGGTCATCGTACTCCCCAATCTGTACGGCGATATCCTTACCGACGAGGCGGCAGAGTTTCAGGGAGGCGTGGGAACCGCCGGCAGCGCCAACATCGGCAAGCGCTATTCCATGTTCGAGGCCATCCACGGATCCGCACCCCGCATGGTCAAGGAAGGGCGCGCCAAATACGCGGATCCCGGCAGCATGATTAAGGCCGCCTCTCTGCTCATCAATCATCTCGGTTACACCGACCGCTACCAAAAACTGGAAATGGCCATCGATATCTGCGGCAATTTCGAGAAAAAGTACGTCATGACCGGACGCGACACCGGAGCGACGGGCGCCGAATACGCCCAGTATATCATGGACACCATAATGGATCCGAAACTGGAAGAGCGCTGGAACGCCTTTCAGGAAGCGGCCATGAAGGCCTAGTGGATCTCATCATCATAATTATGGAATCGCAAAGGAGGAAATCATGAGGAAAAAAATCGCTCTCATCGGAGGAGGCCAGATCGGCCAGATCCTCGCCATGCTCGCTGCTCAGAAAGAAATGGGCGACATCGTTGTGCTGGACATCGAGGATTATGTGAATCCGGTCAAAGGCAAAGCCCTGGATCTGATGGAGATGGCTCCCCACGGAAACTATGATGCCAACATCTCCGGGACCTCGGATTATAAGGACATCGCCGGAGCCGATGTATGCATCATTACGGCCGGAAAGCCCCGTCAAGCGGGCATGACCCGGGAAGATCTGCTCAACACCAACATCCAGATCATCGACGCGGTGGCCAAGGGCATCATGGAAAACGCTCCCGATGCCTTCTGTATCGTGCTGACAAATCCCCTGGATGCCATGGTTTACTGCTTCCAAAAAGTGACCGGATTCCCCAAGCACCAGGTCATCGGCATGGCCGGCACTCTGGACACGGCCCGGTATCGGGCTTTCCTGTCCATGGAACTGGGCGTATCGGTGGCTGATATCGCCGGTACCGTCCTCGGAGGGCACGGCCCCACCATGGTACCACTCCCCCGCCTGACTACTGTCGGCGGCGTTCCTCTGACCGAGATTGCGGACCAGGATCTGATCGACCGTGTGGTGGACCGGACTCGGAAAGCCGGCACCGAGATCGTCCAACTCTTCGGCAAGGGCTCGGCCTTCTTCAGCCCGGCCTGGAGTGCCATCGTCATCGCCGAATCTTATCTCAAGGACAAAAAGCGGGTCCTGCCCTGTGCCGCCCTCTGCGAGGGGGAATACGGCATCCAGGGTCTGTTCATAGGCGTGCCCTGTTTGATCACGGCCAAGGGGATGGAGAAGATATTCGAGATCGAGCTCACCGACGAGGAAAAAGCCCTGCTGGCGACAACCGTACAAGCTGTCGAGAAAACCGTCGGCGAATGTAAAGCCCAGGGTTATTGACCCGGGTTCCTGGATCTCAACCTAGGGCTAGCACCATGGCTGAACACAGGATCACGACACCGGTCTCGGATGACGTCATATCGGAACTGAGAGCGGGCGATACGGTATACATCACGGGTTACCTCTTTACCGGCCGCGACTCCGCCCATAAAAAGCTGATCGATCTGGTAGAGCAGGGCAAAGATCTGCCTATCGACGTCAAGGGCCACATCATTTACTATGTCGGCCCCACCCCGGCTCGGCCGGGTAAGGTCATCGGCTCGGCCGGCCCCACCACCAGCTACCGGATGGACTCGTTTGCACCCACGCTCCACCGACTGGGGCTGAAAGGCACCATAGGCAAGGGCAAGCGCAGCGAGGAGGTCAAAGAATCGCTGAAGACGCATAAAGGCGTCTATTTGGCAGCCGTCGGCGGCGCCGGCGCTCTGATCTCCAAGAGCATCGTGGAAGCTGAGGTGATCGCCTACCCGGAATTAGGCCCGGAGGCCATCCGCCGCATCAAGGTGGTGAATTTTCCCTGCATCGTCATCAATGACATGTACGGCGGGGACCTCTATGAAGAGGGAAAGAAAAAGTACCAGATAAAAGACTAGCCGGGATCAGGACAAAGGAAACCAGGCGTGCACGGCCCCTCCCGTACCAGGAGGGGCCGCTGCCCTTTTCTCCCGGTTTCCCGATGGAATGTATCCGGCTTTCTTTGGTTCATTCATCTCAATAAAAGGACTTAGCCCATGAAGATTCACGAGTTCCAAGCCAAACAAATCCTCAGCAGGTTCGGAGTCCGCATCCCGCGCGGAGAGGTGGCTGAAACCCCCCATCGAGCCCGGGAGATCGCCTTAAAGATCGGGCCGCGGGTTGTCGTTAAGGCACAGATCCATGCCGGCGGGCGAGGCAAGGGCGGAGGAGTCAAGCTGGCGGCCTCTCCCGAAGATGCGGAAAGGCGGGCCGAAGAGATCCTCGGTATGACATTGGTAACCCACCAGACCGGACCCGAAGGCAAGCTGGTCAAACGGGTCCTGGTGGAGGAAGCCTTGGATATCGACCGGGAGCTTTACCTCGGGATCGTGATCGACCGCGCCCAAGAAGCGCCGGTCGTGATGGCTTCCTCGGACGGGGGCGTGGAGATC
>Ga0180438_10002322_pt1 | contig 31446 bp, 41 predicted proteins | sample SS_ome_12_FD_132455 | JGI IMG/M metagenome (GOLD analysis project Ga0180438, IMG submission 132455) | Hypersaline lake sediment archaeal communities from the Salton Sea, California, USA - SS_3_D_2 metaG | ecosystem: Environmental > Aquatic > Non-marine Saline and Alkaline > Hypersaline >...
GGGCTTGATCTCAAGTCTGTTAACCGGACTTGAAAAATAATTGGCCTAAAAATGGTTAACAGCGATGCTAATGAAAGCAAGTAATTACAAACATGGTGAGAGTAAAGTTGAATACAAATTTTGGGAAGGCGTGAAAGCTGGATATAAAAATGGCGAACAAGACGGATACGAACACGGATCCAGGATCTGGTAATGCCCCTTCGCCCCTACCAAGAAAAGCTTTTCCTGGACGTCCGAGCCGCGTTCAAAGGCCGGCGGTCTGTACTTATGCAGTTGGCCACCGGCGGCGGTAAAACCTGGATTTTCTCGGAGATGTCCAAGAGCGCCCAGAAATACGGCCAGACGGTCTGGATTTTGGTACCGCGCAATGAACTGCTATCACAGGCTAGCGAGCATCTCGCGGCCGCTGGAGTGTCACACGGGCGGATTGACGCCAAACACCAGGAGTCAACGGCGTTTAGTGTCCAAGTCGTATCAAAAGACACCCTGATCCGCCGATACGACAAGATCAAGAAAAAACCCACATTCATCATTGTCGACGAGGCCCATCTTGCCCTTGATCGGTACATCGAGATCTCGAAACGGTTTCCAGATGCCAAGATCCTCGGAGTCACCGCCACACCGGAGCGCCTTGACGGACGCGGACTTTCCGATCTGTACGAAACCATGGTTATGGGCCCGTCTATCCGGGAACTCGTAGAGCTCGGGTTTCTGTCCGATGTGGAGTACTACGCCCCGCCGATCCAGGGAATCGAGAAACTTCACAGGATCGGAACAGACTACAAGGCCGATGAGCTCGAGGCGTTGCTTGAAACACGCAAGATCTACGGTGAATCAATTAGGCACTACCGAAAACACGCGGACGGGAAACCGTGCCTTATATACTGCCGATCGGTCAAGGCGGCGGAGGAAACAGCGGACAGATTCACGGCCGGCGGATATCGGTTTTTGTCGATTGACGGAAAAATGACACCAAAGGAGCGAAAAAAAAGACTGGATGCACTTCGGACAGGACAGATTCACGGATTGACAAGCTGTGAACTCGTTACTTATGGCCTGGACGTGCCAGCGGTCAAGGCAATCATCATGCTACGCCCGACGCTCTCCAGGGCCCTGTATTCCCAGATGATAGGGCGCGGATTGAGGCCGACTGACGACGGATCGAAATGTGTGATCATCGATCATGTGGCGAACTATCAAGAGCATAATCACCCATTGGCAGATTACGACTGGCAATTCTACGGACGCGAGAAACGAAAACCGCGCAAGGAAAAAGACGAGTTGATCGCCAGGCTATGCCCAGAACTGGATTTCATGTATTGTCACAAGGCGAGTTGCATCGGTTGCGAACACAATCCAAACGGCAGGAAAAGCCGTCGGGAAGAAATGATAGATCTGGATCTGATCAAGGTGAAACCGATCGCGTTGAAAGACCGGCCGATAGAGGAGAAAAAAGAAATCGTCGACCGGATCAACCTTGCGATCATTGAATTCGAAAAAACGGGGCTTGCCCCTGGACCAGTCGGGGAACTGCTTGCGGTTGCCAAGGAATTGAGATACTCTGACATGTGGGTATATCGAAAATTGACACGGGGAAAATACCTGGTGAACCGGTCGTTGCTACACGAGATCGGACGCCAGCGAGGACACAAGAAAGGCTGGGCGTGGTTCCAGGCGAAACGAATACGGGAGGAAAATGGATGATAACAGTCGTGAACAGACGAACATACAAAGGGCCAGGTGAATGGATTTGCCGTGGAAAATCTCCACTTGGGAATCCGTTTAAAATGAAAAATGAAAACGATCGTCAGAAAGTGATCGAAGAATATAAAAAATGGATTTCAAATCAACTCAAGCACGGTAATGCTTTTATAAGCACCGAATATCTTAGGTTGCTTGAAATGGCAAGCAAAGGCAATTTAGTGTTGATTTGCTGGTGTGCCCCAAAGGCATGCCACGGCGATGTGCTGAAGGAAATGATTGAAAAGGACCTAGAGGAAAAATCATGAAAAACCGAGGACCATGGACGCTAACAAGAAACAAGGTGAAGTTCTACCTTTTGGACCCAAGACCAGAGGAGATTTATTTCGATGATATCTCCTATTCACTGGCTCACACGTTCCGATTCAATGGACACACCGATTATTCAAACGCGTATCATTCGATCAGGGTTTCATCGATATGCGGCTCGTTCGCACTCGAAGGACTGATGCACGACGCGGCGGAACCATATACCGGGGATATTATACGGCCGTTCCAGGAGGCAATGGGGCCAGAATTCAAGGCAATATACAAAAAAATCGAATCCGACATCATGAAAGTAATCGCTGAGAAATTCGGGTTTCGGCATCCGATGCCACTGGCTGTGAAACACGCGGACAATGCGATCCTCAGAAACGAACTGATGGAATACGAGGCAGATCTACTCCCGAAAATGTCGCCAGACCTGGCACAGCATCTATTTGATGAAAAATTTTGCAAACTGTCGGAGGAACGGAAATGCTAAGAAAAACACACCCATATCAACGCGGGCCGGCCGTGAAACGCATCCAGGAACAACTTGAGGCATGCGGCTACATGGTAGACACTGACGGCATATTCGGAGAACAGACTGATCGTATCGTCCGCCAATTTCAGGAGGAATACCACCTTGAGGTAGACGGGATCGTTGGGATGTCAACGCGGCGGATGTTGCGGGATATTCTGAATGGAGCATGGTTTCAACGGACATGGTTTCAACGGATTGGGCCTCCTGGTCAAATCCTACATACCGGCAGCTCTGTTCTACCACGTCTTTATTATGGCCAGAGAAAATGGAGCAAGATCGAAGGAGTTGTGTTACATCAAACAGGATGCGCAATGCCCCTCCGCCCATATGGTTGGAAAAATCTAAACGCCCACATTGGCGTCACCTCCGTAGGAATCGTGGTAATCGCAAATCGGCCTGAATGCAAAATCTGGCACGCCCAAAAACTGTCCCATACGACGATCGGAATCGAGATCGCCGGGAACTTCCACGGCGTCGAAGGCCGTGAAAACACCTTATGGAAAGGCGGAGGTCCGGCGGCTACACTTAATCAAGACCAACTAGATGGATGCAACGCGGCGATGAACCTGGTTCGCCAGTGGTTCGAGGAAGCCGGCCAGGAGTGGAAGTACATCTACGCCCATCGGCAATCGAGTAAGAACCGCGCTGGAGATCCAGGATCGGCAATCTGGCAACAGGTAGCGATTCCATGGATGGAGAAAACAGGCGCCACGGATGGAGGCGAATATTTCAAAACCGGTTCCGGCCGGCCGATTCCAAAAGAATGGAATAAAAAGTACGAAAATAATCGATACTGGGGTTGACGAATAGGGAAAGTACGGTTATATTATTAAAAGAGGCAAGGGAATAACGAAAAAGGAGCCCCAAAATGAAAACCAGATGGCAAGGAAAAGGATTGTACGACGTGTTTTTCCAAGGAGTCGATGAACAGGGGAATATTCGCTATACATACCAATGGACGCGCAGGTATGAAAAGCGATCCGAATTCATGGCGACCCACATTTACATCAAAACAAAGAAATACGTGACGGGGGTATGATGATGAAATCCATCCTGATGCTGGCATTCCTGGCCATGGCATGCACTGACATCGACTACAGCTACGATCTGGACGAATACGAACTCGACGTTCCGGACTGTGGCGTTTTTCTCACGGTAGACGGCGAGCCGTGGCGCGGGGAATACGATTACACAAACCAGCCACAGGATGGATATTGTGGCCCGGTTGCGTTTAAAAATATCATGTGGTGGCACGATTCCGATGTGCCTTGGAATATTGCAGCGATCGAGCTCAAGACTGACGACTGGGATCCTGGATTTAAACTTTGGAAATACTGCGCGGCTGCCTGTCACGGAGAAATCGCCATCTGTGCCAATATTTGCTACGAAGCCGTGAGAAAACAGGTCAAGGGTACATCGACGAAAAACATTGTGAAGGCACTCACGAAAAACGCCCCGGATGGATACAGTCTTGAATTCACAGCTAAGGATCCCTCGGCAATAGACGACATCATTGAACAGATTGGCAATGGGAACCCTGTGATTGTAATCGAGACCATTAACGATGGGAAATTACACGCATCTGTTCTGACTGGATTTACATGGATTGACGGCGAGATCTGGACTGTAACTGCGAACAGTTACGATCGAACTATTGACGATTTTATGCGCGGCTGGTCTACCATCGACAGTGGGAGCAAGATTAAACGTAAGGCAATGTATGATTTCGGAGTTCGGCCGTTTATTGCTATGTGGTATTCTCGTGACTCTCCACCCGATCCGGATAGTGAACTCTGAAAATTCCGCCCATCCTGGTCAGTACATCACGAAATTTTCTCTGTTCTTTTGACAGATCACCTGTCATTTTCACTTCTTCAAAAATAAACACGGCGATTTTTTTACCGACCATATCTTGGGTAACTTCCACGGTTTCCCAACCGCAGAGATCTGGCCAGCCATCCGGTCCGGCCTGGAGAGGACGCGGTTTTTTGAGAATCAACGTGTCACCGATCCTTTTTTTTATATTGCTGACCCATCCAATGCCAGAATTGATTCGAAACAGCCTTTTCCCTTGAGGTAGACCGGAAAGAATCTCCTTAATCCGTTTTCCTTCGCGATCGCTCATTGGAAAAATTGCAACAGTGCAGTTACGCCAGCGCCACCGCCGGCCAGCGCAGCAATGGAAAGGATCACGTATCCGATTCCTTTCCCGGCTTTTGTCCAGTCTATGTTTTTGGCCCAGTTTTTCTTTTTCTCGAGTTTTTCGATTTTCTCTTTCACATGGGCCATATCTGATTTTAGTTCTCCGACATCGCTGGATATGTCAGTAACTATCTCAAAAATCTTTTCACCATAACTCATTTGTACCTCAATTCTAAACGCTCTGTTTCAGCCTTGTGCCATTCGCGAGATTTCTCCAACGCTTGATCGTCGCCTTCGACCTCGAGCCTGGATTTCATGAACGCAGCGCGATCAAGCGCGATATTTTTTTCTTTCTCGAGCTCTTTTTGTTTTTCGTCATCAGACAGACCGCGGATTCGTTCAGTGTGCAGTTGTTCGATTATTTCATGTTTTGTTTCGTCTGGCATTGTCTCGGCCGTCTTGTATCCGCATGGAAATTCCTCGCCGAGTTTTTCAATCACGCCGTGTTCCCATTTTCCGTCTTTTTTGATCCAATATCTTTGACCGCGGAGATCGGGTATTAATCCGTGTCCTCCGTGGAAACAAACCTGTTGGTTTTTTCTCTCCTGGAGTAGTGCCAAATATTTCTGCCAGATCTCGTCCGTGACGATAAACTCGCCGGGTTTCGGCTGAAAATATTCGATATTCTTTTTGTAAAGCTCGGTACATTTCTCGTTTAGCTTTTTTCGATCGGCCTGTATCTCCAGAATCGTGTTTTGAAACTGCTCCCAGAGAGTTTGTGCACGGGCAGCCCGAGATCGTTTTTTATTGGCCCGGTAAAATTCTTTCAACTTCAAATTCGCGGCCTGAGTTTTTTTGTGGAATTCAAGCATATCAGGATCGTTATTCATAAGCTTGTCCACTTTCAACCGGGTTGCCACCGCATCAATTACCGGATCGCCTACACCGGTTACGATCGTGTAACCGTCGATTTCTTGTGTGATGACTGTTTTCATATTTCCTCTCCCGTGGAAATTAGTACCTGATACACCAGCGACCGGTTACGTTTACCGGGCGTGACTCGCTGGAATTTTTATTTATCGCTGAAACTGATAATCCGCTATTATCAAGCAACGCACTTCCGCTTTGCGCATATGCCTTCCCGAGACCTCCCCCACCTTGGTTGTCTATCATTTCAGCCGTGCCTGAGCCTGGGGTTATGTTGAAATTTTGGTAAAAACCATCTCCTGATGCCCCTACATAATAAATAGTATGCCTATGGTCGAAAACCGCCCAGTCCTGATTGTTGCCAATATCCCTTGATGCTCCGTCTGGATCCACGGTTCCGCTTGTGTCCAATCCGCGGGCAAAAACTCCGCGCATGTCTGGTAGGACAAAATAAGGACCAGCAACATTCCTTATTGTACCAGGAGTATCACTGGTTTTGTAATACGCCGATGCTGTCGGATTGTCTGAATCTCCCACATAAGTTGACGCCACTAGTTCAGAATACGATGCTATGGTTATCGTCTGCCCGTTCAACGGTAACAACCGAATGCCTAGAGAGCTTGGATCTGCATTGTCACCCATCCAGAACACAACCTCGCCAGGGTACCCTGCGATCCTACGAACGGCTTCGAGTCTTTGACTGGCCGCAGAAGACTCCGTAACCGCGTCAGGAGTCAACGAAGCTGCGTTCATCAGTGCCTGTGAAAAACCCCAAAGATCATCGATTACAGACTTGATATATGGCGTTCCGTCAAGATTGCCAGGACCTGTTGAATTCAAACCAACTACGGCAGGAAAAGCCCCGGAAGTGTTTGCTATTGTTGCATAATCAATCATTTTTTTCTCCTATACGTAGTCTACTAACAGACCGGCCCATGTGCCCAGTGGTTTGTAGGTTAGAATTAATCGTTTAAATTCGCCTTCACGCTCGGCGGGAACTTCTGCGCGTTGTATATCCGATGTTTCAATTAATATCTCGTCAAAATATGCTATTTTAGGAAGAGTAGAAGGAGCAGAATTATCCCTTATTGCTAGCCGAATTCCTGTTATTCCAAATGGTGGAGACGTAAATGCAGCCAGATAATTTGATTGACCAGCCGGAATAACAGCACCTGTTCCCCAAGCACCACTTAAAGCATCCTTGATTATAATACTAGCCTCTGTGTTAGGTGTAGCATTTGTCCATACTCTTACACTTATATCACATTCTTGGAGTATTGGATTTTGAAAAATTTGCTCAACATAACAATTCGAATATGTAGGAGGAACAAGCGTTCCTGATTCTACTTTTATCGATCTTAAACCGTTATTTATATAAGTTGCATCGGTGTTTTTAGAAGCTTTCGCCTGGCCGTTTTCTTTCCATTTCGTAATCGTAGCATATTCCATATTCCAATCATTCAACCAGCCCCACTCCTGTCCAGTGATAAAAAATATATTCTGCCACGTATCGGACGAAACAGGGATCGAATACGTAACAGGTGTATACGCTACTTCCTCGAAATATCCGGCAACGGCCTCCGGTTCACCTGCGAATGTTTCTGCACCGTTTGCCTGAGATTCGTAATCCAAAGATGTTTGAACAATCGGGCCATTAACCAGCAGTTCACCGCCGCCTAATCCAGCTATTGCGTTAGGCTCACCTGCGAAAGCATCCACCTCGCCAGCCTCGAGTAGAAATTCAGTGCTTAAATAGTCGTCAGGATCGATCGGCGGGTGATTCCTGCGGACATACACATCAAAACCGGCGTTTCTCAAAATCGTTTGCAAATCCGTATCACTGGCCGTCCCTGGTTTCGCGTATTTTACAGCGAACAATTTCTGACGCCGCGTGGTATCGTCAAGTCGATCGTCGGGTAACAACCCGTATTCTTTTTCAAGATCAGATAGGATTGGAGTTTTCCGAGGGTTCCGGATGTCACCCAGCGCAAAAAGGCGTTCGTAGATCTCGTTTGCATTCAGGCCCAACGCGGTCAAAAACTGATCGAAGCCAGCACGAGGAGCCGGTTTCCATAATTCCCCAGGAGGTAAAAGCGCCTCAAAAACTGCTTTCATGTCAAGCATATGCTATTCCCCCAGTTTCAAGCTTTGCCAGTTCGCCAGCGAATAGTGTATACTGCGAAATGAACACGCCGACCTCTAAGCCAAACCCAACTCCATCGGCAGTGGCTCCATATGGCGACATTGCATCTTGAACAACCGTTGATACACTGAGATCGGTTATTATGTCGTTTTTCTCAGATAGAGGATCCAGCCCCTCGATCCACATGAAAATTGCCCTGAAATACTCATCAAGTGACGTTTGAATGTTTGTTTTTGCCGCGTCTTTCACTGTTGGATCCGCGCTGAAATTCCGGATCTCAACAAAAAACGGAACACGTGTAATCGACTCGACATACAAGCTGGAGTCAGTGGTTCCAAGCGCTGGGTTTGCTGTTCCATCCGTTTGGTTGTAATTGATATTGTCCCGTGCGGAATCAAGAACGGCCTGGCCAATGGTTCCAGTTGCCTCACCGTCGGGATTAATACTCGAATCCACCTCGATATACACAGTCCTGTCGCCCGGGATAGACGTTCCAGACGGCCGGCCAGAATACGGGAACGCACGAAAAACACCATCTCCTAACTCTGCCCATGTTCGATAATCAACCGCGTTGGATCCGCCTCCTACTGTTCTGGCTTCGTTTAACAGCCGACGCCGCCAGGCTTCGATCCCTTCCTGGTCTGTACCAAACGTATTCGGATCGCCCTGGACGGTTGCGGAATTCGTGGCTCCAGCGATCGGTGAATCCATGGTCATGGTGTCGCCGTCGTTGAGATTCCCTGCGGTTCCGACATCTTTGGCGGTGACTGTCATCAACGCACCGTCTCCAAGTGTCGGATCTGTGGCTGCTACCGTTGTCGAGTCGTTTGTATACCGGACGTTGTTCGAATCACCGACAAATTCTTTTCCGGCTGGAATCGATGTTCCAACAGTCGCCGGGAGAAATATAGTGTGATTCGTAGCCGTACCGGCTTTCCTTGGAACGTTATACTCGTTTCCAAAAACCGTCAACCCGGATTCACTGGCCGTTATTATCAGATTTTCCCTGGCCCGGTCTACCGCCAGACGAGAGAGCTCTGTTTGCGCTTGTGCCTCGTTGGCAGACTGGACACGTAAAAACGCCTTATCTACCAACGGAGATGTTTGATTCAACTCGGATTCGTAGTTTGACAGGTTCCGTTCGTAGTTTTCTTGTGTTGTCGGAATTCTGTAAGCCATTCTACACCTTTAAATTAGCAGGATCGATTTTTTGAATGATCCAGTTTTGTGCGTTTTTCAATGCCAGGAATGCCTCGAGATCTTTACCAGGGTATTCCACAAGAACTACAGCCTGGATTCGATTCGTGCTCGGATTAGACACCGCCGCTGTAACCCTGGACGCTAGGCCAGAATCAACCATCCATTTCAGCGCGAGCTCTGCCGCGTCTCTGATTTCGTTCAGTGCTGACACTGTGATCGGCTGATTCAACGCGTTTTCAAAATTGCTTCCTACTTGCTGATTCGGACCCTCGATCAGAAAATTTCCGCTCCAGCCAGGACGCGTAAACAGCGAAATAAAGATCGCGTTTTCAATCCCGCCATCCATGATCGGTTGGCCACCTACGAACGTTAACGCCGATCCATCCTCATTGAGAGTCATTTTCGGATCGCCCTGGAAACGGTCGGTCATGGAACTTTTACCTCGTTAATTTTTGATGGGTCAATATCGGCCGTGGAAGGGGAACCGTCAGAAACGGTAAATGCAACAGGCGCTGGTGGAGTTCCTAGCAATGTCGGGCCGCCTGGAACATATGCGTTGAAAAACGATCTCAATACTGCATTTATTCCATTTACAATTTCAACCAAGTCGTCATGTTCTGACTGTAACTGATCAAACGCCTCTTTCAATTCTGAAAACCGAACCGCGTTGTCTGAATCGCCGTTCAGTTCAACGTTCCCCTGGTTGTCACATTTTACCCTGGCGGATTTACTGGAGCCATCCTCGACGGTTGAATACATTTCGATCTCGCCGCGGGCCGCCTCCGGTTCAATCCCGTCGTCGAATCCTACAACTGTTTTATAAGATTCGCCAACACCGTCCACCAGTGCTGTGGCGTCATTAGAAGGGTTGTAATCAATACCACCATGAAAAAAATTTTCCACAGTTTGAAGATCGTCCGCGTCAGTGACTTCGACCGTGACCAGCAAGACATCATTATCCCCCTCGGTGTTCACTGCTTTTTCGGTCCCAACGATTTTTCCCATAAAAACAGGCATCAACCCTCCAGCCACGGTTCAACCAGTGGTTCCCCAGTATATACCTGTGGTGGCACAATTTGCAACGTTGAGGCTGTGCCTTTATCGTCAAGCGAAAATTCGACCGATTTTATCAAAAAATCGAACCCGTTCGGAATGAAATTCGTTTCAGAAATAACCGTGACAATCGTGTTCTCTCGCCACAGTTCGCCGTTCGGTGCGTACCAACCTTTGACGTCAAGCGGGATTTCCAACGCCTCCGCAACCTGCTTTGACCGCCGCCAATCGGCAGCCGTCTGGATATTGCCAGCCGTCGATTCGTTGGCTGTGAACGTCAGAAACCTTGATCGTGGTACCGCGTCGTCTTTTGCCACTGCTGTTTTTTTCTTTTTCTTGCGTGTTTGGGCGATAGCCTTGTAAACATTGAACCTTTTACGACCGTCGAACATCGAAGACATTCCGAGAAATGGCGGAACTCCCTCCTGGAGAGTTCCAACCGATTTCTGTCCGGTTTCGGTTCGATAGAAAATCACCTGGCCCTTTGGAGTACTAGACATCAAGATCCCGCGCTGGGAAGACAACCTCAACAGATGCGCTGAAATTCCATCCTGTGGATTCGCCGTTACGCGTTCAAATTGTTCATCCTCGCCAGCCTCATACAAAACCTGTATACCAAGAGGTTCAACTAGTTCCATGGCCCGTTGTTGGAGAGATACTTTTTTCTGCTCGTATGGTGGTTTTACAGTAGAATCGATTACGTCAGCAGTGTAACTCCATCCGACCAAATCCAAAACCCTGGAGTCAGCAGTGATCGACGGTGAAACCGTGTACAGATATCCAGATACCATCAAAACACCACCTAGATACACATTCGCGACAGGGTACCGATACGGCCTCAAGTATTGCTGTAACCTGGAGTCACCGGAACCAAATGACATCGTGGCGCTCCAACCGTCAGCAACTGTATCCATCGTTCGAGTCAGCCGTCCGGCAGTGATCGGAACTTCGATCCCTTCAATTTCAAGCGTAAACTCGTCTTTACCCTTGCCGGATAGTGCGACGTCTCGAAGATCCTGTTTTAGCGTTTTTTCGAGCGGATCGCCTGGTATTGTGATGACTTCCCCGGGGAATATCAGATTCGGATCTCCGGAGCGCAACCGTGTTTGATTCGCTCTCCAGATCAATTTCCATTTCGATCCGTCCCCATATGCAGATTTTGCGATCAGGGTTAAATTGTCACCCTCGACAACTGTATATTGTTCACCCTGTACCGCACGCCTACTCATAGATCACAACCTCAGTTCCGGCAGGCAGCCAAAGGATATCATTCCCGTGCAAGTCGTTGGATTCTATGAACAGATCGAAATTCGAATCATTCTCTCCGAATCCACCATATTCATTCGCGGCGATCTGGATCGGTGCGTCCGGTTCCTCTAGGACGAAACGCCGTTCAACCTTGAGATCGTATGCGGAAATAAACAGATACCGGATCGCCTGTGAGATTATGATCGACGATTCCGAGATCGACTCGGTAAGCGCCCAATATTGGTTATCGATATCCTGTGTTGAGAAAATTTCCTGAACCACTTCAAGAGCCGCCAAAGATTTGTCAAACACAGCAGACAGAGCCAACGCCGCGTTCACAGATTGTGTTCTGGTCTGGAGCGTTCCAGTGGTAACCGTCTGTGCCAGCGCAACTAGCAGCCCGGCCAGGGACAGCTCAAGACTTAATGCCTTGTTTTTGGAAACCTGTGTCGATGTCAACGGGAGCTCTGCGATGTATCCGTCTGCCAACGTGTCGTAATAATCGAGGCGTGCAATCACATCGTTTGTACCCAGGAGTGGAAGTTGAATCAATTGTTGAACCTGCCCGGCAAGCGCCTCCGCCTGGAGAACGGTTGCGTTTAAGGTATCCTGTATTCCGTTCTGAACTGCCAACACCGCGTTATTCAACGCGTCGGTTGAAGAAAACAGCGGATCCAATACGAACGCCGTGAGATTCGAAATACCCGTGACAGTCGTGTTTATCGTATCGCGCAGTTTCTCCGTGGATTCATTCAGTTGATTCGCGAACTGTTGCGCGGCCGATACGTTCAGGGTATTGCTCTGACCGTCGATGATTCCGGCCAGTTCCCGGGCCGTCAAAAGCGTGTTTTCGTCGATCGGCTCGATCCATTCGGTATTGATTTCAGTGATACCGCCGTTTTCGATCGGATCGTTGTTTTTCGTCACAGAGATCAACTGGAGCTCTAATTCGCCCTCCATTGGATGCAATAGAGTCCATAGCCCGTTTTGACCACAGGAGCGGTAAAAATTCCGCGCAAGAATATCGTTGTCAGCACCATCGAAATAGAACGTAATCGAAAACCGATCGCTGTTTATATCAAGATCCTGAACTATGTTTCCTTTGATTTTTGGGTGGAAAAAAATTCCAAGCTTTTTGTCTTTAGTCTGGGAATCGCCGCGCCATTTGGCTGTATATTCGTCTCCGTCCGGACTGGTCATAACCAAAGACGTTCCGAGGCGTTCCTCCCAATTTTTCGGGCCACCCCGGATGATCTCTTTGATTTTCTCGAATGATAGAGCCATTAGTTTTGTCCCGCCAAATCCATGATAATCGGAGGGGCCCCGCGAGTTTCGGATTCCACCTTGGCCCCGGCCGGCGCGTTCTCAAACATCATTTTCCCCATGAAATCGATCTGTGATTTACTTGCCACCTGTTTTTCATTGGGGGCCCGACGGGTTTTTGCATCGGCCGCCTGTTTGTCGTCGCCTCCTAATCCCAATTTTTCGGCCGCAAATGCAAGCCCCTTTTTCATCCATTCGAATCCAGGTTTTAGAAAATTGAAAAAGTCTGTGAACCACGATTTGACCGTATCCCAATTTCTTATGATCATCATAGGAATTTCCAGAAGCGGGTTGAACAGTCTTATGATTCCCCTGAAAAATGGGTTGTCAAGTAGCTTTTTAAATCCATCCCAAAGGTTTTGGAATATGATTTTTATCTCATGCCACATGCCTTTTGCGACTTCGGTGACTGTATCCCAATTCTGAACAAGCAACGTAATCAGGGTGATCAGTAATCCAATCGCTACGGCAATCGCCCCTATCGGATTCGCGGCCATGATTACATTTAGCGATCCCATTGCAGCCCCAGCCGCCCAGAGCATCTGAACAAATTTAAAAATCATGATCGCCTTGACAATCGCGTGATATGCCGTGAGACCTCCAACTACGCCTAAAATTATCGGAGCCAAGTCGATCGCCAGCTGTTTTGTGTTTTTCAGAAACAGGATGAACTTATGAATTCCCTGTAATACCGCCTTAACATCGAAATTCCGGATCGCGGCCGTGGCCGACTCGATCGCCCCTGGGATCTTGTCCTCGAACGCGTCGATGAACTTGAAACCGACTTCGATCGCGGCGGATTGCAGCGCCTTGAGGCGATTGCCGAGCCCTTTGTTCATGTCGGCGGCTACTTCTTTCGCAGTTTTTCCGACACGGATCTGTTCTTCGCGGTAATCTTTTAGAGAATCTTTGCCCCTATCAAGCAATGCCTTGACTCCAGATATTGCCCGTTTCCCAAAAATAGTTTTGATAGCCGCGACTCTCTGGATTTCCCCCATGTCTTTGGTTGCTTCGTTGAAATCTCCAAGGATATCAAAAATATCGTTGAAATTTCCTGTCCCGTCGTCTACCTCTATTCCTAGTTCTTTGATCAATTTGCTAGCCTCGCCGGCTGGCTTGGCTAGATTGGTAAACATTGTCCTCATGGTTGTTCCAGCCATCGAGCTTTTGATCATTTTGTCGCCCATGGCACCGGCAAGAGCAGCAACGGTTTCCAAGTCCTGGCCGGCGGCAGCCGCCGCAGGGCCTCCGAATTTAACAGTCTCGAACAACATTTCCATATCTGTGTTGGCTGAATTCACAGTTCTGGAAAGAACATTGTTGACACGTGTCATGTTCTCAGTAAGTTTATTCCCATCTTCAACTTTGAGATTAAATGCGCTCAATACGTCGGACGCTATATCTGTACTTCGAGCTAGATCCATGTTTCCGGCCGCCGCCAATTCCGCCGCCGGCCCTATAGCCGCTATTGCCTGTTCTGCGGTAAACCCGGCCATTGCCAGGAAATCCAATCCACCGGCGGCCTCGGCAGCCGTGAATTTCGTGGCCGCTCCTACTTCGCGAGCTGCCTTTTTCAACCTTGCGAATTCTGCCGTGCCTCGTTTTATACCCTCCGGGAATTTCGCAGCCGCGTTTGTTGCGGCCTGGTCAAACTCTATGAATTCACTGGTAACCGCAGCAGCCCCCATTTGTAACCGCATCATTCCCGAGGAAATGACATTGGCACCCAAAATCCCACCTAGAATAGTGCGGAATTTAATCGCTGACTTGCTGGCTTTTTTGAAAGACTTGTCTGTGACATTGCCGAATTTCCTCGACTTGGAGGCCATTTTATCAAGGGGTTTGGATACCTGATCCAGCCCCTTGAATTTCGTCAGAACGGCAAAATTCGAAATGGCCATTATTTACCGTCCTTTATCCTGCGTGCTTCTCTTTCGTATTGATCCTGAAAAACATCATGCCAACCGCTCCAGTATTTCAGTTCGTGGTATGACATGTTTTTTATCTCCGTGGTTGAGACCTTTTCAAAAAACGCGTTTCCAACGAACTGATCGAGCCGCTGGATCACACCGCCAAAAAAAGTCCACCGATAGTTTCCATGGTTGAAAGATCGACACCGGAAAACAGCAACATTGTGGAGTCTGATTCGCCGCACAATCCACCCATGAGGGAATAGACTTTTCCGTAATTGTCATTTTCATCACGATCTTTCATGCGCACACGGGCCAGGCCGGTCAGTTCTTTGTACGTAACAGTGGTCAAATTCTTCACAGGCTTTTTCAGCGTTTGGTGAATCAACAACGAATCGTTTTCAATCTTGATTTCAACCCTAGCTTTCATCACGTATCGTTTCAACTTGTTCAACATCTGCGCAACGGCTTTTTTTGCATCCTCATTTTCAATGTCATCCGGTTCGATTTCGTAATACGATGAAAACAGATCCACCTGCTTTTGTGCGTTTTCTTCTGAGATTCCCTGTGTAAGATCAATTACTTGTGTGTCTTCCATTGTTTCCTCTCCCGTGGAAATTAGTTATTAATGAATGCCGTCCAGGTATTGACAGGCATCAGTTTGCACGTGGTTCGATTCCCCTCGGTTTCGTTATTTTCGATCTCGAGAGCTCCCCGGCACTGATACGAATCGCCGGCGGAATTGGTGTATTCCAACTTCAACGGCGCTTTAGTATCCGAAAAAGCAACTAGGCTTTCTCGTTCGGAGGCGTTCGTTGCCAACACCAAACCCTCGCGCATGGCGTTTCGTTTGGTGAATTTGATCATTCCGTCGCCGCTTGTTTCGATCACTTCTTTCTCGAATTGCGTGAAAGTCTCCGTTACATTCGCGTCGGCCATGACACGAAACGGAACGCCTTCCACCGAAAAACTTCTTAGGGATCCTGAAATATCTTTTCCCATGGTTTACCTCCTAGCTCAAGAAAACGGCCAGGCTTGCATCAACCTGGAGAACGTTGTCAAAAATTCCGCCTTCTCCGGATACTACCAGCGGCAGGAACACGTTAAACCCATCCCCTCCGACTCTGATAGTAACCAGCGAAGGATCGGACTTTAGTTTGTCGATCGTGAAACTAGCACTATAAATCCATGCATGAGCCTCGAAAGACTCTGTGAGCTCCAGCAGGTCTCCCAGGACAGCCTTTCTGTCACGTGCTTTTTGACGGTCGATCGCGTTTGTAACCTTCGTAACATCCGCAACGATTATAATACCTTGCCAGCGCTCGTTTTCGAAATTCTGTCGAATGTTAAACAACTCGTTTTGCATAATCGAGATATTTCGTTGAGATTTCCAGTAATTCGAACTCTGTGCAACCCCTGCCGGATGATAGAACGTGTACACAAATTGCATCACAACCGCGTTGTTTTTCACTGCCGTTGGAGAGATTCCGGACAACATAGCGCTGTTTCTGTTGTCATAATCGTCAGTCCAGCGATCGCCTGTCCCGTCTGTCATCCCAGGGATGATCCCCGGGATGACCTTCCCAACGTAAGTTTCAGCCGCCCTGTTTTGGTTCGTTTTTGCCATGACTCCCATGGCAGCCGCTGCGATTTCTGACGGATGATTAGGGGATCCAGGAACGCAAATGATTCCGTTTGTTCTGTCCAGCTTGTTTCCGTCTCCGATGGCTTTTACAGCCGTGAGACCTGCGGATCCAACCACCGTATCACCGTCGAGAACCCTAAACGGGCGTCCGATTGTCTTAGTGTACAACCCTACGAAATCGTTTCCGATTCCGTTATAAGTTGATAGTTTAGTGATCGTGCTGGAATCTTGCCCATAGGTATGAACAACATCAGTGAAATTCGCTTCATTTGCAGCGTCACCGGTTCCGAGCCCGTCCAGGGCGTCATTGATATCCGGAACACCAGCGCCACCGGTCTGCTGTACGAATACGATCGCAACGCCAGCCGGGAGAGCTTGATTGAGTCCCAAATTCAACGACATATTTACCCCATCTCCGTATGTGGAAGTGTCTTTTGCCGTGGTAGTCACAACGCCCAACGCGGCCGATGCGGTGATCGGCAAATCGTCGTCCGCGTTAATCGCCGCGGCGATCGCAGTCGCGATTACAGAGTCAGTATCTGCATTGGCCACCGTCACTGTCACCAAATCGCCAGCCACATACAGGTAAATCGTTCCTGCTTCTGTCGCTGGTCCGGTTACCGTGATCGATCCAGCTGCCTGTGAGCCAGCAACCTCGGATTGTGGCTGTACCCAACATTCAATTCCACCGGAGCCAGCAAACGCCTTGATCGCCATTCGATGAACTGGGAACCCGAACCCAAATTTGTCTCCTGCGTCAGCAGGCGACAGTATCTGTACTGGAACCTCATCTACAACTCCGGTTTTCAGCGGATCGTAAGTTCCAATTATGAGAATTTTTCTCGGTACGTTTTCAGCGGTCGGCTGGAACGTAACATTTTCAGCGGTCGCCCCAACTGCCGGGGCGATCGAAGTAGCATCCAAAGGCATTATGGACCTCCTACCAGGACACCGGCCGGACCCGGATCGGCGTCACCGTCTTGATTTTCGTTTTGTATTTCTGTGTCAACGGCGGATCCGGCTGTCCCGGAATCGCCAGTTACTGTTTCGCTACACGCACATGTGAACTGCATCGATCCTGTGATGACTACAAATTCACCGCGTTGCATCGGTTGATCCTTTTGGACGTTATCAACCCATCGGTTTGAAACGTCTCCGATATCCAGCCCAATATCAATGTTTTCGGCATCCATCAAAACCTGATAGATTATATCGATCAACTCGTCTAGTGAATTGTCTGCCAGTTGCTGGCCCTCTTGCATCGCGTTGATCGCGGCTGCGACCTGTGGCAACGTGGACGCTGGATTGTTGATTACCGACAAATCCGCCTTCGCTGGCATTGCAACGGTCATTTGTACCGCAAACGTGATCCCATGCATCACAGGGCCGTTCCTGGATCCTGCGGATTCCGGAAACTCGCCCTGGTTGTAGAACACCTGCACAGATCTGTTATTGCCTGTGTTTTCAGATCCAGCCTGTCCCTGGCGTTGGTAGCCGATCGTTCTGTATCGGCCGGCCTCCGCGTTCGCCAATATGCTTATCAACGACGCCTTGATTGTGCGGAAATTCATTGTCATGACTGTTCGATCCTGGTCAGATACAGCCGGATAAATCCAATCGCTCCGCCTTCCTCAGACGGCCGTTCGATTGCAAAGTCAACCTTCGGCGCCGTGAGGGATGGAGTCAGTGGAATTTTCACAATCCATTTTTCGTTTGGCAATGGAATACGAACTAGAGACGAACGGCGCAAGGTGACAACCGGTTTATGGACTACCACCTCTGCGCCTGTCTCTGGGTTTTCTGTGAGCGTATCATAAAGGATCTGGCCGTAATAATCCTGAGAGTCCCCAAGGTCATCAACCAAAGTGACAGGCAGGCCGAAATCATCTGGATCCTCCAGAGTATCGGCCAGGTCTGCCTCTATTTGCTCGCGTAAATTCACCGTTACTTATCCTTTTTGATCTCTTTTTTTGGCGATTCGGGTTTCGACTTCTTTTTCAACTTCAGCTTTTCTTCAGTCAACCCGTGTTTTTCCGCCAGGTCATCAGGGATTTCGCCGGTGAATTTCTTGCGTCCGATATGGACCGATTGTCCCTTGTTCAGTTTCATTTTTCAACGTCCTTGGCCTTTTTGAGGAACTTTTTGAGTTTCTTGACCTCTGCCTTGAGCTCTTCGTTCTCTTCGGTCAGTTTTTCAACCTCTGCTTTGAGCTCTTTGTTTGCAGCTCCGAGAGCCTCTAGTTTGGCGTCAAGGTGTTTTGATGGGTCATATTTCTCAGGGATAACCCCGATGTTTCCAGCCTTCTGCTCGCGCTCGAGCGTTTTCGAAGGAAGTTGATCCACCGGGAGTTTTTCCCCGTATTTGTAATACTTACCACCGATTTTAATGCTTCCGCTTCCTATCCATTGCATCATGCAGCTCCCTTGTAGGTGACAAATGCGTCGGTTTGAGTTGTCGCGAAAATCGGGGCAGACTGCGTGCGCAGTGTTACCCGTTTCCAGTCATTCGATGCATACGCATCAAAATACAACATTCCAGCGTTCAGAGCATGCGCCTGTGCCTTGACCTTCGGAGGCATCGGCGGGGCAGACATGTTAAAACCAAACATTTGCTGGTAGAACTGTTGACGGAGAGGGATCATCGGAAGGTTTTCGGCCGGTCCGAAATACCGATCGCAACGTGCATCCGAAGCGCCAAACAAAACGTATCCGTCGGGCATCAGTTTTACAGCGGTTCCGGCTGCATTGTCGTAGATGTCAGAGTAGGTGAATTGCCAGAATTCATGCCCGCCTGGAGTCCGGAGCCGTCCGCGTGCGGTCATTCCAGCTTCTACGAGAAACCTGTATTTCTCTGGAACCGGCAAACCCTGATTTACCAGGATCAACTCGAAGCGCCTGTTGTCGGCTTTTTCCACAACGTCAGCATGGGCCAGGAAAGCGGTGTATGCATCCTCTGCGTAAACCACATAATCCAGATTCGTCCGGCCGTTCGTTCGTCCGAGATACCAAGCGTCGTCATGATCTTTCAATGGATCAGAGCTTGCGTTCGTCCAGGCGAGTGCCAATGTGGAAATATGGGCCGCGTTCCGTCTCCAGTTGTACTGAAGATCCGGATCGGAAGTTCCGATGATCGCCGGCATTATTCCCTCAAGAACAGATTGCTGGGCCAGGTATTCCCAGGTTCGGATCGTCCTGCGGACGTGTTCCTTATGGATGATATTGGCGTGCTCGCGAAGCCTGGCCAATTTCTCCTTGTTCTGGTAGGGATTCTCACCAGCCATGCGATTTAGGATCACATTGCTGTCGATGTCGCCCTCTTCCTCGGAGAGTGGAAACGTCCTAGAAAACGTAGAATACCGCTGCGACAGGGTATTTTTCTGGGTTGCTCCGAGCTTCCTCGAAACGGTTCCACGGGGTACCATGGCGGCGATCTTTTCGTTGGCTCGAATGATATCAATGTCAACGTCCAGAGAGTTGGGGGAATACCGCGTCAGAGCTCCGGTTTCAGGCCGCCCAAAAATCGACAGCCACCCGGTGGGATTCCAGATTTGATCTTTTTCATCGAACTTAGTCGCCATATAGCGACTGTATTGATCGACGGTGTTTGGAGTGGTCAAATAATCAGCCATTGCTATCTCCTAGTTTTCGAATTCGTCAATCGACATGGAATCTTCCGGACACATACCGCGAGTATGCAGCCACTGACGAACTGTCAAGTTCAACGTGCTGATTACCGTGTCAAGGGTTTTTGAGTTTTCAATAACGAGTTGATTCTCGTCAAACGTGAACGTTCCACCGGTCAGGATCGGAACGTCGCTTACATCGCCGGCGACGATTTCGGCAGCGGAGAGCTCAGCAGTGATAATTCCCAATGGGAATTCCTGGCCGTTTGTCAAGGTTTCATCCGTGAATGGAACCCACTTCCTAGTCGCTGGAATCTGTGCCATGAGGGTGTATTTTGCCAGAACAGTCGCCCTTCCGGCATCCTGTGCGACAACCTCAGCCTCCGAAACAAACGATTCTCCGCTTGTAACGAATGGATAATTGGTAATATTTGCGCTGGTCTGTACACCCATTACGCACCTGCCTTTTCAGCCTCGATCAATGCGTCGAGATCTTCGTTGCTTTCGCAAACACCGGTTTCCAGAACGGTCGGTTCAACCTTCGGGGGAATAACCTCAGTTTTGGTCTCGCCGGCTTCTTCCTGGTCTTCATGTGCTTTCGCCTGGGTTTCCTCGGTGGCAGTCATATCCATGACAACCGCCGCGCCTTCGAGCGCCTCGATCTTGGATTCGCCCTTTAGCACATTACATGCCAACGCGACGAATTTTGAATTTCCCATGTAACCTTCGGTCTCGAGAAATCCAGCGATCTTCGTTGTCTTTCTGCCTTCGGTCTCGAGTGCAGCTTTTACCGCCTCGTCAACCTGCCCCTGAACCTCTGTTCTCAGTTCAGGATGTTTGGCGTAAATTTCGTCCAATTTCATTATTTCATCCTTTTGTGATTGGCAATCACCGTTTGCCGGTTCAGTTGCCGATTGTACTCCGACTCCCGAAGCACTCGCACTTTTACGTGTACATCGGGATTCTGTTTTTGTCAACGAATCTATTAATCCCACCGAAATCGCGTCCGGTTTTGATTTATCTGGATCTTCTGCTACCAGGACTCCGCCGCGTCCGAATTTCGTCCGGACTGTTTCCTCTGATACCCCACGGCCCTCCGCAACCCGAGAGATGAATATCCGCTCGAGTGCGTCAGCCCTGTCCTGGATTACCTTGCGGCCGGCTTTGGTGCTAGCGTCTGTATCTTTGTTCGGGGCGTTGCTTGAAACAACTTTGATTTTGTTTTTCGAGTCCATCTGTGTAATTATCACACCGATCGACCCGGTGGAAGCCGTGGGAGACGTTGCAACGATTTCGTCGGCCGCGCTGGCCAGCCAATACGCCGCGCTGGCCATGATGCCATGGTTTTCAGCGATCACTTTCTTTTTCGCGCTGAGATTCATCAGGGCGGTCCACGTCTCGTCTACACCTGCGATGTCCCCACCTGGGGAATTCACGATCAGCCGCACGGTTTCAATGTCTTCGTCTTCTGCCGCTTCATTCGCCGCCTGAATGATCGATCGGTACGACGTTCCGGCGATTCCCAAGAATTTCAGGAATCCAGACGGTCCGTTCATCGACAGGGGCCCGGCGATCTGAATCGTGGCGTTTCCGTTTGCGCCCACGCTGAGAACGTTCTCCGTGGATTTGTCTCGCGCCTCCAGTTTTTCCAGATCTGGGATATCGTGGATCGACATCTGATCCGCCAGGGATTCGAAAAATGCTTGTTCCATTGCGAGGATTGTGTTCATTAAATCACTCCCTGGTATTTCACGATCGAGCAGTCGCCGTTTTTGGCTGCGTATGCTACTTTGTCGCCGGCGCCGAGGTCGAGGACTAAGTATTTTGATTCGGTGTGGGTGTTATCTGTGACTGGGTTTGTGCCGGATCCTCCAGATACATCAACTAATAAATCATTTAGATATACCGTAAATTCGCCATCACTGGATCTGGTAGCTTTAAATTTATTCCAATCACCTAAATTTACAAACGCTGTCGGGGTGAAAAACAGCGAGGATAATGTGACTCCGTTGACTTCTATAAGTTGAACTCGACGGCTTCCAGATATTGTGAGACTGTAACCATTGGAACCGGCGTCCGCTATCACAGTTGGTGCGCTGTCGATGAATATAGAATGAGTATCCCTTGAGTTGGTCGCTTTGTTTATCCACCATTCAAACGTCCCATAAGCCGCCTGGGTATCATTCCCATGGAAATACGCCGTCGGAACGTGGCACACCCCGGCCGTCACACACTCAATCACCTTCGCACTGCAACCGTTGATAGTATCGTTTGAAATATGAAACGAACCGGACTCAACGCGAAAGGGGGAGTTTGACAGTTCCCCGGATGTGTCTGGTGTGACTGTCTCGGTCACGCCGTAGTCAGTCTTGAAATTTATCGCGCTCGCACCGGCATTGTATTCGGCTTCGATTTCGGCTTGGGTTAGGGCTCGGTTGAATATTTTGACGTTTGATATGTTGCACGGGGTCGCACTAGTCCCCCCTGTTCGGGATCCCAAGTGTAGATTACCAGCAAAACTACTCCACGGGTTAGACGCAGAAGTTCCGGAGCCTACAAGTTCACTGTCGATATATAGTTTGTTTTCAAGTGAGTCCAGTTGCGCAACCACAAAGTGTGCCATGTCTGTTTTGACTTCTGTACTATACAGAACAGCACCGGCATCGTCTATATCATCATAGATCTGTATCCCTGCATACCCGGCGGCTCCCACAACTGCACGTAATCCCCATGCATTATTTGTGCCAAAATAATAATTAAAAAACCATTCGGATGCTGACATCGTGCGCGGCCATATCCACATGCAGACACTAACATCCGTTAGTGATTGGAACCCAGCCCCGCAATCTATATTATCATCAACCCCATCGAACTTCATCGACGGCCCGATCTCGGTGAACTCAAATCCCGGGCCGTTTATCGTCCCGTGGTTCCCATTCCCGCTGAGATCTTCAATAGTCCCGTCGGCTCGTGGTACCATATTGTACCCGGCGACTAGGCCGGATTGGCTGCAATCGATTCCGAGTTGACCCATGTTCCGGCCCCATGTTTTGCTTGGCCATATTGTCATCGTGATAAATCCTTGTAAACTTGGTAGTGTTCTTCGGCCGTGAGGGCTCGGCTGGTTGCTAGGACGGCGCCGATTGTGGTTGGTATTTGACGGAACCCACCGGACGTATGTCCTATGTAAACCGTCCTCGACGTAGCAACGCCCGCAGGTACTACGGTGGCCCCCGGTTCGGCTTTCACGGCATCATAGAAAAAATCCGGCGCGCCCCCAGGAATCCAAGAAACACCCAAATATTTTTTACCCCGAAACGGGTCGGCATTAAATGAAGTAGAAGACCCTACTTGAAAATACGCCCGTTTATCGGTGCACATTAAATTAACGCCCCCAGTGGCGCCCGCTGATGTGAAAGGATAATTTATGCCGGCGGGATTTTCAAAAAACGAATCGGAAAAAAAAACTATGATACTAGCGGACGCACCACTTAAATCCAAACTAACATCCGCCGCCACTTCCAGCCGCCCAGTCAAATTCAACCGCATCCCCGCGCCGTTCAATTCGGTCGGCGCAGTCGGGATCCCATCATTCCCATTCCCAGACCAGTCCAGGAACGTGCCGCTCCGATAGTCGTGATACAGCACGACCACGCCTTCGTTTATTAATCGTTGGATCGCTCCTGAAATGCAAGTCATGCGTTTCGCTCTTTTCCTATTTCAGTTAACGTAAACGTTGTCTCAATGGAAACCGATGTGTCATTCGTGTCCATGGATATTCTCGGGATGAAATCTGCCCTTGGGCTGAGTGTTGCTTTGTTCGTCTTGATCTCATACTCAATGCTGGTGCCATCTGAGGATATGGACCCAGTATCCACAACTTGGGGGTGTAAACCATAGGGTCTCACATATACCTCTAGCGCAGCTTTCGCGGCAATCTTCGTATCCAGTGAGAATCTAATAGTATCCACACTAGCCGTATATCCTGCCGGGCATGTCCAAAAAGATTGCAGTGTGCGATTGTATCCATTCTGGATAAACGTTTTTGTGTCGCTCGGAGTAGTTGGCACGCCACCTGATACAGCCGCGGTATCTGCATAGAAATGAATATTTCCCGCAAACCCGTTGCCAATTATCGGGCTAGTCACAGGATCCATATTGTACGCCGTAAAGCATCTCCAGAGGGAATTGCCAATGTCCACGGGTGTCTGCCCGGTAAGGGTAAATGTGTCCTCGACCCAGTTTCCGTCTATGTCGAGTCCGAAATATTTCACTAGTTGAGTGTCACCGACCACGCTTGAACTGGCACGGTTTATTGGCGCCGTCCCATCCAGTGGGTACACATAGTTTACGTTTCCTAGGTCATCAGACCCATACTGCCAAACATCATGAAAGGCAGCGTCAGAGTCGGCCCGAACCTTTCCGAATTTCGTCCACTCCCAGGTACCGTCTACGAGACCGCGGCGGACGCGCTCCCTGTAAGGTAGTTGTATGTAAGATTTCATGTCGCGAACTCCAGAGTCGATCCGTTGACAAACGCCACTCGGAAATTAATCAGCATCGTAAAGTCAAGTGTCGTGTTTGTGGTTAAGTGTAATCTAATGTAATTATCAACGCCGGGCTTTGCAACGAGCGAGAAGGGGCGTCCTAAAACATCATCGTCTCTATTCTCGTAGACTCGAGCCTGGTCAGCGGCTATGGTTGAGAATACTTCAGTACATATCTGATCTTTGAACAGCACCGTGTTCACAACACACCCAGACAGGTCGGCTCCGTCGGCTGTCAGTATATCCGAGTTGGTGCCGTCCCAGACATCCGCATAAACGTTTGTACAATTCGTCAGCGCTGGAGCGTCTGTGATCGCGGCCCATTGGTTAATAATGGTTATGATCCCAGTGTATTTAAAAATGTTGATTGTCTTGCTTTCGTTGTTGGCTGTGACGTGAATCGATTTTGCAAGTCTGTGGCCCCACGTTTGAAGACATGCATCTCCGAATACATTCTGTGTCATGTATCTACAATCAACTGGTGTTCGTAATGTCAAGGGCGGTAACTTCATCCTTTTCCCCCAATCAGTTTTTATATTGGTGTCCTGTGCAGCATCAATTCATTCGTGTTCGTCGTGTCATTCACGGCCAGTTTGAACCTGAAAAACATATTGTTCGTGTCGTCGAATTGCCAATTGAACAAAGTGCCTGGGGTTGTAGCGGACGATATGCTCCCAACCGCCGTGCCAGTTACAGTTTCGACACCAACGGTAACCGGGATCCACGTGCCGTTTTCATGATTCCGCATTTCGCAGGTGAGAACGTTCGCGGTCCCGCCGCCGTCGACCAGCGCGCCGCTCAACGACATTGACTTAAACCCGAGCATACTTAGGCCGTCAGCGCTTGGAAAATACGTATCCGCAGTGAGATTCGCCGCAGGGGAGATGTCCTCTGGTACCTGCCCGAACCGTGCAGGATCGGTTTCAGTAACATTCAACGATCCAGTGGTAGAATTTACAGATCCACCCAATGCGCCGACGGATCCGCCGTTTCCAATTATCTGCTTGCTTATTCGTGTTGCGCTCACAGCCACACCTCTACTTCCCCATCGTTTTCAGTCGGATATACGTACACATCAACTGATGAACTATGATCGATCTCGATCTCTGGCCCGGAAAATGAAACTCCGTCGTCTCGAACTGTCGGAGCCGCTCCGCCTGTCTCGCGGTATGTCCAGAGGTACATTCGCGGTGAATTGTCAGTTATCACAATGTTGCCGTAATTTACAGCGGTTGCGATTTTTGTCCACGTGTCTTTGGTGCACGCCACCGGGAGAGGATTCGCCATTATTTATCATCCTTATCGTTGCCCCGATCGTCATCAGGGTTCTTTTCTTCGCCTTCGCCACCGTCCTGTATCGCCTGTTTTCCAAATGGAGACTGTGGCAACATTTCGTATTCTTTTGTCAGGGCGGCCATGTTTGCCTTGGCTTCGGAGCCGTTCAACTCGCGGGCTACCCTGTTTATCGTCGTCGCGCCCATTTCGAGATATTCTTTGTCGGCCTTCGCGGTCCGCATCGGATCAATATTCGGCATTGCATCGCCGATCCAATTATTTTTTAACCACGCCTGGCGTAATCTTGGGTTGCTCCACCCTGGAGCTCTCACGCGTCCGGCGGCGATCTCGCCTTCCAAATACGCCTCATACGACGGATCCAAATAATCAGTCGCCAGCTCTTCGCGCTCCATTTCCACAATTCGCCAGTACATAACCAACAACGCACGGGAAGCCGAATAACTCTGGCCGAATTTCATCAACAAAACTTCGCCTGGCATTCCCATCGACGCGGACAGATGAGACACAAACGCCTCGGTAAAGTCACGATATGAATCCACCGGAGACGACTGGTTCAATACCTTGAGATCTTCGCCACCCTGGAGATTCCACACACCGACGGCCCCGGGAGTCATCATAGTGGTCTCATTCATCGGATGATATGACAACTGTTCGACGGATCCGTCTGATCCTGGGGTCGGAGCTATGCTCGCATCACGCGGGCCGGCAGGGGCGCCTGTCTGTATATCAAACGGATTCGCCGCTGGATCTTCTTTGTTCGGCTTGACGTACATCGAAATGGACGCCTGGATCGCCGCCTGTTTAATATGCGCCGTCGTAAAATCGGTGTGTTGCTCGAATTCCTGGATCGCGTGACTCAGATCAGAATATCCACGGCCCTGGCCTGCATACTCCGACTGATATGAATGGATCATCTGTGTCAGCCCGGATCTTGGCCCACGGGTCGGGACGGTTACCGCAACATATGCCTTTTTCTCTTTGTCGTATTGGTATATCTTGTATGCGATCTCGCGGCCTGATTTGTCGCGCTCGATACCATCGTATTCGTTAACCGGGAACCCGTAGGTGTTTGTAAACGCCGCGCCTCTGATCTGGCTCGGATCGATGAATTGCAGTTGCAACGGATTCAGTAGATCGCTGCGGCGACTCCGATAGAATCTCGTGAAAAACTCTCCGTCCCGCTTTTTCTGGATCATCGCAAGTTTCTGTTGCTGATAGAAATTATCCGTCTCGCTACGAATGGATTTTTTCGACTTCGCCCAGCAATGGAATCCGGCAGATACTTTTCTGCTCCATTCCTCCGCCTGCTCTGGCGTAATCCCCAAAACATCGAAATCAGGCGTCGGTTCGACTTTCAAGCCCTTGCCTACCACCGTTTGAGCCCATCTGGTGACAACGCCGTGAGCAGCTACACTGTCATGATATGCCGATCTTGCGTTTTGCCTGAGATATTGGTGATCCAAAACCGGCGATTGCCCTGTGCTGGCAAGCCCCTGGAACCATTTTGACCCGTCGGATCCGGTCCCGCCATAGGGAATCGTCCCATATCCGCCACCGCCATACCCGAAAAAACCACCTGGTTGATCGTATGTCGGGCCGATATTATCACCGACGATATCATCCTCGGAGACAGTTTGGCCCTTCCAAAACATTAATTTGTCTAGAAAACTCCCCATTAATATCGCCGTCTCCCGTAAAATCCGTATTTCCTGCGGATCGTCATATTCGAAACTCCGCCACAATTCAGCTTCCGGTAAAGGAGGTTAATTTCCGCCTCTAATTCTCCAATCAACTCCCTGTATTCTTTGAGCTTTCTAAATTTAGCCTGCTGAGATCCTTCATTGGAATCAAACTTGTACGACTCTTTAGTTTTAGGAATCAACGATAACAGCGCATCATTTGCGGCGTCTAGAAGTTCTTTTTTTGTTTCGATTTCCGCTAAGATTAACGCACGTTGTTCCGCTGATAGACAAGCCATAGTTCGACCTCCGCTAGGAATCTTACATAATCACGCGGGGATTGTCAACACGGGGGATTATTCGGCCGGGTTTTGAGTATAGATAAATTTAGAAGATCTGTATTTCTTCTAATATACCCATCGATGATCATTTTTAAAGCGTTAGGGCTTTGAACACTGAAATGAACTGTTTCATCGCATCCATTGTTATACATGGGTTTATTCCTTTCGTACTGCACATTTAATATTCCAGAGTGATACCATTTTCTCAAAGTGCTTACAGCCTCTGGTATCCTTGCGCCTGGCATGCCTATCCTTGTATCTATCATACATTCATCGCGCAAAACAGATCTAATATCTTCCTGTAATATCTTCATTAAATCGACTTCTGATATGCTTTCATTTTTAAGACTTGACAATCTGTTCGCTATTAAAAAATCTAATTCAACTCGCATCATTCCCCATCTTCCTGGCGGTCTGCCGCTCCATATACGCCAGAACGCTCACATGGTTTATGTTCTCGAGCTCCACCGGGCTGGCACCTCGGTGTCGGGCCCAGGCTTTTGCGTCTTTCACCTTGGCATCAAGGTACACATCACACGCCGCGAGATTGTACACCCGACAGTCAAGCGCTTCGTTCGCCCGTCCTCGCGCGTGAAAACTTCCGTCTCGTAATTTCTCCTCCGCCGTGAGCATATCGAAGTATTTCGACGTGTAATCTTTTGGGAACGCGCAGAATCCAGGCCGCTGCGGCCCTTCGTCGGCTTTCTCGATTTTCAGATTGTTGTAAATATGGTTTTTGTAATAATTCGTAGAGATCGTGTACAGCGTGACATCCTCCGACATCGCGGACGCCCTGTATCGTTTGAAATTCCCGGGATCGATCTCATCGCCCTTCTCTTTTTTGTTCTTTTTCAGCGCCTGGAACCCCTTCGAGGGATAAGTGTTCACCCAACCCTCGCAGAATCGGTATACCACGTCTGTCTTCTGTCCCTGGCCAGAGTCGACGAATATCAACACCGGGGAGAACTCCATACCGTCGGATCGTCGGAACGTCAGTTTCCCGGATCTCTGGAGTTCGGTCAGGGAGGCCCATGCTCCGTCGCTTGGATCGTCTACATCGCCCAAGACCGTTTGATACGTGATACTCCAGGTTCGGAATTTCGACCCGTGGCCGCATATCTCGAACTCCAGCCGGGGCGGTTTGTTAGGGTCGGTTTTCGATCCCTCCTGTACGTCGATCGCCATGGTCAAAAACAAAACACCGTCGGGAACTGTACCCTCGGAATACCCAGATCGGAGCTCGATTACCTTTTCGACTTTCGGCCGGCCGCCGATCTCCTTGTATGGTTTTCCAAGCGCCAGGTTTACCCAGGATCGCATTCCGTCGGGAGTCTCGCGGGCCTCCAGATATTCTTGGACCATGTCGTGCCAACTGTACATACCGACCGGAGAATACAGCGACGAAATATGATAGCTTCGATACACCCGGGAGTACGATTCCGCCGTGGGCTCCCATCGACCTTGTTTCAAAAATGTCGTCTTGTGATGATTTCGAAATATGTCGTGGCAATGGTCACAGACATAATAGACCTCTGCCAGGCGCCCGGCTTTGGTTTCGTAATGCAATCCGTGTTGACGCTGGGATGTACCAAAAACTAATTCCTGGAATTTTCCGCAAATCGGACACGGAACAAGAAATTTTCTCTGATCTCCGAGTTCATACTGTTCCTGGATCGGAGATTCGCCGTCGATCTGGGGGGTTGACAGATCCATTACTTTTTTCCGCTGTCCGAATGCCTTTGTTCTTGCTAGTGATACCTTAATCCAGCTCCCTTCCCCGCTTGTCAGCAATTTGGGGGCACCGTCGATCTCATCCCTGATTAGAACCCGCTTGGAATCGGATCTCATACTCGCCGGCGACTGCGCGGAACTCATGTCTAGAGCTCCGCCCGGGAACTCTTTGGAAAACATTGTATCCCCGGACCGTTTGTTTTTTCCAATTTTCAGTGTTTGAGCCTCGATTTTGATGCCACAAGACTCGATCAGCGGTTCGAGCCGCTTACCAACCCATTTCCTCAGCAATGGCTCTGTAGCCGACATATACAGGATCTCCGCCGGGTTTTCATCCATCCAATATGCAATTATGTTTTCAGCGGCCGCGCTAGCGCCGATCTGCGCAGCCTTCATAATCGCCTGATGTTGCACGTAACTAGCCGGGCTCATGTTATCCATGATTTCTACAAGGTATGGTGTGCGATCGTTCCGCCAGAATCCAGGAAACGGAGTATTTAGTGGCAACAGTCGTTTCCGTGCGATATACTCCGAGATCAGTGGTTCGGGCTGTTTTGTGGGCTTCAGATCGTTCAGCTCGATGAAGAAATCAAGATCGGAATTCAGATACTGTTCGGAGACTGTTAGCATTTAGGCGGCAGCCCACCTTCCTTTTTCGTCTTTCACCTCGACTTTTACGTTTTTCATCTCCATTTCTACCTTTTTTTCTACTTCTGCAATTTGCCCGGTTGCTCGGCACGCTTCCATTTTGAGCCATTTCTGAAATTTCTCAGATTCTACCATCCGCCTGAACGCCATTTTTGTGTTTTGCGCCTTGCTTCTTTGGTCTTGGCAAACGCCCATAGCTCCACTGTCCGGATGCTTGCAACGACATGAATTTTGATGCTTGTTTCTGTGTTGCCCTCCGCCGCCGGTTCCGGAGAAGTATTCCAACACTAAATCTTTTTTCGTGACTGAAAACAACAATTCACATTTCATTCTATTTCCTCACTTTTTCAATATACCCTGGAGCTCTTTGATTTCAGTAAGCCATTCTTCCACCGGATCCAATCTGTCGGCATCCAAATATCTCACGATCGCCTGTTTCAATTCGTCGATTCGTTGCTCTATCCAGATGAACTTTGGGATTATTCCAATTGGTGGTTTTGGGATTGTTTTTCTCATTTTTGGATTGTCCATGCACGAACAATAAATGGGTTTTTCTCCGCAGAATTCACACCTGTTTGGGTTATACATCGCTGAATACTCCTTTTCTATCTTTTCTATATTCCTTCCGAAATCAAATACGCTCATTCCTCTATCTCCTCCGCCTTGATCATTTTCAGACCGTCGTTTATTCGCCTCTTGATATGAGCCAGGGTTTTGTAAATTTCCTTCTCGATCCGCTCGTTGATCTGGTGTTTGATTTCGTCGTCATCAACTCCGCAGATCGCGGCGATTTCTGGCGCCAGGGTGTCCCCGAGAGGTTTGAGCTCGCCAGTGTCGATCTTGTAGAGCATATTCATGATCCTAGATACCGTTTTCCGGTCTACCAGTTCGCCCCGCATCTGTTCCCGCTTGATCTGCATTGCCCGGGCCTGCTCGATAATTTTCAGCCGCTCGGCCGTGGCCCGGTCGATCATCTGGTTTCCGTTCAGATCGTACGACTCTGATATCTCGATTTGGTCACCAACGGCGAAATTTTCCAGTTCCTCGATGGAAATCGCTTTACTGGACGCCGGTGGGAGTTTTTTCGGCTTCTTCTGTGACTTTTTGTCCTGCCTAGACTTTTGACGCGCTACATTTTGGCTTTTGAGATACTGATCATTTGTCGGATGCTCGGTATCGATTCCTAGCTTGTCAACTTTAACCACCCTGCCAAGGCGAACCGCCTTTGTTATCGCTGGTTTAGAAACGCCGGCGAGTCTTGCAAATTCTGTTTGGTTAACCCAGGCCATACCCACAGGTTAACCGGTTAACGGTTTTCTGTCAAATTGCCAGCTTTATGATCTAGATCGTACGTTGTAAGATTTATGCAAATATGCAAAATTATTGCATAAAACTCAAAAGTTAACCTGTTTCAAAATGCATAAAAATGCGACCAAGTGGGAC
>Ga0180438_10002323_pt1 | contig 31434 bp, 22 predicted proteins | sample SS_ome_12_FD_132455 | JGI IMG/M metagenome (GOLD analysis project Ga0180438, IMG submission 132455) | Hypersaline lake sediment archaeal communities from the Salton Sea, California, USA - SS_3_D_2 metaG | ecosystem: Environmental > Aquatic > Non-marine Saline and Alkaline > Hypersaline >...
CCAAATCCACCACCTGATTTTTAGAAAATGGTGGATTTGGTGTTCAATGTTCAATGTTCAAAGTTCAATGTTTTTTTCAAAGTACTTAAAATAGTTAATTATTCTTTTAAGCTCATCAACGTTGAACCTTGAACATAGAACCTAGAACACCGATTCACCATTTTTTTGATGGTGAATCGGGGTCCTTTTCTTCTGTTGATATCACTGATTCATTCGTGGTATAATAAACGCTCAGGCAATAGATTAAAAAGAACAGTAGCAGATAGATAGAAAAAATGGAGTTAATAGGTCATTGAAAAAAACAGATTTAGAAAAACAGGGTTGGATAAAGCAAACAACCTATGACGGGTTCAGGATCAGCGAGATTGTCGAAATGTACGAAGAAATGGATTTTGAAGTGCATATCGAACCTTTTAATCCTGATGATGACGATGAACCCGGATGTACCGAATGCATGAAATTACAGCCTGATAGATATAAGACCATTTACACAAGAAAAAAGGTTCAATCATGAAGATATCTGTTGAGTTTCTCAGTTTACCGATTGTCACTAAAATTGTTGGCGGCAAATCCCTTTCCCTTAATTTCTCTGGCCAAACAGTAGATGATTTAGTCAGTGAAATTGTTAACAAGTATGGAGAAAAAGTACGCCGTTTTTTTCTTGATGAGTCTGGCAAGTTAGATAGGGTTTTTAAAATCCTCCTGAATAAAAAGGAATGGATTTCCCGTGATCAAATGAATAAAACCCTTAAAGAGGGCGATCAAGTAACGATAATGATGCTAATCGGTGGAGGATAGAGAGAACCGAGCTCCATTTCTTCCAACACTGGAATGAAAAAATGTCGGGTAATAGAATATTGAAAAATCATTATTTTTATGATATAAAAAATAATGGTAATAAGAAATCTTGAAATAGGTGGTAAAGCTTTTTTGTTTTTACTTATCATTTCATCATTCCACGGATTATATTCCATTATTCCATATATTGGAAGGAGGTCATTATGGCAATAGATGAAAAAAAATTATCAGGCGCTGAAAGCCTGCGTAAGACGCGGACGTATGGTAAGTTCAGGTGCCATAATCCAAGCTGTATGGGTCGACTTCAACCCAATCCGGGACAGAAGAATGTCAAGTGCCCAGAATGTGGGATGGCGTTCCGGGTTTCCTGGATTCGACCCGATTTTCCCCGCATACGAGGCCCGGTGTGGGATGCAAATCGAAAACTGGCCGAAAAGGCATTTACAAAAAAGGAGATAAAGTGACATGGCATTAAATAGAAAAATAGCATCTATTGATCTTTCTACAGGTACGATTGAAATCAAACCGATCTCTCTTGAAGTTCGGAAGAAATTCCTTGGCGGCAGGGGACTTGATGCGTATCTTCTGTATAATCATACAGAGAAAGGGTGTGATCCATTGGGGCCGAAGAATACGCTCCTGATCAGCGGCGGTATCCTGACTGCCACCTGTGCCTCAGCCACTGCCAGGACCCATATTATGGCTAAATCTCCCCTTACCGGGTTAATCGGTAGTACGAATATGGGAGGATTCTTTGCCCCTGAACTCGCATGGGCTGGCTTTCATCACCTGGTCATAAAAGGCAAGTCAAAAAAACCGGTTTATCTCTGGATACACAACGGTGAAATAGAAATTCGAGATGCCGATAACCTATGGGGTAAAACAGTTACTGATACACAATGGGCGATTAGAAAAGAACTTAATGATGAAGAAATTAAAAGCCTTGTGATCGGTCCGGCTGGTGAGAATCTCGTGAGATTTGCCAATGTAATGACAGGCATAAAAAATGCCGGAGGCAGATCAGGAATGGGTGCTGTTATGGGTTCAAAGAACCTCAAAGCAGTTGCTGTAAGAGGTACCATGGATATCAAAATAGCCTATCCCACCGAAGCCCTGGATTATAATAAACGGTTCATTGATCAGATTGTAAGCTCCAAGGTAAATCAGACCCAGGGGATACTGGGTACTCCTTTTATCTGGGGGGCAACCAATTCCTGGGGGGGCGTAAGAACCAGAAATTTCCAATATAACCAGTGTGAGTATGCAGATGATATCGAACCCGAACGGATTGATGAAATTGCGACTGAAACCATGGGGCAGTATCACATGGTTAGCTGCTTTGGCTGTCAGGTTCACTGCCGCGGCCAGTATAAGATTCCCTCAGGCCCATATGAAGGTAAGTACGACGAGGGGCCAGAATATACTTCCCAGGGCGCTTTTGGTGGAGAACCAGACTGTAAAAATGCTGTTACTGTATTAACAGGTAACCATCTGGTGGATCAGTATGGTATGGATAACCTGGAAACCGGCAGCATTATTTCCTGGGCAATGGAGCTTTACGAATTGGGAATCCTCACCAAAAAAGAGACCGATGGCCTGGATTTAAGGTTTGGTAACGACGAAGCTCTGCTGGAAATGATCCACCGCATCTGTTTTAGAAAAGGTTGGCTTGGAGATACCCTGGCAGATGGGGGAATTCCTGCATCGGAAAAGATAGGTAAAAATTCTTTTGATTATCTTATCCAGGTTAAAGGCATGAGTAACTTGCACTCGGACGAACGGGCCACCCCAGCATTGGCCCTTAATATCGCCACTGCTTCCAGGGGTTCCGACCACCTGAGAAGCCGTCCAGCCATTGATCTTTACCATTTACCTGAGGAGGTTCTGAGGAAGATATACGGTAGTCCTATCCCTTATGATGGACCTTTGAGCTCAGAACACACCTCATATGTAGGCAAGGCATGGATGGTTTTCTGGCAGGAGAACTGTTACATGGGTGTAGATTGCCTGGGGATTTGCAAGTATCACACGGTGTTCCTCGGAGCAACACACCCCAATTTCGAAGATTGGCCCAAAGTACTCTATTATAATACTGGTCTTGAAATGACCCCCGAGGAAATCTGGGAAATCGCAGAGAGATGCAACAATATAGAGAGACTGTTCAATCTTAGAGAGGGATTACAAAGAGAAGATTTAAAAAAAGGAGATATGCTCAATCACCGTTATTTTGATGAACCTTGCACACGTGGGGCACCTGACGTTATCGGTGCTAGAATAGACAGGGAAAAGTTTAATAAGATGATTGATGAGTACTACCAGCATCATGGTTGGGATAAAAATGGCGTTCCCACTTTAGAAACATTAAAGCGACTTGGCCTGGATAAAGAGCCGTCCCACTTGCTTTAAATCGATTTGAAAGGAGTAAAACAATGGATAAAGTACTGATGATAGATTATGAAAAGTGTACGGGTTGTCGGCAGTGTGAGCTTGTGTGTTCAGTAGCCAATGAAGGTGTATCCAATCCTTCAAGAAGCCGGATAAGTGTTATAAAATGGGAGTCGGAAGGCCTGTATATCCCCATGTCGTGTCAGCAATGTGAAGATGCCCCTTGCATGTCTATCTGCCCTGTAAAAGCGATCTCTCGTGACAGGGAGCTGGATTATGTGAAGATTGATTACGATGGTTGTATCGGCTGCCGTACATGTGTGGCTGTCTGCCCATTCGGTGCCATGGGTTTTGATGTTATAGATAAAAAAGTATTCAAATGCAACCTTTGTGACGGTGAGCCTCAATGTGTCCGGTTCTGTGAGGTAAAAGCAATCGATTATGTTGATGCCAACCGGCTCAATATATTAAAGAAAAGAGAGGCGGCTCAAAAACAATCCGTTGCACAAAAAAAAGCTTCAACTCTAAAGGCGGAAATTTAATTACTCTATAGTTATTCCAAAAAATAAATTGAGCAAAGAGTGAATAATATAGCAAAAAGCGGGTGGCACCCGCAACCCAAGATGCCACGCAACCGGCTGAAAAAAGTAGGAACAGCAGAAAAGGTAGTTTTTTTTCACGTTTTTGCAGGCTATTAATAAAAAGAGGTATAATGGACTGGATTTGGAGGAACTGTTGACGTTGGCCGAAGCAAATGGAAAAGAATCGGTACTCGTTATCGGTGGTGGGATAGCCGGTCTTCAAGCGGCTAACGATCTTGCCGGACTGGGTTTTCATGTTTATCTCGTCGAACGTTCTCCTTCTGTGGGTGGGCGCATGGCTCAATTGGATAAAACCTTCCCCACCAACGACTGCTCCATGTGTATCCTGGCTCCCAAAATGATCGAGTGTGCATCGCACCCGAATATCACACTCCTAACCTGTGCGGAACTTGAAACCCTTTCAGGGAAAATCAGTGATTTCACAGCCATTGTACGCAAGCGAACGCGCTACATTGATGAAAAAAAATGCACGGGCTGCGGTGACTGTGCCGCTGCCTGCCCGGTTGAATTACCAAGCGAATTCGAGATGAATCTCACCACCCGGAAGGCCGTATTCAAACCTTTTCCTCAGGCTGTTCCCAACGTGTATGCTATTACCAAACACGGCATGTCACCCTGTAGGGATGGCTGTCCTGCGCATATCAGTGTCCAGGCCTATGTTCAACTCGTCAAGCTGGGCAAGTTTGACGAGGCACTGGCGGTGATCCATGAGACCATGCCTTTTGCCGGGACTCTGGGCCGCATCTGCCCACGGCCTTGCGAAGATGTCTGCATGCGCCGTGAAAAGGAAGAACCTATTGCTATTGCAGCTCTAAAACGCGCAGCCGCCGATCTTGGAAAGCATATCCCTACAATCGAAGTAGATGAAACCCGGCGCCAACAAAGAAAGAGGAAACCGATTGCAATTATCGGTGCTGGTCCGGCAGGACTTACAGCAGCCTACAACCTCGCTCGAAAAGGATATCCAGTGACCATTTTCGAGAAACTGCCTGTTATCGGCGGAATGCTCCGTGTGGGCGTCCCTGATTATCGTCTTCCCCGAAAGGTTCTTGATGAAGAAATAAACATCGTGCGCAATCTCGGCGTTACAATAAACACCTCTACGCCGATTGAAGGGGCCAATGGAATTCGGGAGCTGTTTAAGCAAGGCTTCAAGGCTGTATTCATAGCCACAGGTGCGCATCAATCCATGAAGCTCAAAGTTCCGGGTGAGGACCTAAAAGGTGTGACTCCGGCAGTGGATTTCCTGAGGCGGGTCAGCCTTGGGCAGAAGGTTTCGATTGGTAAAGTTGCTGTGGTTGTTGGTGGTGGTAATGCTGCCATCGATGCGTCGCGTACTCTTCTTCGTCTTGGTTCACATAATGTTATCATCCTATACCGTCGTACCCGTAAAGAGATGCCAGCTTATTCGTTTGAAGTGGATGCTGCTGATAAAGAAGGGATTCATATCGAGCTCCTCGCTGCACCGGTTCGCATCCTGGGGAAAGGGGGTCGCGTCTATGGGATGGAGGCCATACGCATGCGCCTGGGTGAACCTGATAGTTCCGGTCGAAGGAGCCCGATTCCCATTGAAGGATCGGAATTTCACATTGAATGTGATATGGTAGTGCCGGCCATCGGTCAGTCACCGGAACTCGATTTTCTCGGAGCACGTTCCCAACTCAAAACGACCTCCTGGGGTACAATTATCACCGATACTGAGACATGTGCAACCAATCTTAAAGGTATATTTGCCGGAGGTGACGTAGTCACCGGACCGGCAACTGCTGTAGATGCGATTGCCGCTGCCAATCGCGCAGCAGAGGCAATCCACCATAATCTGGAACAAAATCACAAATTACAAAATACAAATTACAAACAAATTACAAATCACAAATTACAAATTACAACCATAGGGGAACAAAATTCTACTTTAGAGAGATCTACAAGCAAAGAACTTGAACGTATAAAGACCTCCCCACGGGTCTTAATGCCGGAACTTCCTGTGCAAGAACGAGTTCAATCGTTTGAAGAGGTGGAACGCGGTTATGACTCTGAAGCTTCCGTACGAGAAGCGGAGCGCTGCTTGAACTGTGCCGGATGCAGCGATTGCCTGGAGTGCGAACGCGTTTGCGAAGCAAAGGCTGTCAATCACAGTCTGGAAGACGAAATTTTATCCCTCAAGGTGGGAGCTGTGGTGGTGGCAACCGGGTTCAACCCCATGGAAACGTCAATTCTTGAAGAGTATGGTGCCGGTCGGATAGCAAATGTCATCTCCGGGCTCGAATTCGAAAGGCTTCTTTCTGCATCCGGACCCACAGGTGGACATGTACTGCGTCCTTCAGACAACCGTGCCCCTAAAACAATCGCATTTATCCAGTGTGTGGGTTCGCGGGACGTTAGAAATTATGCCTACTGCTCGGCCGTCTGCTGTATGCATGCCACCAAAGAGGCCATCCTCGCCAACGAACATGACAGGGAAGTCAGGAGTACGATTTTTTACACCGATCTTCGGGCTGCAGGCAAGACTTTCCAGGAGTATGTGGCTCGAGCTCGAAACGAGTACTTTGTTTCATATATTCGTTCAAGGCCGGCTCTGGTGGAAGAGGATGAAGAAACCAGAGATGTGCGTGTTATATACGAAGACACCTTCACCCAGAAAAGTAAGTCCGATACCTTTGGTATGGTGGTGCTGTGTCAAGCCCTCGTCCCAGCAGGTACAATTGATGTTGCGAAGGTCCTCGGTATTGAGCTGGACAATCACGGATTTCTCCGCATACCCGACACGCTCTCGACACCGGTGGACACGACCCGTGCCGGAGTGCTTGCTGTCGGCTTTGCCACAGGGCCTCAGGATATCCCGGAATCAGTGGTCCAGGCATCAGCGGCTGCTGGGCGAGTGGCTGAACTGCTGCGGAGGTGAGTTTCAATGGGTAACGTTCGGATCGGTGTTTTTATTTGCCACTGCGGCACCAATATCGGCGGGATTATAAACATCAACGATATATTGGAATATACACGAACGCTGCCCCTGGTCAAGTACGCGGAGGACAACCTATATACCTGTTCCGATGCGGGTCTCTCTTCTATAAAGAAAAAGATATTCGAACATCACCTCAACCGGGTGGTGGTGGCTTCCTGCACACCTCGTACGCATGAAGAGCTGTTCCGCCGCGCCTGCGAGGAGGCAGGTCTGAATCGCTACGTTTTTGAATTCGTCAATATCCGGGAACACTGCTCCTGGATTCATATGAATCTACGGGAAGCAGCTACTGAGAAAGCCATGGAACTCATTCGCCTCGGCGTAATGAAAGCCGCACTTCTGGTGCCATTGGAAGCTGCATCCTCGCCTGTAAAGCCCGCTGCACTTATCATTGGAGGGGGTACGGCTGGTCTGGCCGCTGCTGTAAATCTTGCCAGACAGGGCTTCGAGGTTCACCTGGTTGAACAATCCAATAAACTTGGCGGTATTGCTGCTGGATTATGGAAACTCATGCCCGGCGACCGTCCAGCGCATGAATTTGTGGAACCACTGGTCAATGAAGCCAAAAAATTAAAAAATATCAACATCTATCTCAACAGTACTGTGGAAAATGTTTCTGGTTTTATCGGCTCTTTTGATGTCCGTATCACCCTGCAGCACAGGGATCCCAAAAAAACGCAGCGCGGGAATCCTCAAAAGCCACGGGAAATAAAGGAGTTCTCTGTAGGTACAGTGATTGTCGCAACCGGTGCACGAGAGCTTGAACCTCTTGGACTCTACCGTCTGGGAGAATTGAAAGGTGTTCTAACACTGCGGAAATTGGAACAGGAGCTATTGCGCGGAAGAAAACGTTTCACCGATGTGGTATTCATCAACTGTGTCGGTGCCAGGACTCCTGACCGTGAGTATTGCGGTCGCCTATGCTGTGCCACTTCTATAAAGAATGCCCGCAACGTTCGTGAGCTTTGCCCTTCTGCCCGGGTCACTGTGCTTCAACGCGACGTAATGGCCTTTGGCACGACATTTGAAATGGAATACCGCCGTGCACAAGAGGCAGGCGTGCGGTTTATCAGGTACGATCCGGACCGCCCGCCAGAGATTCTGGGCAAAAAAAAAGTGTCCGAGGTTCGTGTGTACCACACCCTTGCAGGGATTGATATAACACTCCCTGCCTCTATGGTTGTATTAACCACTCCCCTTGTACCCAACGAGGGCGCGCAAGAAATTGCCAAAATGTTAAAAGTTCCTATTGACTCGTATGGTTTTTTTCTTGAAGCACACGTGAAGCTCCGGCCGGTTGAATTTGCTACTGATGGGGTATATATTGCAGGTGCAGCCCGGTTCCCGGTGAACCTTCGCGAGGCGGTTGCCCAGGGAATGGCTGCCGCAGCAAAAGCAGCGGCTCCGATGACCGCAGGGAAAGTTTCTCTTGAAGCCACTACTGCAATGACTGTAACCAACCTTTGCAGTGGATGCGGAAATTGTGAGATGGTTTGCCCCTTTGATGCCATTGAAATGGAGATAGACACAAATGGACGGAGTGTGTCGTCGGTTAACGCAGTACTGTGCAAAGGATGCGGTGCCTGTGCCGCTGCCTGCCCTAACAGTGCCATTCAGCAGCAGGGGTTCACCGACTTTCAACTTTTCAGTATGATTGAGACACTGGCACTTGAAGGAGGTTCCGATGTTTTTTGAGGACCCCGAAGCGAGGGGCAATCCAGTTGGTTTAAGGAAATCCGAAATTCGAATATCGAAATTCGATGCTACTCTGCGAAGTAGCTCGCTACGTAGCACGAGAACAAATTCAAATGATCGAAATTCAAATGACCAAAACGAGGAGAAACTAAACGCATCGTATTATGCTGTTTTTTGTTTTGAATTTTGTACATTTGGATTTTGGATTTGTTTCGGATTTCGTGCTTCGTGCTTCGAATTTAAGCCATTCCTTATTCAACAGGAGGAACCAATTAAACACTAATGACGGAAGATACGAAAATGGAGAATTCCTCTCATAATAAAGAAGAATATCAACCGAGGGTGCTGGTTTTCGCATGCAACTGGTGCAGTTATGCAGGCGCGGATATGGCCGGGGTGTCCCGGCTGCAGATGCCGCCCAACTGCCGTGTAGTCCGAGTGATGTGCTCTGCTCGTGTTCGGCCAGAGATGGTGCTCTCCGCACTTTTTAAAGGTATGGACGCCGTACTGGTGCTGGGGTGCCACCCGGGTGATTGTCATTATTCGGAAGGTAACTACTACACCCGACGGCGTGCGCTTGTACTGGAAAAACTGCTGGATTTACTGGGAATAGCAAAAGAAAGATTCCAGGTTCGCTGGGTCTCTGCTGCCGAAGGTGAAAAATTCGCAAAAACCATCCGAGAAGTGGTTGAACAGGTCACTACTCTTGGCCCAAGTCCTATATTTAATTCCCTGGAGAGTCTCGATATAAAAGCGCAAAAATTAGAAAATTCGAAATCCGAAGCACGAAATTCGAAACAAATTCAAATGACAAAAAAACAAAAATCAAAACAAAAAACAAATGAATAGTAAATCGAAACAATATGATTTAGAGGATCGTACGTTAAAATTTGCCAAGGATGTGAGAACCTTTGTAAAGAAATTGCCCAGGACTATAGCGAACAATGAAGATGGAAAGCAACTGATAAAGTCATCTGGTTCCGTTGGAGCGAACTACATTGAAGCAAATGAAGCTATCAGTAAGAAAGACTTCATTATGAGAATTAAAATCTGCCGAAAAGAAGCAAAAGAATCTCGTTATTGGTTGAATTTGATAGATATCCAGAAAGAGCTGGAAATTGAGTGGAAATATTTGATAAAAGAAGCAACAGAGCTCACAAATATTTTTGGTTCCATTTTGCGAAAGAGTGAGAGTTAGTGATGTTTTGGACATTTGAAATTGTAATTTTGAATTTGTTTCGGATTTCGGATTTCGTGCTTCGAATTTTATCTATTTGGTTCTGGGTAACACTAAATCCAATGGTAAGAGACAATGGAAGCTAAACTAAAAAAAATTGCAAAAGAGTTTCTCCAGCGTACGGAGGCAGAATGCTTCATCGGATATGAAAAACTGTCGGACGGATCGGTAAAGCCTGTCTTTATCCGGTCGCCAGGGGAAGTGGATCGCCTGGTATGGAACCGAGAATGTTTTGCCAACCTGGCAGCCTATCTCCCAAATTTTCGCGAAAAAGAGGGTATCATAGGTATTGCAGTGAAGGGCTGTGATGCCAGGTCTCTCCGGGAGCTTATCCGTACTCGTCAGGTGGACCGGTCTAAAATCTACATTATCGGGCTTCCATGCACGAACAATGGTCTTAAGGCCCACGAAGGGGATGGTATTGCTGAGCGGTGTTTTGGGTGCAGGTTTCCCGAAGATTTTCACTACGATGCGGTTCTGGGACCGATGAAGACTCCTGATCTACCTGCCCGGGCCGAAAGCGATACGTTTGCCAGTATTTTACCTGAAAATCGGTATGCTTTCTGGGAAAATGAAATTGAGAAATGTATCCGCTGTGATGCCTGCAGGAAAATATGCTATGCCTGTTTTTGCCCGGAGTGTATCTTTGAATCTCAGCAGCCCCGGTGGCTCTCCAGGCGTCAGGGCCAGTCAGAGAAGTTCTTCTTCCACAGTGTTCGAGCGCTGCATCTTGTGGGACGATGCATTGGGTGTGGTGAATGTGAACGTGCATGCCCGGCGGGTGTCAGGCTCATGTTCCTCAACAGGCAGTTGCAAAAAGACATTGAACTTTTATTCGGTTACAAAGGCGTTGGTGTGTCAGAAGAAGTACCACCTCTTCTGACATTTTCAAAAGACGATCCTGACGCGTTTTCCGGAGGTTCGGAATGACACAATGGCAGTGCATCGATAAATCTGATTTACAAGCAGTACTCTCTGTGCTCCAGGAAAAAAGGGATGTCTTTGCGCCAGTGGAGCAGGGAAACGATCTACGCCTCCGGATGCTTCCGGCTGAAGGTCAGATTTTTTTGGGATCGCGAAAACCCCTGCTTCCATTGAAGATGCTTTTTCTACCGGAGGTGGAGGACCTTTTCTCAATCTCTATTAAAAATACCAGCCCTCATATTTCCCCGGTCGAACCTATCACAAAAGAGCGAGTGGTATTGGGTGTGCTGGGGTGTGATATTGCAACACTGGAAATCCTTGACCGTGTGTTCCTGGAAGAACCTGTGGATGAATCGTACCGAAAGAGGAGAGAACAGACGACTTTAATTGCCATGGCCTGCACTGGGGAAGGATCGGAATGTTTTTGTACATCGCTGGGCATTGATCCACTGCAGCCAAATGGTGCAGATGCAGTATTGGCAGAGGAGGGGGAAACATATCTTTTAAAGCCTCTGACAAAAAAAGGGAAGCACATTGCTGAAGAACTTCAGGCATTTATAAAAGAGGCGGCTGGCAGCCGCAGGCCAAAAGAAATTTTGAGTCTAAAATATTCCCGTGGGGATGTCCCTGTAGACAGGGTGTCACAGGAACCTGGTAAGTTGTGGGATTTGCCTGTTTGGGATGATCTTTCGGCGCTCTGTCTTGGCTGCGGCGTATGTACTGTTCTTTGTCCCACCTGTCATTGTTTCGATGTTGAGGATGAGCGGCGCGGTTCATCGGGAAAACGGTTTCGTGCATGGGACTCGTGTATGAGTGCTTGTTTCACACGAATGGCCAGTGGTGAAAACCCTCGCCCCACCACGCGTGAGCGTGTCAGGCAGCGGTTCTTGCATAAGCTCTGCTATTTCCCCCGGGAAAAAGGAATGGTTGGCTGTGTTGGCTGTGGGCGATGCATTGTTCACTGCCCCGTGAGTATACGAATTGACGAAGTCATCGATGAGTTAGCAGGGGGTGACATATGAAAAGACCGCTTCTGGTTCCTATAATCACCAGGATCAAAAGCGTGCGAACTCTCACAGAGGATACACTGCTTTTTGAAGTGATGAGTCTTAATAACGGTACAACACCTTCATATCGCCCTGGTCAGTTCATGGAACTGAGTGTCTTTGGTGTTGGTGAGTGTCCCATATCCATCACGTCCACACCTACGCGGCCGGGGTACCTGGAGTTTGCCGTTCGTGAGGTGGGTTCTGTAACCGGTGCGCTTCACAACCTCGAACCCGGGGATTGTATTGGCATGCGCGGACCGTTTGGGAACGGTTTTCCTGTGGAAACAATGAAGGGAAAGGACATATTTTTCATTGCCGGGGGAATTGGGCTTGCTCCTCTCAGGAGTCTTATAAACTACATCCTGGACAACCGGGGAGATTTCGGAACCGTTGATATTGTCTATGGTGCAAGAACGCCGGAACTCCTTTGTTTTTCAGAAGAGTTTGAGGCATGGCAAAAAGCACCGCGAACACACCTTCACCTGACTGTTGACACTGAAGCCCCTGGATGGAAAGGGACTGTTGGTTTTGTCCCTGCTGTGGTGAAAGCGCTTGCACTTTCGCCAAAAAATCGTATTGCTGTGGCTTGCGGGCCACCCATAATGATCAAGTTTACACTCCTGGACCTCACAGCAATGGGATACCCGGATGAGAACATTATTACCACACTTGAGCTCAAGATGAAATGCGGTATTGGTAAATGTGGGCGGTGCAATATCGGGCCAATATATGTGTGCAAAAAGGGCCCGGTTTTCCGACTCAGTGAACTCAAGGGACTGCCTCAGGAGTATTGATATGAAAATGAAGATGAAGATCGGGAAAGATGAAATTGAAAAATTGATCAAGGAGTGCAATCTTACCAGTTGTTTCGAGTGCGGCAAGTGTACGGCCAGTTGTCCCATGGCTGAGTTTTTCGGTGACATTGAGTTTGGCCAAACGCCCCGGGCAATTATTGAGAAAGCGCTTCTTAATTCCGATCTTGTTACCGGCGATGCCATCTGGTACTGTCTCACCTGTGAAGTATGTACAAAGGGGTGTCCCTCTGGTGTACATTTTCGGGACTTTATCGAGGGACTGCGTAAATTGGCGATTGAAAAGGGCCACGACTCGTACGGTGCGAAATGCAAGTGCTGTGGGGGTTATTTCCTGCCCACCATTACACAGAAACATCTTCTGAAAAAACTAAATGGAGATTCGGAATCGGCGGAGTTCCTTTTCCTATGTCCTGTTTGCAGGAGGAGGACGTTTTCCCAACGAGTGAAGAAAAACCACCCTTATAGGCTATAATTTTTTCGGATTATTCAATTTTCGTGTCTTCGAGAGCCTGATCCATATCTTCGCTATCTTCTTCTAAATGGTTTTGGGGAGTAGTCTTAAAAGGATTGTATGTCTTTAATCCGTTTATGCCTTTAAAGTCGTTTTGGTTTCGGGTAACTAATGTGAAATCGTTCACCAGGCATGTTGCAGCAATTACGGCGTCAGGCAATTTAATACTTTTCTCCCGCCTGATGCGAATGGTGTTTGTTACTATTTCTTCGCTTAAGGAAATGACTTTAGCACCTTCTATAAAAAGGACAGCCTTTTGGTATTGTTCTTCGTCATATTTTGACCATCCCAGGAACTCAATCTTTGAAATAATTGAAATATTAAAAGATTGACGTAAAATTTTGTCTACTTCCTGGACAGTATTTGCAGGAATGAGCCCCTCGTAATAGTAAACCAAAATATTGGTATCAATTAAAAACCTCTGTCCCATTCGTCTCTTAATCTTCGACATTCGCGATCGATTTCTTCTACTGTCATATTGAGTTTCCCTACTCCCCTGAATTTTGTGGGGTCAAAAGCTTTTGGCTTTTTGGTTTTATCCTCATAAGGCAGAATAATGATCTCTAATTTTTTTTTGTTTTTGAGTTCAATGGGTAAGTCAATGGTTATCTTACCGCCCCGGGGGCTTTCCACGAATCGAACTGCTTCCATTATCAAAATCCTCCATAGATCAGTTTGTTTAATTTTTTATCATGTTTCACAATTATTGAATATCATAATTCCCATTGATTTTCAACTTTTTTAAAAATATTTTTGGTTCTTTACGTATTTTTCGGTCATTTGATATCCAGTTCCCCGCAAAAAGTTCCAGGGTGGCTCCCACGATGTGGTGGCACAGATTATGGGTTCAGGTATTTATTTTGAATTCCTTTTTTGCTCAGATAAACAAAACCGGCTATTGGTCAAATTTCATTCGTCGCCGAGGGAGATTTTCTTTATTTTTCCTGGGGTTGACAAAGCTTTAGTACTGCATTATTATTAAAATCTAAGGATAGCCATTATGACGTATAGAAAGCCAACAGGCCGAAATAGTGGAAGAGGATGACCAATCCGTAAAACCCTCCGTTTATTTTATTTGGAAATGAATAGGTAAAAAAGGATGCTAATCCATTGACATACTTCAGTATTTTCTCTAAAATATATTCATGATTTATGATCAAATTGGGTTTTCTATTAATCTTAAAATAAAGAAAAAGGAGGGATTACAAAAATGTTAGGGACATTAAATTTCAGGATTTTTTTTATTGTAACAGTGGTTGCAATCGTTCTCTTAGCTTCTAATGGAATTATTGTGGGCCAACCTGTTTCTGCGTCAACAGAAAATAGTTTTGAAGAAGGTTGGTGTTGTCACAATGGCAGAGTTTTTCCTGCCACTGAAGAAGAATGCCGCGAGCATGGAGGACATTTTTTCCCCAATCGCGAAGAAGCAGAGAGGCACTGTCGCGAAGAGCGCCCTTACCCTGAACCGGGCTGGTGTTGTCATGACGGCAGAGTTTTTCCTGCCACTGAAGAAGAATGCCGTGAACAAAGAGGACATTTCTTCCCTACTCGTGAAGAGGCAGAAAGGCACTGTCGGGAAGAGCGCCCTCATCCTGAACAGGGCTGGTGTTGTCACAATGGCAGAGTTTTTCCTGCCACTGAGGAAGAATGCCGCGAGCGCAGGGGACATTTTTTCCCCAATCGCGAAGAGGCCGAGAGGCACTGTGGGGAAGAGCGTCCTCACCCTGAACAGGGCTGGTGTTGTTTAAATGGTAAAGTCTTCCCTGCCCCCAGGGAGGAGTGTGCTGAAAGGGGAGGTCGCTTTTTCCCCTCCAAAGAAGAGGCTGAATCGTACTGCTCTGAAGGTCCTGGGCAACTAAAGATTGGAGACCTTAAAGGTCCTGGTTGGGAGAAGTATATTGGCAAAACCGTCACGATAGAAGGAATTTTTGTCCGGGACCCGCTCCCTATGTTAGTAACCGATCTTAAAATAGTTCTTGTGAATACGCCCATGCCCAAAGATCAATACATTGTTCTGACCGGTGGTGAGTCTGAAGAGATCAATCCAAAGGAATATGGAGGAGCAAAATTGAAAGTCACAGGTATTGTCATTCCTCTTGATGATCCAAAAAACTACGGAAAAGAGAATGTGGGGATAAAGGTCATCTCTTACGAGCTAATGGAGATGGTGAAACGGTATTGGACTGAACCGGTCATGATACACACTCTTCCTGGACTTCGCGAACCCTATCGGTATGCTATTCTTTTCAGTGGAGGCGGTGACGTGGCAAGTAATCACGTTCGATATTGGAACGACTTAAAATTCATGTACAGCACCCTGGTCAAAAAATATGGGTTTTCCGATAAGACGATCGCCGTTCTCTATGCCAATGGGAAGGGACGTGATAAACAAATGCCAGTCCATTATTCAGCAACGCAAACCAATCTCGAAACCGTTTTCAATCTTCTGAGAAAGGATTCAACTGAAAAGGATTTTATATTCATATTTACAACCAACCACGGTGGAGGTTTCTACAAAGCAGGCTACACGTATTTTGGAAAGATATATTATAATTTTGGCGGCCGGTTTGATGCAAATGGAGATGAAGGTGCAGCAGACATTTTAGTTGAAAAAAATTACAATATGGATCTCAACAGCGATGGTGACAAATTTGATCAAGTCTCGTGGGATGAAGAATTGTGCAGTTGGGGAGGTTCGATTTTTGATGATAATATTCGTAATATGTTTGCAAATATAAAATATAAAAAAATGGTCATTGTTATGGAACAATGTTTCAGTGGCGGTCTCATCCGGGATATTGGAGCGGGAAGAAATAACATGGTCATTATGTCAGCAGCCGGGGAATACGAGTTTTCCGAGGCGATGCCTCCAGCGCCTTACAATTATGATGAATTCTCTTACCATTTTACCTGTGCAATAAACGGGGCGGACCCAAATGGGAAAAAAGTAAATGCAGACACCAACGGCGATAAGAAAGTATCCATGGTTGAAGCGTTTAATTATGCAAAAGCAAAAGATACACGATCGGAAACTCCCCTATATGAAGATAGTGGGGATGGTATTCCTCATTCCGGTAAGATGCCCGCTTCCGGTGAGGGAACATTGGGCAGCAAGACTTTTCTTAAAGAGTAGTATAAAAACGCTGAAAATGATCGTAACCAGAGGTTTTGATCTGAATTAATTTTCCTCTCTCTTCGACGATTAACTCTCCTGGGTTACTGCTTATCTCTCCTATGATATGATAGTCGATATTTTCTTTCCTTAACTCCTTTTCCTGTTTAGGTGAGAGGGTAAACAAAAGGACATAATCTTCTCCTCCTGCCAATACCATCTCATACTCGTTAAAACCGTTTTTGATGCAGCTTTCTCGTATCTCTTCAGTCACCGGGATATTCTCATAACGGATTCTTGCTCCTTTGCGGGAGGCGGTCAACACCCGTTTCAGATCAATGAGCAATCCATCGGACAGATCAATCATGGCATTCACATGGTTTGATAAGATAATGCCTTTTTCTATTTCTGGCTGTGGGGTCTTATGTTTTTGTACCAGACCGCCGGTTCGGATTCCTTTTTGCAGCAGTTTTAGACCAATGGCAGATTCTCCGGTCACTGCGGTGATACCGATTAAATCCCCGGTCCGGGCATTGTTTCGGTAGATAGGATTTTTAGTTTGGCCGACCATGGTTATAGAGATATACAAATGAGGAGAGGACGAGAAATCACCGCCTGCCAGTTCTACCTGCCACTGAAGGCATCCTTTTTCCAAAGCCATAAAAAAATCATTCAATGTTTCTTTTTTTAATCGTTCAGGGAACCCCAGTCCAAGGTAGAAATATTGGGGTTTCCCACCCATGGCAGCGATGTCGCTGAGATTAACGGCCATGGATTTTAATGCCACTTCTTCCAATGTATAGTAATCAAGGCTGAAATGGACATTTTCGATTAGCAGATCTTTGGTAATCAATTGATAATAATCACCGACTTTTACCACAGAAGTATCATCCCCGATGCCGAAGCCGCGGCTGAAAGGGAATCGCTCCTCTAAAAATTGTATAAACTGGGCTTCATCCATTCCTATTGCTTAATGGTAATCTTTTTGGTCAGGGCGGTATCGACAACTTCTGTAATATTCTTTACAAATACAAAATCAATGCCCTCCAGGTAATTTTCTTTTATATCAGCCATATCTTTTTTGTTTTTTATGGGAAGAATAATTTTTCTTATGCCTGCTCGTTTGGCAGCCAGTACTTTTTCTTTAATGCCACCGACCGGGAGCACTTTCCCCCTCAGTGTAATTTCACCTGTCATAGCGATTTCCCTATTAACAGGTATTTCAGTGAAGGCAGAACACAATGCAGTGGTGAGAGAGACACCGGCTGAGGGTCCATCTTTGGGTATGCCGCCTTCGGGAATATGAACGTGGATATCATTCTTGTCAAATTTCTGGTACTTGATGGCTAAATCTTTGGCTTTTGACTTTAAAAAGCTTAAAGCAGCGGTGGCTGACTCTTTCATCACATCCCCGAGTGAGCCGGTCAATGTTAACTTTCCTTTGCCGGGTACTAATTTGACCTCGATAAAGAGTATGTCACCACCGTAGGGTGTCCATGCCATGCCAGTGGCCACGCCCACATGGTTTTCTTCCAGCAACTGATCTCTGAACAATTTGGATGGTCCGGCGTATTTTTCCAGGTTCCGGATGATAATTTTATGTAATTTTTTCTCCCCAAGGGCCACTTTATGTGCCACTTTACGGCAGATACTCCCAATTTCCCGTTCCAGGTTCCGTACCCCGGCTTCCCTGGTATAAAGAGCAATAAGATTCCTTACGGCACCGGAGGTAAAATCGACGAGTTTTTTGCTCAATCCATTGTACTCCAACTGCCTGGGAATCAAATGTCTTTTGGCTATTTCAATTTTCTCTTCCTCTGTGTAACCATGAAGGTGAATCACTTCCATCCTGTCTCTAAAGGCGGGCTGAATGGGTTCCAGCAGGTTCGCAGTGGTGATAAAAAGCACTTTGGAAAGATCAAAGGCAACACCCAGGTAGTGATCCACAAAGGAATTGTTCTGCTCCGGGTCCAATACCTCCAGTAAAGCAGAGGATGGGTCACCCCTGAAATCGGTACCGATTTTGTCAACCTCATCCATCATAAACACGGGATTGTTGGAACCGGCTTTTTTTATGTCCTGGATAATCTTACCGGGCAGGGCGCCCACATAGGTCCTTCTGTGCCCTCGGATCTCGGCTTCATCACGAACCCCTCCGAGGGATATCCTGACAAATTTTTTGTTTAATGCCCGGGCAATGGATCTACCCAACGATGTTTTTCCAACCCCAGGAGGTCCAACAAAACATAAAATGGGGCCATGGGCTTTAGAAGTGAGTTTCCGGACACTTAAATACTCCAGAATCCTCTCCTTGACTTTTTCCAACCCGAAATGATCGTGGTTTAATACACGCTGGGCCCGTTTCAGGTTGAGGTTATCCCTGGTAGAGATATCCCAGGGGAGTTCCAGCATCCAGTCCAGGTAGTTTCTCACCACTGTACTCTCAGCGGATTCGGGATGCATTTTTTTTAATCGATCGATATTCTTCTCTACCTCTTTTTTAGCTTCCTCTGTTAATTTCACCTCTTTTAGCCTCTTGAGGTAGTTGCTGATCTCTTCTCCTTCTCCCCCTTCTTCTCCCAATTCCTTTTGTATGGCCTTCAACTGCTGTCTCAGGAAATACTCTCTCTGGTTCTTGTCCATCTCCCCCTGTGCTTTTATATTAATCTGGTTTTGAATATTCAGTAACTCCAATTCATAGGTTAGGAGCTCATAAACTTTAGCCAGTCGTTTCATGGATTTTTCTTCTGCCAGTACTTTTTCGGAATCGGCGATTTTTATATCCAGGTTGGAGGCGATAATATCGGCCAGTTTCCCCGGTTCCTCGATGTTCTCAGCGATAACAAATATTTCAGTGGGTATCTGTTTTCCTAATTTAGCAGTCTGTTCAAACTTCTCCCGTACATTTTTTATAAGTGCCTTATCTTTGATGGTAAGGCGCCTGGGTTCTTTATCTTCAATAACTCGAACTTTGGCCTCGATGATTCTGCCGTTATCTTTAACTGAGGCTACTTTGACCCGTGAAATGCCCTGGACCAGAACCCGCATTCTGCCGTCCGGCAGTTTCAACATTCTAACAATTAAGGCTACAGTACCTGCATTGTAAAGTTCATCGGATGAGGGGTCTTCGACATTGGCATCCTTTTGAGTTAACAGTAATATCATCCGGTCGGAATTCAGGGCCTTATCCACAGCCCGTTTCGATTTGGATCGTCCGACGTAAAGAGGGACAATCATGTAAGGAAAGACGACGATGTCTCTCAAAACCAGTACCGGTAGTGTCTCTGGAATATTAAGCACCTCCTCACCACCTTCCAGTTTTTCTATTTTTTTCTCGTCCTCTACCTTTTCTATATTTCCCTTATGTTTATTTTTAGCGTTTTTGTTTTTATTTTTCTCATCAGCCATGTTTCACCTCTTAAATGATCATTTAATATTAACGGAAATTTTTTGAGCTTTTTTTCGGGGCACTTTAATGGTCAAAACACCGTTTTCCATTACAGAATTTATTTTAGATGTATCCAGGGGGAAATCGATAACTATTTTTTTATAAAAACTGCCAAACTCCCTTTCAAACAGGTGATACGTTACCTGCGGAGCCTCCAATCGCGGCTGCGGTTTACTCCCTTTGATGATTAACTCACTGGTCCCTTGCAATAGAATCGAGACATCCTGTTTATTGACGCCAGGTAACTCCACTTCAATCAACAGCCAATCACCGGCTTCTATGATGTTGGTTCTGGGTTCCCAATCCACATGGGTGGATATCCCGGAATGAAAATTTTTCCCAACTTCAATTTCTGAAAATGGGTAAGCTTTTTTTACCATTTACTCCTCCTTTTTTAACAGGTCCTGAAGCTCTGTTAAAAATTCCTCAAGACTTTTAAATTCGAGGTAAACAGATGCGAATCTTACATATGCCACCTTATCCAACGCCTTTAGTTTGTCCATGATATATTCGCCAATTTGACGGGTGGCAATTTCTTTATCTGAATTACCCACAAACTCCTCTATCTGGAAAGCGATTTGTTCGATTTGTTTTATAGGAATGGGTCTTTTTTCCACGGCCCGGTACAGTCCTTTTCTGACTTTATCGATATCAAATTCCTCCCTTCTCCCATCCTTCTTAACCACCATCAAAGGGATATCTTCAATTTTTTCATAGGTGGTAAACCGCTTCCCACAATTTAAACACTCCCGTCTCCGACGGATGTAGTTTTGCTCTTTACTTACCCTGGTTTCAATAACTTTGTCTTCAAAATTACTGCAATCAGGACACTTCATCACTCTTACCTCTTTTTTCTTATCTTTTACCTCTTATCTTTCAAATGTCGTATGGTTTTAAGATTCACTCCTTTTGTCCACACCGCCACCAGTCCAGGGATAATAATGACCATGATAATCAAAAAGTGAACCAAAAGGGTATAGGCAGCTGCTGGGTTGGTTTCGATACCATACAATTCCTCCAGTCCGATGCGCGAGATAGCATCCAGGCTCCCGGCCATACCAGGGGTGGGGATGGCTGCGGCTGCAACCAGGATGCCGAAATAGGGGACGGTTTCCAACATATTGATATTGGTTCCAAAGTCAAAACCCTGCATTAAAAACCAATAAAATGGGATGAGAAATAGCCATACCAATACAGATGAGAGAGATAACTTTATAAAATCCCAAATACCCAGGTTCAGCCTTAATCCTTTGACAAAACGAAGCGAGAATGAGACGACCCTTTCCCTGATCCTCACCGGTATGAGTTTTGAGAAAAAATGAATCAGTTTTTCGACATAAGCGAATACCCTGTTGGTGTTGATTAAATAGAACAATAGAAATATTAAAAGTATGATGGGAAATACAAAATACGAAATATTTTTTAGGTTCATCAGGAGCCGGGAATCATTGTCCTTGATAAAAAAGAGTGAAGCCAGGAACAGTAAAACGATTATTAAGGAATCAATTAACCTCTCCAGTACAATAGAAGCCAGGCCATAACTTCTACTTATCTTTTCTTCGGTAGCCAGTAAAATCCCTCGCGCTGGTTCACCCACTCGCCCGGGGATAAGCATGGTGATAAGGAAACCGATAAGAGTATAATTGTATAAGGTAAGTAAGGGTATTTTTTCTTTATGGGGTTTTAGCAGGATTCCCCACCGGTAGCTCCGTATAAAGAATTGCAAGAAGAGACCCACAAAAAAAACAATGGGATATAAAGGATTAAGTCCCTTAATTATGCTTATTACCTCGCCAAAATCGACATTTTGGAGGAAAAAATACAACAAAACAACCACTATGACAGCTATTAAAAGTATTTTTAAGTATCTCATCAGCAGTATATAGTAATATTTTTTATAAAATATGTCAACCCACCCGCCTTGACTTTGAAAATTTCGCATTTATTTTTTAAATTTTATTGGTAAAAAATTTCCCGGAAAGCAGACAACTGGAAAAACTCTACTTTAATCGCCCGGACACTTAAAAAAGAAAAAAAGTGCTATTTCTATGACTGGACCCGATAATAACATTCCCTGGTTTTTTTTTGAGGTTAAAGTCAAGGATCGCCCTTTCGCAGCCCACCACTATGTACATTCCCGAGCCCTGGGAAATATACCGGTGGTTCAACTCACCCGGGAGAACAACATCCAAAAAAAAGCGAAGGCTTATTCTATCGCATTTCAGCCAGCCGGTTCTTTGCTTAGCCTGCGGCGGGCAGCCCCTCTTCGGGAGTTAGTGAAAGGCGCATTATCAGTTTCCGAAAACGAAAGGTGCGGATTGCCTCCGGCGGCCAAGAACCTTTTTGAAAAAAGGTTCCTGGACCTCCAAAAACTTTTGGTTAGTCTCCATTACTAACGATCCGCCAATTCAAATCGGAACGGGTTTCAATAGACTCATAACCCATTCGGATAACACCAGACATGTACCATATCACATTTTGACCGTCAGAATACCTTCGCCAGAGAATATCAAGCGCTCCATCCAGGTTAAAATCTCCTGTTCCAACAACCCGCCAATCCAGATCAGTCTCCTGTATCAAATCAGCTATACCAATACGAGTCACTCCATCCATATACCATACCTGGTTGCTGCCACTCTCATCATTCCTCCATAAAATATCAACCTTGTGGTCGCCATTAAAATCTCCGACTCCGACAATTTCCCAGGATTGTCCTTCTATTTTAGGCAAAGCACTAATCCCTATCCTGATAACACCATCCATATACCATACCATGTTCCGACCTTCTAATGCATTTCTCCACACGATATCTACCTTTGCGTCACCATTAAAATCTCCGGTTTCAACAATTTTCCAATTGGAATCGGGTTCATTTAATAAATATTCAGAGCCGGTCTGCGTGGTTCCATCCATATACCATACCTGGTTTTGTCCATTGGTATAATTTCTCCATAATATATCTACTTTGCCGTCACGATTAAAATCTCCAGTGCCCACTATCCGCCAATTCAAATCCAACATTACTGGTAGACTCGATGAACTTGCGTGCTGCGAGCCATTCATCAACCAAACCTCATTATTACCTGTGGCGTAATTCCTCCATAAAATATCCACGCTGCCGTCATTATTAAAATCCGGGTGATTGGGTTCTTTTTCTACGATAGAAAAACTGTCATCAGAGTCATCCTCTGTGGAGTCCTTATGAAGGAGAATCTTATAATCGTCACCAAAAGTGAAATTTCCAGGTATATCCCAGGCAAAACTGCCCGATTCAACAGATATAGTGCCGATATTGAGGTCAAAGGAGCCTCCACTGTACAGGTCGATGACAACATCTCCAGTGATTCCTGTGGACGTCCAGGTAATATTGTAAGTAGAACCAGTTTTCCATTTTTCTCCGCCATTGGGTGATATGACGGTAATAGAAGAGGCTGATACAATCGAAAACAACTTATCACTTACATCTGATGGGCCTTCGTCCGAATCGCTCACCCGTATTCGGATCAGACAATTATCCGATGGATTATCCGGTACGGTCCAACTATAAGCTTCGATGTCAGAAGTGGTAAACACAACGGTTGTCCAGGTGGTTCCGCTGTCAGTGGAATATTCGATGATTATATTTTCGACATTTTCCATTCCCGAACTGCTCCAGGTGATTTCATGGGCTGTATCTGCGGTTAAGCTCTCCCCTCCATTGGGTGAGGTAACTGTGATGGTTGGAGTTGAAGGTGGAACAATCGAAAATACCGAATCACTTGTGTCAGACGGACCTTCATCTGAGTCGCTTCCAGCAATTCGAATCTTGCAGTTCTCAGATGAATTGTCCGGTATTGTCCAATTGTAGTTGCCGGTATTGACTGTGGAGGGCACAATGTTTAGCCAGGTGGTGCCGTTGTCAGTGGAATATTCGATGATTACAGTATCCTCTTCACCCATTCCCGTACTGGTCCAGGTGATTTCATGAGCCTCACCTACGGTTAAGTTTTCGCCTCCATTGGGAGAGGTGACGGTAATGGTTGATGTAGAGGTTGAAACAATTGAAAATAGTGAATCACTAACATCGGACGGTTCTCCATCGGTTTCACTGATGCGTATCAGGCAGGTTTCGGATGGATTATCAGGTACGGTCCAACTGTGAGAGCCGTCATTAATGGTGGACAGCACAATATTGATCCATGAAGCACCGTTATCTGTGGAATATTCTATTTTTACCTCACCCTGGATTTGGCTGCTGGTCCAGGTGATTTCGTGTGTGGATTCTGCGGGTAATTTTTCTCCTCCATTGGGGGAGGTGATAGTAATAACAGGGGCAGGGGTAATTGAAAATGGTGCATCGCTGATGTCTGAGGGGCCTCCATCTTTATCGCTTTCACTGATACGTATCAGACAATTCTCCGATGGATTGTCCGGTACTGTCCAATTGTAACTGCCATTATTATCTAGCGATTCTGCAGTCGTTTTCCAGTTGGTTCCGTTATCTGTGGAATATTCGATTTTTACATTTCCAATTGTTCCAGTACATGACCAGGTGATATCCTGTTTGGAACCGGCAGGCCAGTTTTCACCGCCGTTGGGAGAGGTGACTGTGATTGAAGGGGGCAACACAATTGAGAATACCCCGTCACTAACGTCTGAACTATCTCCTTCGGCTTCACTAATTCGGATTAGACAATTCTCCGATGGGTTATCCGGTACGGTCCAATTAAAACTGCCACTATTATCGGTGGATGCCGCAATCGTTGTCCATGAAGTTCCATTATTTGTAGAATATTCGATTTTAATATTGCCAATAGCTTCACTGCTGTTCCAGGTGATATGATGGGGAACACCGACTTCCCAGGTTTCGCCGCCATTGGGAGAGGTGATAGTGATAAAGGGGGCCGGAACAATAAAAAATCCTCCATCACTAATATCTGAAACACCATCATCTTTATCGCTTTCACTGATTCGGACCAGGCAGCTATCTGAGGGGGTATCCGGAACCGTCCACGTGTAACTACCGTCATTACCCGTGGATGGTACAATAATTACCCAGGAGTTACCGTTATCGATGGAATATTCTATTTTTATATCTCCAATGGGACCGTTACTGGCCCAGGTAATCTCAAATAACGAACCTAGTGTTAATTTTTCTCCACCATTGGGAGAGGTAACTCTAAGGGATGGAGGTGTTGTCGAGACAATTGAAAACACTTCATCACTAACATCTTCAGGGCCTCCATCCGAATCACTTCCACGAATCAGGACCAGGCAATTATCCGATGGACTGTCCGGTACTGTCCAATTGTAGCTGCCGCTATTTGCTATTGCCGACACAATGGTTCTCCAGGATGCCCCGTTGTTTATTGAATATTCTATTGTTACATTACTAATAGTTCCAGTACTGGTCCAGGTGATAGTATGAATTGAACCCGCTTCTAAGGTTTCTCCGCCATTAGGAGAGGTGACTGTAATATTTGGAATTAAGGTCGCAGTATAATTGGTTATTAGATTGGAAGTCACATTGGTATAAGTTGTAGAAGGCTCCGTAAAAGCATATCCGGCAAGAGTCGGCGTCACTGTTCCCGACCAACCGTAATTCACTGCCGCTGTATAGAAACCTTGGGCATTGGTGACCGGGTTTCCAGGTAATCCGTTCATTACCACATTCTCAAGTCCTGAGCCCCCTGATGTCACGGTTCCCGATATCGTATAAATCAGTAATGTGGCGGTATAGTTTGTAGTATGATTGGCTGTCACATCGGTATAAGTTGTAGAAGGCTCTGTAAAGATGTATCCTGCAAGAGTTGGTGTTACTGTACCCGACCAGCCGTAATCGACTTCAGCATTATAATTACCCTGTGTATCGGTTACAGGATTGCCGGGTAAGCCATTCATCACTACATTTTGAAGGCCCACTCCACCGAAGGTAACAGTCCCTGAGATTGTAAATCCCAATAAAGTTGCCGTATAGTTTGTGGTTTGATTAGAGGTGACATTGGTATAGGTTGTGGATGCTTCCGTAAAAGTATATCCGGTTAAAGTCGGTGTGGCAGTCCCTGACCAACCGCAATTAACTATTTCTGTATAATAGCCCTGAGAGTCGGTGGTGGGATCCCCGGGTAATCCGTTAATCACCACATTTTCCAGTCCTGATCCGCCGAAGGTCACTGTCCCAGATATTATAAACACGTCTATTCCACATGCACTTCCACTGGTATAAAATACAGCCATGCTGCCGGAATCCCATCCGGTATATGACACATGAATAATATTGTTGGAGTCTACGGCCACAGGTCCTGGCTCATTGGCGCTTTGACTATTTGTCGATACAACTTTAAACAACCAGCCACTATTTGTTTTTTTAATAATAGTCATATGGATATTGCTGCCGATAGACATTCGATTACTGACAACCGGGAAATCGTTTTTATCTAAAGTAAGTTTAGGCAGCCCCAGGTATGTGGAAATCAAGGTGGGCGTGGATAGCACCCCTTCATTATTTAACGTTGCATACCAGAGTCCAGTATTTTGACCTGAGGCAGTCCTCCAGATAAGATGAACTGTCCCGGAAGAATCGACTTCTGCACATGGATATTCGTCACCCGGTGTAGTTGTCAAGGTTTGTGACGCACCCCAGGAACTGTTATTGAACCTCCTATAAGAGATACCGTCACATCCACGGAATGCATAAATATCATCTGGTGAAGCCACTGCCAGTCCAACAGTATCCCCACAGGTAGTCCAGAGTGTTTCCGATGCTGAGGCATCAATTACGCCGCCGGATATTTTTCGATAATGCACTTGATATGAAAAATCCCGGTATATTAAATGAATATTGTTACCGGTATCTGTTGCCATCCGGTACCAGGCGATATTCCCGGCATTGGTAAGATTGACAGGCAATGTAAAACCGGTCCCGTTATTGTAGGTGTAATAAAGGTCGTCAGTGGTGGATTTATAAATAATGTGAGGTCTATTACTGGTGTCGGCAGCGATCAAAACATGGTTTGACCCGTTTGTCTTTACTGTATTGTTTGTGGTTAGTTGTTCAATGGTCTCCCAACCTGCTCCTGTTTTCTTCCGATAAAACAAATTAAAGTTATCAGACCAGGCTGCATGAAGATTATTTGCTGGATCTACTGCCATGTCCACCTCTCCCATAGTCTGGGACAGATTGGAAATAATCGCTGGCACTGCAAAGGGATCATCCACAGTTGATGGGTCTACGACATTAAAATATTCATTGGAAGTGTCTTCATATTGATTCCCAATGCTGTCGGTAATGCGAACCCGGGCAAAGAATATGCCTGACATGTCTGTGGGTATTACCCAGGTGGTACTCCCGGGATTTGAAAAAAACGTTTGGCTAAAAACGGATAGGTCACCAGGTCTAAGAATTGAAACATCTACCTGGGATATATTACCGGATGCTTGCCAGCTAATTGTTTGGGTGGTCCCGGCTTCCCATACTTCTCCTCCATTAGGAGAGATGACTGTAATCACTGGAATTACGACTGCGGTATAATTGGTAGTTTGATTGGAAGTTACATTGGTATAGGTTGTGGAAGGTTCTGTGAAGGTATACCCAGCCAGAGTTGGTGTTACTGTGCCCGACCAACCATAATCAACTGTGGCAGTGTAATTACCTTCTTGATTAGTTGACGGATTTTCAGGTAGTCCATCCATTACTACATTCTCAAGACCTAAGCCACCGGAAGTCACTTGACCAGATATCGTGAGAATTGATAACGCTGCTGTATAGTTTGTAGTTTGGTTAGAAGTAACATTGGAATAAGTCGTAGAAGGTTCTGTGAAGGTATATCCAGCCAGAGTTGGTGTTACTGTGCCCGACCAACCGTAATCTACTGTGGCAGTATAATTGCCTTGCGAATCGGTTACAGGATTACCGGGTAATCCACTCATTAACACATTTATAAGACCTGTTCCGCCAGCAGTAACGATTCCTGATATCGTATAAGTTAGTAAAGTGGCGGTGTAGTTTGTGGTTTGATTGGATGTGACGTTGGTATAAGTTGTGGAAGGTTCTGTAAATGTGTATCCGGCAAGGGTTGGTGTTACTGTACCCGACCAACCGTAATCTACTGTAGCGCTGTAATTACCTTGCGAATCGGTTACAGGATTGCCGGGTAGTCCGTTCAATACAACATTTAAAATGCCGGCCCCCTGTAAATCGATTATTTTTCCTGAAATGACTAAAGCATCATTGTCTTGTTCAGTGGCAGTGATTTCTTTATCCGGTATCCCGGAAGCACTGATGCGAATCGTTGCAGAGCCATTGACAACATCTCCATCCTCTGATGCTTCCAGGGTTACTGTTTGGTAGACATTCCAATTTGATGGAGTAAAGGTTAGGTTAGAACCCGATTGAACCGTAATATCGCTGTCGCCGCTCACATTGGTTACAAATACAGAGACATTGGAACCCGGTTGGTATAAAAGTTTCACCTGGAAAGTTCCTGTACTCCCTTCCGGCACTGTCAAAGATAGGACGTCGGTTAAGAAAGAATTTGTATCATTCTCCTGCTCATAAGCGGTAATGTCTTTATTCGGTATTCCGGATGCACTGATACGGATCGTGGCAGAACCATTGACTACGTCGATATCTTCCGACGCTGCCAATGTCACTGTTTGATAGATATTCCAGTTAGAAGTGGTAAAGGTCAAGCTGGAACCCGATTGTACCGTAACGTCACCATCTCCGCCTATCCAATTGACGGATGCGTTTACCGTTGATGTGGGTTGATAAGTCAATCTTACCTGGAATGCGGCGGTGTTTCCCTCTGGTACGGTAACTGAGCTGGTATTGGTTTCAAAATTAATAAAATCATTATCGGATTCATGAGCAGTGATGTCTTTATCCGGTATTCCCGGGGCACTGATACGAATAGCAGCGGAGCCATTTACTGCATCCCCATCTTCGGAAGCCGCCAATGTCACAAGTTGATAGGTATTCCAGTTGGAGGTGGTAAAGGTCAAGCTATTACCCGATTGAACGGTGATATCACTGTCACCACTCACCCAACTAACGGCTGCATTTACAGTCGATAAAGGTGCCCGGGAAAGTTTTACCCGGAATATTGTTGTGCCGCCTTCAGGCACAGCCGTTGATTCTGTGTCGGTAACAAAATTAATACTTTGTATAACACCTCCGTCATGAACCGGTGACCAACCAAAATTTCCCACATAATCCGAACCCAGAACCCGCCAGAAAATTCTATCACCGATATGGTCTTCGGTTACATTAATGTTTGCCTCATAAAATGAGCCATTCCAGGAACCAACAGTGACAATATCATAATTACTGGAATCAACAATATTGTTATTCCAACGAAAGTAGAATTTTGGATAAACAACATTGTCTAAAACGCCACTTAGTGCATCCCCAATACTCTGGAGAGCACTATAGGTCCCCGGCAATGGATCGGCAGTGTTTCCAGAAGAACCCGATAGGTCAGGGGGTGTGTTATCCACTCCAAATTCATTATCACAAACATCCCAGTTACTCAGGTTCCCGGCTTTATCCATTGACCGGGCTCTAACCCAAACTGTCCCATCATTAATCGTGCCATGGGAAGGAGTACTGGTGGTTCTAAAGGTTAATGCGAAGCCATTGAGGCTGTACCAATCCTTACCATCCGGGCTGTCCGGTCCGGGTAGGGGGTACCAGTTAGACCCATTCACGGAATACTGGAATTCCACATAAAGTATCTCACTGGTGGAATCAGACGCTGATGCACTGACCACAATGTCACCGGAAAACCATCCCCAGGAATTAGGAGCAGTTATAAAACAATTAGGATTATCATCATCAAAATAAAGTTGTAAAAACTCGTCCCAATGTTGATCCGGATTAGAGGTAAAAAGGAGGTAATTGTTTTGAAAATAATTTGTATATTCCGAATCCGATGTGTCCACAGGGAAATATATTGAAAGGCCTCCTAAGGTATTTGCATCAGGTAAAGTGGAGCGCCATCTTACCCGAAATGATGAATCAACTAATCCATCCGATAATGCCTGAGCTGCTATCATTAATGTAGAATCGCCTGTTCTATTAGCAATCTCAGTCGCCAATTGACGTAAATCTACATAGCATAGTTGACCATTTGAATAAGCTCTAAACTGCCTTGAATTATTTCGAGCTGTGCTCACCATACTTCTTATATCAGGATCATAAATAAGTTCATTTAATCGATTTGACATTCCAACAATTTCATTAAATCGATTATTAACTTCGGATAAATCCCAACACCCGAGAGTTGGCTGGATGCTTTCGTCAACCATTGTTTGTCCAAGTAATAATGGAGTTGTATTCCCGGATATTGCATTTTGACCTAGTATTAAATGATACTCCCATCCATCCGAATTTTCATTGTCCTCAGACGCTACCAGATAGTCTGCATATTCAGCAGCATCATATGCAACTTCTATCATTCCCATTACGCATGCATCATATCCAAGAATATCAATCTTGTTTAATCCACCATTTGTAAGTGAATCCAGAACCCCTCTAACTTCACTAACTAAAAGCCTATCACCTGTATCATCAAAACAAACCGCTTTATATCCGTCTTTGTCTTCTTCTGTTTTAACAATTTCCTCTTTTTGTAATAACTTAGATGGAATCGGAGCAATTTGTTCAAAAATTTGTATTTTATCCCTTAGAATTTTATCTACCTTATAATCAGTTATTTTCCAACCCGAACCATGATTCCATAAAATAAGGGCAGTATGATCGGCCGAACATTGAGAAGTTGCAGTATCAACAAAAGATTGAAGTACATTTTGATTTCCCAGATTCAATTCACCCCATTCATTAAAAACCAGCGTATTATTGCAGAATCGAAAGTACCTTGCCGTACTCCAGTCTTGTTCGCCGAATGGTTGGGAACTTGAATATCCAAAAACACTTTCATCCAATGGCGATCTGTCATATAGCACACAAATACTAACCTCATCATTACTTCTTGCAGCCCACATCTCCTCATAAAAATCTTCAACGCTGGCTGCTTCTAAATTATTGTCTGCACATAAATAAATCATAACCAACCATTTTGGCTTTTTTACAGTCAATGTCTTTGTTGACTCACATGGAGCATAGGTTCCACTACCATCATACCTGGCCCGGATCAAATAATCCCCTGGCGAAAGTGTTTTGGGGGCTGTATAATACACACTGGCAATTCCATTATTATCTGTAACAAAACTGGTTCCAGAAATTCCATCATCAGAGATTTCATGCCAACTCCCAGAATAAAAAATATCAAAATGAACGGTTTCGCCCTGGATATCATAATTAAATAATTGGTCCTCTTCCAATTTGGCCTCAAGCAAAATAGGGATACCGATCTTAGCCGTTTTATTGACAAAATGGTCACCTCTGAATCGAGTTGGAGTTAAATCCACATAATCTGCCTTGACAGGCTCCCCGGAAACGGTGGTGTCTGTGGCCAATAGGGTGCTTTTCGTGATATCCCAGATTTCTACAGTAAAATCCAAATCGGTGTTGCTTGAGATATTACCTTCAAAATAAGTCTCATCAAAGGCAAAATAATGATAATCGGTCACTGTACCGCTGATCCCCCAGGAGGTCGATGACCACCATGATTGACCGGTGGTAGGGCATATTATTCTGCCGTAAACGGCGGCGGACATCCCCACTGCATCGGCATCGATGCCCACATTGAAATCGAAAGTCTCATAGTAACCGTCTCCATCGGCATCCGCGCCGTATACCAGGCTGCTGATGATCCCGTATACATTAAATATCGGTACAAAATCATCGGCTTTAACCGGTTCCCCTGAAACGGTGGTATCTGTGGCCAATAGAGTGCTTTTCGTGGTGTCCCAGATTTCCACAGTAAAATCCAGGTTAGTATTGCCCGAAATATGA
>Ga0180438_10002324_pt1 | contig 31404 bp, 38 predicted proteins | sample SS_ome_12_FD_132455 | JGI IMG/M metagenome (GOLD analysis project Ga0180438, IMG submission 132455) | Hypersaline lake sediment archaeal communities from the Salton Sea, California, USA - SS_3_D_2 metaG | ecosystem: Environmental > Aquatic > Non-marine Saline and Alkaline > Hypersaline >...
CGTGTTTAAATTTCTGCGTTTTTTATATATGTTTAAGTCTTATTTCTTTTGATGATAATCCAACATACATAGGGGTTTGTCGTATTATATTCGGGAATTAAGGTTTTACACCCCTAATTTCCATTTCTACTATTCATCATAAAGATCATCTATTTCAACCTTTGATCCTATAACTCTTGTATGTCCGCACTCACACCTTGCAGGTTCGCACTCATAGTAAGAGCTAACATCTAAGAAGCAATAGGGACATGTTGCTTTAGTCGGTTCTAACACCTTCATTTATATATCACCGTCTCTTAGTTTCATGCTCTTCAATCGTTTTCCAAGAGTCGTTAGCCCCTCTATATGTTTATCATTATATTCGTCGAGGTCCTGGATACAATCAACCTGCGTAATGACACATATATCTTCATCATCACCACCAAGGTCATGGATAGCATCTACTATCTTTGTAATCCTGGTGATGGCTTCCTCTGGCTCATGAATGATTGCCACTTGATCGACATTACCGCCCATCGATGCTGTTATCTCATCGGCCTTTGAGGCGTAGGCCTTTGATAAAGGTGTCTCCTCTTTGACAACTCGCATACCAGGTCCTTTCTGGTTTTCATTCCACATTTCATACTCAGAATATGTCCCGTTGAACTGTTTAGGGAATGCCATTCTAAGAGCTTGAGCCTCAGCAACCTTTTTAATCATGGTCTCAGGCTTATCTGCCCAAACACCATGTTTTTGAATGTACTCTTCAATATTTACCGAAACATAAACAGGTACCGATGTAGATTTTTTATAGACCGTACATATAGCCCCTATAAGATCACCTCTATTTTTTAGAGCGTATTCATGGGTGACTGCCCCATTAGAAACCTTGAGAGTATCATTTGAATATATAGAGCTTACCGTGTGACCATCGTAGTCTTTATTTTTCACTGCAAATATTCTATACCCGTCTCTACCTATGAAAATCTGCGCAGCAGCGGTCCCGTATTTTACTGCCCATATTTCTTTTAGGAACGGGTTCAATCCACTTGCCTTTCCTATCTCAAGAAACGTGTTCCATTCTGAATCATTAAGGCTTTTCCCATATATTTCTTTGACACATTTAAGGTTTGATTTATCTTCCCAAAAGGTAATTTCATTACTCATTTTCATATTCCTTTAAAATCTTTTTAGCTTCTTTTTTATATTTCTTAACATTGAGGCTTAGAACTCTTCCGCAATCGATGTTAAAGACATTTTTCTTAATAACTTCACTATCAAACATGAAGGGTGTCAGTCCATGCTTTGATGCACAATCGTATATGTTTTTAATATCTCTATTCATTATAGGAACCTCATTGGTCGTGTTTGTGATTGCATTACATATTGTTGGTATAGTTCTGGCTTATCGTTCTTGAAGCTTTTTGTGTCGAACCTATTAGAAGTCTGTGGCTTCCATGTTACGAGGCGCTCACCTTCCATATTAACAAGAGTTGTCTTCTCATTTAGGCTTTGGGCGATCTGAGCTTTAACCATTTCGTCTTGATCCTTTAAAGCTTTGATCTCTTTGTTGATTGTCTTGTGTTGCTCATAGAGATCAATTGTTGTTTCATCGGCAATGACGGCTTCATCAATGATCTCTTCAACTGAAATGTTATTCTCTTTTATGTTAGTGGCAGCGGGTGGAATGTCTTTTTCAACGTGCTCTAGCCAGAACTCTTTTTCTTTTTGAATAATCAAAGATTCTAGTTTGGGATTTCGTTTATAGAAAAATTCCTTAAGTTGTGGTCCACCAAATCCTTGGATCAAAACAACGCATGGGAACGTTTCGTATTCTATGCCAAAGAATGACTCAGCAATAATACAGTTGTGGGCACATTGTAAGAGATATTCAGTCGGCATTTCGTCCGTTCCTTCATCACCCCAACCCTTTGCGTTTGATGTGTATTTGATTTCTCCGACGATGCTTCTATACTTTGACATGAAGTCCAAGTTGCAGCGCATCCATGGGTAATCTTTATGAACCATCTCAAGATCAGAAGCGGGTTTCTCTAGTGTGAGACCTTTTTGATCTGCGTACATTTCTCTGATGAAGTCCTCTAGGTAATCACCAAGGGCAGTATTCATATTGCCGTTAAACGGTTCTGAATAACCTTTCTTATCTTGGTATATATCAAGAGGTGTTTTGTAGCGTGATTGTCCAAGAACGGCTGCGGCATCGCTTCCACCAATTCCTTTGTTTCTATTTTCTTTCTGTTCTGGCGTTAGGGCCGTGAACTTTTTGAAATCTTTAATTTCCATTTTTAGTCTCCCTGTTAAGCATCTCTAGCATGATGTTTTTTTGCTTAAGGGAACTAATTGTATCTTTTAGATTCGTTATCTCTGAAAGAAGGTCTAAAACGTATTTTTCCATAATCTTTACCTGTTATTCTTCGTCAAATATTAAACATTCGCCATTGCATTCATCATTGAAATAGATGCTATTGGCGCACTTACAATCATTTGAGTAATCGTTAAAGCGGTCCATATCCTGTAACTCCCTGTTGAGTATCTTTTACTATACTATACAAATTATTAATTGTATCGCTGATACACTCAGTGAGTATTGTTCTTAAGTGACTGTTGTAAGCTCTGTTATCTTCTCTCTCAGAAGATTCTTTAAACTTTTCTATGTCGTAACAGAGGTTATTGATTTCTTTTTGGAGTGAACGGATTTCGTCCGTGGTGAGTCTTCTATGTGTCATTTTATTTTCCTATATGTTTGCTATTGCAATTCACCTCTGCATGAGGTACTTATATATACATAGCAGTGCATAAAAAGGAAAGCAACATAAAAATGAAAAAAATATCAGACGAACAAAAAAAAGAAATTGCGATGGCGCTTAAAATATGGATTCTCAGCAGGTCCACTATTGTTTCGTTTTGTGAAGATAATGAAATTAATATCAATACACTGAACTCCTGGTTTAAACTAGAGAGGTCAATATCACTACAGAACGCTATTAAGTTAGAGAAAATAACAAAGGGTGACTTAAAGAAAGAGTTTCTTTGTCCAAAACATTTTTAACAAAAAAAAGACCGGATAAACCGGCCTTGAAAACACCCATATAGGTAAGTGTTTTAGATTCCTGGGCATGCAGACCATTCGAGAAATAAGGTACAGGGATGTCCCAAAACTCGAAACGATTTATTCAATCGTGGAATGATTTTGTTTTATTACCTATGAGGAAAAATGTAAAGGGAAAAGTTACCCCGAACGACTCAGGGGATCGAACGGGGCGTGAGGTACATCCCCCGAAGACTTAGGGAATTATTAATTGTCTAATGATTTTTTGACTAAGTCAACAAAGGGCGGTGTTGTTAAGAGTACATTCAAGGAATAATGAGGACACCGCGCCCAAGTGTGAATAAAAATGGAGCATCTCAATGATGCAATTAAAGAGTAACGTATTATAGGAATAATACAAATGGATAAAATGGAAGAAAAGCTAGAAGCATTTAACAACATGTTGTTATCAAATAAGGAAATTAGGACAAGTCATAAATTTATTTTATATCTTATGATCCATATAGAGGGAGAGGATGACTCTATAGTTTACATTCCTGACATTCTTGAGAGAGTTAAAGAGAAGAATTATTATGTTACAAAATGTATTTCAGAGATGATTGATTTTGGATACGTAAAAAGGTGTCGTGCTGGAGAAAAAAGGCAATTCTACGGATATAAATCTAACTTGATTAAGATTGATAATAGTAATAAATAATAAAAAGAAAGCCGAGGCGCTAACCCCGGCATTGTAACTTAACCCAATCATCACAAAGGAAAAAGTAATGAACCCACAACCAAAAAAACCAACAGAGGCAATCAAGCCAACAAAGGCGTTTTCAATTGAACCAAAAGGCGGACTATATGTATCAACCAATCAGACTCCCACTCAAGGGAAAGGTTCTAACACCAATCATTACCCAATCAAGGGAAACAACAGGAGTTATCTAAATGATTAGACAATCTGTCATCATTAATCAAGATAAAAAATCATTAATCATTGATTATTTTCACACAACGCGTGACTCTGTAAGCACAGAGAGGCTTCGCACCGCGTTGTCATACGCAATTCTAACAACAGGAAACATATCTTTATGAGTAATTTTAAAAATGAAACATCATTCTATAGAGAAGAAAAAAATAGTGATAATCCCTATGCAATGATTAGTAAAATGTGCCTTCAAGATACTCGACTCTCATGGAAGGCAAGGGGATTACTAACCTACCTTTTATCTCTTAAAGATGATTGGAAAATCGTTAAATCTAACCTTGTAAAGCAGGCACCTGATGGCATGGATTCTTTAGTGTCTGGATGCAAGGAATTAGAGAAATTCGGTTACATGGAATCCACACAACTTCGTAACAAACTAGGTCAAATTCTTGGTTATAAAACGGTTGTTCGCGAGAAACCTATCTTAAAAGAAGATTCCTCTCAAACCGTTGATAATAAAGGGATTGACCCAGAACGGGAAAATCCGGTTATGGATAATCATAATATCGACAGTTCCAACGAACAAGAAAACCGTCAAACCGTTGATATCAAACGATCCTACCCAGAACGGGAAAACCCTGAACCGGATAATCCCGTGCTAATAAATAATAATTTTAATAATAATTCTTCTTCTTCTTTTGATAATAAAGAGAGCACCCATTCGGAAACGTCCGCTCGTTCCTCGCTGCCGGAAGAAGGAAATTTAAAAGATAATTTTAAGGATGAAGATCGTACCTCTCAGGATAAAATTACGAGCAAGGTATCTGATGAGAGATCGAAAACGGTTATGTCTTACGATCATAAGCCGAAAACTGGTAAGTTTCTAACTTTGGATAGGGTTCCTAGTTCTTGGCTTGAGTCAGCACAGAAGCGATTTAGGATTAAGCCAGATAAGGTTAAGGCCGTTGAGGGCGCTTTCTTGGAGTATTATATCAGGAACCACACCCCAAGATCGTTAACGACATGGGAAAAGCTTTGGTCTGAATATGTTGGGCGTAGAACCTCTATGGTTCCAACAGACTTTGAGCCTCCAAAAAAGATCAAGGAATCAGATACCCATCAGTATAAAAAACGTACAGGTATTGATGCTAAAATTTGTGATATCATTAAGGAAAAGATAGGCCCAGCTAACTTCTATTCTTATATCGAGCATGGGAGTTTTGAAGAGGTTGATCCTAAAAAGTTGAAGTTTTTTGTAGCTACAAGCATGGCTTATGAATGGTTTGAGGATAATGTTTCAAGCATTCTTAATAGTTTTGACTATAAGGTAATTGCTCATGAAATAACAGGAATGAAATCCTCATAGAATCGATCTGAGAGCCACCACAGGGGTTAAATAGGAAAAAATGCTTCATGATACCTAAATAAGTAAACAAGGTGTCTGAGCGTTAAAATAGGAAGAATATGATAGAGAAGGAATTGCCATACCCTCCGAGCATAAACCACTACTATGCCAGGCAGAAAAACGGAGCCGTGTATATAAACCAACAGGGGAAGGGCTACAGAGCAGCTGTGATGTATAATTTCAGACATTCAAAGCCCATAGAAGGAAAGCTTAAGTTACACATAGATGTTTTCCCGCCGGATAAAAGAAAAAGGGACCTCGATAATATCAATAAATGTCTCCTGGATTCGCTGCAAAGTGCCGGGTTAATTAAGGATGATTACGATATTGACCACTTGTCAATGAAGAGATGTGACGTTGTAGAAGGTGGTAAAATTATTATCAAATTAGAACCAATAAAAGTTGATAACTCTATTGATAATAGTATAGAATCACATAGCATAGTAGAAGAAATTAAAGCGCTAGACTTAAAGCGCGAGAAACTAAAGAAAAAATTGAAAGAAATGGGAAGCGATGACTGAGACAAAGCAAAGAAAGAAGCCAGGTCCTAAGCCAAAGAAAAAACCAATTCAAAGAAGAAGAATCAACGAAATAATAAATGAAAGCGGTGCTCAAGTCGTTATTGAGCCACCTAAGACTCCCCCAATGAAACATCCAGGTGGAAGACCAACTAAGCTAACGCCTGAAATGCAAGACAGAGCTAGGCTTGTTGTAGATAATATTATGTCCCAAGGAGGGTCAGCTTTAGAGGTTGCCTATGAGCTCGGAATCAGTAGAGAAACCCTTTATGACTGGAAGAAGAATAACCAAGAGTTTTCTGACACTATTACTAAAGGAATGATGTCTAGAGAGATTTGGTTTGAGAAACAAGCAAGAAATAACGTAAACAATAAAGAATACAATACGGGATTATTTGGTCTATACGCAATGAACTCCGTTGGGTGGTCCAGAAGGGACAAAGTCACTAACGAAGTTACCGTCTCAACAACGGTCCAAGAGGCCGCTAACAAGAGATTGAAGAAGGTAGAAGATGAGTGATAAAGAATACGATGTTTTAAATTCCATAGCTTGTAGGTTAAGTGAAACTAATACTGATTGTGATGTAAGTGTTAGGTTTGTTGATGGTGAACTAAAGGTATCCATTGCTCCTAAAGGAGAATTTAAAGGAACTGAGTTCATAGAGAGTCCTAAGAAGAAGTACAAGAATAGTAAGCGGAAGTTCAGCAAAGCCCAACAGGGTAAAATATGAAGGATATAACTATGGATAATCCAGTCGAACAATATGGAAGTGATATAAGTGCTGTTTCTGGTAAGTTTTTAGTTGAGTTTTTAAATTCTAATCAGGATTTTCAAGATATGATTATTTATTACAAGAAGGTTTCTAAGACTCTTTCGGATGACGATGTAAGTTTTACGGCAAATTTTATTAGGACGATTGCAAATGGATGAATGCGATTGCTACGAGTGTAAGCCTTGTGAATGCCAGTACTGCCTAAAGGCAACTATAAGTGAGCTAGAGGCTGATCTAAAAAGAGAAATGCACAGACAAAGAGCTGACAGACAAATAGGCGAAGCCATTGCATCTATGTGTGCAGAAGATCAGGTTGAGTTGTTAAGCGCAACATGCGAAGCGCAAACAAAGTTAATCACTAGGATCATCATGGATAAGATGGAAGACGGTGTTGATCTGTCCCCATACCTTGATAGTGTTAGAGCTAAATATAACTCGGAAGAAAGAGACCTAGAGCTAAGACTATCCAAAGAGACAGCTATACACAAGAAAAAGGCTGCCGATGCAATCAACGAGAATGCTTTATTGAAGGCTGATGTCAGGCGACTTGAGAAACTCTGTAAGAGGCTTGCAGAAGAAAACATGAGGCTAACACTTCCTTTGAAAGAATGCCTCGATGAAGGAATCATCCCCCTTATTCCTAAACCTCCGTTGGGTCCCTTGCCTAAGCTAAAGCCCAGTCCTGAGCCTGGTAGCATCTTAAGCTTTAAGAGACCAGAAACAAAATACGTAGGAAAAACTATTTGTTTCGAAGGTAAGCAATACGTTGTTCATCCTGATTATCCTCTTCGTGAGTTAAACGAAGATGGCTCTCTGACAGAAGTTGAAATATCCTTAGAAGAAATGGTAGACAAGGAAATGAGACAGGAAGGTTCGGAGCTACAAAGAAAAGTATCTCCTGTAGAGGTGCCCGACCCATGGTTAGAATTGTTAAAGGGATTAAATTACTATGACCCTCTAGACTTCTCATCTGTTATTGAAGCATTAGATATGGATGATGGACATGCTGTTGAATTTAGAAGAGGTTATGACTATCTAAGGATCAAGTTCATTGATAAATACGGTAACTATATGGCTACGTGGTCAAATACTATTAAAGATATGGATATGCTCAAGGGCTTCTATACAAGCTTTAAGGAGTTGTATAGTTGACGCTTAGATGGCCTCAAGGTAAGTACATGTACAAAAAGGACTTTCTTAAGGATTTTAAGGATATCAATAGGATAAAGTCCATGGATGAAGAGGCCTTCTTAGATGCCATCACAATAGAGAAGAGAGTTGTTTACCTTGATACAACAAAACGTCTTGGACATATAGAGAAACACAGCATGATTAAGGATGCGCTTACAGCGTTTATGACTTGGTTTGTGAAGATAACAGATAAAAGATAGGATAAAGAGATGACATTTATGGGAAATACAAGACGAGATTGGGAGATTGCTTATCTCCTTTATTGTCACGAGAAGAAAGAAAAACCATTTTCTCTAATGGATTTAAAGGGATATTGGGAAAGCAAGTGTTATGGTACTCCAGAGCAGATATTGAAACTTGGATTAGATTTAATTATCGTAATGGATGAAAATAAAGACACTAGTTATGTTCACAATCTTCTAGATAAAACAATTGAAGCAATAAAAAAATAACATAACTATTCTTTACAGGGAATATGATGGCAACAATAGCAGAAGACATCGTTAAGTTCTGGGATGACCCGTATAAGTTCGTCATATACGCTTTCCCATGGGGAGAGCCAGGAACACCACTAGAGAAGTACGATGGGCCGGACAAATGGCAGAAGGAGCTTCTCAATCTCGTAAGGGATGAGATAAGAGCTGGTAACCCTCAAGCTATTCAGATGGCCGTCACAAGTGGGCACGGGGTGGGAAAAGCGCAACCTTCAGATACAATTATAGAGACACCAAAAGGTCATAAACGGTTTGGAGACCTCGTTGTAGGCGATGAAATCTTTGGTTCTGATGGTAAGTCTCAGAAAGTTATAGCTATCCATGAACAGGGCGTAAAGGACGTCTACCGCGTAACATTCAATGACAGAAGATCAACCCTTTGTTGCGCAGATCATCTTTGGCAAGTCACTACACAGGTTGATAGGAAAAAACATAGAGGCCATAGGGTGGTTGACACAAAAGAAATCAGTGAGAATCTCCACCTCTCCTATCACGTTCCTATGTGCAAACCTGTAGAATATGAGTGCAACGAAGAAACCATTCTGAACCCTTATTTTATTGGATATTTATTGGGCAATGGAAGTTTCACCACAAACACAATACATGTGTATTCCGCTGAAATTGGGCATCATGATTATATAGAGACTCTCTTACCAGAAGGATGTTCCTTCCGTGGTAAAAAAATGAAATACAAGCATATTTCTTCTGGACCTAATGCAAGGCCTGGATCGAATAAGGTTCTTAATGGGCTCAGATCTCTAGGCCTTATGGGGTCCTCTTGCGATAATAGGTTTGTTCCTAACGTATATAAATACAATAAATCTTCCGTAAGATTAGAAGTATTACGTGGTCTCATGGACAGTGACGGAACAATAGCACCAAGGACATCTGATGGCCGTAAGGGATATTATGTCACTTTTTCGACAACTTCAAAAAGTATTAGAGATGATATCATCTGGATTGTTAGGTCTCTTGGCGGAAGGGCGAACTATTCTAAATTAGGACCCATCACTACCAAATTAAAAGATGGCCGCATCATAAAAGGTAAGCTTGACGTTTACGGTATTAAGATAAATCTGCCAAACAATATAAACCCTTTTAGGCTTAAAAGAAAAAAGGATATGTACAATGATTATGTTGCCACAGTAAAACGAGAGCCACATAATCGTATTAAAAGAATTGAGTTCGTAGGCAAAGCGGATTGTCGTTGTGTAACAGTCGAAAACAAAGATGGTCTATACCTAGCCAATGATTTCATCGTCACTCACAACTCCTCACTCACCTCATGGATCATCCTTTGGTACATCTCTACCCGTCCTAACCCTCAGATTCTCGTAACAGCCAACACATTAGCACAGCTTAACACCAAGACCTGGCGTGAGCTATCTAAGTGGCATCAACTCGCTATCAACCATGATTGGTTTGAGTGGACAGCAACGAAGTTCTACCTTAAAGAAAAGCCTGAGACATGGTTTGCGGCAGCTCTCCCCTGGTCTGAACATCGGAGTGAAGCCTTTGCTGGTATGCATGAAGAGAACGTTCTTGTTATCTTTGATGAAGCGTCAGGTATTGCAGATAAGATATGGGAAGTTGTAGAAGGGGCCATGACAACGGAAGGGGCCATGTGGTTTGCTTTTGGTAACCCGACCCAGAACATAGGGCGCTTTCGTGAATGCTTCCGTAAGTTCAAGCATCGTTGGAAGCAGTTTAGAATTGATAGCCGAACGGCAAAGATGGCTAACCAAGCCCAGATTGAACAGTGGAAAGAAGACTATGGAGAGGACTCCGACTTCTTTCTTGTGCGTGTTAAGGGAGAGTTCCCAAGCCGTGCAGCCATGCAATTCATCCCGTCACACCTGGTTGAGGAGGCCATAGAACGCAATGCAGCAGATCAAAAAGATTTCCCTTATATTGTTGGCGTTGATGTGGCTAGGAGTGATGGTGACAACAGCGTTATTTGTGTTAGGCAAGGTCGGCGTTTGCTCGTACTTAACAAATATACGGGACTTAACGGAGTTCAACTCACTCATAAGATAGCTGAGATAGCGTCTTCCTTCCCAGGCTGCACCATCTTCATTGATGAAATAGGTGTTGGGGCAAGTGTGGTTGACCACTGTAAGCTACTAAACATTAGGTTCATTGGTGTTAACTCTGGGGCTGCTCCTGATAACCCAATGCTTAAGAATCACAGGGCGCAAATGTGGTACAATATGCGTGAATGGTTATCAGAAGGGGGAGATATTCCCAATGATCCAGACCTCATTAAGGACCTCATAGGACTTCAATATGACTTCGAAGCATCAACTGACAAGCTCATCTTAGAAAGCAAGAAGGATATAAGGTCACGGCAGGGCTCCCCTGACTGTGGTGATGCTCTAGCCCTAACGTTCTCTCAGAAGGTATTACCTCCTAAGCTTATGGTTCAAAAGAGAGCACCAATCCAACAACAACAGAAGTGGGACCCATGGCACGTGTAAATGATATTGGACAAAGAGAGTTTTATGTTTGTTTCTTTGGTGGAATGGATAAGCCAAGTGCTTGGGGTTTTTTCTCAGCCCGTGAGTTTAGACATATTTTGTTACTCACACCAATTTCTGATAATCAAACTTTAGTAATTGATCCTTTGGTTCATGCGATTAATTTAAATGTCAAAAATCATTCTGTAGATGTTGTTATTCGCAAAGTAAAAGCTATTGCCGGATGTAAAATAGTAAAATACACTAGGCCTATAAGCCGAAAGAAGAAGTGGCGTTTTCGTGGATTATATAACTGCGTAACGCTAACGAAGACAGTTTTAAATATATGGTGTTGGTCTATTACACCAAAGCAACTGTTTAAGTATCTTAAAAGGCAGGGTGGTATAATTATAAAAGGGTAGAATTAATGGGATTAGAAACGGCTACAATAGGAGCAATAGCGGCCTCTGCAATCGGTGGTGGTGCTGCTGTACATGGAGCAGTTGAAGCCAGGCGGTCAGCTAAAAAACAAAGGCTTTTACAAGAAAAAGCACTCCATAAACAATCATTACTTCAACGTCAGCAAGAACAAGCAGCACAAGCAGAAAAAGAAAGACTACAAAGGGAGCAATCCGATGAGTTGAGCCGACGACGTACTCGTGGACGTAGGAGTTTGTTATCTGGTGATGAAACAGGTGTTGGTCTCGGTGGCGAAAGAGCGACAACAGGGTAATAAACTCATAAGGATTACAACAGGGTATGGCAAGAGAAAACATTGAGAAACTCATTAAGAGATACGACAAAGCCGTAGCAACGAAAGACCTATACCGATCTGTTCATGAAGCCGCTTATGAGTACACTATACCAGCTCGTAACTTGTATAGAGACCAGACCCAAGGCTCATCACGTATGAACAAGATATTTGACTCCACGGGAATCCGTGCGGCTCAATCATTCGTTACTAACATGCAAGCTTCTATAACACCGCCTTTTAAGAAGTGGGTGAATCTTAAACTTGGTCCTGCCTTTAAAGGGTTCAAGGATAATCCAGAAACAAGTGACCAGTATAAGCAATATGCACAGACGCTAGAGATTGCTACGGAGCGTGGGTTTTCGATTCTAAACTCCAGTAACTTTAACGGGATTGTTCCTGAGTTCTATTCTGACCTTGGAGTCGGAACGGGAATAATGCTTACCCTTCCGAACCCTTATGATGATCCAGTTCCAATGAGGTTCGTTGTTGCTCCCATTGAGGAAGTCGCTATTGAGAAGGGACCTGCTGGAACCGTTGGCGCTGTCTTTAGGACTAACAAAGTTCCCGTTAGAACCATTCAAGAAACTTGGCCAGATGCGAAGATTTCAGACTCAATCAAAAAAATGATAGAGGATGACGGGTCACAAGAAATAGAACTTATCGAAGCGTCTTACACCGTTAAGGGTGCTACCTATTACGATATCGTTAAGAAGGATTGCAAAGAGCGCCTTGTTGAACGTCAGTATAAATTTAACCCTTGGATTGTGACACGTATTAACAAGTCACCAATAGATGTTTATGGGACGGGTCCATTCATCCAGGCAACACCTGATCTAAGAACATTAAACAAAGCTAAAGAGCTCACAATGCGTAGTGCTCAGCTTTCGGTTTTTGGTATCTATACCGTTGCCGATAACGACATTGTTAACCCCAATAACCTTGTTCTAAACCCTGGTACTTTCATTCCTGTCTCAAGGAACTCTGGCCCAAATGGTCCATCCATTGCGCCATTGCCAACGGCTGGTAACTTTAATGCACAGAACTTCTTTGTTCAGGATTTACAAGCCAGTATTAAGGAGATGTTATTTGATGACAAATTACCACCTGATACCGGACCTGTTCGATCAGCAACTGAGATCGTTGAGCGAATTAGTAATATCCGCAAAACAACAGGTGTGTTCTTTGGACCCATCAACCAAGAATTTATCCAACACCTATGGACTAACATTCTCCACATTCTGGTTGATCGCAATGAGATAGCCATCCCTAAGGAACTTATGACAGTCGATAACTTCTTTGTTGAGGTTGAAGTCTTAAGCCCTATAGCTAAAGAGCAAGACATTGAAGATGTACAAAGCGTTGTTGAAGCTTGGCAACTCTATAGCCAAATGGCAGGTCCAGAAGCCGCTAACATGATGTTTAAGATGGAAGAAGTAGGTGAGTATATCGCCGATAAGATCGGAGCACCTGTTGATCTTGTAAGAAGCAAGGAAGAGCGAGAAATCGTAATGTCAGATATGCAAGCAGCACAAGCAACGCAAATGATGGCAGAAGGCGAAATAGAGCAACAACAACTACAGGAAGGTTAATGAATGCTACAGAAGGAAGGTTGGGAGTCTTTAGTGACTCCCGAACAACAGGAATCCAAAGAACAGCGTAAAGAGAGGCTACAGCTTAATAAAGATTTCGTAGCAACCTTTAGTACTGAACATGGGAAACGCGTTTTAGATTATTTCAAAAGGTTTACTGTTAATTCTCCGTCTTGGTTCCCTGGTTACACGGATGGCCACGCCCAATGGCGAGAGGGACAGAATGCAATCATTAGAGAAATAGAAGCGCGTTTAAAGCAAAAAGAGGAATAATTACACATGGAAGAACAAGCACAGGAAGCACCAGTAGAAACAGGAATGCTAGGCGGAACAACGGAAGCAGATTTTGAAAAGCCAAGTGAAGAACAGGATGCAAGTGTTGATGTATTTGAGACAAAGACTGAAGAGACACCTAAGCTCCAACGGCCGGAAGATTTACCAGCAGAGTTTTGGGACGAGGAGAACGGAACGTTTAAGGCGAATGACCTTTTTGAGGAATATAAGAAAGAAAAAGATAAAGCTTTAGGACTACGTCAGAAGTTATCTAAGGGAGCACCTGCGGCACCAGAAAGCCCTGATGCGTATCAGATTGATTCTACAAAGATGGCAGAAGAGACAGGGGTTGAAATTCCAGAGAATGACCCAGGACTCAATATCTTTAAGCAGGTTGCTTTTGAGAACGGATTAGATCAAGAAAAGTTTGAAAATATCGTTCATGGTTACATGAAAGCATCCATGAATAGCAAAGAGCTTCAAGAGATGTCTCAGCCACAAGGACCAAGCGAAGAAGACCAAAAGGCTTACCGTGATGAAGAGATGAAAAAGCTTGGTGATAATGCGCAAGGCCAAATCCAAGGTATCAAGAACTGGAACCAACAATTATTTTATGATGGTGTTCTTAGCAAGGAAGATTTCGAGACAGCGCAAAACATGGGAATGAGTGCTAAAGAGATTCGTGTCATAAATGCTTATCGTCAAGCAGCCGGTAACATGACTATTCCTGAAGTGTCCTCCCCTATTGATGGAGCACCTAGTGAGCAAGAAATACAAAAGATTATTGCAAGCCCTGAGTATGCAAGTGATCCAGTGTTGCAAAAGAAAGTTACTGATTACTATCAACAAAAATACAGTTAACATAATAATAGTTGTGTAGTATTCTTTAAATACGCGGCCTATCTTCCCTCAAGACCCGCTGACGACTCGGAAAGACGAGTAATGTGCGAGCATATTCTCGTATGTTTCTAACCCGAAAGACATTCGGCCCACTGCTTTTAAGCAACCCTTTATATGTCCAAGGCCAATCTGAAGCGATTTAGTTTAGGTTTTAACAAATAAAGGAGAGACAGAATGTCTTCTGGAATCATAGCTCCAGCCTTTGTTGCTCAGTTTGACGCAGAAGTTAAGCAAGCATATCAAGGGATGGCAAAACTACAAGGAACTCTACGCACCAAGAATGGTGTTATTGGTTCAACACATCGTTTTACTAAAATATCAAAAGGTCTAGCTGGACTACATACGCCTCATGCGGATGTGACTCCTATGGGTCTTGACTATTCAACAGCTACAGCAACACTTGCTGACTACGTAGCACCTGAATATTCCGATATCTTCCAACAACAAAAGATCAACTTTGACGAACGCCGTGAATTGGTTATGTCCGTTTCTGGTGCTCTTGGTCGCCGTTGGGATCAATCAGCTATTGATGCAATGAATGCTTCCGGTACAACAAATACTGTTGCCGTTGGTGTTGGTGGATCAAACGCCTTTAATATGGGCAAGCTACGCCGCATTGGTAAGCAAATGGATGCCCTTGGTGTTCCATCTTCTGACCGTCACTTGGCTTGGTCTGCTACTGCTAAAGAGCAACTACTTGGAACAACCCAAGCAACATCTTCTGATTACAATAGTGTTATGGCTCTTGTGTCTGGTCAAATCGATACTTTCTACGGTTTCAAGTTCCACTTGATCGAAGACCGTGCTGAAGGTGGTCTGACTCTAGCAGGCAACAACCGTACACTTCTAGCTTGGCATAAAGAAGCTGTTGGTGTTGCTGTTGGTATCGATAGGAAAACTGAAATCAACTATGTTCCTGAGAAGGTTTCTTGGCTGGTTAACGGTAAACTTGCTCTTGGTTCAGTTGCTATTGATGCCGAAGGTATTTCTTCAATCACAATCGACGAATCAGTCGCAGTTTAATAAGGAGATAATTTAGAATGGCTTACAGAAATTCAACATTTTATCCCGTTGGAAACCAATCAGGTCGTGACCACGCGCCAGCAAAATATATTTACCGTACTGATGATACATTAGCGGCTGTTACAGCTACTGATTATTTTGCTGACATTAAGTCCCGCCTTTCCATGGGTGACGAAATCGAAGTCCAATTTGTAACTTTTACAAGTGCAACGGATGATACTTATACGGCTCTACAAGGAAAAGCAAAGCTTGTTGTTGCTTATAAAGGCAATGACTTGATGCATATTATCCGTCTTAAGGATAACGAGTATGCTTTATTTGGTACAATGACAGACGTTTCTACTGCTGGTGGTGCTCTTGGTGCCGCAGCTACTGCTGGTAACGTTGATATTGTATCAAGTGTTGCTGGTACAGTTACAAGTTATGTAACGGTTCTTGGTGGTGCTATTACCGTTGCTGATGCTGTCCTTTCCTCTGGAAATAATACGACACCACAAGCATTTACTGGTGGTGCGCTTACTGTTGCTAATGCTGGTTCTGCTAAAGGTGATGTAGATACGTCATCTGCGGTTACCCTAAACGGTGGTGTTGCTGCTGGTGAAACAGTAAGGCTTATTAGCACAGGTGCTTCTACCGGTGTTCAAGAACTTTATTGCATGATCATTGTTACAGAAGCTTAATTAAGGAGGGGTTCGCCCCTCCTTTAATAAACACTTTATAGGGAGGCTTTTAATGGCCGTTACAAAATACGAGGTATGTTCTCGTGCATTGAACACGATCGGATTCGGTTCCATTAACTCCTTTACTGATGACAACCAAAGAGCCGTAATTTGCGGTGATTTGTGGGATACATTCTCCCGTTATCTTCTTTCTATTTATCCATGGTATTTCATTCAAAAGAAGGTTCAGCTTGGACGCTTAGTCACTGCGCCTGTTAATGAATACACATATGCTTATCAGCTCCCAGGTGACCTCTTAAGGCTTAATGCAATTTACGCAAGCGGGTCTGCCGGCGCTATTCCTATTCAAAACTATAACCTCGTAGGTAACCGTGTTCTTGCAGATGATTCTTCCCTTTGGGCAGATTATCAAGAGTATGTCATTGCGGAAGGGTGGCCTTATTGGTTTGTCCAATTCGCCATTAAAGCACTTGCTCTTGAGCTAGCAGAACACATCCCAACGGACGAAACAAAGATTAACAAGTTGCAAGTTAAAGTTTGGGGGAACCCAAATGATAATGGACGCGGTGGTATGTATGGGCAGGCTATGAGTGTAGATAGCAAGCAGCGTCCAGCAGAACCCATTAGAGATTTTGAACTCATTAGCACAAGGTTTGTTTAATGGCGTTAAGGCAAGTACAGTCTAGGTTTACGGTAGGAGAACTTGATCCCCTTCTTTGGGGTCGCTCAGACACTGATTTCTATTATTCCGGTGCCTCTGATATGACTAACCTTATTTCACTCCCTGAGGGTGGATTTAAGCGCCGTCCTGGTTTGCTATATATTGATCGTCTTCATAGGCAGCTCACTCGTGATACCACACCTACAATTACGGCACCTAATGGTGGTACAGGTGCTAATGCCAATGATGATAATGAGGCAACTTCTCTTTTAACCACGACTAACATAGGTGTTCTAAATCCTTATGTGGTTGTTCATTATGATCTTGGAGCGTTAAAGGATATTGCTTGCGTTGATGTTGTAAAGGCGACTCTTTCAACTCTTAGTAATGCGACAGAGTTCTTTGTACAAGTGAGTACGGATAATGCCGCATGGGTCACTGCTGGTGCTGCTATAAGTATGAGCACAACAGATGTTACTAAGCGCGTCCGTGTTCGTGGTAATTATCGATATGTTAGATTTGTTCGTATAGGTGCAACTGATCTTGGCACTGATAAGGTTTCATTATCTGAATTCAACGTTTGGATTGAAGGCGCTGCTACTTCCGTTGCAAAGCGTATTGATTTTCAATTTAACATTGGGCAAACCTATGTGATTTTCCTAACGGATAAGAACATCACAGTTTATCGTAATGGTGTCTTTAAAACAGATGTAAGGGCACTTGCATATCTAACGGCGAATATACCAACTGTTTACTCAACGCAATCTGGTGATACAGCAATTCTCTTTCAAGAGAATGTACAACCTCATACCCTAAAGAGATTCGATGATACGACCTGGACATTTAATACAACAATATTTAGTAATGTTGGTCGGTATAATTTCGTTCCTGCTGTTACTCAGCCGGCCGTGACACTAACACCAAGTGCGATTTCCGGAAAGGTAACTCTAACAGCATCAGGTGCAACCTTTGCTGCTGGCTCTGTCGGTCAATATGTTCAAGGCAATGGTGGTCGTGCGCGTATCGTTACCTATACATCGCCAACAGTTGTTAGTGCTGTGACTGAAATTCCTTTCTACACGACAACAGCAATGGCCGCTGGTACATGGGATTTTGAACAGGGGTGGGAACCTGTTTGGTCTGCAACGAGAGGTTGGCCAAGATCATCTACTTTCTTCCAACAACGTCTATGGATAGGTGGTAGCCTATCCCGTCCAAGAACACTTTGGGGAAGTAGAACAGGCGAGTTCTTTGACTTTGACATTGGAGCCTTAAGGGATTCAGATGCCATTGAATATGACTTAGATGAAGACGAGCCAATCGTTAGCCTTGTTGCCAATAGGTCACTTCAAATATTTACAACAGGTGGAGAGGCGGCAATCATTCAAAGCCGTCTAACACCTATTACGCCGACCAATCCAAGTATTATGTCTCAAACTAAAGTTGGTTCAGAGCCTGGATTGAAGCCGATCATTGTTGATGGGGCGACTCTCTTCATGAAAAATGGCGGCCATTCTATTGGTAAGTTCCTTTTCTCAGATGCAGAACAAGCTTATGACGTTACCAACATTAGCCTTCTTTCATCTCACCTAATCAAGACACCCGTTGATCTTGCCGTACGTAAAGTAACAAACGATGAAGAAGCATCGTACATGATGGTTGTTAATAGCGATGGGACCTTAACATTTGGATGTCTGCTTGAGGCAGAAAACGTTAAAGGTTTTACGAAAGCAACAACAGATGGTCTTTTTAAGAATGTTGCAACAGACAACACGGTTATGTATGCCGTTGTTGAGCGTACAGTAAACGGTCAAGCGAACAACTACGTAGAGAAGTTTGACTTTGATACCTATACAGATTCAGCTTTGAAGTTTACAAATGGACTTCCAACAGCAACCTTTGCTGGTCTTGACCATCTTGAAGGTGAAACTTGCCGTGTTCGTGCTGATGGTAACGTATTAGCAAATGTGACTGTAGCCGGTGGCTCTGTGACCATTGAGCGTAACGCAACAACCTATGCTGAAATTGGATTGAACTTTGTCCCAACATTCCAGAGTTTGCCCTATGAGAATCCGGAAACCGTTGGACCTGCTTTAGATAGGCACAAGCAATTGATTGAGGTTACTGCACGGGTTTATCAAACATCCGGTATGAAAATTAATGGTAACCAAGTTTCTTTCTTTGGATTACAGGAATCTATCAACCCACTTGATGCAACCAACCCATTGTATTCAGGTGTTGTTAAGGTTGAAGGTATTCAAAACAGCGGACCAGATTATAACGGCTATATAACAATAACCCAGGATGACCCTCTACCGATGACGGTTCTATCCATTGGATCAAAGGTGACTGTAGAATGAGCTCAGCAACCCCATCAACTGTGAACACCCAATCTTTCTTTGAAAGAAATGCGGAGTCATTTCAAGCAGGAGCTTCCTTGTTAAGTACCGGAGCCTCAGCTTACGCATCTTATCAATCTAGCATCATTAAAAGTAATATGATGAAGATGCAAGCAAGACAACAAGAACTACAAGCAAGACAAGAGCGCCTAAAGGGAGTTCAGCAAGGGAATATTCTAAGGGAACAACTTCTTAACAATCTTTCAAGTGTCAATGCAGCAATGGCCGCCGGTGGTGTTGATGTTGGGTCTAGGTCAGCAACAGCACTTGCGGCTAGGAATATCACAACAGCTGGCCGTGATATAGAACTTGCTGAATCAAATGCAGAAATGAGAGCTGTTGGTGCACAAGCAAAGTCAGACGTTTTAAGAATTGGCGCTGGTGCTGAAAGGTCAGCCGGTCGAACAAGAGTGGTGCAGCAACTATTTGGTGAAACAAGTTCAAAATCAATTAGTTCACTATTAAGAGGTATATAATGGCAGATTTAGTTTTACAATCACAAAACATTATCTCCGCTGATGTGCCACAGCTTTCCTTTGATGAATCTATTGCTAATCGACTTGATAACGAGGCAGCAGCACAGGCAAAGATAGCGGAGAATTTTCAGCAAAAGGCGGATAATATATTTGCTAATAAATTTGAACTTCAAACACGTCAGAACGTTAATGCTATTTATAATGAATCTCCTAATGATCCTGATCTTGTTAAGAAGAAAATAGATCAATATGCAGATGGTGTTTTTAAGGATATCCCTTTTGAAAGGCGGTCAGACTTTAGAAAACTCTATAACTCTATTTCTACACCTCTTGTTACAAAAGCTTTTGAAAACAAAAACAAGATTCTAACCAATGAACTTATTGTTTCGAACTCTCAAAATAGGGATCAAATCCTTATTGATATTCAAATGGGCGCAGAAAACTTATTGATTGATGACCCCACACTATCACCGGAAGAAAACTATGTCAGAAAGACTCAAGCTCTTAATGCTTTGGAAACAAACTTTCAATCACTCAATGATAATTTAAGCACTGTTGGACCAGATGGTCAGCCGCTTTACTCACCAAAAGAACAATTAAAAGTGATTTCCAATGCAAAGGAAGTCATGTTAAGTGAAGCTTCTAAAAAGTGGTTAGATCAACAGCCTAATAAGATACAAGCTCTAAAGGCTTGGTCTTCTGGTGGGCTTATTTATCCTCTTCATGATGGGGAAAAAATTATAAACGTACCTGTAAAAGCTGCGTTTAATCCTGCCATTGTCGGGAAGGTTGAAAAAGAACTTATCGCTAGAGCGAGGAACGAGCTTTCTATTACCGATAAGATGGAAAAACATCAAGAGCGAGTCATGAAGGGATTTGCTAAAGAGGTTGCTAATACGCTCTACTCAAGTTCTTACCAAGGGGAACTTGAAGCAAGTGATGTTGATAAATGGCGTGGTAACTTAGAACCTAAAGACTTTAGGGCTTTGAAGAAAATGTCTATTGCGCAAGAGGTTATTACAGATGGCGTTACCTATAATAAACTTGCTACAGATGCTTTTAACGGTATCGATGTAACAGATCAGGCAATCACAGCTATGAGCGAAGGAAGATTAAACGCTCAAGATGTTAAAACGCTTCGTGATATAAATGTGAAAGATCAACGCGGGTTTAAAACGCCTGCCGCAGAAGCGCAAACATTGTTAACGGGCCTTCTCGCAAAAGCGCCAACACGCGACAGAAAAGACGAGCTTGCCTTAAATGCCCAAGCGTCACGTGAACTCAATGACAAACTTGAAGAGTTCAAAAGTGTAGAAGGGCGTGAGCCTTCAAGGCAAGAGGCAAACGATATAGCATCTGAAACAGCAGCACCTTATCTTTCAACAAAAGTTAATAAGACGCTTCTAAAGGCACCTTTATATGGTCCAGGACGACGATTCAAGTTTGATAGAAAAAGTCTGACTGTTGAAAATGTTACTAAATCCCAGGAAGAGACCGTTAAATATTTTAGGGATAAGTGGCCAGGGAATCCGGAGGCTGCAAAACATGATATTCAATTTATAGAACAAATGAAAATTCTTAACCAATGGATGGCTCTTGCCGCTGAAAATGAAGAGAAGTTGGCACGTCTTGAAGAATATAAAGCTAGGAGACGATAATGATTGAGCAAAATACATTTGTAAAAACTGTAGATACACCTGACAGTATCAACCAAGATGTACAAAATTATCGCGACTCTTGGGAATATAATGCGAACGCAGATATTGGAGATCAATTTGATTCCATAGTCGATGATTTAAAAATCAATGAGAACGTCGCAGAAGAAAATATAGAACTAAAGAAAACGGAGCCTGATGCTGATCCATCTGTAAGTGAGCAACCAGCCCCTGAGGTCGACCGTACCGATAGCATAACGGCCCCAGTAGATAAAACCATCGATACAGTTAAAGAAACGCCAAAGCTTCCCCTTGGTGCTGATATAGCTATAGGACTAATGACAGGCGGTAAATCTGCTTTAAGAGGTGCTATTACTGGTCTAAATGAGTCCATTACCATCATAGATAAAGCAGGAACGTATCTTAATGAAGCTATGGGTCTTCCACAAACGGAATCTAAATATTCTATACCAAATGTTGATCCTACCTTTCCCACTGTAACAGGCGAAATAATAGAAAATCTTGCACAGTTTATGACTGGTTTTGGTCTTGTTGGCAAATTGGCCAAGGGGCTTGGTGCAACAAAAGCAGCTTCAAAAGCGGGTCAGATAGCAGAGGGAATATTAAAAGGGTCTGCTGCGGAAGTAGCAGCCTTTGATGAACAGCAAGACAGGCTATCAAACGTCATTGAATCATTCCCGTCTCTATCAAATCCAGTTACTGAATATCTTGCTGCTGATAAGGATGATAGTTTCCTTGAGGGGAAAATGAAGCAGGCAGCCGAAGGAGCCTTTGTTGGTGCTGGTTTACAAGCTGCTACAGAAGGTTTTGTCCAAGGTGTAAAAGTTTTGAAAAAACTAAGGAAAGCACCGACTCAAGAAATTTTAAGTCCTGAACAGATAGTAAAAGCAGAGCAAGAAGCTATCAAAAGGAAAACTGAAATACTTGGTAACATAGATGATGAGCGCTTAGTTTATAAGGTTTCTAAATCCGTTGAAGACGTTGAAGGTCTTAGCGATAAAGAAATAAAGAAGTTAGCCAAGAAAGGCGGATTGCCCGTACGGGAAGAAAAAGAAATAGTTGTTAATCTTTCTCGCATTGAAAACGCTGACGACATTCAAAGCGTCATGAAATCATTTGTTGAAGAAAATAAACTTAGGAATGTAGAGGCAACACGTGGTGTAAGAACGCACGAGCAAACCCTAAAGTCAGCAGAAGATATCAATGGTTTTAATTCCTTGATGGAAAGAAGAACAGGCCAAGCTTTTAATGCTGAGGAAATCACAGCAGCAAAGCAATGGTATTATTATATTACTGATAAGTTGATGGAGGCTTCACGCTCTGCATCTCTTCCTGATGCGTCAAAGATAGACATTTTCAACTTTAGAAAAATCATGGCTATTCATGATGCAACACAAGCAGAGATAGCAGGTATTCGTGCAGAATCAGGACGCGCTTTGAATGCGTGGAAAATTCCAGCCAATGCAGATGGTGTTGATACTAAAGCTCTCAATGAGGTTATAAGTTTATATGGTGGCTCTAAGGATACAGTAGAGCTTGCAAAACAAATATCTAAGCTTGGTAGTGAAATAACAACTGAGCAATTGAATTCTCTAACAAAGAAAACCGCCCTTGCTAGAACAGGTAACGCCATTAGGGAAGCCTGGACATTAAGCCTTCTTACAAGTCCGCCAACTCATATTAGGAATATTCTAAGCTCTGGACTAACGGGACTTGCAGAAATACCAAAGCGTACAATTCAAGCATTTATTCCTGAATCTGGCGTTCAATTAGGAGAAGTTCCTTATCTTGCGTCAGGAATGGTAAGAGGTTTTAAAGATGCTTTCGGTAATGCTGCAAAGGCTTTTAGGACGGGGCAGACTGGTTTTAGTACCGGTAAGGTTGAGTTGCCAAGGGTAAGAGCAACGAGCTTGGAAGAGTTAGACCCTAATGCTGTAATGACACCTTTTGCTTATGCCATGGATTATTACGGTAGAGCGATGGCATACGCTGGAAAGGGTCTAGCCGCTGGTGATGAGTTCGCTAGGACTGTGCTTGCAAGAGGTCACGCTAATTCTCTGGGGGCAAGAGAAGGTATTGATAGGGGACTTAAAGGAAAAGAGTTGTCAGATTTTGTTACAGAATTTACAAACAATTTAAATCCTAAAGCATCTGATGCTGTCCGTGATTTTGCTGAGTATAATATCTTTATTAATTCTCTAGGAGAGACTGGACAACTAGGGCAAAAGTTTCTATCAAAAGTACCTATGCTTAGATTTGCGGTCCCATTCTTTAGAACACCTGTAAACATCTTTAAGTATGGTTTTCAGCATACACCGTTAGCTTTTGCGAGTCAGTCTATCCGTTCGGATATAGCTGCTGGTGGATTAAAAAGAGCGGAAGCTTTATCTAAGATCGGTCTTGGAACAACTATCATGCAAATCTCTACCGATATGACCCTTAGCGGAAGCATAACAGGAAGCGGGCCAACTGATATGAATCAAAGGAGACATCTACAATCTATGGGGTGGAAGCCTTATAGCTTAAAGATTGGTGATACATATTATAGTTATGAAGGTTTAGAGCCCATAGCAACCCTTGTTGGTCTAAGTGCTGATATGGCTGAAATACTCACAAACTATGAATCATATGATATTGATGAACAGGAAAAGGTAGATGAAACAACAACCGCAATTATAGCAATGGTAGCAAACCAAGTTATTGGAAAAACATTTCTTAAGGGTGTATCTGACACAATAGAAGCCATCACTGAGCCGGATAGATATGGTGAAAGGTTCCTAACAAACTATTCATCTAGCCTTATTCCTGCCGGCGTTGGCACAATAGCGCGTGGTCTTGATCCAGAAAGCAAAATGGTCACAAATATGATAGATGGCCTAAAGGCACGTATACCAGGGATATCAAAAGAAGTTCCTCGCAGGCGTAATATATGGGGGGAGAGTATCCCCTTAAGTGTGCCTACACCAGAAGGTCTTATGGGGGACATCGGCAGTTTTTCAAACATAGCCATTAACCCAATTTATATGAGTAAAGAGCGTGATTCTCCTGCTGATGAATTTATGCTTCAAAATGGTTTCCCAATTTCAATGCCTGGTAAGAAAATTACTATTGATGGCGTTCCTATTAATTTTAAGGACTTTGATAATCATGCAGAAATGTATTCTAGGTTTGTGCAACTTCGTGGGCAAGAAGTAACACTATCTCAATACGAAGGTATGAACATGAAGACTTATATGGACTATCTTGTTTCAGACCTAACGGATTCCGGTTTCTTTGAAATATATGAAACACATGAGGAACAACAAGCCTACATAAGAAAAGTTGTTAAAGATTATACAGAAGCGGCGAAAGAGCAATTAGTAGAAGAATATGATGTTTTGCAATACGAGTTGGAACTTGGAAAAGAACAAGAGAAACGTAGGGCTGCCGATCCTATAACTAAGAAATTCATGAGTGGAGGATAATCATGGCAATCACAATACCACAGAACGATAGGTTCGTTACATACACGGCGGCAGCGGCACAAACAACCTTTGCCTATGACTTCCCTATTTATGAAACAAGTGACTTAGATGTTTACAGAATTAGGGCAGGAGCTATTACGCAGCTCACACTGACAACGGATTACACGGTAACGGGTGCTGGTCTTCAAGCCGGTGGTAACGTTGTGTTAGTTGTTGGTGCAACATTGAACGACCTTATTATCATTGCTGGTGATTTGCCAGAGCTTCGTTCAACAAACTACTCTGGAGCTGGTGACTTTACGAAAGAGTCAGTGAACACAGCCTTAAACAAACTCGTTCAATTGGACCAACAGCTTAGGCGGGATACGGACCGCTCTATCCATCTTAACCCTGCCGATCCAACAGATGTTAGCGCCGTTTCTTTTACTCTTCCTCTAACGGATGATCGAAAAGGTAAGTATCTTTATTTTAGTGCAACCGATGGTTCGGTTGCTGTTTCTACGGCAACAGGTATTGACGGACCAGCAACATCTGCTGATAAAGAAGTGGTTTTATTTTCTGGAACTGATGGCAAAACGTTAAAACGTCCTGGCACTGAATATATGATTATGCCACAGGGTACGACCGCGCAACGTGGCGCTCCTGGCAATATCGTTATGCGTGGTAACACTGACGGATCAGAAGATGTTGAGGTTTATGTCAACGGTGGATGGTCTTCCGTCCTAACTGGCGGGACAGGTGCGCCTATTGGTGCCACATACATCACCCAAACCCCTAACGGAACGCTCACAAGCGAACAAGCAATGAGTACCCTAGCAAACGGTCTTGTGAAGAACACAACCGGAACAGGTGTACAATCTATTGCCGTTGATGGGACGGATTACATAAGCCCAACACTACAATCTAACGTTGATGTTAATGGAAATAGCTTAGTCTCATTAGCCAATGGAGATATCACACTTGCGCCACACGGCACAGGAGATACGGTAATTACATCTCCTATTGTTTTAACATCACAGGCAGACCCAGGCCATGAAGATGGAAAGCTTTATTATGATTCAACAGATCATGCGCTGTCTTTCTACAATGATGAAGCAGATACTAAATTGCAGATCGGGCAAGAGAACTGGATACGTGTTTACAACAATTCAGGAGCAACGATTTCAAACGGTAATATCTGTTATGCATCTGGTAAAGAGAATGTAGAAGATAGGCTAACAATTGCTTTAGCACAAGCTGATGATCCAGCTACATCAAAAGTTATTGGCGCAGCAACACATGATATTGAAAACAACTCATTTGGTTACGTAACTCAATTTGGTTATGTGAGTAATGTTGATACATCTGCTTTTGCGGATGGTGCGCCCATGTGGTTATCTTCAACGGCGGCTGGTGGGTATACAGACACAGAGCCCTTGTCTCCCAATGTAAGTGTGTTTTTAGGTTACGTTGTTGATTCAGCAGTATCTGGAAATGGATTTATTACAACTATTGGTAATACGTCAGGAACCGGAGCATCTGGTGATGCTACACAGCTTGTTGTTAATGCACGTAAGGGAAGTGCTGGAACTATTAACAAAGGTGACGCTGTTTACATTAGTGGATATAACGTTGGTAACGATGTTATCAATGTTGAGTTCGCTGACTCTAGTGTGTCCGGAACTATGCCAGCTATCGGTATTGCTAACTCAACTATAGAACCAGGCACAGAAGGACAAGTGGTTGTCTCTGGTCGTATAGCTGATTTTGATACATCAGCATTTGCAGCCGGTGATGAACTATATGTTTCTGAAACAGGCACGACCGGAAATACCCTAACAACGACAAAGCCAACTGGTGTGGCTCTAATACAAAAGGTTGGAATTGTTAATAGGTCTCATGTTTCTTCCGGTGTTATTGATGTTATTGGTGCAGGTCGATCAAACGATATTCCTAACTTCACCGCAGCAGATAAGTATTGGTATGGCGCAGCGACAGGAACGGCAGCTGAAGGTGATATTACTGCTTTCGGTAGAAGTCTTATTGATGATGCTGCTGCTGTTAATGCTAGGACAACCCTTGGCCTTGGAACGGGTGACAATGTTTCCTTCTCGAATGGAGACTTTACAGGAACAGAAGCTTTAAAAGTTCCTGTTGGGACCACAGCTCAAAGACCGGGCGCGCCTGTTGATGGTGATCTACGTGTTAATACTACAGCTTCTCAAACTGAAATATATAGAAATGCAGCATGGAGAAATCTTGAGTTAGGTGCTGGTGCTGGCAGCTTGGTTCTTCTAAGTGACCAGACACCCGCTGCTGCCGCTAGCGTTGAATTCACCGGTGTTATTGATGCTACATATAACAGTTATCTTCTAACTTTTGCTGGTGTCTATGCTGGTACAAATGACTCATACCTTAGATTGCAGTTTTCAACAGATGATGGTGTGTCATGGATAACAACAAATACATATAGATATAGAAACGAGAGAAAGAACTTTTATTCACTTACAACAACGGCTGAGGAATCAACCGGAAATTCATATATCCCAATTACAACAACAGCGGGAACTATACAAATTAGTAATGTTTCTACAGAGGCGGCAGCAGGTAATTTATGGCTGCTTAGTCCAGCGGGTACGAATAAAACATTTGTCCACGGAGATACTCAAACTGGGATTGTGTCTTCATCTGCGCAAGATGTACGCGGTGAAAATACGACAACAACCGCGGTGAATGCCATTAGAATTCTGATGGATTCTGGAACAATAGCCGGCGGAAACTTTAAACTTTATGGAGTTCAATAATATGAAAAAGTTGAGAAATGGTAAGGAAGTTGATCTAAGTCCCGAAGAGATTGAGGAATATAATCAAAGAGAATTAGAGCGCCCAAATAAATATAAAGATTTATATAAAACGCAAAGGCAAAACGAATACCCAGCACTAGATGATATGATTGTTGCTCTATGGGAAAGCGTTTTAGAAGGCAATAACGTTCCTAGGGATGATTTACAGGCTGAGCGTTTGGTTATTAAATCTAAATATCCAAAGCCTGTATAATATGTTTGAAGAAGCTATCTTACACATTCTAAAAAATGAAGGGGGCTATGTGGATCATAAGTCCGATCCAGGAGGTGCCACAAACTACGGTGTCTCGCTTCGTTTTTTAAAGACACTTGGTTTGTATGGTGACTTTAACAATGACGGACTTATTGATGGTAATGATATTAAGGCCATGGACACCGAAGATGCAAAAGGTGTTTATAAAAAGTTCTGGTGGGACAAGCACAAATACGGTCAGATAAAAGATATCAGGATCGCAACAAAGATTTTAGATATGTCAATCAACGTAGGTTCTTATCGTGCCCACTGCATTTTACAAAATGCTCTTAATGATTCCGGTAGTGATTTACTCATTGATGGCGTTATTGGATGGAAGACGATCAAAGAGATCAACCATCACAAAGACAAACATAAGCTCTTGTCACACATCATTGCCAACCTGTCAAAGTATTACTTAGAATTATATGACAACGACAAAGAAAATCGTGTAAACTTTATAGTAGGGTGGCTTAAAAGGGCAACTAAAAGATAATGCAAACTTGGATATTAATAACTGGTTTTGTAGCTATATTATCTATCATTGCTTTTGCTTTTAATATGGCAAAGCAAAAAGGAATAGATGAGCAGAAGATGACTCATTATGAAATCGTATTAAAGGATAAAGAGAATGACCAAGAGATTGCGTCCCGTCCTGATAATGACGCTAGTGATTTGCTTGAGCGGATGCGCACAGAAAACGACTAAGGTAGTTTCAAACCCAAGCTTCCCATTACCTAGTGATGACGTGGCCCAGGAGCTGGAAACCTATTGCTATCCTCAAGAAAAGTGTCCGGCACTTTGGGAGTGGCTAGACGATATATATAAACTTAAAGATCAATTGGAAAATTAATGTTAGGAACAAAAGAAGAAATAGAAGCTCACGTTAACCCTCTGTTAAATGAAGGCATCGCTTTCAATTGCCATGAGGTGAAGATGCTGCGTCATAAAAGCAATGCAAGACTTAAGGTATTTCGCTTAGAATTTACTTGGGAAAATGACGGAACCGCTTTCAGCTTCTCAAGGCGTGCTAAGGCTGTAGAAGTTCCTGCTGTCATTGATGGTTACGTTGATGAGGTTAATAGGATTTCAACGCCCTAACTTAAGACCGAAGACGCTTTGAATGCATGTGGTTTTGTAGCGTCTTCTACCGGTCATCTTCTTGATAAATTTCCTTAAGAGCATCATAACGACTTCCTGCTTTTTCTTTTAGTATAGCTAATAATTCTCTTTCTAGTATGCGCAATCGCATAGAATGAACATGTTTTTTAAAACAAATATACGCTAAACATATACAGCATAAGAAGTTGAAGATGTGTTGTGCAATCATATCAATACCTATCAAAATATTTATCAACGCTGTCTGCGTTATGTTTTGGTTGTTGTGCTCGTTGGTTCTCTAGTTCCTTTGGTCTGTTCATTACTTTAAGGTCACCATTTTGCTTACCAATGATGATATCGACATAAGTTTTTTTAACACCTTTTTTATCCTCTGCATCACGGTAGGTGAGTTTTCCTTCTGCATAAACCATCATTCCTTTTTTTAGGGACTTCAAGGCGTACTTAGCGAGGTGTTCGTTAAACACGATTACACTGTGCCATTGAGTTGTTTGTTTGAGTTCACCGCTTTTATCTTTAAAATTTTCTGATGTTGCTATGGATAGCTTCGCGTATCCTGCGGGTGTTTCCTTTGGGTCTTGTCCTAAGTGACCAACTACCATTATTTTATTTAAATGTGCCATTTCTTTACCTTCTATGCGCTTCTTAATAACCCGTGTGGGTCATGCTTTTCTTTTATATTGTAGTTTGTTCCTATCCTTTTGTGTGCGCTTTTTCTCCTTTTAAGAATATCTTTTATCTTATCTTCTACCTCTCTTACATTTTTAAAAGCGAATTTCTTTGTTGTTCCTTTTGTCCCGATGCGTCCATAGATGGTAGTTAACATCCAATAGTTAAATAGGTCCTTTTCAACATCCAAACGATAGAACCTAAAGTGATTGCGTTCCTCGTTCTTAGCCTCTAGCTCTAATGATATGATGCTCATTGGTCACCATGCATGGACCTACCGCCTTTGAAGTGGCTGTAAAACGTGGCGACTGATACACCAATATGTTTGCATATATCTTTAACAATCATCTTGCCATCTTCAAGAAGTGTTGTTGCCACCTGTATCTTTTCCTCTGTCATAACCCTTGGTCTTCCACCGACCCGTCCCCTTAGTCGTGCTGCTTGAAGTCCGGCGTTAACTCTTTCACGTATAACGTCACGCTCGAACTGAGCTAAGCTTGAAAATATATGGAAGATAAGGTTACCCATTGCGCCACTTGTGTCTATGGCCTCAGTTAAGGAAACGAAAGTTACGTTTCTCTTATCTAACGATTCGACAGTTTCTATGAGTTGTTTTGTTGACCTTGCCAATCTGTCTAGTTTCCAAACAACGAGTTCACCACCATCATTGCAAAGTGAAAGTGCTTCTTTTAATTGTGGTCGATCTCTTTGAGCGCCGCTTGCTTTTTCCAATAGGATTTTTTCGCAGCCGTATTTTTTAAGAGCATCTATTTGAAGGTCGAGAGATTGTGATTTGAGCGATACACGTGCGTATCCAATTTTCATTGTTTTGATCCATTTTTATCCTGTGGTTACAATAAACACTTTTTGGAAATGAAAGTCAATGTTAAACGATACTTTTTTTACTATCTGTCAAACACTTGTTTTCTGGACACACGAAACAGTCTTCCCGCGATTGTCCGTTTTTCAATTTCTTTACTAATTATTAACTAAAGCATGAAATACTACAATGATAGTATAAGGACTAGGGCTATGAAATTATTGAAGAATTCTATTGTCATCTTTATGATATTAACAACTTCAGTTACTGCGAGTAACATTGAAGAGGATTTAGAATCCGGTAAGAGAGACTCATGCAATCATCGTAATCTTGATAAGAACCTCGTAAACATCTATCAGGATGTCGAGGGAACAGAGGACGATTATCTCAGGTGCTCAATCTGTATGTTTAGATGTTGCGGGAACTCGTCTGTGACATTAAGTAAGCTAGCCATTATAACATCTGGGTTCATGACTGGGCTAATTGCCATACCTGGATTGCTTGACGATACGACTAAGGCAACAATCGGGACCGTGTCCGCCGTCTTGAGCCTATCAAGTATCGCTCTTCTGTCTTTTAAGAGGTACTCTAAAAAGGCAATAGAAGACCGCGAAGAGCAACTTAAGGAGGTCCTAAGGGCCCATGGCATAGATGTAGGTGATGAATGAAAAAACTATTTCTGAACAAAGTTACCAACATTTTTTGTTAGTAACCCTGTTCATATGTATGTTTTATCAAGGCGTAAGCCTTGAGTCTCTTTGTGTTTGATCTATATGTTTAAAAAATGAACACGTCACGACAACGTGTTTAAATTTCTGCGTTTTTTATATATGTTTAAGTCTTATTTCTTTTGATGATAATCCAACATACATAGGGGTTTGTCGTATTATATTCGGGAATTAAGGATTTGCACCCCTAATTTCCCGAAACTTTTGATGATAATCCAACATACATAGGGGTTTGTCGTATTATATTCGGGAATTAAGGTTTTACACCCCTAATTTCCCGAAACTTTTGATGATAATCCAACATA
>Ga0180438_10002325_pt1 | contig 31377 bp, 37 predicted proteins | sample SS_ome_12_FD_132455 | JGI IMG/M metagenome (GOLD analysis project Ga0180438, IMG submission 132455) | Hypersaline lake sediment archaeal communities from the Salton Sea, California, USA - SS_3_D_2 metaG | ecosystem: Environmental > Aquatic > Non-marine Saline and Alkaline > Hypersaline >...
CCTTTCTTTGTTGTTATGTGAATCTTGTCTTTTCCTTCCAGATTCTTTGCGAACTGTGCTGTCAATTTCGCGACATCCTTGTAGTCTGCTGCCAAGGTCCGTTCTGCCATGTCCATTGTCAGGCCGGGCATGCTCGCGATTCGCGCACCATTAGTGCTCGCATTCCTTCTCGCGTCTGTGTGCGTCATGCTGAAATGCGTGATAAGAAGTTCGACATCATACATCTTCATCAGGTCTGCCAATTCTTTTGACGGTTCTGCACCATCCTGTTTAGTAGGTTCGATGATTTCAATGTCTGCTGCGAAACCTATGTCTTTTGCAAGGACAGAAGCATTCTCATAAAAAAAATAACCGAGTTTCTGCGTCTTTGTATCCGCAACTATCAATAATTTTTCTCCGTTCTGTATTCCCATACAGTTCTCAAGCACGTTTCTCACTGCTTTATGCACTGGCATCTTTATCTTCCTCCTGGGATATGTCCTCCCACGTCTTTAGAATATTGAAAACTTGATCTTCTCTGAAACTGTCTGCCATAACTTGTAGACCTACAGGGATGCCTTCTATCTCGCCAGCCTTTATCACGCCTGCGCATATCTCTGCAAGATTTGCAGGGACTGTCAATGCATCGTACGCATATTCCTCTTCAGGTGTCAGGTCCTGTCCGATTTCCTGCGGAAGTTTTGGACATGTAGGCAAGATCATGACATCAACATCTTCAAAAGCTCTCTTGAATGTTAGCTTGATCAATTCTTTCATCTCTAACGCTTTTCTGTAATATTTTCCTGCGAATTCTGCCTTGCTTATCTCTTGCCCTCCCAATATTCTTCTCAATACTTCTTCACCGCAGCTGTCTTCTATTGTTTCCCCGTATCGTCTTCCGTCAAATTTTCGGGTGCCGCTGAAAAACTCGACATAAACTATAGGATAATAAGTCTGTATTGCGAGATCTATATATTTTAGTTCTATTTCTTTTGTCGGAGCTCCAAGTTTGTGCTTGATACTTTCAATACACTTATTTATCAGTTCAAGTATTTTTTTGTCAGAACATAATTTTTCAAATTCTTTGCAGATGCCTATCACTACTTTCTTTGGCTTTTTGAATTCTGTATATCTCAATACGGGTTTTTGATAAGTGATAGCATCATAATCAGACTTCCCGCTGATGACTTCCATCATCAATGCTGCGCCGTACACGTCCTTGCACAACGGTCCGATCTGGTCAAAGCTCATTGCCATGTCGATCAAACCATACCTGCTCACCCTTCCATAGCTGGGTTTGATTCCCACGATACCGCAATGGCTTGCAGGATTCCTGATGCTTCCGCCAGTATCACTGCCGAGCGCAATATCGCACATGTCAGCTGCGACTGCTGCTGCACTTCCGCTGCTGCTTCCGCCTGGTATCCTTCCTGGCGCTGCAGGGTTCTGTGTAGGTCCGAACGCACTGTGTATGCCTCCGCTGCCGCACGCAAATTCATCGCAATTAGTTATCCCTATGATTATGCCGTCTTCTTTCTTTATCTTCTCCACTACTTCTGCATCAAATGCCCCGTTATACTTTTCCAAGGTCTTTGACGCACAGCTTATAGGCATTCCTTTAACATTGATATTTGCCTTGACTGCGATTGCAAGGCCTGCCAATTTTCCGACGTCTTTTTTTTCCTTTATCTTTTCATCAATCAGTTTTGCCCGCTCTATTGCTTTTTCATTGATATAAAGAAATGCGTTTATTTTTTTATCAGAATTCTTGATGTTCTGCATGAAAGAAGAAATATTATCTTCTGCTTTCAATTCTCCTTTCCTGATTTTTTCGATCTTTTCCTTGATAAGCATAACATCACCATTTCTTTTTCTCTGCAACTATCTGGTCATCCTCTTTATTTTTTGCATTGTCCAGCATCCTTTCTGAGAAATCTGTTTCGTTATACTTGCTCTCGCCGGGCTTCCGCAAGAAATCTTCTCTTTTCACGCCGTAGCGGAGGATCTCTTCTGTCTCTACTTTTTCAAGGGCAGACATGAAACTGTCTATTATCTTTTTGGCTTGTGCTCTTACTTGTTTCCTGTCTATCTCCTTTCCCCCTCTCATTTTCAGCCTTTCTTTAGCTTCAGATCAAAAACAAGCTGTTCCATTCTCTTAAGATCATATTTTATCTGATCGAACTTTTTCCTCAATTCTCCACTCCTGAAAGAAAACAGCATCAATTCATTGTACAGTTCTTCTGTAAATTTTTTTATCTCTTCGACTTTTTCTGTTTCACCTTTGATAGCGCTATTGTATGCGTTCCTTGCGAGCTCCCCCGTAAGATCACAGATTCCCAACAGATAAAGTTCTCCGTCGACATCAAGCTCTTCGTTCGTGGGCAGTTTATTTTCTTTCATCACAGAATAATAGCAGATTGCTTCTACATATTCCTGCACTGCGACTTTGTAGCTTCCGATTGCCAGCTTAGGATTTTTCTCAACATTATTCTGCATCTGTTTAATCTGTTTCTTGATGTCTTTGATGTATTGTTCTGCCTTTTTCATGTCATTCCTATGGACACAGTATATTATATTTTTGGACAAACCAATGATGTCCCTGCTTTGCTTGATCAATTGTTCTCTCTTTTCAGTATAAGTTTTAATTTCCTTGTTCAGTTTCTTGAAATTATCCCTGTTTATCATACTGGCTCTATAATAATGGTTGTTTTATAAACTTTTGCCATAAAACAATAGAAACATTTATAAACCAAAATCCTATTTTAATTGATGAAAAGAGATGGTAGAAGAAACTGTTTTCGGCGGCGTAATTGAATTCATGCGAAGAATAGGTTTTTATGATGTAATATTGCCTTTTCTGCTTGTATTTGCTCTTACTTATGCCATACTTGACAAGACAAGAATTCTAGGTACAGAAGGAGATGAACCAAAACGTAGTTTGAATGCAATAGTCGCGTTCGTACTTGGCTTATTGGTTATTGGAACAGGAAAATTAGTTGCAGTTATTAACCAGGCATTGGCCAATGTCGTGCTCGTTATCATCATAGTGGTATTCTTTTTGATAACAATAAGCGTCTTCATGGAAAAAGATCTGTTAGACATAAAGAGGGAATATCCTAAATTCTTTGGTTTCTTGATAGCAGTGGTTATAGTTGTCATTGTCTTGATTTTCTTGCACGCGCTCGGCTGGCTGCAGAAAGGAATGTCTTATTTGTCAGGCCATTGGAGCGAGGATTTTGTAGCGACAATCATCCTATTGATCGGAATAGCAATCTTTATCTGGCTGATAGCCAGGAAACCGTCTCCCGAAAAAGAAAAAAACAAGGATTAAGAATAAGATGGCATCTTTTGCAGACGCAATAATGAGACTGAATGAAATCGGTGTTTATGACGTAGTTCTTCCATTCATACTTATTTTCGTGATAATATTTGCAGGATTGCAAAAGACCAGAGTTTTAGGCACAGAGACGAGAAACGGCCACAAGTATGGAAAGAAAAATCTGAATCTTGTGATAGCAGTATGCATCGCAGGAATGTCAGTCATCCCGCACGTTGTGTCGAATGACGGCAATCTTACGAATGGTAAATTAGGAGGGGCTCTTGCAGGAATGCCTAATGTTGTAGAGATAATGAACCATTCCCTTCCATCTGTGAGTGTCTGGATCGTAGGTATACTGATGTTGTTATTGATACTTGGCTTGTTCGGCTCAAAATTTGAATTAATGTCGACTCCGCTTGCTACTTGGGTGACAGGAGCAGCAGTCATTATCATAGGTTATATTTTTCTTGCAAGCGCAGGTTATGTGAGGCAGTTGCCTAGAAGCCTGCAGTTCTTATCAGATCCGAGCAACCAGGCAGTCCTGATAATTATACTTGTCTTCGCGATCGTGATATGGTTTGTTGTGCGGGAACCGCCAGCAACAAGGCCAACTAAGTTTGAAGAATCATTGAACAAATGGTGGGGAGTCCCTTCAAATCCGCGTGCGCCTCCGCCTGGAGAAGTCTAGTTTCTTTTTGAATCCTTCAGAAACATTTATATACTACAAAACGATTTTTATATTTAAATAGACAGGAAAATATAAATCAAAAGAGGCGAGACTTTGGTTAATTTTATAGATGCGATTCAAAGATTAAACGAAATTGGCAGTCTGGATGTTGCTCTGCCTTTCCTTCTGATATTCACTATCATATTTGCAGCTTTACAGAAAACAAAGATTCTTGGGAACAAGGATGCTGGAACAGAAGCTGAAAAGACAGGCAAGAGATACAATATTGTTGTCGCTCTGGTGATCGCTTTATTGATTGTGATCCCGCACGTTGTATATCATGACGGGGATATAACTAATGGAAGATTAGGAGGCGCTTTGATGGGTCTTCCTGATGTTGTTGAAATAATTAATAATTCACTGCCCGCAATAAGTGTCTGGGTTGTAGGAATATTGATGCTCCTCTTGATGCTTGGTCTTTTCGGTGCAAAGTTCGGCATACTAGAGACGCCCATCTCTACGTGGATCACAGGCGCGGCAGTGATAATTGTGGCTTATATCTTTGCTGCAAGCGCAGGTTATGTAAGACAATTGCCCGGCCCGTTGAAGGCGCTACATGACCCTAGCAATCAGGCAGCTTTAATAATAATACTTGTATTCGCAATAATTATCTGGTTTGTTGTGCGCGAGCCTGCACAGCCAGATCAAACCAAATCACCATTTGAACAAGCCCTTGACAAATTTTGGGGCGGCAATGAATGAGGTAAAAAATGGCAACTTTCCTTGACGTAAGTTTGTTTTCGCATGTCGCGATCATATTTCCGTTTTTGCTAGTGTTTTTAGTATCTTATGCAATACTGCAACGATTCAAGATAATCACAGAAGAAAGAGGCATTAATGCGATAGTCGCTCTTGCGCTTGCTTGTATGACCTTATTCTCAAAAGCAGCAACAGCATTGGTATTCTTCATGTCGCCGTGGTTTGTGCTGCTGTTCGTATTTCTCATCTTCCTATTGCTAGGATTGCAGATCATGGGAATCAAATGGGAAATTATCCAGGATGTAATGACAAAAAAATGGACAACTCCTCATTGGATCTTGATTTTCCTTATCGCATTCATTCTATTAGCAGGAGTCGCGAGTGTGTTCGGTCCGGGATTGGTAGGAGAAGCTCCTGACGCATCAACTGGTTTGACTCCAGGTCCTGTTGCTACTCTTGGCGGTGTTCCAGAAGTAGCAGCCAATGCGACAGGATTGCCATCATCCAGCGCGTACGGTGCAGCAGTGCAGAATGTATTGTTCCATCCTAAGGTTCTGGGGCTAGCAGCACTGGCAGTGATCATTGCATTTGCAATAAGGACTTTGATACACATACCTCCAAAGAAATAATTAAAATAATTAGATTTTTTTTCTAAATTATAATTCAATGTCTTCTATAGATTTCTTTTTCTTTTTTGGTTTCTCTTCTTCAGGTTCTTCTGTTTCTTCTCCCTCTTCAGAAAGACCGAAAATCTCTTCTGACCTGCTTTTTTGCTTAGGTTTCTTTGTTTTTTTTGCGACCGCTGCTCTTCTTGGCTTGGGTTTCTGCGTCAATTCTGTCTCAATCTCTGCAGCAGTTTCTTTAATCTTCTTGCCTGCGCTCGTCCCTGAAGCAACCCTGCTCAATTCACTTACACTCTCCATGAATTGAGGCAATAGTTTTTCAAAAACCCGAGACATCGCCTTTACTTCTGTGCTGATGTCTGTTATTTGTTTATCATACTCCTGAAGCTTGTCCATAAGTTCGTCTTTCACGCCTTGTACTGCAGTCTTTGCCTGCCCGAACTTAGTATCAAGCTCATTCAATTTGCTTTCTGTCCTTTCTTTCCAGTCAATGACTTTGTTTATGTTCTCTGTGACTTCTGCCCATTTCTCTTCAATGATGGCTTCTGCAATCTCTTCTATCTTCTCAACATTCATCTCTGGTTTTGCAGCGAACGGCGGAGGTGCAATCCCTCCCATCGCAGGAGGTTTTCCTACTGCCTTCGGCTTAAGTTCCATCGGCGCTTCAGGTTCAGTCACATTGCTGACAGGTGCACCAGTAACTCCTTTCTTGACATCTGCATGAGAAATAGCTTCAAAAATCTCATCGCTCTTGTAACCTTCTCTTTGTAAAACAGAAACTATCTGGTCATTGTCGTAACCCTGCTGCTGCATCTGCAATATTCTGTCAGTAGGGATGCCTTTCGCCTCTTTTTTACCACCGAATAACTCTACCATCTTAATTGATAATTATATTTCTCCTTTATAAATGTTGTTGTGCATTTGTTTTCTTGTTGCCCAGTTTTTCTTCAATAAACTTAAGCGCCTGTTCTCTTGTGATGAACTGCACAGGCTGCCACATGTCAACATATTTCTCAAGAACTTTCAAGTCTGCTAACTTGGCGCAGGTCTGCAATTCCTTTGTGATTTCGCTCACCTTGTCATTCAGTTCGTGTATTGTCTGCTGGATCTCATTCACTTCTGAATCCAATGCCTTTGCCTCTTTTGACAAATCCTGCTTATTTCGTATGATATTTGTGTCTGCGAACTGCATCTCTCTTTTCAGGTTATTGTATCTGTCTTCAAGAATTCTGATTCTCCTGTCCATGTTGTTCATCTTTTCCTGCAGTTCCATTGGGATTGCAGGTTCTACTGGTTTCTTTTTCAGGCCCAGGCTCAGTTTAAGTCCTTTCTCTGTGATAGGTTTTTTCTTTTCAGCAGCAGACGCCACACCTGGCGGAGCCCTGGCTGTGCCGGTCATTGAAGCTCTTCCCTCACTGCTTGATTTTTTGAACAATGCAGACATCCTATCCCTCTTTACACTCTTTATTTTTCTTTGGTTTGCTTAACCCTCATTTCCTTTATAAATATAGGAAATATTTAAATATATACGCTTACTTTAAAACACTGCAATTTATAAATGATATATAGCAAAAGACTCAATTTGGTGCAATAAATATAGTCTTTTGCTTATTATGAACAGATAACTATTGTCCAATCAATATTGTCTGTGAATATAGGTGAAAAAGGGGTAATAATGGATGGCATTATTCAGAACTCCCGCTAAAGACTGGGATTTTGATATAGTCAGGGAAGGTGAAGACAGAGTTCTTAGAGTGCATTGCGATTCTTACACAAAAATTCCTAGCCTTGAAGATGATCCATTGACAATGTCAAAGGCTGTAGAGATATTGACAAAAGTCAAGGATGCAACAAAGATAGTTTTCTACCAGAAAAGAGATTATGAGTATGAGATGGAACAGACCTTGATACTTGCAGAGATCGCGCGGGTATATGAAGATTTGTTGCAGAAGAAAAACCAGCTTTCATTGTTCGAGATCGGAAAACAGCCCCAGTACAGAAGCTGGTACATGCTCAGGCAGGACAAGATAAACAATATTGTTTTCTTCCAGATAAAACAGGATCCTATCGGCGCGTACGTCAGGTTGAAACGTCTCATCCGGGAAGAGAAGATATTCAAGGACAGCGTAAATGATGAAAGAATGTTGAAGTTTGAAGACAAGTACATTGCTATCCTTTCTTTTGTCAAACATCAGCTGGAAAACTCCCGTCTGATCAAGAGCGTGCTTTCAGAGATAGAAGGCCACAGCATAGGAAACAGGAAGATCTACAGGAACATCTTCAGGCCAATCATCAAGCCTGATTTCATGTACACTAAATTACAATCGCAATACCCAGAAGATAGCGAGATACTTGATACTTATACGCTTGGAGACACAGAGATTAACATATTCAAGACTGCAGATCAGGTGCAGTATCTCTACCACATGATGCCGCCCGAGTTCAGGCTGACAGAAGAGCAATACGAACTTCTTGATACTTCTCGAGGCATAATGGCAGAGCACAAACCGACAAGATCAGAATTCATAGATCCTGAAAGGATGAGGGAAGTTTTCTTGAACGTCGGAAGCGACATGCTTGGCGAGCTTTCAGCAACCAAAGGATACAAGTTGAAGAAAAAAGAGCTTGATGAACTGGCAAAGATTCTTTTGAGATATACAGTAGGATTTGGCCTGATCGAAGTATTGATGGAAGATGAGAAGATACAGGACGTAACTGTCAACAGTCCGCTGGGAAGGATTCCGATCTTTATTGTGCATGAAGAGTTCAGTGACTGCACCACAAACATAGTCCCTACAAGGACAGAAGCAGAAAGTTGGGCGACAAAATTAAGATTGGTCAGCGGCAAGCCATTGGATGAGGCAAACCCAATACTTGATACTGAACTTGACCTTCCAGGCGCGAGGACGAGGGTTAGTACAATAGGTCCGCCACTCGATCCTACAGGTCTTGCATTCTCTTTCAGAAGGCACAGGAACAAGCCATGGACGCTTCCTTTATTCATAAACGTAAAGATGATCAACAATCTTGCTGCAGGAATAATAAGTTTCCTTATCGACGGGACAAAGACAATGCTTGTTGCAGGAACAAGGAGCAGTGGTAAGACAAGCCTTCTTGGAAGCCTAATGGTAGAGATCATGCGGCGTTACAGGATAATCACTATTGAAGATACGATTGAACTTCCGACAGCACAGATAAGAAGGCTGGGTTATAATGTTTTGTCAATGAAAGTTGCGTCAGAGCTCGCAACAGTGAAAGAATCCGGAGTAAGTGCAACGCACGGTATCAGGGCAACATTAAGATTGGGAGACAGCAGTCTGATTGTCGGCGAAGTCAGGAGCACTGAAGCCATTGCATTGTATGAGGCGATGAGAGTTGGTGCTGCAGCGAATGTAGTTGCAGGCACAATACACGCAGACAGTCCGTACGGAGTTTTTGACAGGGTAGTCAATGACATAGGAGTCCCAAAGACTTCATTCAAGGCGACAGACATAATCTTGACTGCAAATCCAGTACGTTCACCTGACGGCCTGCACAGGTGGAGGAGATTGACAGGCATAACAGAAGTAAGGAAAGACTGGCTTGAGGATCCTGCAAGAGAGAACGCTTTTGTCGATTTATTGAAATACAGCTCTACAAAAGATGAGCTTGAACCTACGCCTGATCTCATTAACGGAGACAGCGATATTTTGAAGAGTATTGCAGGCAATGTCAAGCAATGGGCAGGCAAATGGGACGCGGTTTGGGACAACATATTATTGAGGTCCAAGATAAAGCAGGCACAGGTAGATTACGCATTGAAAGCAAAGAATCTTGACCTGTTGGAAGCGCCGTTCAGTATTGCGTGCAACGACCAGTTCCATCTTATATCTGACGCAGTCATAGAAGAGACAGGCGCATTGGACAGCAAGACCATCTTTGATCTATGGGACAGGTGGTGCAAGAAACAGATCAGGAAGAGAACGCTTAAATAATTATTGAAAAGCAAAATCATAAAAAAAAGAGGTTTTTAATCATGCCGAGCAAGAGGATAATAGCATATATCGAAAGGAACGCACATCTTGGTTATTCTGTCAAACAGATAAGAACAGAGCTTTTGAAAGAAGGTTTCGACAGGAAAGAGATTGAGGAAGCATTGAAATTCTGCTACAAGAAAAGCTCTCATTTCTCAGTGTTAAGGTTCCCATTGATATTTCTGATAATCGGTATGCCTATAGTGCTGCTGCTGATGCTTTCTGTTGCAAAGAATCTCTTTCTTGGTGATGCTTGGTATTTTGTGATATTTGCAGCATATCCTGCAGCCATTGCGATTTATCTTGGTTACAAATGCGCAAAAGAAAACATTCCAGAAGCACAGTCCTTGTTGTATGAACTAATCATAGGATTTTTGGCAGGAATCATCGCGTACATCTTCGTGATCCTTTATCTTAAACCGATGAACCATGAATTGTTCACAATAGCAATAATGATATTCACAATTTCTTGTTTTACTGCAATCTTTGTCACTTTATTGACAAGATACATCCTGAAAGAACACATCGCTCCTGGAGTGGAAAAACCATTGCTCAATTATAAGAAAAAATTCAATCTTGAAAAATTCTTCATGCTGAACGGTGACGTGAGAATGTCTGTGTTTTTGGCGTGCATCCTTTTTCTTGGTATTTATATTGGGATTATATGGCAGGCTGTCGCTTTCATTGTAGCTTTGATAATTGCTTTTACTCTGATCGGGCATTGCTATGAGACAAAAAACGAAGTCATGGCAGTCTTCACAAGCATTGCCTTGTTCGGTTTCATTGGCATATACAGCTGGCCGTTCTTTATCTTGATGGGTCTTGCATTGCTAAGGGCCACTCTTTATTACCTGAAGACTCATAAAAGACATAATTTCTTTGCCTTATTCGGAGTCTATATTGTGATCTATGTTTATCTATTTTCCTTGTTTGCGCTCGCATTCCTTTTTTTCACCTATATTATTGCACCATTATTAAGGCCGATAAGCATGCTGTATCTGGCCTTAATATTTTTTGTTCTTATGGCGATACTGCTTCCGATACCGGTCTATCTTCTCTTCACGGCACTTAAGAGGACAACTGGAAAGATAGGTTTTCGTTCTGCACTATGGCCATTCGCATACATCATCCGGCCTCACAAGCACAAGTTCAGCGATTCATTGAGGTTCGGTTTTGGAATAGGAATTATTTTATTGATAATCGCATGCATTGTCATAAGCATAATGGGCAGTGTGTATTCAAATAATGTATACGAAAACATGTTCGAGCAAAGGATAGAATCCAGCAAAGGATTAGAGATAAATCTCCAGAACATCCTTATGGATGATAAAAATAATTATCAGCTTCCTGAAAATTTCTTATTGCCGGATTTGCTTCTTAATCTGCAGCAAAAGAATGAACTGCAGAGGCAAAAGATGATGACCTTTCCTATCTCGAGACCGTCATCTTTTTTCAGTTCGTTCAAACTATTCATTAACGGCAAAGTTTTTGAGGATTGGGTACTGTTTATAGAACAGATGTCAAGGACATCTAATGAATACAATAATGCCAAGGAATTGATGAACGTCGGCGCAGAAGAGCTTTTGATGCAGCATGCGAACAATGTGGATGGTGTCCAGTTCCTTGATGAAACATCCAATCTTGGGGATCACATACAAGAGATGCAGTTCAGGACAGAGCAATTATTGAAAAAGATCGAACCCCGATTAGGAATGAAAGATGCAGAACAATCATTGACGCCAGAAGCAGTAAGGTCCTTATTATATGGCGGAAGGAATATTTTCCAGAAGAATCTGGGAAAATTCTATGACCAAACGCATTTCGGGACATTGTTCGGTAAAACTTTCCTTGCGAACAAGAACATAAGAGATCTTTATAGCAACGCGAACCAGATCAGGGAGTTTCAGAAGATGACCACAAGGACCAATTCAGAAGAAGCAGTCAGATTAAAGATATTATTGTATCTCATGGGAAAAGAATACGCACAACAGTGCGATACAGAAGACAATGAATGCTTTAAATTGTTGCCCCACTTTGTGACAGACATCAATGTTTGCAACCATGTGCAGTCGCGTTTCTGCACAGAGACTTTTGAGGTTGTCCATCCAGAATATGAAAAATGTACAGACGACAGATTTGTCCAGTCGATAATAAAGAAATGTTGAAATATGAAACCTTTAACAAAGAACAGAAAAGGAGCAGTTACTCTTTACATCATCATAGGGATGATCATTGTAATAGTTATTGCTGCGTTGCTTTATTATAACAGCTTATATTATAAGAATCAAAAAGAAAGGTTGAGCCAGCCCATCTATGAAGAAGATGAGATCTCAGAAATTCTTTCTGTTGAAGCATTGAAAACTGGAGATATATGCGAATCAGAAGAGACTGCAGAATGTTTCATCTGCGGTTGTCCTGAAGGTTACACCTGCAATGGGATAGAATGCGAATTGATAAACAATACTCTGCCGAGACCGTTCATGATCCTTTTTGTTCCTATCAATTACTTGCCTTCTGATGAAGATTTTCTTGACAGGGTGGGGAAAGCGATAGATTTCATCAAAGAACAGACTGCGATACCTGATGAAAGTTTTCTTATAATCGACAAGACCTTGAAGTCAGAGGATGCGTGCGATTTCGAGGTGAGTTCTCTTTCAATATTTGCAGATGAATGGCACAAGGAAAAGTTCGGGACTTCCCTGCCAGCGCCAGAAGTCACAGATGAAGGAGAATACATCTATAATTACAGAGTGATAGGTCTGGACAGTATTGAGCAGGATGAGCTTGCGTGCGGGTGCGGATTCACGTATATGAGAGGAGACAGTGTCTATCTTGGAGGGAGCAAGTGCGGCAGGTTGACGCACATTGCAGCACACGAATTCGGCCATACTTTTGGGCTGTGCGACGAATACGATACTTGCATCTGGGATATTACAAACGATCAGATGGAATGCGAGAATACAAAACCTGACAAGTTTAATTCAGACTGCGGTAATGTGTGCTGCAATGATAAGTTTGCCTGCTGCTATGGAAAATATTCAAACATAGGTTTCAATTTCATGGGAAGCGCTAATATGCCTCCTGAAAGGGAGATAAATTTTGAATCTAAAACAGTCATAAATTCATACATATGCGAAAATTTCGGAATGTGTTAATATGAAGAAAAAATTATCAGGAAGGATTTTGATCTTTACGATGATCTTGCTACTTTTTGTGCTATCTTTTTCTTCTGTATTTGCAGAGACAAATGTAATGAGGGTTGATTTTTCTCTTTCTGAAGATGGTACAGTACGTCTTATCAATGTAGAGAACAGCAAAGGCACTTATGAAGAGGCGAATTTCTCTGCTGCAGATTTCATCCAGATCGTTGACGAAGATGTTGTCAAGTATTATCTTCCTTATGAAGAGTCTTTCTATAGATTGACAGATCTTCCTTCTTTTGTGGACGAGAAATTAGTGACAAAAAAACTGCCGTACTTGGGGAGCAGGGGCGAGCTTAATTTCTATAAGGACGGAAACTTAAAGTTCAGTTTTGAACTACAGGATCTGTGCAATCTTGACGGAAAATGCACTGGTTATGAAAACAAGATCAATTGTCCTTTCGACTGTCAGCAAAATTATATTGAATCTTTAGAAGAAAGAGCAGAGCAAAAGAAATTAGAAGAAGAAGTAAAAGCAGATCTGATTAAGAAACAACTTCAGAAAGCAGAGCAAGAGATTGCAGAAAAGAACAAGCAAAGGAATTTCATACTCTTGATGGCTATAATAGGAATGGTTTTATTATTCACATTATACATCATACTTCACAAAGGAGTTAAACATCATATTAAGCATCATAAAAACAATGGCAGAAGATAAAAAAGCATTGAGGGAGAAGTATCTTGAAAAGATCAAGCAGGGATTGACAGATAAAGCAGAGCAGAATCTGTCCTCTTTTGAGACAGTAGAATCAAGGCATTATACAGAATTCAAGCGCGAACTTCTGCCTAAAAAATTGTCATATTATGAGAGGGGCTGTCAGTGGGCAGAAAAGATCCTGAAGCTGAAGGCAGATCCTAAGAAATCTGTTCCTGTGAGCGAAGCTATCGAGACTTGCCATTTGGATGTGACGCCTGACAGCGTGCTTGCATTTTCTATCCTGTTTCCATTGTTGGTGATGGTGGTTGGAGGACTGCTGGGTTATGTCCTGCCTATTCTTCTGGGTGGGGAACCGACAATATTCTTTGTAATCTTTTTCTTGTTCGTGGGCTTGATCTTGTTTTATCTCTTGACCAAGCTTCCTTTTTTCCTGGCCAAAAGCTGGAGACTGGCCGCGAGCAACCAGATGATACAGTGCATCTTTTTCATTGTCACTTATATGAGGCATACGAGCAATATAGAGAATGCAATAAATTTTGCAGCAGAACATCTTTCAGGACCTCTGGCGCTTGACATGAAAAAAGTATTGTGGGACGTAGAGACAGAAAGATACGAGAGCGCGCGGGAAAGCCTTGATGCTTATCTCACCAAATGGAGGGAGACCAACAGCGAGTTTGTCGAAGCATTCAACCTTATCCAGAGCAGTCTTTTGGAATCAGAAGAAACAAGAAGACTGGAATTGCTCGACAAGTCTCTTGACACGATATTGAGTGAGACATATGAGAAGATGCTCCGTTATGCGCACGACCTGCACAGTCCGTTGACAATGCTGCACATGATGGGAATCATAATGCCTATACTTGGTCTCGTCATCCTGCCATTGATTGTCAGTATCATGGAAGGCATAAGATGGTATTACATAGCGACATTGTATAATATCGTCCTGCCTATCGCAGTCTATATGATGGGAAGGAACATTCTTGCCACAAGACCTACTGGTTACGGCAATACAGATGTCAGCGACATAAATCCAGAGCTGAAGAAATTAAAAAAGATAAAATTGCCATTAATCAATAAAAGAGTAAATCCAATTTACTTTTGTATAATAATCGCATTATTCTTTGTCATCATAGGAATCGCGCCAGTTTACATAGGCACAGTCATCCCGGATATTCCAGGTTCTGATATTCCTTCTGACCTTTGTATCACAAAGAACTGGAAGACATACAATCCTGCAGTAAATCTTGAAGCAAAACCTCTTGCATGTCTTCTGGATTATAGACCTTCTTCAAGCAAGCCTGACGAATTCATAGGGCCTTTTGGCTTAGGTGCGGGTCTGTTATCTATCTTTCTTGTTCTAGGTCTCGGGATATCTATTGGTATTTATTACAAGTTCAGGAGCAAAGGCGTCTTTTCTATAAGGAATAAGACCAAGAAATTAGAGTCAGAATTCTCGAACGGCCTCTTCTTGTTGGGTAACAGGCTCGCAGACGGTCTTCCGACAGAGATCGCTCTTGGGAAAGTGTCAACAACTTTAGAAGGTACCCAGACTGGAAAATTCTTTGCAATAGCGAACGAAAACATCACGCGACTGGGAATGAGTGTGAGCGAAGCGATATTTGACAAAAAAGTAGGTGCATTATTATCCTTTCCTTCTGCCGTCATTGAGAGCAGCATGAAAGTTCTTGTCGAGGCGAGCAGGAAAGGTCCTAGGATCGCTGCACAGGCATTGATGAATGTCAGTCGTTACATAAAAGAGATCCATAAAGTCAATGAACGTCTGAAGGATTTGATGGCAGAGATAATCAGCGATATGAAATCACAGGTAGGTTTTCTCGCGCCAGCGATCAGCGGTGTTGTGGTTGGCATCACAAGCATGATTACCTTTATCCTTGGCAGGCTTAATCTTGCGCAGGCAACAGGAGGTATAGGTGAAGTAGGCGGGATTGCGCAGATCTTCTCTGGAGATACAATACCTACTTATTTCTTCCAGATAATCGTAGGAATCTATGTTGTACAGTTGATCTATATCCTCACTACATTGAGCAACACAATAGAGAATGGCGACGATAAATTGAACGAACAGTATCAATTGGGAAGGAACATGCTGAAAGCAACGACATTATATTGTTTGATAGCTGCATTGACAATGATAATATTCAGCATACTTGCAGCAGTGATCTTAGAACGAGGAATCGCAGGTTAATTAAGTTAATTCTTAGAAAAGAAAGAAAATAGAAAAATAAGAAATAATTATTTAATTTATTTTCTCATACCGCCGCAGATCTTTGCAAGGCCTAGTATGATGAATGCTATCGACCACCATTGAACTCCCCAGAAGTCCCATTTTCCCAGGTCTACCAGCAGAAACATTATACCGATAATCAGAACGATAATTCCGCATAGAGCCATCATTCCGCCTGAGCATCCGCAAACAGGACATTTCATTCCAGCAGCTGCTGTTTTTTTCTTAGCCATAGTTATCACCTCTTTTTGAATTTATAGCTATAAATTGTATAAGAACAAAGCGATTATCATTTAAAAGTGTTTCGTAAAATTATGCGGCTAAAATAGCAGGTTTGCCTGGCATGGCTTGGCTTGCCTTTGCTTCTTTGCTGTCGTCTGCTTTTATGATTGTGATATTGCACTTGAATTCTGCTTCAAGATTTGATTTTGTATCGTTCAACAATTCAAGTTCTGTTTTCTGTTCCGCTTTTGCAGGAATCTTTCCGCTTTTGACAATCCTTTGCACAATACCTGCGACATCCTTGCCATGCTTCTTCAGATCCTCATCTTTCATTATCTCCTGCATGACTTGTCCTGGATTCTTTGTCTTCTCAAGAATCTTCTCCAGCTTATTGATCAATTGATACTTCCATTCAGGTGCGATGAAAAGCTTGATCTCATTTGGTTTCTGGATCTTTGCGAGCTTTAGGACGTGATTAATGTCTTCTCTTGTCTTCATGAACATCTCTTCTGCAGCTTCTATTGATTTATCAATCTTCTTTTCATTGACAATCGGCCATTCCTGATTGGCAACAAAATTTTTCTTTCCCTGCATCTCCCACATCTCTTCTGCGATGAACGGAGTGAAAATACTGATAGTTCTGGTCCATTTATCCAGTATAGAAAGGATCAAGTCTTTATTCTTGCCCCCTCTGTTCTTATACATGGAAAGATCCTTGTAAATATTGAAATACACCTCATCACTGCTTAGCTTGAAATCATCGCTTTTTAATTTTTCAGTCATGATTTTCAACCTGCTGTTGAATTTGCTCTCAAGCCATCTGTCCATTGTCTTGTTTTCTTCACTTTCTGTTTTTTCTTTTGTTATGGCGAGCAATTCATTGAACAATATCCATGTTTTTTCCAGTCTTGTCCTGAAGTTAAGTACATCAGATTCTTCAAACTCAATATCCATGAACGGACTTCCCTGGTTTGTGTAGTAAAGTCTCATGCTGTCGACACCATACTTCTGCGCGACACCAGGTATTGGCAGCGTGCCTCCTTTTGATTTGCTGAGTTTTGAACCTGCCTTTCCCATTATCCAATAATTGACAAAGATTCCTTTTGGCCAGTATTTTTGGGGAAGAATCGCGACATGATTCATCAAGAACGGCGGGAAGTGAACCCTTTGGTGTTCTTTACCTCCAAGATTGATGTCCAGAGGATACCAGTATTCAACATCTTCTTTGATCTTGTTTAACAATTCAGCACCTATATTGCATTCCTTGCTGACGTCTTCTGCATTACCTTTTCCCAGAAGCACATAGTCAAAGAAAGCTTCTGTCAGATTCTCTATCTTCAATTTTCCTTGATTGACATATAATGAAACAAGATAGTAGATGGGATATAATGTGCTGTCACTGATTGCTTCTATTATGTATTTCTCATCGAACGGAAAGACAGTGCCCATCCATTTTCCTTGTCTTGCGCATGCCCTGTCTTCAAACCAGTCAAGCGCAGCAGCCATATTGTCATTATAACTTTTCGGAACTATGTACATGCTTTCTGCATGTATTTTTGTCTTCTCTGTCAATTCTTTGTCACTGTACTTGATGAACCATTGGTCATCATACCGTTTGATTATGACAGGACTTCCACACCTGCAAATGACTTCTTCTGAAAGATCGTGCATTATGCTCGCGTCACCATTATCTATTAGATCTTGCTTCATCTTGTCTTTTGCTTCTGTGACTTTCAGTCCTGCATATGGTCCGCAATTATCGTTCATGGTTCCTGTATGAAAACCCAGCTTGTATAATTCTTTCTTTGCTTTTTCCAGTTTTCCTTCGTCGTTCTGCGATTTGATGCCTAGTTTTTCGCACAATTCTTTTGCAGGGAACTCTCCATATCCAGGAGTATTGATGATAGGTATCAACTCTATCTCCATCAGTTTGTCATGGTCAAGACCGTACTTTTCCCATAAGCTCTTTGTTGTTTTCAGATCCTGCAGTCCCATGTAATCGTGCGGTGCATCGCTCGGGACGCTGGTGACGATTCCGCTTCCTATGTTCGGGTCGCAGAAATCAGAAGGCAGAATTATTACATCCCTGTCTACTGCAGGTGCATGACAGAAATTTCCGAGCATCTCTTTTGAATGTATTTCTCCTGCATCTGTTATTCCATCTATCTGATATTTTAATTTTTCAGCGCATTCCTTGCTCACGATCCATATCTCTGTCTTTTTCTCGTCTTTGATTTCAACAGGCACCTTGATCTTTGCATAAGAAGTATCAGGATCTATCCATATGTTTGTCTGGCCATACATAGTCTCTGGCCTTAATGTCGCGCACATTATGTACTGGCTGTCTTCCTGAAATCTTAGTTTGATTAATGTGAATTCCTGCTGTTCAGCAGTGCCGCCTTTCTGCAGATCCATCTCACTAGGGTCCACTGCAACAGGACCGCACTTGATGCATGCAGTCGCAAAATAAGGTTTTTGTATCAATAATTTATGCTGATTAAGCTTCTTGAACTGCCATGTGATGAATTTATTATAGTCTTTGCTGTTAGTGTTCACAAAACGTCTCTCCCAATCTCCTATGAAACCGAAAGTACGGAAATCATCTATATATTGCTTGCAAAAGAATTCCACGAACTCGTCAGGGTTTCCTAATTTTTCAATGTCAGAATCATCAAGCCCGTGTTCCTTGAATTCATCTATCCATCTCTGGTCTTTTTGTTTTATCTTGAATGCCTTTGTGATTGCGCCGTTTCCTGTCGCATGACCGCCTGCAGGCAATAACACATTATAACCATTCATCCTTTTGAATCTGCAGATAGTGTCTGCATAACTGTATCCTCTCATATGGCCAGTGTGAAGAAATCCAGAAACAGTGGTATATGCCCAGATAAGGAACCATTTCTTTTTGCCTTTTTCTGCATCAACCTCTCCGATCTTCTGCTCTTTATATTTTTTCTTCCATTTGTCCTGGATCTTTACAAAATCTAGCTTATCTGCCATATAACCCTGAAATCCAGCGACATTTATAAACATTATGCTGTGGGTTGAAGAATAAAATAAGAAAAATAATTAGAATTTCTTGAACTTTGCTGCTACATCTATCAGGTCCTTCTGTCCCATGAAGACTGCCCTGCAGCAGTATCTTTCCAGGCCAAGCTCGTCCATTGCTTTTTTCGGGTCAATACCTTTCTTGACCTTTTCCTTGTACTTCTCCCACAGATGGCCTATGGGTTTTCCGCAGCTGAAACATCTTATTGGTATAATCATTTTTTACCTCTATCGTTTACTTACCTGAAGCTCTTTTGTCTCTTATGACGAGCCTTGCTGTTTCCTGGCTTTGAAGCTTCTTTTCTTCTTACGTCTGCGACCAGAAGATTTCTGTCATAGTCCAGGAATAATTTCTTTAATTTATCGTCCTTGCTGAACTCGACCAGACCCTGCGCAATCGCGATCCTGCATGCGTCTGCCTGGCTGTTCATACCGCCACCAGCCACTTTTATGCTGATGTCTACTTTGTTAGCATACTTGTCCCCTAGAATCAGAGGCTCCTGCATCTTAAGTCTGTAATACTTAGGTTCGACCAGGTCCAATGGTTTGCTGTTTACCCTGATCATGCCTGTTCCTTTCTTCACAACCGCCCTTGCGATCGCCTGTTTTCTTTTTCCGCTTGTCAAGATGACTTTCATTTTAATAATCCCTGTTCTTTAGTAAATGTGCAAGTTCTCCTACCACCATGAATTTCAGGTTAGGAAGTTTGTCAACATTGGCTTCCTTCACAGTCTCGAACTTCTTTCCTTCGAACTCTTCTGGAATACCTATATGGCATTTTATCCGCTTGAAAGCTTCCCTCTGTCTTCCGTCTCTGTGCTTCAGCATGCCCCTTATCATTCTTTTGACAAGTAGATGAGGCATCTTAGGATAGAAAGGTCCCCAGTGCGGGCTTCCTCTCTGCACTCTTTGATTGAACTTGGCAAGTATCTTTTTCCTCTCGCCGCTTATGACTGCTTTTTCGCAGTTCACTACATCGACAGTTTCACCTAGCAAAGCCTGTTTTGCAACAAAGGTTGCGAAACGTCCAACAATCAGGTTTGTAGCATCTACTATCATTTTAACCAAATATCCTGCATTTCTGTCCTTTTGGACATTTTTTCATCAATTCGTCGAGCATGAGTGTTTTATTGTTGCTTGCGACCCTGTCACTGAAGCCAAGGGCAGCAATCTCATTCTCTGTCTTTGCAGTTCCTATCACTTTTCCAGGAACAACTGCGATCTCTCCCTTTCTTATTGTCTTATTTATTGTCTCGACATTAACAACCCGTCTGATCCTTGTAGGTTTCTCTAGATCTGTCGCTATCCTTTTCCAGAACTTGCTTTTTTCTTTTATAGCAAGTGTCTTGATCTGTTTTATCAGTTCTGCGAGTTGTTTGTTTTTCATTTTTCTTTTGTTCTTGTACTGCGGGGGACGGGGTTCGAACCCGCGCAGGCACTAAGCCACAAGGCCCTCAACCTTGCCCAATTGACCACTCTGGCACCCCCGCATAAATCAGAGGGAATCAGAGCTGCGAAATGAGCTGTTTGAATTCCTCGAGCTTCTCGTTAAATTGAACCATTGCCTGGTCGACAATAGTTGCAGGCTTTAACTGGCCCCATGATTCTATAGTGAATACGAATGATGTATTGTCTCCTTTCACTTCGACAGCGCCAGGACATGCATCAACACACGCCATGCAATGATGGCATCTCAATTCATTGTCTTTATTGACTGCTGCCTTTCCTTTTCTTAATTCAAATACATCGACAGGACAGATCTTCACTGCATCAACCGCTTTGTCAGGATCCTTGACCTGGACAATCGGCGTCTGCTTGAAAAATGCGAGACCCGGACTCCATTTTGCGTGTTCTTTTCCTTTTCCCAGTCTTGCGATTGCAATGAACTCAAGTTCCTGCTCATTCAGCAGTTTGGTGATCGGCATCTCTTCATAGACAGGCTTGATCTTCGGATCCTTTGTCTTGATCTTGCTTGCTTCTATGATTCCAGTAGCTTTTGTCTTGAGTGACAGTTCTACCTGGCATTTTGCGCATCCTTCTCCCTTGCACGTGCATTTTTCAGGAAGATTGTACCCCTTCAGATCTGTAGTCAAAGGAATCAATCCCAATCTGTGCGCCAGCATCTCGTCATAAAGTACACTGTCGTTTTTCCTGAACTCAATATCTTCCATTGCCATAGTAGGCACTTCGTCAATGATCAATCTTCTTAATGTATTTACAAAAGCTGCATTAGTCTTACTAATAATAAAAGACAAGTTATTTCCTTTTTTATCTAATATTTTTATATCCATTTTACATCCTTCGACCTCGTTTGCCGCCTTTTTTCCTGCACTTATCATGTGATAAGGCTGTGATGTCTTCTATTGCGCCAATTCTAAGTCCTCGTCTTGATAAACCTCTAACTGCTGCTTGTGCACCAGGACCTGGCGCCATCGGACCGTTGTGTCCTCCAGGAGCTCTTATCTTAATATTAAGTGCAGTAATACCTTTTTCAAAACAATTTTCAGCGACTGCTTTCGCAGCCATCATTGCTGCAGTAGGACTTGACTCAAGCCTGTCAGACTTGACGACCATCCCGCCGCTTACTCTTGTGATGGTTTCTGTACCTGTGATATCAGTAACATGAATGATTGTATTGTTATAACTACTATAGATGTGGGCAATTCCCCATCTGTCAGGTCCCCTTGACTTCCTTACAACTTTTTCATCAACGAATTCTGGTTTCTTTGCCATTTTTTATCATGCTGCTGCTTCAGGTGCAGCTTTTTCTTCTTTGGTATCAGGCTGTTTCTCTTCAACCTTTTCTTCTTTCTTTATCTCTTTCAATTTCTTTGCATCTTCATCCTCTGCCTTTGCTCTCTCAGGATGCATCGGATCATTGAATGCGGATTTTGAATCGAATGAGATCAAACCTTCTTCTTCTAATGTCACTAAGTAGGATGGTGATGTGATCTTCTTGTCTCCTATCAAAACGTGTTCATGAGTAATGAACTGCCTAGCCTGTTTTGCAGTCCTTGCAAGACCTTTCTTTAAAACAATTGTTTGTAATCTCCTCTCCATGAGATTAGGCAACTTGAGATCAAGAATTGCGTCAGGCCCGTCTGTTTCTTTAATAAGTCCCAGTCTCCTTATTCTTGTCAATAATTGTTCTGCTTCTAGTTTATCCTGCTCTGTTTTTGCACCGTTAGCTTTCTTTGCGCCCACGAAAAAAGACTTCAATTTACTGTCCATCCTCCAGATTTCTTTCTTGTTCCTGGTTCCGTACTTCTTTCTGATCTCTCTTTCTTCATCCAGACGCTCCTTTTGCCAAGGATGCATCGGCGTGTTGTACTTCTTCCTTTGTTTTCGCGGATCTCCCATTATTTCTTACCTTTCTTCTTGCCAGATTTCTGGGCAGGTGCTTTTCTTCTTACGCCAAGAGTTGTGCCTTTCCTGAAATTGCTCTTGGTCCTCTGTCCTCTCACTGGAAGTTTAGCTTGATGCCTAAGACCTCTTCGTGACTTGATCTTCTGCATCCTTCTGATGTCATTAGATTGTATGAACTTGATATCTCCTGATAGGATGTGCTGGTCTTCACCTGTGGAATAGTCTTTTCTCCTGTTCAGCATCCATAATGGAATCCCGTTCTTCTGCGGGTTCTCAATAATGTCAGAAATCCTCTTAACTTCTTCATCTGTCAGATAACCTGTTCTTTTTAATTTATCAATATTAGCGATCTGCAGAACAGCGTTCGCAAAGCTGTAATCAATACCTTTGATCTTGATCATAGCAAAGAAAATAGGTTTATTACCATCTAGGTCAACATTTACGACTCTTACCAGTTGATTAAAATTATCTTCTGCCATTATTAAACACCGTCTGCGTATAGATGCCCCTCAAAGCACCCAGCCATACATCTTGTATATGGCGTGTCGGTCAGTATACCTCCAGAAAAAGGGCCTATTTATAAAGGTTTTGGTAGGAATCTAGTCTATGAGCCATTTCCCGTCCTTCTGCACGAGTTTCCCATCAACATATATCTCGCCGCCTGGCAGACCATTGGCCTTCCTCAGGTCGCAGACCAGATCCCAATGAATCTCTGCTTCATTCAGTCCGCCTCCATTATCCAGAGGTTCTGCATATGATTCTCCCATTGCAAGGTGGAAAGTTCCGCCTATCTTCTCATCAAAGATCAGATTGTTCATGACTTTTGGTATCTTATAATTGAAACCTAGTGCAAACTCGCCGATTCTTTTAGAACCGTCAAGATCCATCATTGCTGCAAGAAACTCTTGGTTCTCTTCTGCTGAAAAACTAGTGACATTTCCTTCCTTGAACATAAGTTTGATTCCATCTACTTTTTGCCCGTCCCTTATTGCAGGATATGAAAATGTTATGTAGCCGTTCGCACTGTCTTCTACAGGCCCGTACATAAGTTCTCCGTCAGGAATGTTGTATTCCCCGCAGCACAATTGTCCTCCCCTGCCTTTCAGGCTGAAACGTATGTCTGTCAGTCCTGGAGATATTATATGAATTTCTTCTGCATTGTCAAATATCGCTTTTACTTTCTTCATCTGTTCTTTTTCTTTCTCCCACTCCACTAATGAAGACTCATACAATATATTGCTGTATTCCTCTATGCTCATGTTCGCATTCTTTGCATCTGCTTCGCAAGGATAGCCGACACAGTTCCATTTCTTTCCTTTATGCTTTTTCCCGTCGCCGCAGATGATGTCCTGGACAGGTTTTATGACAGTTGTATTATAGTCTACAATCTTCTTTGGTTCAACACCTTTTAGATAGTAAGGGTCTGTTGTAGCGTCGACAGAGACCTTCGCAGTAATCTTATTTGCAATATCGAGATATTCTTTTGCTTCTTTTTTAAGTTCTTTCATGTCGTTTCTTTCTATCAAAGCTTTTCTCTCTGCAAGATCCCTATAACGATAGATGACTTCTGCTCCCTTTTCCTTGGCAAATTTTTCAATGACTTCTGCAAACTCCTTGAACTCTTTCTCTGTCTGGATCAAAAGAATGTCTCCTTTCTGAATATCAACAGAATAATCGACTACAATCTTTGCAACTTTTACTGCTCGTTCATCCACTGCCATAAAAATAAAGAGAAAAAGGCTAATATTTAAACATATGGCAAGGTTTAAATATTCACGAATATATGACAGAAATCCAATGTATGTAGAGATTGCAAGCGGAGAGATACATGTCAATATTCCGAATTCGTACGAGCTTTATTCTATATTGCCTCCTGAAAAACGCCCAAAGGACGTTTACGGAAGGCCGATAACAACTGCAGAAGATACAAAACTGCCAGATAAAAAACAAAGTCTTGAAGCACATCTCCATGATTTCAGTGATAAGTCTTTAGGTTTTGCAGACAAGCCTGTCGTGCATCTAGGAGCTGTTGAAGAAACAGAGAATGTCGATGGAATTGATGTGATCGCCAAACCAGAAGATGCAAATTTCATGGATATGAAAAATATTGACATCAGGCTTTCATATAAGACTATCCATCAGTTAGAGTTGCTTGGCGTGGTTGCCAGCACTTATCTGAATACAGACAGAAAGATAAGGATTACATTTGCTTCTCCAAGAGGCATCTGATTCTAAGGAAACAAGTCATGTCTTGTCCAGCTGCTAAGTCTCCATATTAGATTGAACTGTTCTTCTGTCAATAAAGTTCCGTCAGTGTTTGTCAAATCTATTCCTTTTTCCCTGCCGCAGACTTTTCCTACAAATTCATGGCTTTTATTTACAGTATAATCCATGACATACTGCAATTTTTCTTGCATGTCCTTGCTTTTTTCATACATCCATGTAAGATCAGGATTCATCCCTAATCTTATTATCTTGTCGGGATCCTCAATCTCTCTGTCATGATAGAAATACCAGCTGGAATATGCATTGTCTATGGCAGTGATCAACATCCTGTCTTCTATTGTTATTGTGCCTCCATTATCTTTTCTAAATTCCATTTTCTTCCTCCTCAAATATCTCGTCCCTTTTTCCCAGATATATTTTCTTGTTGAACTCCATCACCAGTCCAAGATCAAAATCCCGCAGAGGAGTTCCGTCGACATCCTTCAACTTATCTCGTTCTAATCTTCCTTCTGCATACTCATGTATCTGTTCTCCGCTTGTCATTGCGACTGCTAGAACTCTATGCATCACATCTCTTAACTGCTCATTCTTGAAGTAGATTGTTTTCAGTTTAGGATCCACGCTCTCTCTTATCAATGCGCCAACTTGCTGGATTCCTACGCTTCTATTATGTATGTATCTCCAAGTCGTATAGCAGAACTCTAATTGTTCCAGCACATAGTGCATGCTTACCTTGTCCCAAGTTCCGTTATTCCTCCGGAACTGCATGTTTTCCATGATTTGGTCCATGGTTTTATTGTTAGGTTCTTGTATTGTATCATTCATTGTAGAATATAGTAATCAAGCTAGGTATTTATAGAATTCCTCGAGGTAATTCGACTAAATTATTTCCGGATGTCAAAAGAATTAAGTTCGCCTTGCTTCTCTTTCATGTCTGCCTCTTTCACATCGATTATGCTGTCTAGTTTGTTCTTTATCAGCCACAAATCAGAAGGAACTATCTTTAGTTTGTCTATCTCCTCGAGATCAAACCACTGCAGTTCTCCATAATCAGTTCTCCTGAATTCTGTTTCATTTGTTTTCATCTTAGTGAAAAATAAAATAAAACTGTGCTTGATCATGTCATCGCCCTCAACACGCTCGTGAAGAACACTGTTTATTGAGATATAATCCGCATCCAAGTTAGACTTCTTTTTTATAACCCTCTTGCTTGCATCTTCGAAACTTTCCTCTAGAAGAATTTTCCCGCCCATCATTGACCAGTATCCTTTGTACGGCCTGTTATTTCTTTTTATCAACAGGATATTGTTTTCATTCATCAGAGCGACAAGAACAACAGGCAGCGGACTCAGTCCTTCCCCAATAATGTGAGGAACAATAGGCAGATATTTCTCAGCTTCCTTTGTCAAATAATAGTAATCGTCCTTTTTCTCTAGCAGACCTTCTTTCTGCATCTGCTCGAGATGATAAGAGACCATGTTCGATCTTATGTTCAAGGCTTTTTCTATCTCATTGAATTTGAGCTTGGTATGCTCTCTAAATAGTTTGAAGATGAGTTCTCGTTCTTTCTTTACCAAACCCCCGGTATACTTCATTTTACTCAATCTAATTCGAGGAATTATTTAAATATTTTCTATAGATTCCTGAAAATGGGGTGAGATGAATGGTAACTGAAAAAGTACACTATGTTTCTATCACAGGGATTGTAAGGAAAAATGGAAAGTATTTGATCTGCAAGAGAAGTCCGAAAGAAAAGGCATTCCCGAACAAATGGTGCGTGCCCGGAGGAAAGATCGAGCATTCTGATTTTGTGAACACTCAAAAAGATACAGCAGACCATTGGCTTGACATATTCGAGAAAGTCCTGAAAAAAGAGATAAAAGAAGAGACGAATCTTGAGATAAAAGACATAGGATATTGCTCAAGCTTGGTCTTCATCAGACCAAATGGCTATTCTACAATAATAGTGAGTCTGTTCGCAGACTATGCAGACGGAGAGATAAAACTGGCAGATGACGAGCTGACAGAATATGCTTGGGTCACATTGGATGAAGCAAAAAAATACGACCTGATAGAGAACATCTATGAACAGTTGGTAAGGGTCGACGGGTTGTATAAGAACAAGGTTTGATTACATATATACTATCAAATAAATCGCAACAAGCATTATAACATCGAATGCGATCTCGAACGGTCTGATGTGTATCAGCAGGCCAAGTATTTTTATCTTGACTTTTTTCTCTGTCCTTTTCTCCCACAGATTGTACAACAGATCAACTGCGATATGGCTGTAGTATCCCAGACCGACAACTATTGCCCACGGTATGCTGAATAAGCTGATTATCAGTGTTGCTAAAGCAAACATGCTTATGCCGAAAACATGATGTATCGCAGTCCTTCCGTATAATTTGTTTGTTACGCAGACATTCCACGCTCTTCTGAAGCTGAACTTGCCATAGACAATAACATATTCAATAAAGTGATCAAAATCTATCAGCACTGCAATAACTGCACAGACTAGAGCAAGCTTATGAGAGATATAGCCGAGTCTTACAAATATCTCAGCCAAGAATAATGTTGCTAAAAAATGACTGTGTGGAAACATATCTCATGAAGATGACTTTGCCCTATATAAATTTTCTGAAAAAACAAATAGATTTATTAAGCATTAATTACTAATATAGACAAAATGAACTGGTTTTGGCGGGTTATTATTGCTGTATTGGTGATTGCGATAGTTACAGTCACTTTCAAGCCTTCTCTTTTTGAACCAAAAACAGTCACAGGATTCGAGAGCGGAGAGATTTATGTGGGAGGATTGCTCCCATTAACAAATGTGCCAGAAGACAAGGAAATTCTTTTCACAGAATTGAGGAACAGCATGGCTATGGCTGTTGAAGAGATCAATATTGATGGGGGGATCGATGACAAACAATTGACTTTGATAACAGGCGACAGCCAATGCGACAGCGGTGTTGCAGCGAACAAGGCTTTAGACATGATAGATAATTATGATGTTTCTGCGATTATCGCGACACAGTGCGAAGATGAATTGGACGCGGTCTCACAGCTTACGTCTTCAAAAGAAAGGATTCTGCTTTCTATAACAGGTTTCGCACCTAATCTTCAGATAATGGAAGAGGAATTGTTCTTCAAGAACAGTTTGGTGAACAACAACACAATGAATAAGCTTGTCAATCTATTGACAAACAAATTCAATCTAACTTCTGTCGCTTTGATGTTCGAGGTGCAGGACTATCCAATGAAATTCAAGGAAGAACTGAAAAAGGAATTGGAGCTGAAGAATCTGCTTGTTTCTGAAGAAGGTTTCAAGACTACTGACACAGAGTTCACAGCACCTTTGCGCAAGATACAGAACAAGAATCCTGATGCAATAATCATTCTTGGACAAACAAAAGACACTGTAGATATTCTATTGAAAGAGATCAAGGACAGGAAGATGCATCAATTGATAATAACGAACAACATGATATCTGAACTGTTAGAGACTGCAGGCAATGAGCTGGAAAACGTGGTCTTCATCGACAGTGCAGAAGATGTTTCAGAAGAGTTCATCCAAAAATACAACAACAGGTTTGGAGAGGAATTAGAGAACAAGTTCCTTGCAGCGAGCATGTATGATAGTGTATATCTCATCAAGGATGCTATCGAGACTACAACAGATGCCTCAGGCATAATGAACATCTATCTTAAGACTGTTGAAGACTATGAAGGAAGTTCTGGAATATTCTCTATTGATGAGCACGGAAACATAATGCATGACATCAAGCTTAACCAGATAAAGAATAATCAGGTTTATTTTCTAGGGTAGTATTTATTTCTTATACTAAATATATAAGGCAGTAAGAATCCTATCACATAGAATAATGGTATGAGGATCAGGTTGTGTTCCACAAATACAGGTTCAGTGACTGTCCTGACTGCAAGATTGAGTTCTCGTATAAAGAAGACCATCACGAAAAGTGCGATGCCCGCCATTGCAAGGCCTGCGCCTGCGTGGTGCATTTTTGTGACGTGCCATAACTGCGCAACCACTTTTGTGAACAATAATCCGAAACAAATTCCTATTATGAATATGATCGGCAATAATATAGAAGTAGGCGTGACCATGAATATTGGCACGAGCCCTATGCATACAAGCACATTGACAACGAACGCCAGGATCAAGACTGCAACATAAATCAGGTCATGCTGTTTCTTTCTTACAGAATAGCCTCTGAAATATCCAGGATACATTGTGTTGATTGCATGCGCAACATCCTCCTCCTCCCAACCTTTTTCTCTAAGAACATCAATCAATCTCATTTTCTTCTTTTTCCTGGTTCGTATTCCTGGCCTATCAGATTGGCTGCCAATTTCCTGAACTGGATGCTGACTTTACTGTCAGGATGGCTGTACACGACAGGCTGTCTTTGTTTCAATGCTTCTCTAATGTCCTGATTTTCATGTATTACTCCGATAACTCTTGTGTCTGTGATAGTCTCTACATTATCTATACTCAATTCTGTATGATCTCCTTTCACCCTGTTCAATACGATTCCAAGAACATTCTTTCCTAATTCTTTTGCCTTTCTTATTGTTTTCAAAGCTTCTGTGACAGACGGAAGGTCGGGCGTCGCAATTATTAGCAGATCATCTGTCGCTCTCATCACGCTAAGTACTTCTTCACCACTAGGTCCCATGTCAACAATAACGACTTCGCTCGTTCCTATTAGGTCCAGAAGCGTATCCTTTATTTTTTTATGCGGCACATCTTCCTGATGCTCTGGATTTATGCTTCCCGGCACCAGTTTCAGACCGCTCGGATGCTGGTAAGCAGCATCTTTGATGTGCGTAGTCTTTCGTAAAGCATGATGTATGGTCTTTGGGACATTGGGCGCGCCCAGATGCAATGCTACATGAGGACTGCTCAGATGCGCGTCAATAAGAATTACTTCCCTGCCGAACTGGCTCAGGGCTGTTGCAAGATTGATAGCAATAGTGGTCCTGCCTACTCCTCCTTTTCCAGAAGCTACTCCTATGAATCTTGTCACTTGCTCACCTCTTTTTTCCTATTTCTCTGATTGCTTTACGTTTAGTGAAAAAACTTTCACTTCTTGCCACAAGCCTTTTCGAGATCTGGTGAAATTCTTTTGCATCGTTAAGATGCTGTCTCAGCTCTTGATCTGTTATCTGCCTAACATTGTTATATTTTTCATCACAGATCACGAACTTGCCTTTTCTTGCGAACTCGATCGGACTTTGCTTGTGCTTTAAAACAATCTCCTTGATAGCCTTAAGTAATATAATATATTTTTTATCTATTCCGTATCTTGGCACGATTCTTGCCGTGAAGGTATTGAACTTTGACTCAAAGTTGTCATGGAACGGCGGTATTCTTTTGTACTTTCTTTCGAAAAACACAACCGCGCTCATGCTGTTTGTTATGCCCAAAAATATGTTTTCTGTGACACCAAGCAACAACTTGGCATCTTTCAGTAGCGGATACGTGACTGTCAGCATATGTTCTGCAATCTGGAGGTTGCGTTCTGCCCTTCTACGGCATTCCTGGAACGACTCCATTGTAGGAGTAATATGGATTTCCTAATATATATACTTTACTCAATTTCTTATATAAAAGCTACCAGGAGATAACCCAGTACACATCCTACTGAAATGAACGGCATAGCAGGATAGAACCTGTCTTTTCTGCCATGGAATAGTATGAATGACAAGGCAGCAGTCGTGACTGCAGCGATTATGATGGCTTTTGGGAAACCAGTGTATTTCATCGCAGTGCCTATGAATAATAATGCGAATGCCATGTCCCCCCCGCCTAAAATAGCTGTCCTTCTTGTGACTTTCACTAATTTTACTTTTTTCTTTTTCTTCTTTGCCTTTTCTTTTACTTTCTTTGCTGCTTTTTTTGATAATGGCACAGTCTTGATCTGCTCTTTCAGGCCTCCGTAAGGAATCTGCAATCCAGCAAAGACTCTTGCCTTGCTCTGCGCCTGTGCCAGTTTGATCATGTGCTTTGACTTGAAGACTGCAACATAGTCATAGATGCTTATCAGGATCAGCATCATTATGGCTGCGAATAAGTTCATGATAGGAACCAGGATCGCTGCGATACCTGCATAGATGAACATCTCTGTCAGATTATGCACAATGCTGTTTGGCTTGAAGATCTTCCATCCTGCAAGCACTAACGCTACTGCCAGTGCGATCCATTGGTTGACATAAGCTGCAAATGCAATAGTCACACACATCCACACTGCAAGAAAGAACCATACTTTCCACACCCTCCACAGTTTGAACTTGATCAGACCGAATGCAATAGCTGTGCCTACTAACACCGCAATTATTATGAAGATGTAAGAAACCTTCTGCTCGACAGGAGGTCTTTCCTGGCCAAAAGGAAGTTCCTTGAATACAGTCACTCCTTCTTCTGCTGTCTTTTCCACATCAATGTATTGTTTGATTATAGCCAGGCCTATGACCTGTGATACAAAAAACAACAAGATTAAAATAATAGTAACAATAAAAGTATGTTTCATACCTATCCAGAAACCATGTTCGTATTTAAATCTTTTTAAAATGGCAAAAAAGCTCATACACAATATACATGTCTCATTGTTCGCCAAGGAAGAAGAGCCTGTCGATTTGTACAGGAAAAAGTTCATCCTATTATTTCCGTTCGATGTAGAGAAATTATTGCAGGAGAAAAAAGCAGAGAGTGAGAACGAACCCACCATCTATCAGTTCACAGTGATATTAGAAAAACAGAAGATGATAAAGGATTTTCTTTCTAATTTGATTGGGAAATTGTCAGAAGAGCAGAAAAATTTGATAGTTGCACAAGCAGAGACAAGATTGAACAATGAGATGCAGTTCTTCCTGCGCTTTGATAAGGTGAAATTTTTGAGCGATGAACTCTGGCTAGTGGAGCATGGCGAATGCGTGCATATAAGAATGACATTAGCGTGCTACCCGCACAGCAGAGAGAACGCACTAAAGATAGTTGAAGAATTGTTTGGTTAGAATTATCTGAA
>Ga0180438_10002326_pt1 | contig 31337 bp, 14 predicted proteins | sample SS_ome_12_FD_132455 | JGI IMG/M metagenome (GOLD analysis project Ga0180438, IMG submission 132455) | Hypersaline lake sediment archaeal communities from the Salton Sea, California, USA - SS_3_D_2 metaG | ecosystem: Environmental > Aquatic > Non-marine Saline and Alkaline > Hypersaline >...
CCACCCGCCCCCGCTGCCGCCACTGCCCTCGATGTCCGAAGACAGGAACGTGGGAAACTCCGTCGCTTCGGCGCCCCAGACGGACCAGACGGACGGGCCTTCCGGAGCCGAGTTCCCCCAGAGAACACTGTTGCGGACCATCGCGCAGGTGAATGACCCGGAAGGGGGATCCTCGTCCGTGTTGTATATCGCCCCGCCCAGCTCGGAGGCCTCATTGCCCTCGAACGTGCAGTTGATGTACTCGGCGTCTGACGGCTGGTTGTACGCAGCCCCGCCCCACCTCGCGGAGTTGGCGGTGAACAGGCAGTTGACCATCCTCGGCGAGGACGCCCTGTTTTGGACGGCCCCGCCGCCCCCGCTGGCGATATTGCCGGAGAAACGGCAGTCGCGGAACTCCGGCGAGGCGCCGTCGAAATTGCCCAGCGCGCCGCCGCCGGCGGCGAAGTTGTCCCGGAACGTGCAGTGGGCCACCGTGGGCGAGACGCCCCGGTTGTGCATCCCCCCGCCGTTATTCTCCCATCCGGCGCCGTTAGCATAGGCCCCGGTGACGGTGAACCCGTCGAGAGTCGCGTCGTCGGCGCCCAACACCACGTGGTAGCAGTTGTCCGTCGCCACCCCCACAGCGCCGACGTCGCCGCTCAGCACGGTCTCGTTCGATCGCCAATCGCGCTGCTGCCGCGCCGTCTCGCCCCCGACGAATCCGCCGTACAGACCGACCCCCTCGACCAGTTGGAACGTCGCGCTGCGCGGATCGTCCGGGTCGGTCCGCGCGGAAGGCGTGTACGTCCCGGCCGCCACCCAGATCTCGTCCCCCGCCGCCGCGACGGCCAGCGCGTCCTGAAGGTCGTCGTACACGTGGACGCCCGGGCCCTCCCACGTCCCGTCGGCCGGCTCGTCGTCCACCAGAAGAATGCCCGGGCCTTCGTAGGCGCCCATGTCTATAGTCGGCTGGTCCCATCCACTTGGTGACAGGGCTCGCGGGCGCCCGGCGAAGTCGTACGGGGCGTCCTCACTCGTCACTCCGTCACCATCGCGGTCCGCCCAATCGTAGGGAGTCCAGACACCGCTATCCACGCACGGCGAGGATGCTCTGATGTGCAGATCTCCCGCGTCGTCAAATCCCTGGCCCCAGCCGTCCCCTCCGTCGTCCGTGTCCCGGAAGAACACCGGGTCGGCATCCATGTTGCCCCCACCGTCCGTGCCGCACTGACTGTCCCAGTCCTGTCCGCTGCCGTTGCTTCCCTCGACGTCGGACCCCTTCACCACCAGCCCGGAGTAGGCCGATTGCGGAGTGATGAGAATGGACGGATTACCAGTCGCTGCTGAGTTGCCCCAGAAGATAGAGTTCCAGACCGTCGAGGAGTTGGAGACATAGCCACCGTACAGCCCCCCGCCGCCCTCCGCCGCTGCATTCCCGGCAAACGTGCAGTTGCTGGCATAGAACCAGTAACCCGCGCTGGCTCCGCCGCCGTTCCGCGCACGGTTGCCGACGAAAAGGCAGTTCAGGAACCGCGAGTGGGAGGACGATTGGAAGCAGACGCCTCCACCTTTGCTATCGGCTGTGTTTGCCAGGAAGACGCATCCGTCCATCGAGCCCACATAGACAAGCCCGAAGATCCCGCCGCCCCCCACAGCCCGATTGCCCCTGAACACACAGGATATCAAGTCTCCGTATGAGCGCCCTGACGAGGCGAGGGTCGCCCAGGCCGCTCCCCCGCCGTACTCAGCGGCGTTCTCCTCGAAAACGCAGTTCGTCATCCTCGTAGATGCAAAGCAGACGTCACCGTCTTCGCCGACGAACACGCCTCCACCACGGCCGGCGGCCCGATTGCGGAGGAATCGGCAGTTGGTCAGTGTCACGACCAGCGCGTTGTGGAGCCCTCCCCCGTCAGCCGCTTGTCCGAGCCCGTCGGCGTTGCCGCCCGACACGGCCAGGCCGTCCAGCACGGCGTCCCGGACATCGCTCGTGAGCACGTGGTAGGCGTTCTCGTCGTAGTTCGTGAACTGCGGCCCGTCGTTACCGCCCAGATCGCCACTGAGGGTGGTTTCATTGGCCGCCCAGTCGCGCTCGGCGCGACGGGCCTCGCCCCCAACAAAGCCCCCGTACAGGCCGACGTCCGCGACCAGTTGGAACGTCGCGCTGCGCGGATCGGCCGAGTCGGTCCGCGCGGAAGGCGTGTACGTCCCGGCCGCCACCCAGATCTCGTCGCCCGCCGCGGCGACCGCCAGAGCGTCCTGGAGGTCGTCGTAGACGTGGACGCCCGGGCCCTCCCACGTCCCGTCGGCTGGCTCGTTGTCCACCAGCAGAACGCTCGGCCCTTCGTAGGCGCCCATGTCCACAACCGGAGCGATCGGGTCACCGGCGACGGCGGCGAGGATGCGCGGGCGTCCGGAGACGTCCACGCCCGCCGTCGGCCCAAGCGCCGTGTTGTCGCCCGCGTCGAGGCAGGGGCTGCCCGGGCCGAAGCGCAGTCCGTCGTCAGGCGTGCCCAATCGGCCGTCGCCCCCGGCCGGATCGGTGACGTCCACGAGCAGGGGGTCGGCACCGGTGTTCCCGATTCCGCCGAGGCTCCCGCTCCAGCCCTCGATGCAGGAGTGTCCGACCGTGGCGGCCCCGTCTTTCACGCGGAATTGGGCCGTCTCCGTATCGCCGCCGTCATCCCGGTTGCCCCACAGAATGCAGTTGGCCATCGTCAGCGACAGGCCGTCGTGCATGATGCCGCCGACGTTCGGCGCCTCGTTGTCCGCGACCACGCAGTTGATCATCACGTGATTGCTGCCGCTGCCGGTGACCATCGCGCCGCCGCCACTGCCGCCCTCGTTGCCGGCGAAGACGCAGTTGGTCAGGCGCACGTCCCCGACGTTCACCGACCAGATGCCTCCGCCGCCGACGCTGCCGTAGTTGTCGACGAACAGGCAGCCGACGAACCGCGGGCTCGCCGTGCCGAGAACTTGCGCCCCGCCGCCGCCGTAGCTGGAGTTGTCACGGAAGACGCAGTCGCGCAGCGTCGGCTCGGCCGTCGTGCTGCAACTGTTCACCTCCAGCCCCCCTGCGCCCCACTTGGCGTGGTTGTCCCGAACCGTCACGTTGGCGACGGTCAGTTCGCTGGCGCCTCCGATGTACATCCCGGCGCCGCTGCCGTTCGCGCCGTCCTCGCTGGCATTGCCGTGAGCGATCGTGAACCCGTCCAGGACCGTCGACGGGCCGAGGTCCCTGCCGTGGACCACACGGTAGCTGTTGTCCGACGCGTTCGTTTCGCTGCCGATGTCGCCGCTCAGGGCCGTCTCGTTGCCGACCCAGTCCCGCAGTTCCCGGCTGGCCTCGCCCCCGACGAATCCGCCGTAGAGCCCCACGCCGTCCACCAGCTCGAATCGAGCCGTGCGATCGGCCCCGTCGGTCGGCGTGTACGTCCCGGCCGCCACCCAGATCTCGTCGCCCGCCGCGGCGACCGCCAGGGCGTCTTGAAGGTCGTCGTAGACGTGGACGCCCGGACCCTCCCACGTCCCGTCGGCCGGCTCGTTGTCCACCAGAAGAATGCCCGGCCCGGCCTGGGCCTCGAGGGCCGGGCGGTCGAACGTGATGCGGTCGGCTTCTGTGGAGCTGCCGGCCAACACGTCGGCGGTGACGGCCGAGTTGGTGTTCGCCGCCTCGATCGCCTCCCGCAGCGTGACGACGCCGTCGGTGTCCACGTCGTCGAGCAAGCTGTTGACGACGTACTCGGTGCCCGACAGCAGGAGCCTCGGCTCCAGCGTCTCCAGCAGCGGCTTGTCGGCCTGCTTCCCGCGGCGCGCCGGCACAGAAGTGTCCCCTGGTCGACTCCTTTGCTTCGGCCCATTGGCGCAACAAAGTGCCGCCGGGCCCACCCGTGCAGCACGGCGAGTATACCACGGAATCCGTCGAATGCAAGCTGCTGTCGGCCAAGTATCTGCGCCGAAAGAGGGGGCCGTTGGCTCCGGGCGATACTGCGGAGCGATCACAGAGGCGTCGGGCGGCGCGCCGCCCGGCAGGTGGCAGTTTGCTCGGCGTCCCGGGAGGGAAGGCACGCTCCCCCCGGCGCAGCGCGCCTTGCCCTGCGCCCCTCGGCAATCCATTGTCGGTTCGTCGTCGCGTCTGCTCTTCGTCATGATCTCGCCTCGACGGGCTCAGAGGCAGGACGCACTGCCCGAAGTGGCCTTACGGCGCCGGGTTCGAGCCCCGCAACGGAGCGGGCCCCATGGCCTCGCCGGGAAGCGGCCTGTCCTCACTTTTTCTTCGAGCCCGGCGGCAGAGGAGGCGCCCATGGCGTCGATCAGGTCCACCCGCCGGCTTGCCGGTGGCCATAAGTCCATGATTATATGAGTTTTGGGCGCAGAGAGCCCAGGAGGCTCGCGCCGTTCGGGCCCGCCGGAGCGAAGAGGGACTTTTTGTCGAGGCCGGGCCTTGTCAAAGGGGTGATACGCGCTATGATGCAAGTACCAGGGGCAGGGCTTCGCTGAGATCTCGTCAACACGCCTGGTCGGTCTGATTGTGCGCGTGACCACACCAGATGCATGGCCTGGGCCGCCATTGGGACGGTCTGGGGGCGGCGTGAGGATGTAAAGGTGAAAAACGAAGCCATTTGGGCATTATTCTGGTTTTAGTAAAATAGGCAGCATGGAATCCGCCCCCTTCTCCGAACACCGCCGGCAGAGCAGAGGGTGTGTGCTTGCGGAATGGCCGGCGGACGGCGACAATGCCTCGGCGCTGACCGGAGTTGTCCATGCTGACCGGAGTTGCCCATGTCCGCTGACCACCAGCCGCCGGTGCCCGTCGGCCCGGCAGGCCCGTCACTGCCGGAGATCACGATCAAGGCCGTCCTGCTCGGCGTGGTCCTCTCGGTCGTCCTGGCGGCGGCCAACGCGTATCTCGGGCTGTTCGCGGGGATGACGGTCTCGGCGTCGATCCCGGCGGCGGTCGTCTCGCTGGGCATCTTCCGCCTGCTGCGGCGGGGGAGCATCCTGGAGAACAACATCGTCCAGACGGCCGCGTCGGCCGGCGAGTCGCTGGCGGCCGGCGTGATCTTCACCTTGCCCGCCCTGGTGCTGCTGGGCTTCTGGAAGGACTTCAGCTACCTGTGGGTGACGCTAATCGCGGGGCTCGGCGGCCTGTTGGGCGTGCTGTTCACCATCCCGCTGCGGCGGGCGCTGATCGTCGAGGGCAAGCTGAAGTTCCCGGAGGGCCTGGCCACCGCGGAAGTGCTGAAGGTCGGTCAGAAGGGCGGCTCGGGGATCGTGCACCTGGCGACGGCGACACTGGTCGGCGGGCTGTTCAAGCTGGGCGGCTCGGGGTTTCGGCTGTGGAAGGGCGTCGAGGAAGGCGCCCGGATGGTCGGCCCGACGGTCGTCTACTTCGGCTCGAACCTCAGCCCCGCCCTGCTGTCGGTCGGCTACATCGTCGGGCTGAACATCGCCGTGCTGATCTTCATCGGCGGCGTGGCGAACTGGCTGATCGCCATCCCGATCTTCGCCGCCACGACGACCCCGCAGGCCGCGGCGGGGAAGGAACTGGCGGCGACCGACTGGGCCTGGTGGATCTGGTCGAACAAGACGCGTTACATCGGCGTCGGCGGGATGATGGTCGGCGGGTTGTGGTCGATCCTCCAGATGCGGGGGGCGATTCTCAGCGGCATCACCAGCGGGCTGAGGGCCTACCGCCGCGCCCGGGAGGACCCGGCCGCCGACCTGCGGACCGAGCGGGACGTGCCCATGAAGTGGGTGCTCGTCCTGGCGGTCGCGGCGGTCGTGCCGCTGTTCCTCGTGTATCTCAGGTTCGTCCGGCAGGTGCACGTGGCGGGCTCGATGGCGGTGATGATGCTGGCGACGGGTTTTCTCTTCTCGGCGGTGGCGGCGTACATGGCCGGTGTGGTCGGCTCGTCGAACAACCCGATCTCCGGCGTGACGATCGCGACGGTGTCGGTCGCGTGTGCCCTCTTGTGGTTGCTGGGCGCAGGCGAGGCCGACGGGCCGGCGGCGGCGATCATCATCGGCGCCGTCGTCTGCTGCGCCGCGGCGATCGCGGGCGACAACATGCAGGACCTGAAGGCCGGGCGGCTCGTCGGCGCCACGCCATGGAAGCAGCAGGTGATGCAGATCGTCGGGACGGTCTCGGCGGCGCTCGTGTTGGCGCCCGTGCTGTCGCTGCTGCTTCGGGCCTACGGTTTCGAGGGGCACTCGACGGCGAAGGCGGCCCCCCTGCCGGCGCCGCAGGCGAACCTGATGGCCTCCGTGGCCAGGAGCTTCTTCACGGGGAACCTGCCGTGGCTGTTCGTGGCGATCGGCGCGTGCGTGGCCGCGGGCGTGATCGCGCTGGACCGCGTGCTTCAGGTGCGCAGAAGCGGCTTCCGCACGCCCGTGCTGGCGGTGGCCATCGGGTTCTACCTGCCGGTGGAGATGTCCGTGCCGATCTTCGCCGGCGGGCTGATCCACCACATGGTGGCCCGGTGGCGAAGGCGATCGGGCGCCGCCGACGCCGATCAACAGGCCGGCGGGCGGGGGCTGCTGATCGCCTCCGGGCTGATCACCGGCGAGGCGCTGGTGGGGATCGCGCTGGCCGCGCCTATAGTGATGTGGCAGGACGCGGAGATCCTGGCGGTCTCGGGCGGCCCGTACGGCGCGTGGCCGGGCGCGTTGCTTCTGACGTGCATCGCCGCCTGGCTTGCGATCGTCGGTGCCCGCGCGAAACGGCGGGAGGCGTGAACTTCTCTCCGCCGGCAGCGTCAAACGATCCCGAGAAAGCGCGAATAACCCCTGCCGCGCCCGCGTCTACCCAAAAAACGGCTTTCCGTTGAACCGCCGCCCCGTCGCGGCGTACCATCTAGTTGACCCGCCCCGCCGGGCGGGCATGGTGAAGGAGATCATGATGCGACCTGTCCGCAACCTGCTGGTAGCTGCATGCGTTCTGGCCGTCGTCTCGGGCGCCGCCGCCCAGGGGCCGGCCCTGCCCGGCGCCGAGCCCGTTCTCAGCCACATCCCCGCCGGATCGGTCGGGTTCGTGGTGATCAACAACCTCAAGGCGACCGCCGGGAAGGTCGACAAGTTCCTCGCACAGATCGGCGTCGCCCAGATGCTGCCGAGCCCCGACCCCGACAAGCCCGACGTCAAGATGCCCGTCCTGTCGTTGCTGAAGGCCGCGGCGCAGGTCGGCGAGGGGTTCAACGACGGAGGCGACCTCGCCGCCGTCATGCTCGACCCGGAGGCGTTCGGCGTCAACCTGCCGGCGCTGATGGGCATCGAGCCCCCGGCCGAGGCCGCCGAGAACCAGGGCCCGCCGAAGGTCCCGTTCGTGATCTTCGTGCCGGGCAAGGGCATCAAGGAGGTCTTCGGCGTCTACGAGATGAACCCGGCGGGCAAGTACACGCTGATCAACCTTCGGATGGGCCCGACCTACGCCGTGCAGAAGGGCGGCTACATCCTGCTGAGCCCCAACGAGAAGGCCCTCGACGCCGTGCTCGCCGCCAAGAAGAAGGCCGTCAGCGAGCTGCCCGACGAGCAGATCAAGGCCCTCGCCAAGGCCGACCTCGGCTACCACGTCAACATGCGCGTCACCGGGCCGATCCTCCTGAAGGTCTTCGACAAGCTCAAGGGCCAGATGGCCATGGAAGCCGGCCCGATGGCGCCGCTGCTGGACATGTACTTCGGCTTCTACGGCGACCTGATCAAGCAGTTGGAGACGGCCACGGTGACCGCCCGGCTGTCGGGTGACGGTCTGGTCATCGAGGAGCTCGCCTCGTTCGCGCCCGACAGCCTCTACGGCAAGGCGATGCTGGCGAGCAAGGACGCCGCCGAAGCGGACCTGAAGTCGCTGCCGGACCTCAAGCACGTCCTGGCCATCGCGTCGGTGGGCGAGTCCAACGAGCAGGCGGTCAAGCTGGCAAACGATTTCATCCAGCCGCTTCTGGCGACGGACTTCTTGAAGGACCTGCCCGCCGAGCAGAAGGCGCGTCTTAGCGGGCTGGTCAAGACCGCCAGCGAGCAGATCACGGGCGTGCAGATGGTCCTCGGCGGCGCGCCGGCCGGCAAGGGGCTGTTCGGGGCCGCCTTCGTCATCCAGTGCAAGGACTCGGCGAAGGTCAAGGCCCTGCTGGCGGAGAAGGCGAAGTTCGTCGAAGGGCTGATCCACCACTTCGCCAAGGACGAGCCCGACGCCCTGAAGCTGAAGATCCGCTACGTCAAGGGCATCGAGACCATCGGCCCGGTCAGCGCCGACGCGATCACCGTCGAGCACCCCGATCTGGACACGATGGAGGAGCAGGAGCGGAGCGAGATGAAGAAGGTCCTCGGCGAGGACAAGATCCGCTTCCTCATCGCCGCGGCGGACGAGAAGACCGTAGTGGTCACGTTCGGCGGGACGAAGTCGATGATGCTCGAGGCGCTGAAGGTCGCCGGCGGGAAGGGCACGATCGGCACGGCGCCGACCGACCTGCAGGCGATCAAGCACCTCCAGAAGAAGCGCCAGAGCGTGATGCTGTTCAACGCGGCCAACCTCTACGACCTCATCGTCGCCGGCATGAAGGCCATGGCGCCCGAGGAGGATCCGCCGCCGTTCAAGATCTCCTGCAAGGTCCCCATCGCGGCGGGCGTCGGCGTCACGGGCAAGAGCGCCCACGTGGTGATCTACGTGCCGACCGAGCTGATCAAGGAAGTCACCGGCATCCTCATGATGTTCGTCGGGGGCCCCGGCGACGCCGCGCCGCCGGTGGGCGGCGGCGACTTCTAGGCGGCCTCACCCCCTTCACAAAGCACCCGAAGCCCGGGGACAGATGTCCCCGGGCTTCGGCATTCCCGCCGAATGACGGCTTCACATCACCTGCGTTCGCAGCTCCTTCAGGAACCCGTGCAGCACCGGCCGAGGAATGTGATCCATCGCCGGCTCGGTCGCCATGCCCGTGATGAAGTCGTTGATCGCCTGGATGCCGATCGGCCCGTAGCGCTTGAGCTGCTCCGCGTGCCGCCCCGCACGCGCCAGCTTGCCGTCGGCCATGTCCAGGCAGAAGTTGACCACGAAGTGGTGCAGCTCCTCGCTGGAGAGGTTCTCCCGCTGGTCCAGCGGGATCGGGAGCGGCCCGCCGGTGACGTCCAGCAGGCTCTGCTCCTGCTCGTAGAGGGCGTGGACCTGCTCCTTGTGCCGCGACTCCTCCTCCTCGTCGATCGGCGCCAGCGGGATCAGGTCGTCGTCCTCGCCGGGCGACGGGATCTTGTTGACGTTCCCGCAGGAGGGGCACTTGCCCTTCTTGCCCGCCGCCGCGTCCGGGGCCGTCACGTCCTTGCCACAGCCGCTGCACTCGAACCTGATCGTCATCGCTCTACTCTCCGATCGCCTTGATGACCAGCCGCTTCGAGCGACGCCCGTCGAACTCCGCGTAGTAGACCTGCTGCCAGGGCCCCAAATCCAGCCGACCGGCCGTGATCGGCAGGATCACCTGGTGGTGCACCAGCAGGTTCTTCAGGTGCGCGTCGCCGTTGGTCTCGCCCGTGCGGTGATGGCGGTAGTCGCCGCGAAACGGCGCCAACTGCTCCAGCCACTCGTCGATGTCCGCCAGCAGACCGCTCTCGGCGTCGTTGACGAACACCCCCGCCGTGATGTGCATCGCCGAAACCAGCACCATCCCCTCGGCGATGCCCGACCGCTCGACCACGTCGGCCACCCGGGAGGTGATGTTCACGTACTCCCGCTGCCGCTCGGTGTTGAACGTCAGGTACTCCGTCTGTGACTTCATGGCCGCCTCCCGATCAGGCGGGCGCGCGGGCTTGGTCGCGCCCGCCGGCCCACGTATTATAGCAGACATCATAGGCCCGCGCTTCGCAAGGGCAAGGTGACGGATGCAGGACGTCTCACAACAGGTCAGCCGGCTGCTCCTGCCGGCCGTACGCCAGCCGGGGCAGTACCTCGGCCTGGAGACCAACGCCCGCCGCGGCGACGTCGAGTCCGCCGGCGTGGCCGTCGTGCTCGCCTTTCCCGACGCGTACACTATCGGCATCAGCCACCTCGGCTCGCAGATCCTCTACCACGTGGTCAACGACCTTCCCGGGGCGGCCTGCGACCGGACGTACTGCCCCCTGCCGGACGCCGAGGCGGTGATGCGCCGGCGCGGCATCCGGCTGTTCGGCTGGGAAAGCCGCCGCGCCGTCGCCGACTTCGACGTCCTCGGCTTCTCGCTCGGCTACGAGCTGTGCGTCACGAACGTGCTGACGATGCTCGACCTGGCGGGGATCCCTCTGCACGCCCGGCAGCGGACCGCCCGCCATCCGCTGGTCGTCGCCGGCGACGCCCTGGCCGACACGCCCGAGCCGATGGCCGACTTCATCGACCTGTTCCTCATCGGCGACGGCGAGAGAATCCTCGCCGACCTCGTCGAACTCGTCGGCCGAATGAAACGCGAAGGCGCCTCGCGCGACGAGATGATCCTCGAGGCCGCCCGAACCGGGCCCAGCACGTACGCGCCGCGGTTCTACCGCCCTGCGCGGGGCGCGGGCGCCGTCGAGCCGATCCGCGACGGCGTGCCCGCTGTCGTCGAGCACGCCCATCTGCCGAGCCTGGCCGACTCGCCCCTGACCACGCGCCCGCTGGTCCCGCTCGTCGAGGGCGTCCACGAGCGCGTCGTCCTGGAGATCATGCGCGGCTGCCCCAACGCCTGCCGCTTCTGCCAGGCCGGCGCCGTCCGGCTGCCCGTGCGCACGCGATCCGTCGACGAGCTGGTCGCGGCGGCCGTCGAGGCGATCGGCGCGACCGGCTTTCGCGAGGTGTCGCTGCTGAGCCTGTCCACCAGCGACTACCCGCACCTGGAGGAGTTGATCGGGCGCCTCGACGCCGAGCTGACGCCCCGCCGCGTGTCGATCTCCCTGCCCTCGCTGCGGGTCGGGTCGCAACTGAAGCTGCTGCCCAAGCTCACCAGCACCGTCCGCAAAGGCGGGCTGACCATCGCCGCCGAGGCCGGCTCACAGCGGCTTCGCCAAGCGATGAGAAAACGCATCACCGAGGCCGACATGATCGACGGCGTCCGCGCCGCCTTCCAGGCGGGCTGGCGGAGCGTGAAGGTCTATTTCATGGCCGGCCTGCCGGGCGAGACCGACGCCGACGTCGAGGCGATCTTCGCCCTCTGCCGCCGCCTCAGCGAGACCCGACGCGACGTCGACGCCCGCCCGGGCGCGATCTCCGCCAGCGTCTCGTGGTTCGTACCCAAGCCCCACACGCCGCTTCAGTGGTGCGCGATGAGAGAGGCCGACTACCTCCTCGACGTCCGCCGACGCCTGCTCGACATGTCCCGCCGCTCGCCCGTCCACTTCAAGTTCCACCGCGTCGAGCGCAGCATCCTCGAGGCCGTCATCGCACGCGGAGACCGCGCGGTCGGCCGAGCCATCGACGCCGCCTGGGCGAACGGCGCACGACTCGACGCGTGGAACGAGCACTGGGACTGGGACAAGTGGTCCGCCGCCTTCGACGCCGCCGGCATCGAGCCCGCCGCCTACGCCCACCGCGAGCTGCCCACCGACGCCCCCCTGCCCTGGTCCCACGTCGCCTGCCCGAGATCCGAACGCTCCCTGCTCGCGCAATACCGCCGCATGGCCGAGGCGCTGGATCATCCGTGATGCCCGTCCGGCTCGACGCCCCCCTACCACGCCTCGAGTTCGCCGACGATCTCTTCGACGAGGTCCTTGATGGTGACGATGCCGACCGGGCCGTCGGCGGCGGTCGCGACGGCGAGCATCTTGTGGGCCCGCTGCATGCGATACAGCGCGTCGGGGACGCTCAGGGTCGACGGCAGGGCCAGCGGGCAGGCCATCTTCTCGGCCGGCTTGCCCGGCTGCTCGTCGGTCAGCACGTCGTAGACGTCGAGGACGCCCACGACCGCGCCGGCCTCGTCGCGGACCGGCAGGCGGGTGTAGTGCGTGCTGCGAACCAGCTCGAGCAGCTCGTCGCGCGACACGTCGCGCCGGATCGACGCGACGGCCTCCATCGGCACCATCACGTCGGCCAGCGTCACCTCGCCGATGTGCATGACCCGGTCGGCCATCACCGATTGGGTGTGCGTCAGCACGCCGCTGGCCCGCCCCTCGGCGAAGATCGCGCTGAGCCGTTCGTCGCCGGCCGTCCGGCGCCCGCGGATCGGCCACATCACCAGCCACGTCACCGCCTCCACCAGCGGCGAGAGACCCGTGACGCGGAACAGCAGCCTCGCGGCGGCCAGCAGCCAGCTCAGCCGGTACGTCAGCGTCTCGGCCAGGCGGTGGAAGACGTCCTTCGGCACGCTGTCGCCGAAGATGAACAGCAGGGGCGTGGCGACGGCGAGGGAGTACCACTCGGCCGCCTGGGCGGCCCCGGCCAGCACGAACATCGCGGTGACGGCGAAGGTGACGGCATAGCTGGACAGGTTCGTGCCGATCAGCAGCACGGCCAGCAGGTTGTCTGGCCTTCGGAGCATTCGCCTCAGGCGTGCGGCCTGCCGGTTGCCCGCCTCGGCGCGGAGGTCCAGGCGGATCTTGTTCAGCACGTACACGCCCGTCTCGAGCCCGCAGAACAGGGCCACGAACCCCATCGCGACGGCGAGCACGCCGCCCCACGTCGCCCACGCCGTCCATTCCGCCGCGGCGATCACGACGCTTCCTCCGCCAACCGCAGCTCGACCTTGCCCACACGCCGACGGCGCATCTCCAGAACGGTGAACCGCAGGTTGCGGTAACTCACCACGTCGCCGACACCCGGGATGCTGCCCAGCAGCGACGTGACGAACCCGCCGATCGTGCTGACCCGCCTGGCCGTTAGCCCCAACGCCAGCGCGTCGTCCCACTCGTGGATCGCCAGGTCGCCGTCGAGGACGTATCGGCCGGGCCCGGTCTGCTCGACGGCCGCGCCGCGCCCGGCCTCGTGAGGCTCGGGTATGTCGCCGACGATCTCCTCGAGGATGTCCTCGAGCGTCACCATCCCCGCCGTGCCGCCGTACTCGTCGACCACGATCGCCATCTGCGACCGCCGGGCGCGGAGCTGATTGAGCACGCGCTCGAGGTTGGCCGCCTCGGGAACGAAGGGGATCTCGACGACCACGTCCGCCAGGGCCGCCTCCGGGGCGAACAGCACGCGTTTCGCGTGGACGACGCCGATGATGTGGTCGACGTCCTTCTCGTAGACCGGGATCCGCCGCAGCTTCGTCCGGCGAAAGACCCGCGCCAGCCCCGCCGCCGGGCCGGATACGTCGTAGCTGATCATGTCCACGCGGGGGACCATCACGTCGCTGACCCGCAGGTCGGTCAGCTCGACGATCTCACGCAGCAGAACGCTGGCCCGCAGGTCGAGGATGCCCCGCTTGGCCGACAGGTCCAGCAGGGCGGCGAGCTCCTCGGCGCTGATGTCGGCCCCGCCGGACCGCCGGGGCGCGATGATCTGCGTCAGCGGGCCCACCACCGCCTTGTGCAACGCCGTGATGATCGGCGTCAGGGCCTTCTTCAGCACCGCCAAACCCGGCGAGGCGAGCACCGCCCACCGCTCGGCCGCCAGCATCGCCAGCATCTTCGGCAGGACCTCCCCGACCAGGATCAGCACGAGCACCGGCACGAGCGACAGCAAGGCCACCACCCACGCCGACGGGCGAACGTCACGCTGGAGGTCCAGCACCATCACCGCAGAGATGCCCGAATACGCCACGTTGACCAGCAGGTTGCCCAGCAAGATCGAGTGGAGGATCTGCTGCGGCCGCGCCATCAGCGCCGCCGCTGCCCGACCGCCCCCGCGCCCGCGGCGAAGGCGGTACAACTGACCCGGCGACAGCGAGAACAACGCCGTCTCCGACCCGCTGAACACCGCCGAGGCCGTCAACAGCCCCATCAGCACCAGGAACTGCCAGACCCGATCGCCAAGGAACGCGCCCCACGTCATTGTCAGATCCACCGCCGCAGCGTCAGCATCACGTTGTCGTGGCCGGGCACGATCACGTCGGCCAACTCGATGTAGTCCTCCATCGACCGCATGGCCGCCTCGACGTCGGCACAGCCGTCCCAGACCTGCCCCCGCCGGACGTGCTCGGCCGTGACGGCCGCGTCGCCGGCGATCACGATCGTCATCGTCGGCGGAGTCAGCAGCAGCCCCGCCGAGCCCGGCGACGGGCCGGCCAGAGGATAGACCGTCACCTGTGGGCCGAAGTCCTCCGGGGCCGGGCGGAACCGCTCGGTCAGCTTCAGGTCGGCCTCGACGTTGGCGGCGTCTTCGGCGTCGAGCCGCTCGGCCGAGGCCAGCAGGCCCTCCAGGTGCGACCGATACGTCGTCAGCTCCGCCTCGTGGACCCACCACGCCGCGCCGGCCACTGCCGCGATAGACCGCCGATGCACCGGCCGAAGCGTCGTGCAGAACACGTCTGTCACGTCGGCCAGCGTCTTGCCCGTCCGCTCGTTGAACACCGGCCCCAGCGCCGCCGCCGGCAGCGACGGATCGACCAGGATCAGCCGATCGTCGGCGAACACGGCCGTCGTCGTCGAGTGGGACGTCCGCACGGCCGCCGACTCGGCCCACAGCCGGTTCTTCGACAACGCCCCGATGCTGATCACGCAGTAGTCTACCGACATGTCCGTTTCCATCGCCCTGCCCGCAGCGGCCGGGCAGACAGGCCTGATGATACCATTCCGCCAACCGGCTGCCTACGGGCGCATCACCTCGACGCCCACGCCCGCCTTGCCGAGTCGGACGTGGATCCAGCCGTTGCGGCGGGTGGAGTGGAAGCGGTAGCCCGAGCGCAGCCGGCCGTAGAACCGTTCGGCCGCCTCGCCGCCGCGGGCGGGGGCGGTCAGTTCGCGACCGTTGCTGACGAGGATGACCGACGGTCCGACCGCGTCGACGAAGGCCGGCAGCGTCTTCTCCCAGCCGCCGTGGTGCGGCAGGATCAGCACGTCGGCGCGGACCTGCTCGCCCTGCCCGGCGAGGGCGGCCTGCCCGACTTCGTCCAGGTCGCCCGGCAGGATCACGGATCGGCCGTCGCAGACGATCCGCAGGACCAGCGACGTGTCGTTGACCGTCAGGTCGCTTCGGCCGGGCGGGGGCCAGAGCACCTCGACGACCGTCCTGTCATCCAGGCGGACCGTCTGCCCCGGCCGCAGACGGATCGGGGCCGCATGCCCCTCGGCCAACAGCTCGAGGAACCGCTCCGCCGCCGCCGAGCCCGCCTCGCCGGCAACGCGCCCGAAGTAGTCGTTCAGGTAGACCGAGTCGAACCCGCCCCGGCGGATCAGCGCGGGGATGGCGTTGTAGTGGTCCGTGTTGGCGTGGGAGATCATTGCCGCCGTGGGCGAGGGCAGCCGTCGATGCAGCAGGAACGGCACGAGGACGCGCTCGCCGCACGTGCGGTCATGCTGGCTGCCGGCGTCCAAAATGTACGTTCGGCCGGCCGGGGTGCGAAGGACGGCGCACTGGCCGGCGCCGACGGCCAGCAGATCCAGCTCCGCGGCATCCGGCGGCGCGGCGGTCCGCTGTGTGTGGACCGTCAGGGCGAGCACAACCACGGCCGCCGCGCCGGCCCACACGCGCCCCAGCCGCACGCGCCGCATCATCACGATTGCCACCAGCGCCGCGTAGCACGCTATCGCCCACGGCGGGTGGACCGGGCGCAGCTCGAAGTGCAGGCCGGGAAGCATCGACGCCGCCTCCACGCCCCGCGCGAAGGCCTCCGCGACCTCGCCCGCCCCCGCCGCCAGCGCGCCGGCCAGGTTCGGCGCGATCGGCGCGACCGCCAGCGACAGGTACCCGGGCACGACCGCCGCGATCAGCAGCGGCGTCATCAGCAGGCTCAGCGGCGCGCCGTACGGGCTGAAGATGCCGAAGTGCCACGCCACCAGCGGCACGGCCGTCAGGTAAGCGATCAGGGCCATCGTCACCGCGCTGATGGCCCAATCGGCCGCCGTGTGGTACAGCCACCGACGAACGCGGTCCCGGCCTCGGAAGACCATCAGCCCCCGCGTCCGCAGCCATCGGCCGAACAGCAGCTCGCGGGCCGGCGGGACCAGCACGATCAAGGCCGCGACGATCCCGAAGCTCAACTGGAAGCCGGCGGCGAACAGGTCCATCGGCTCGGCGGCCAGCAGCAGCACGGCCGCGATGCCCAACGCATTGAGCGCCGCGTGAGGCCGGTGGACGATCACGCCGATGCACACGGCGGCGGCCATGATCGCACTGCGGAGCAACGGCGAGCGGGGCTCGGCGAGGACGAGGTAGCCGGTCAGGCACAGCAGGGCCACCGTCGCCGACCGCCGCGGCGTGAGCGTCGCGAGGCGGCAGAGCAGGTAGACGAAGCCGAGGAAGATCCCCAGGTGCATCCCGGAGATGCTCAGCAGGTGGGCGATGCCCGCGTGGACCATCGCCTCTCGCAGCTCCGCCAACGCCGGGTCTCGCCGCCCGACGATCAGGGCCTCCAGCATCAGCCCGCCCCTCCCGGGAGCGGACCGCGCGAAGTGCGCCGAAGCCCACGCCCCCGCACGGTCCGCAATCCGGCGCGGCAGCGGACCCGACGAGGCCGACAGGATCGTCACCCCGTCGGCTCCGGGGACGCGACATCGCACGAAGACCCCACGCCGATTCATCTCCGCCGCCACGTCGCGCTGACCCGGATTGGCCGGCGGCCGCAGCCGGCCGATCGACCCGACCAGTTCCACCTCCTGCCCCCGCGCCAGGCGAATGTCCTCCTCCTCGACCGTCACCTGAATCGACCCCGTCGTCTCTCGCCACCCGTCCGCCGTGTGGATACCCGTGGCCCGTAGAGGAAAACTCACCGCCGGCGGGCGAGGATACGCGAGCGAAGCGTCGAACCGCACGAGTCTCGGCGAGCCCTCGATCCGTCCCCGCAGTCGAGCCAAGGTGGTCGAATCGCCCGTGTAGGAGACGACGTGACCCTCCTCGTGCCCCAGCCCCATCACGCGAACGTGCACCGCCCCCAACGCCAGCACCGCCGCGGCAGCAGCGGCAGCAGCCACACGCCGCCGCCCGATCACCAGACACACCACGCCCGCGACGAGGCATCCGGCCCCCCACACGCCCCACGCAACGGCCGACAGCCCCACGTACCGCCCCGCCACAATCCCCCCCGCCGCAACCACCGCCACCGCCGCCATCGGCGCGCGGCGAAGCGGAGGACGAACAGCCGACGAGCTCGCGCGGGTGTCGGGCATCCTGGCGCCGATTGTAGGCCGGGCACGCGGCGTTGGCGAGCATGGAGACGGCAGGCGGACGGCCTCGGCACGCTCGCCTTGACGGCCCGGGCGGTGATGCCTATGCCTGCCGCTCCGCAACGACCCGGGCGTATCGCCGGAGCTTCGCCTCGTCAACCGTCACGCCGAGGCCCGCGCCCTTCAGCGGCCGCAGTCGACCGCCGTAGCCGAATCGAAGGGACCGCGTCGTCAGGTCGTCGGTGAGCAGGAAGCGGCCGAAGTTGCCCTCGACGAACCGCGGGTTCGGCCCCCACTGAAGCCATCGCCTCTGGGCGGCCGACAGCAGGCTGCTCTCGCCCACCATGCAGCCGAGGACGAACGGGGCGCCCTTTTCGGCGGCCCGGCGCGCCAGGGCCATCGACCGGAGCAGCCCGCCGTTCTTCGAGATTCGCACGTTCCACCAGACTCGCCGGGGCTCGGCGAGCAGGGCGTCGGCGTCCGACTCGTCGATGAGGGACTCATCGGCCATCAGCGGCAGCTCGCACCGGCGGGCGACGTCGACCACCTGCCGGGCCGGGCCGTAGAACGGCTGCTCGACCACGCAAACGCCCAAAGCCGCCAATTCCGCGGTCCGTTCCGGCGTCTGCTGCGGCGTCCACCCGCCGTTGACGTCCACGCGAAGCGTACACCGCCCGCCGCGAAGGGACGCGCCCAGCTTCTCCGAGACGGCCTTCACCAGCGCGCCGTCTTCCCGCTCGCCGAAGCCCAGCTTGAGCTTGTAGTCGCGAAGCCCATAGCACCGCATCAACCGGAGCTGGCGGCTGACCTTGCCCGGATCGCTCGAGCCCAGCACGCCGGAGACGCGGGCGTCGATCCGCCGCCCCGGGCCGGCGCGGCCGAGCAGCGACTGCCGCCGCTCGACCGGCAGTCGCTCGACGTGCCGGAGAATGTGGTCGGCCCGGGCCAGTTCGAACGCGCAGAGGGCGGCGTTGCGGGAGCGGGCCTCGCCGTCCTGCGAGGCAGTCGCCGCGACCTCGCCGACCCGCCCCTCGAGCCCGGCCGGCCAGATCACTTCCGTCAGGTCCTCGATCACCGTCTCGAGTGTCTCGCCCGTGACGTAGGGCCTCGGCAAGGTCTCGCCCCAGCCGACCTCCCCGTCCGCGAACGTCAGGCGGACGACGACCGCCTCGGCCAGGTTGCGGGATGCCGCCGCGTGCTCGAACCGGCGCGTGGGAATCGCCGTGCGGTACACCGTCATCGAGGTCGGCCGGGGGTTGGTCGGGTCCGAATCCACTTGCTGCTCCGCTGGGCCGGGACGCGGGCGGTTGCGCTATGGCGGCCGGGACTGCGCCGGAGACAGACACGCGGGACGCGGCAGTCGTCGGCTCGTGGGCCGGCCTCCTGCGCAAAGGGACCGACGGGCCGACCGCAGCGTGGCCACGCGAGCTCGGCCGGTGGCTCGCACGGCCGGGGGGCAAGGTATGCCCTCGCGCCGATCCGTGTCAAGGGCGCACTTGCTCCGGACTGCCCCGAGGCGATCCCGCGCGTCCCGGATGCAGCCCGGGGTGTTGTTTCGCGGTCGCCATCTGCGATAATGTGGGCGGCCGGCGGGCCCGACACATGGTCGGGCCCGCGCCGTTCACGGACACGGCGAGGGGGGGCGACGGCCTGACCGAGGAGATGAGCATGTGGCGGATCTTGAGACGTCCCCCGTGGCTGGCGGCGACGGCGCTGTGTGCCGCCCTGTCGCCGTCGTTGACGGCCGCCGCAGCCGACGCGCCGGCCACGGCGGAGAGGATCCTCGAGGCAACAGGCGTTCGGGGCGGGCTGGTCGTCCACGTCGGCTGCGGGGACGGGAGGCTGACGGCCGCCCTCCGCGCCAACGACGGCTACCTCGTCCACGGGCTCGACACCGACGCGAACAACGTCGCCCGCGCCCGAGAGGGCCTTCGCAAGCTTGGCGTCTACGGGCCCGTTTCAATCGACCGCCTGTCGGGGCCGGCCCTGCCCTACGTCGACGGCACGGTCAACCTGCTGGTGGCCGAGCGTATCGGCGAGGTCCCGTCGGCGGAGGTCATGCGCGTGCTCTGTCCGCGCGGCGTGGCGTACGTCGGGAAAGACGGGGCGTGGATGAAGACCGTCAAGCCCTGGCCCCGCGAGATCGACGAGTGGACGCACTGGCTGCACGGGGCCAACGGCAACGCGGTGGCGGACGACACGGCCGTCGGTCCGCCGCGCCACGCGCAGTGGATCGCCGAGCCGCGCTGGCAGCGTCACCACGAGACGACGCCCAGCGTCCTGTCGGTCGTCTCTGCCCGCGGGCGGCTGTTCGCGATCGTCAACGAGGCGGCGCCCGGCATCGACGGGCTGCCCGACCGCTGGGCGCTCGTCGCCCGCGACGCGTTCAACGGGAAGCTCCTTTGGAAGCGCCCCATCGCCCAATGGGGCTGGCGGCAGTGGAGCGATCACTCCTACGGGCACGGGCGATGGAACCACCCGACCCACATCGCGCGGCGGCTGGTCGCGGCCGGCGACCGCGTCTATGTGACGTTGGGCTTTAACGAGCCGTTGACGGCCCTGGACGCGGCGACCGGGCGGACGGTGACGACCTACCCGCGGAGCCGATTCACCGACGAGATCCTCTATCACGAAGGCACGTTGGTGCTGGCCGTCAACGCCGCCGCGCAGGGGCCCGGGCGCATCAAGGACAAGCCGCCGGTGAAGAAGGCCGTCGTCGCGCTGGACGCCCGGACGGGCGAGATCCGCTGGAGAACCGACGGCTTCGAGGGCGCCGCCTCCAAGGCCGACGCGATCGAGCGGGTCACTCATCTGACGCTCACGCTCGGCGAGGGGAAGGTCTTCCTCGTCGAGGAAAACGCCGTCGTCGCCCTGGACCTGGCCACGGGCAAGCGCGCCTGGCGCCGCGACCGCCCGCCCCGCCCGAGGCCGGTGACGTACGGCTCGTACTACTTCACGAACCTCAACAGCCTCGTCTACCACGACGGCGTGGTGCTCTTCATGGAGCCGGACCCGCGGACGAAGAAGGCGCCCTGGAACGCCCCGGCGAAGTCGACGCTGTTCGGCCTGTCGGCCGAGACGGGCAAGGAACTCTGGGCCCGTCCGTGCGGGATCTGGGGGCACTACAACCCGGGGGACATCTTCGTCATCGACGGCGTGGCGTGGGTCCACGACGGCGAGGCGTTCGAGATGATGGGGCTGGACCCGCGGACCGGGAAGGTGAAGCGGACCATCTCGACGAAGAAGGCGCTGGATCAGGGACACCATCACCGCTGCTACCGCAACAAGGCCACGTCTCGCTACATCATCACGTCGCGGAGAGGCGTCGAGTTCATCGACGTGGCGTCCGAGCGGAACCTGCGGCACCACTGGGTGCGCGGAACGTGCCGATACGGCGTCCTGCCCTGCAACGGCCTTCTGTATGCCCCCCCGCACCCGTGCATCTGCTACATCACCGCCAAGCTCACCGGCTTCTGGGCACTGGCGCCGCAGCGGGCAACGGCGGCGGGCAGGCACGCAGGGAGCAACGGTCGGCTCGTCGAGCGGGGGCCGGCATACGGGGGAGGCCGCAATCGGCAACGCCCAATCCCCGATCGACAAGACTGGCCGACGTATCGCCACGACGCCGCCCGCAGCGGCTGCGCGGGCACGACTGTCTCGAGCAAACTGGCCAGCGTGTGGCGGTCCCCCGTCGGCGGGCGGCTGACCGCCCCCGTCGTCGCCGACGGAAAGGTCCTCGTCGCCTCGTCGGACACCCACACCGTCTGGGCCCTCGACGAGGCCGGCGGCAAGCCGGTCTGGAGCTACACCGCCGGCGGGCGGGTCGACACGCCGCCGACGGTGCATCGAGGCCTGGCCCTGTTCGGGTCGGCCGACGGGTGGATCTACTGCCTGCGGCTGGCCGACGGAAAGCTGGCGTGGCGCCGCCGTGCCGCGCCCGACGAACGGCGCCTCGTCTGCCGCGGCCGGCTCGAGTCGCCCTGGCCGGTCCATGGCAGCGTGCTGATCCAGGACGGCATCGCCTACTTCGCCGCCGGCCGATCGTCGTTCCTCGACGGGGGCATCCACGTCTGCGCCGTCGACCCCGGGACGGGAAACCTGCTCCGCCAACGACGCATCTACAGCGGCGATCCCGACACCGGCGACATGGTCGAATGCCGCCTGCGCTACGACATGCCGCCCGACGCGCTCGGCGCGCTGCCGGACGTCCTCGTCGGCGACGGCGAGAGCGTGTACATGAGGCACCTGAAGTTCGACCCCGCCGACCTCGCCTACCGCAGCGCCGCGATCAAGGCGAAGAAGCAGAGGCGGGGCATGTACCCGGCCGTGGGGGCGCATCTGATGTCCGTCGCCGGGCTGCTCGACGACTCCTGGTTCAGCCAGACCTACTGGACCGTCGACGGCAAGTCGCAGAGCAAGCTGCTGGTCTACGACGAGAGGACGGCCTACGGCGTCACGCCGTTCGCGGCCACGGCGCGCCATTCCCGGGCGATCTGCCGGCCCGGTACGACAGGCTATATCCTGTTCGCCAACAACCGCCCGAACCACGCCAAGCGATGGTCGGTGAAGGTGCCCGTGCGGGTGAGGGCGATGGTCGTCGCGGGTCCGACGCTCTTCGTGGCCGGCCCGCCCGACGTCGTGGCCGGCGACGACCCCTGGGCCGCCCTCGACGGCAGGAAGGGCGCCGTGCTGTGGGCCGTCGCCGCCGACAACGGCACGAAGCTCGCCCAATACCCTCTGGCCCACCCCCCCGTCTTCGACGGCCTCGCCGCCGCCAACGGACGACTCTACCTCTCCACCACCGCCGGCCGCGTCGTCTGTATGGCCACCATCCCAAGAAACGAGCAATGAGGCCCTTCCAGAGAATGTGTGGGTCGCTTCCCCCGCCCGAACTCTGCCTGTGGGACCGAGATGCATCTGGCCGCGTGCCCGAGAAGGAACGCGGCTGCGCCGCGGGGTCTTCTGAGGTATGGCTCAGGTGTCCGATGCCGTGCATCCGGCCTCCCGCGGTTTCTGCCACAAGAGTCGGCGTGGCTCAAATGCTCCTCGCTTTGGGTAGCAGGTCGAGGGCTGCCAGGCCCGTTCACGGGCCTTCTCCCGCCGAAGGCGGGTGTAGACCAGGGCCTCTGGCCCTGGCGCGCGGGCCGCGAACTCCCCCCAGCGCGCTTCAGCACGCTTGAGTTGCTAAGGCTTTAACCAATAAGAGGCAAGCCCGATGAATCGGGCTAACAGGAGCGGGGGCGTGCGTCCGACCCGGCCTACAAGGCCGCGGGACCCGACCAGCCAATGTCATCCAACGCGGGGAGTGTTACCCTCGGTTGAACCAAGCCCAAAAGTCCGTGTTTCCTCATTGCCATCGGACACCGGAGCGATGCCTTGAAAACCCCAGGGGGCACGGGGGGCTGGCCCCCCGGACGCCGCCGTGGGGGCAGGACGGATCGACACGGCGCAACTCGCTACGAGCAAGACGTACGGATTTCGGACGTTCGAAGCGTTGGAACGTGCTCTCTATCATACGCTTGGAAACCTCCACGAGCGGGCGATCGCCCACAGATTCTCCGGAGGAGCCAGCAATGAAGACCTGACCCCCTTCCCAACCAAGCTGGTTGACGTTGATGAGAATACTACGATGCCTCCGAACTTGATGGCTGATCGTCACGGGACCGTGCTGCATGGGTCTCGAATAGGAACGAGGCGAGTGTGGTAGCAGCCCCAACCGCGAGCCTCGCATGGCGAGCAGGGAGCCGCTTGTGCTTCGCGTGCTTGCCGTGGCCCGTCCCGTAGAGGTTACGAAGCTCCGCCATCCCTTGCGAGATCATGGCCAAGTTGCCGAGCACCGCCTTGATCGTCTTCGCCCCCTTGGCGGCGTCGGGGATATCCTCTGGAAGCAGTTTCAGCTCTTTCATTGTCTGCTTGACCAACGGGACAAGGTCGAGGCGGTCGTGCTCGGAGTCGCCACTGCCCGCGAGGATCGTCTTGCAGCAAGTCTCGACCAATTCCTTTGCTTGACCGATAGCCAGGTCGGAATCCTGTTCGACGGCCTCGGCTAGGCGATCGACCTGCGCAGCCAAGTACTCCGCATCGATACTCGCGGCTGTTGCTGAGAGGTGCCGTAGCAAGGCATCGTCGCCCCGCGCTCGCAACCGGCCTTCACTGAACTCGTAGCCGTCCCGCCGGAGCAAGCCCACGAGCTTTTCATACTCACGCTTCAGCGTTGCAGGATCGGTGTACGTGCTTGGGTTGGCGATGTGAGCTTCACAGTGGGCCAAGATCGCCTCGTAAACGCGGAGAAGCCGGTCAACGTCACCAGGGTCGGTGAAGTCAAGGCAGTGGTAGTACTGCTCCACGAACTCTCGTCGCTGCCCCCCAAGTTGCGGGTCGTAGGAACGATCCGGTTCCAATCCGGCAGCGGAGAACTCATTCTCGATTTCTCGCAGCGTCCAGTCGACGAGGAACTCGCCGAACTCGACGCGCGTCTTCTTGCTGATGAGTTCCCGACCGCTCACGGCACCAGCTCCTCGCTGACGGCTTCAGCGGCGGAGAGCTCGATCTCGCCGCTCAATCCATGAGTAGTTGCGGGCTGACCTTGAATCGCTTCGAGAGCTTCCTGAGGTGGTCCACCGTCAGCGACCGCTGGCCCTTGAGGATCTTCGAGCCCATGCTCGGATGGACGCCGAGCAGGCGGGCGAGGTCCGAGGCGTTCATGCCGCATTGCTCCAGCAGGTGCTTGAGTGAATCGATCCCGCCGATGTGAGAAGTGTCGACGGGGTGGTGCTCCGCCTCGTAGGCCTGCACCAACTGGACCAGCGTCTCGAGGTAGATCGCCTGGCCCTTCGTCAGCTTGCCCGACGCCATCAGCCGGTCGATCATCCGTAGCGTGTTCTCGTACTGAACCTCGTCTGTGATGGCCTGTGGAGGCATCATCATCATCAGGCCCTCGAACCGGCGGGGCAGCTTTTTCCTGTCAGCATGTGGTCCAGGCGAGTTCACCCGTATCAGGCTACCAAAAGGGGCTCTTCCAGAGAAGGTGTGGGTTGGCTGCGGACCGGGCGTCAGAAGAAGACGCGGCTGCGCCGCGGGGTTTCCCAAGGCATATCTCACGTGTCCGATGGTCGCAGAGCTTCAGGCCAAGGCCCGGGCACTGTGCAATCCGATGTTGCGTCCCGCCGTAGTGGACTTGAGCGCATGCTCACGCGCTTCGCTTCGGGAAACGTCAGAGCATGGTACCGACTGAAACGAGTATGATGCAGGAGTAACGCCATGCTCCCCGATGAGCGGACATATTGGGCCGAGCAGATGGAGGCGGCCTATGCCTTCATGCAGCGGATGCTGGACTGGCCCGTGGCCGAGTGCGGCGAGCCGCTGCGGTGCATCCGCGCCGCCGCCGAGGCCGCCGGCGTGGAGGTCGCCTGCGAGCCGGGCAAGAAGATCGGCCTGTTCGACCGCATCTTCCGTGTGCGCGCGTCGCTGGTGGACCGGCTGCTCGCGGCGGCGGAAGCCCTGCTGCGGCGGGGCTGGGTGCTGAAGATCGAGGACGCCTACCGGACGCCGGCGACACAGCGGCAGGGCGCGTGCTCGGAGTTCGTCGTCCGCACGGTGCTGGACAACGTCCGCTGGGAGCTGGGCGGGGCCGACCCGACGCCGGAGCTTCTGTTCCGCCGCCTGGCCGCCTGGACGGCGACGATGCCGAAGTTCGCCAACCACACGTCCGGCAGCGCGGTGGACGTCAGCGTGTTGAATCGCCGCGACGGGAGGGCGGTGAACCTCGGCGGCCGGTATCCCGAGCTGTCGCTTCGGACGCCGATGGACTCGCCCTTCGCCGGCGTCGAGGCCCTGCGCAACCGGCGGGTGCTGTGCGAGCTGTTCGCCGAGCAAGGCTTCCTGCCGTACCCGTACGAGTTCTGGCACTTCAGCCACGGCGACGCCGATCACGAGATGCAGGCCGGTCAAGGCCGCCCCGCGCGGTTCGGGCCCGTGGAGTGGACCGGCGCGGACGGACAGGTCCAACCGCTGCCGGACCTGCTGACGCCGTTGATCACGCTCGACGATATCCGCGAGCCCCTCGCGCGCCTCCTCGAGCAATAGCCCCCCCTCCGCAATCACCGCCCGGCGGACCGTTCCACATATGAGCCCGGGCTCTTGGCAGTCTCTCACTCACCAAGCGGAGTCGTCAACTCGCTCTCGCCCAGCAGATCGAACAGCTCCGTCTCCGTCGCCGCGGGCCTCGACGAGCCGGCCACCGTCATGTCGGCCGGCTCCTCGGGCAGCGCCGCCGGATCGGTCGGCCCGGCCGGGGAGGGCAGGACGGAGCCGGTCGCCTCCGGCTGCGCGATCGCGGCCCCCTCGAGCCGCGTCTCGGCCGGCGGAGCGGCGGTCAGAGCGTCCGCCGGTCCGGCCAGCGCCGCCGCGGCGAGCGCGTCGGGCGCCGTCGGGGCCGCAGGCGGCGCCGGCGAGCGCGTCGGCTCGCCGGCAGGCAGGGCCGTGTTGCCCTTCCGCCGGACCTTGATCACGTCGCTGCTGCGGATCTCCCCATTGCCGTCGATGTCGTGATATATCGAGTAGTCCGGGTTGTCCGCGGCCGTGTTGCCCTTCCGCCGAACCTTGATCACGTCGGAGCTTCTGACCTCGCCGCTCTGATCGGCGTCGCCGGGCAGGACGTTGATGCGGTAGCCGAAGTCCCCGCCGGCCTGCCCGTCGCCGGAGGAGTAGCTGCTGATCCCGTCGGTCCACTCCCCGTCGAGGGCGTTGCCCGTCGCGTCGGCGACGCCGTCGGGGATGACCATCAGGAGCCTATCGGCGGCGACGGGCTGCGAGAGCGTCCACGTGGCGGTGAGGGAATCGCTGTCGTAGTCGAAGGCCGTCACCGTGTACTCGGGCAGCCGGACGCCGTAGAGGCCCAGGTGCTCCCGGGCAACGTTGGTCTGCTCGCTGAAGACGATGGTGACCCGGTCGAGATTGACCCAGGGCAGCTCGTCGAGCTGGTCCCCGCCGGAGGGCACGGCATATCCGCTGTCGCCGAGCTCGTCGAGGAAGGCCTGGGTCCAGCCGGTCGAGCCGACGAAGACGGCCTCGACCGTCGGGGCCGTCGCGTCGACGGTCAGCTCGTCGGCCGTGGCGTCGTAGCCGGTCAGCTGCGCCGTGCTGGTCGCGGCGGCCTCGACGTTATACGTGCCGTCGGCCAGCGGCGGGGCGATCGTGTTGTCCGGCAGCGTCCACGTGCCGTCCCCGTGGTTGACGGCCGTTCTCTGGACGCCGCCGACAGTGACGGTGACGGTGGCGTTCGCGTCGTCCACCGTGCCGGTCAACTGCGGGGTCGCGTCGTTGGTCGTCAGCGGATCGACGGTGACCACGGGGACCGTCGGGGCCTGCACCTCGATCGAGACCGTGGCGATCTTGCTATACCCCATGCCGTCGTAGGCCCGGTACGTGAAGTCGTCGGTCCCGCTGTATCCGCCGGCCGGCGAGTAGTCGAAGGACCCGTCGGCGTTCAGCGTGAGCTGGCCGTGGGCCACGTCGATCAGCCGGATGGCCGCCATCGCCTCCGGGGCGTCGTCGGGGTCGCTGTCGTTGGCCAGCACGCCGGCGGCCGCGCCGACGCGCAGCGAGCCGTTGCGCTCGACGGTGTACGCGTCGTTCTGCGCGACGGGGTTGATGTTGGCGAGGGCCTCGACCTCCTCATCGGTGAGCCGCCGGCTGTAGATGCGGACGTCGTCGATCAGCCCCCTCCAGGACGATCCGGCGTCGGCCTCGCCCTTGCCGATGATGACCTTCGTGGTGTTGGCGATGGCCCCGCCGAGGGCCCCGGTATCGAACGAGGAGGCCCGGGGCCGGCCGTTGACGTAGAGGACCGGCACGTGGTCCGACGCCCACCCCAGCGCCACGTGCATCCACTCGGTGCTCTGGAGGCCGGTGGGGCCCTCGACGACGGCGTCCTCGCTGCTGGTGGAGACGAAGGCCGTGAGCGTGTCGGTCGCCCCCCCGCCCCAGGCGTCGGCGTCGAAGCGGAGGTTGATGCAGTCGTATCGGCCCGGGTCGCGCGTGGTGAAGAAACCGTGGTCCGTACCGGTCGCGTCGGCCTTGATCCACATCGAGACGGTAAAGGCACCGAGGCCGTTGAGGTACATCTCCCCGTCGTCGTCGAGCAGGTAGTCTCCCACGGATCCGTCGAACCGCATGGCCCCGCCGACGCGGCCGTCGGCGATCCAGTCGGCGCCGAAGACCTGGAGGTGATGGCCGTTTTCGGTCACGTCGGCCCCGGTGTCGGCCTGGTCGTCGAAGGTCCACCACGACAGCATCGAGGGGTCGACGTCGCGGAACAGGAACGTCGTCTGCGTTCCCGGCGCGACGGGGTTGCCCGAAAGATCCTCGACACCGACGACCGTCAGCCCGTGCCAGACCTCCTCGACGATGATCGATCCGAGCGTCAGCTCCACGGTGGTCGGATCGGGCAGGCGGCTGGCCGCCGCGACGATCATGGGCCTGGCCTGGTCATCGACAAGGTGGTAGTGGGCGGCCACCTCCGCGGTGGCCTGGTCGACGGCCTTGCCGAAGGTGACCAGGAGGTGTGTCGCGTCGAGCGCCTCAGCCGAGACGAGCGACGGCGCGGGGGAGGCCGGCAGCGGCGCCGAGGCCGGCCCCTCGGAGCCATACGTGTTGACCGCCGTGATCTCGTAGCTGTAGGTGGTCGTCTCGACCAGGCCCGTGTCGCTGTAGCCGGGCGCCGGCACGGTGGCGATCGGGCTGCCGTCGCGATAGACCACGTAGTGGTCCGTGCCGCTCTGGCCGTCGAGGGCCTCGTCCCAGGTCAGGTCGATCCGGCTGGGCGAGACGGCCGCGGCGGCGAGGTTGGCCGGGACAGGCGGCGGGGTGGAGTCGACATGCAGCTCGTCGCCCGTCGCGTCCGTTCCGACGTTGCCCGCCGTGTCGGTCGCGGTCACCTGCACGTCGTGCGTGCCCTCCGCCAGCGGCCCGCCGATCGCCCCGTCCGCCAGCGTCCACGTGCCGTCGCCGTTGTTCGTCGCGGCGTACTGCGACCCGCCGACCGTCACGGCGACCGCCGCGGCCGAATCGTCCACCGTGCCCGTCAGCTCCGGCGTCGTGTCGGCCGTGCCGAGCGGGTCGACCGTCACCGCCGGCGCCGTCAGGTCGACGACCAACTCGTCGACGGAGTGGTCGCGGCCGGTCTGCTGGAGGTCGTCGGTGGCGGCGGCGCTTACGTCGTAAGTTCCTTCGCCCAGCGCCGGGCTGATCGTGTCGTCCGCCAGCGTCCACGTCCCGTCGCCATTGTTGACCGCCGGGTACTCGGTCCCCTCGACGGTGATGACGACCGTCGCATCGGGATCGTCGACCGCGCCCGTCAGCGGCGGCGTCGTGTCGTTGGTGATCCGCGGGGTGATCGTGATGACCGGCGCAGGCGGCTGGACGACCAGCTCGTCGGCGGTCGCATCGAAGGCGGAGTTCCCGGCCGGGTCGGTGGCGCGGGCCTCCACGTCGTACGTGCCGTAGGCCAGCGCGGGGCTGATCCGCCCGCCCGGCAGCGTCCACGTCCCGTCGCCGTTGTTGACGGCCGCGTAGTCTCTGCCCTCCACCGTGACGAGCACCGAGGAGGTCGAGTCGTCGACCGTTCCGGTCAGAGCCGGCGACTGGTTGGTGGTGACCGTCGCATCGACGGTGACGGCCGGCGCCTGCGTGTCGATGGTGAGTTCGTTGGCCGAGTTGTCGACGCCGGTCTGCTGATCGAGGCTGGTGGCTGCGGCCTCGACGTCGTACGTGCCGTCGGCCAACGGCGGATCGATCGTGTCGTCGGGCACGGTCCACCTGCCGTTGCCGTGGTTGATCGCGGTGTACGGGCTGCCGGCGACGGTCACGACGATCGTCGAGGCGGCGTCGCTGACCGTGCCCGTCAACTGCGGCGTCGGGTCGTTGGTCAGCAGCGGATCGATCGTGACGGTCGGAATGGGGTTGAAGCCCTCGAACGGGCTGAGCCGCTCGCCCGGGATCGGCCGCTCCATCGCCCCGCCGGGCAGTTGCCACCCGACCGCCAGGTTGTCCCCGCCGGTGTTCTCCTTCTGGATCGCCTCGATGAAGTACCTCCGCCCGGCCTCGAGGTGGATCGGCTGCGATTGCTGCTCGGGATACCGGGTCCACAGGCGTGAGCTGGTCCAGCCGGGCACGAAGGCGATGAGGGCCTTGTTGGCCGGGTCGCGGTCCGTGGAGAGGAACAGTTGGCCGTTGTCGTCGCTGGCGATCCAGAAGACGTAGTCGCCGGTGACCGGCGGGTGGACGTATCCCCACATCCTCTGCCCGTAGTTGTCGCCCCAGTCGGTCGGGGCCTCGAAGACCGTCGGCAGGTCGCTGCCGGTGGGGTTGTCGGGGAAGCTCGGATGGTTGTACAGCTCGTTGACGCCCTGGCCCGGGATGCCCGTCCAGTACTCCCTCAGGATGAAACCGGCCCCCTGGGGGGAGTAGACGAAGGCGACCTCCATGCCGGGCGGCATGGGCGTGCCGGAGGCGGTACCGACATTGCTGACGACGACGGTGTAGGCCTGGTCGGCCTGCATGGGGGTGACCGTCAGCGTCACGGTTCGCCCGTTGGCGCCCAGCGCCGCCCACGTCACGCCGCCGCCGGTGATGGTATAGTTGCCTGCCGTCTGGGCGGAGATCGGCTCCAGCGGCTCGCTGAACAGCAGCTCGACCACCGTGTCCTCCGGCGCGTAGACCGCCTCGATGCCCGGGATGCTCAGCGACAGGCCCGTCGACAGGCGGCTCTCGTAGCCGTCGCGGTTGACCGCCGAGACCTGGTAGGCGTAGGACGTTGCGGCCGAGACGGTCGTGTCGTGGTACCCCACCGTCTGCGCCGTGCCGATCGGCGTCCCGTTCCGATAGATCTTGTAGTGGTCCACCCACGTCTGGGGATCGCTCGATTCGTCCCAGCTCAGATAGATCTGGAGATTCGGCGCGACGGTGATCTGCCCGGCGAGGTTCTGCGGGACCGTCGGGGCGGTGGTGTCCAGGTACGTGTTGGCCAGCCCCGGCGTGCCTCCGGCGGACCCGGCCGACCAGTTGCCCGAGTCGTTGCCGTACCACTTGTCCGCGTCGAAGCCTCCCCCCTCGCCGCCGGTGAGGCGGCTGAGGGAGAAGCCCCCGCCGTCCGGCTCGACGGGCCAGAGGGGCTGCCTGTCGTCGTAGTTGACGTAGTCGGCGCGGTAGTAGGGGATGTAGCCGCTCTGCTCGGGCGTCGTGGCGCGGAAGAGCTTGACCTTCTCCCCGTCGTTGGACAGATTGCCCGAGTACTCCCCCGCGATGGTCATCCCGGCGGTGTTGTAGCGGGTGGCGAACGCGGCGGCGTTCTTGACGATCACCACGTACTCGCCCGCCCCCAGGACCGCCGTCGTGCTGCCGGTCGTCGTGAAGCCCGGGCCGTCATCGTCGACCACCACCTCCTTGGCGCCCTTGACGAACTTCACCTGGTCGGCGATCGTCCAGTTGTTCGGATTGTCGCTCCCGCGGGTCAGCGTCACGTCGGCCAAGCCCGGGTCGAACTCGTAGGTCCCCAGCGAGACCCACCCGGCCGGGTTGGCGTCCTGGTCGATCGACACGAAGTCCGAGCCGCCCGCGCGGGCGATCTCGTAGCTCGCCTGCTTGTCCAGGCTGCGGAGGTTGCCCTCCCCGTCCAGCACGTCCCATCTCGCCAGCACCTCCCACTGTCCTGCCGTCAGGCTCGCCTGCCACCTCGCCGTGGCGCCGGCCTCGAGCGTCCAGACCTCGTTGCCGAAGTCGTCCGCATCGCACCACCCGAACGTGAAGCCCACGCCCTCGCCGAGGTAGTACTGCCGCAGGTCGACCTGCCAGGCCGAGCGGTTGTACAGCTCGACGAACTCGAAGTCCTCGTCGCTGTAGCCGCTGCCGGCCCCGGGGTCCGGCGGGTGGTACATCAGCTCGTTGATCACCAGCGCGTCGATCAGCGGGTCGGCGTTGGCCGCCCGGTAGGTCGGATGCTCGAGGATGGCGAAGTCCGAACCGCCGAGGCTCTTGACGTGCAGCCCGATCGATTTGCCCGACGGCGTGGCGCCGAAGTCGACGTGCTCCCGGTACCCGCCCGGCTGCCCGTCGACGTTGCTCGTCAGGTACACGTCGTCGCCGAACTCGCTGAGCCGGAATCCGCCGACGGGGTTCGCGACGGG
>Ga0180438_10002327_pt1 | contig 31323 bp, 29 predicted proteins | sample SS_ome_12_FD_132455 | JGI IMG/M metagenome (GOLD analysis project Ga0180438, IMG submission 132455) | Hypersaline lake sediment archaeal communities from the Salton Sea, California, USA - SS_3_D_2 metaG | ecosystem: Environmental > Aquatic > Non-marine Saline and Alkaline > Hypersaline >...
GAAAAAAAGACAAACAAAATATCGTTGATGATGTTAAAAATGGATTCCCTCTCTTTAATAAATTACCTTTTGATAACTTGTTTCTCGAGGTGGTAGCATGAAAAAATGGGGGGTTAGCAATTTACTTAACTATTGAAACCAAAGGCATTCTGGGCTATAATAAAACAGTAAAATGAAAACTCCAGGGAGTTTTAGAACAATGGCGTATTGTCTCAATTGTGAACAGGAATCCATGCTGATCTCTAAAAATCTGAACCTTTGTGCCCGGTGTATAAAGGAGCATTTTGATAAGGTCCTGCCCCAGATAGAGAAAATCCATGGGTGGAGTCGAGAGAGATTTACTCTGCCAAAGAAAGCCCCAAAAAATCCTTCCGGGATCCGATGCGATAGTTGTGCCAATGCATGCCGGATGGGAGACGGAGAAAAGGGATACTGCGGTTTAAGGACCAATGAAAAGGGAAAACTTTTCACTTCTTCCAGTCGTAAGGGATATCTTTCATGGTATTATGATCCGCTGCCCACCAATTGTGTGGGAGACTGGGTGTGTCCAGGAGGAACGGGTGTTGGTTACCCGGAATTTTCCAATTCCCCTGGACCGGAATATGGATATAAAAATTTAGCGGTTTTTTATCATGGATGCAACTTCAACTGTCTCTTTTGCCAAAACTGGCATTTTAGGGAATCTATAACAAATACAAACAAAAACAGAGACAGTCACTCCGCATTGGAATTGGCAAGTGCAGTGGATTTACAGACCTCGTGTATTTGCTACTTCGGGGGAGACCCTACCCCTCAATTATCCCATGCTCTGAAAGCCTCCCAACTGGCGTTAGAACAGAATAAAGACCGGATATTAAGAATCTGCTGGGAAACCAATGGAGGGATGCATCCCAAACTTTTAGAAAAAATGTTGGAGTTTTCTCTTAAATCGGGTGGATGTGTAAAATTTGATTTAAAAAGTTGGAACGAAAAACTCCATATTGCACTTTGCGGGGTGAGTAATCGCCGCACCCTGGAAAATTTCACCGCTGCTGCTCAATGGATAAGACACCGAAATGTCCCACCTCTTTTAATTGCCAGCACCCCTCTGGTTCCTGGGTACATCGATGAAAACGAGGTGGCCCAAATTGCCAGGTTCATAGCATCTTTAAACCGTGAGATTCCGTATTCTCTCCTGGGCTTTTGTCCCCACTTTTACATGCCTGATTTGCCTACCACATCCCGTCGCCATGCAGAAGCTTGCAAAGAGGCCGCCCTGGACGCAGGATTAAAAAAAGTAAAAATTGGCAATATTCACTTACTGAGTTACTATTCGGTGGGATCAGAACACTAATTTAGCCATTAAAAATTAATAAAAAAGCAAAAAAAAAATTTTTTCTTGACATTTCTACTTTTTTATATTATATTAAATTTGTAATAATTACAATATATAATTGTTACATAATTGATAAAGTTTCAGGAGGTTTTTTTTGAATGTAAAAGAGAATGATTCGATTCCAATCAACATCAACAAAACCAACATGAGCATTAACGTTAACAGCTTGAAAAATGTGTTGGAATCTAAAGGTGTAAAACCTTCCTACCAACGGTTACGGATTTTAGAATACATCATCAAAAAAGATATCCACCCCTCGGTAGATACGATTTATAAAGCACTGCATAAAAAGATACCTACCCTTTCAAAAACAACGGTTTATAATACGCTGAGTCTTTTTGAAAAGAAGAAAATAGTCAATTGCGTCACCATTTTCGACAATGAATTAAGGTATGATTTTAAAAAGAAACCGCATGCTCATTTCCTATGCATCGAGTGCGGGGAGGTTTATGATATACACCTTGATACTGATACCGATACGTATACGGATCGGAATTCAGATCTTTTTAATGAAGATTTTATCAAGGGTTATAAAACCACTGAGACCCATATCCATTTTAAAGGGATCTGCAAGAAATGTTTAAAAAAATAAAAATTTGATTGAAAAAAATTTATGAATTTAGTAAATTATTATTGTTATTATTAAAAATGCAGGAAACACAGATATGAAAAAAAGGAGGCATATTATGAAAAAGTATGTTTGTACAGCCTGTGGTTATATTTACGATCCGGAAAAAGGAGACCCTGATTCAGGGATTGAACCGGGGACTTCATTTGGAGACCTCCCGGATGATTGGGTCTGCCCGTTATGCGGGGTTGGAAAAGATATGTTTGAAGAAGAGGAATGATAAAAACAAGTTTGATTTAATGAAACAATCATCATCGAATGTGTCGATGTGTTAATGCGTTAATGGGCTAATGCATTAATATTAATACAAAGGAGGTTTTTATGGATTCAGTATTATTGGCACGTATTCAATTCGCCTTTGCTGCCGGGTTTCATTTTCTATTTCCACCCACCACCTTTGGGTTGTCCTTTATCATTGTTATTCTTGAAACGTTCTATTTTAAGACGAATCATGAGGTTTACAAAAAACTGTCGACTTTCCTGATAAAAATATTGGGACTTGTTTTTGTGATGGGTGTTGCCACGGGTATCACCCTGGAATTTGCGTTTGGCACCAACTGGTCTGAGTATTCCCGAATGGTGGGGGATATTTTCGGTGCGCCCCTGGCTGCGGAAGGTGTGTTTGCCTTCTTCATGGAATCAATATTCTTAGGCGTGCTTGTTTTCGGAAGAGAAAAGGTCTCCAAAGGCATGTACTTGCTCTCTGCATTCCTGGTTTTCTTTGGCTCGCATCTGTCGGGATTGTGGATTATTATTGCCAATTCCTTTATGCAAACCCCGGCCGGGTATGAAATCGTTAACGGGAGAGCTGTTTTAACTGATTTCTTTGAAGCGGCTGTTAATCATTCTACTGTGGTAAGGTATTTTCACACCTTGCTTGCCGGTTGGATAACGGGTTCTCTTTTTACGGCTGGCATTGGTGCATGGTATTTGATAAAGAATAAACACACCGAATATGAATATGCAAAAAAACTGGTAACCGTGGCCTTAATCCTGTTTATCTTTTCCGGTATTGTCCAGCTTTTTAGTGGTCATCAGCATTCTGTTCAGGTGGCAAAGACTCAACCTGAAAAGATGGCGGCATTCGAAGGGTTGTGGGAAACGCAGAAGAATGCGCCATTGGCTCTCTTTGGAATCCCGGATGAAGCAAAGGAAACGACCCATTTGTATATTGGAATTCCCGGGTTGTTGAGTTTCCTGGTTCATTTTGACACAGAGGCGGAGATCAAGGGTTTAAAGGATTTTCCAGAGGATGAGCGCCCCCCTGTTTTTCTCTCCTTTACCTCTTATCATATCATGATAGGGCTGGGTATGCTTTTTGTATTACTGGCAGTGATAAGTGGTTTTCTTCTTTATCGGAAAAAAATATGGGATACCCGGTGGTTTCTTAAAGCACTTCTCTTTTCGATTCCCCTCCCATATATTGCCAATGAATTCGGCTGGATAGCGGCTGAAGTGGGGAGACAGCCCTGGGCGGTCTATCGAGTACTCAAAACAGCCGATGCTGCGTCTGTGGTGGTGCCGGCATGGCAGATATTGCTTACCCTTGTGATCTTTATTCTTATCTATTCATTCATCTTCTGGGTGTTTATGCGGTTGTTATTGAAGATCATTCGAAAAGGACCGGAAGGGATAAAAACCACCGGCTACTGAAATTAGGGAGATAACCAATGGAAACATTACACTTTTTACAAACCACATGGTTTATACTGGTGGGAGTCCTTTTACTGGGGTACTCAATCCTTGACGGCTTTGACCTGGGAATCGCTTCACTCATGCCTTTCCTGGCAAGGAAAGATGAAGAAAAAACAGCGCTGATTAAATCCATCGGCCCTTTCTGGGATGGGAACGAAGTCTGGCTCTTAACAGGTGGGGGTGCGCTTTTTGCCTCATTTCCCCATGCGTATGCAACAGTGTTCAGCGGTTTTTATCTTGCCTTGATGTTGGTACTTTTTGCCCTAATATTCAGGGCTGTTTCTATCGAATTCTTTATCCTTGATGAAAAGAACAGGAAAACCTGGGAATGGGGGTTTATCATTGGAAGTTTCTTGCCTGCCCTTCTTTTTGGTGTGGCTCTGGGGAATGTTATTGTTGGAATTCCGTTAAATGAAAACATGGATTTCACCGGTACCTTTTTTACGTTGCTCCGTCCTTTTCCATTAGTGGTGGGATTATTGGGTTTAAACGCCATCCTGCTCCAGGGAAGCACCTATGCTGCATTAAAAACTGCGGGTGATATCCGAAATAGAGCGAGGCGCTTAACAAACAGGCTCTGGCTCTCATTTATTTCTCTTTTTGTTCTCTCTTTTATCCTGGCCTATATCTACGTACCTGGTGCTCTGGGAAGAATCCTGGCATGGCTGTCAGCGCTGGTGGTGGTGGCTGGTTGGGTGTTGATCAGGCGCTTTGCCCAAAAAGGAAAGGATACCCTCGCTTTCCTGATGTCTTCTCTCACTTTTGTGGGTTTGTGGGGCATTGTGGGAGCCATTCACTTCCCTTACATGGTGCGGGCAAGTAACGATCTCTCGCTTAGTTTAACCGTTCGTAATGCCTCGTCTACTGAATTGACCCTAAAAGTCATGCTTATTATTGCACTGATAGGAATGCCTTTGGTTCTCTTTTATACCTATTATATCTTTAAAACCTTTAAAGGAAATGCTAAAATGAATTAAAATGGAGGTTAAAATGAAAAAATATGTTTGTACGGTGTGCGGATATGTGTACGATCCTGAAACAGGCGATCCTGATTCGGATATCCCGCCTGGAACAGCTTTCGAAGACCTACCGGAAGATTGGGTGTGTCCCATGTGCGGGGTTGGAAAAGAGAGTTTCGAGGTAGAAGAGTAATGGCTGTCCATGAAATAACATCCCAGGTCTTTTATGTGGGTGCAAGGGACTGGGACCGGCGATTGTTTGATGAATTGATTCCACTTCCCGACGGAACCAGCTACAATGCTTATCTCATTAAAGGCAGTGAAAAAACAGCCCTGATCGATTCGGTGGACCCACCAAAATCAAAGGAATTAATGGCAAACTTAAAAAAATTAATGGTGGAGACAATCGATTACGTGGTATGCAATCATACGGAGCAAGACCATTCCGGTGCGATTCCCGATGTGCTTGAGAACTATCCAGGCGCCAAAGTCGTTGCAAACGAAAAATGCAAAGGGTTACTTAAAGACCACCTCTTAATCCCGGAAGATATGTTTATTACAGTGGATGATGGAGAAACCCTTTCTCTGGGTGATAAAACGCTGGAATTTCTATTTACTCCCTGGGTTCACTGGCCGGAAACCATGTGTACCTATTTGAGAGAGGATAAAATCCTTTTCTCCTGCGATTTTTTTGGTTCCCATCTTGCCACCAGCGATCTTTATGTTAAAAATGAACCAAAGGTCATCGAGGATGCCAAACGATATTATGCAGAGATCATGATGCCCTTCAGGACGATCATTAAGAAAAATATCGAGAAAATAGAATCCCTCGATTTTGAGATGATTGCTCCCAGTCATGGACCGCTTTATAATAAACCAGAGATCATCGTAAATGCTTACAAGGAATGGATATCGGATAAGGTGGAAGATGTGGTATTGCTTGTCTATGTATCGATGCATGGAAGTACGGAAACGATGGTTTCGTTTCTCACAGAAAAGCTAATGGAAAAAGGCATTGTAGTAAAACCTTTTAATCTCACGGAAACTGATCTCGGCCAACTGGCCATGTCTCTGGTGGATGCGGCCACGATTATTATTGGTACGCCCACGGTATTGACCGGCCCCCATCCAGCGGCTGTTTATGCAGCCACTCTTGTCAATGCCTTACGACCAAAAGCAAAATTTGCCACTGTCATCGGCTCCTATGGATGGGGTGGAAAAGCAGTGGAGGTCATTAAAAATAATATGAACCATTTAAAAGTAGAGTTCTTTGAACCGGTTTTGATCAAAGGACATCCAAAGAAAGAGGATTTCAATTCCCTGGAAAAACTTGCGGATGAAATCGCTGCAAAACATAACCGTTTAAATGAATAGAGGTGATCGATTGCAAATTACATTTTTTGAAAAAGTAATAAGTAGAACGCATTATGAAAAAAAATAAAATATTAGCCGCAGATAAACACGAATGGACACGGATATATTTTAAAATTCGGATTCATTCCCTGTCCGTATACACGTATACACGTGTAAATGGGTGAAAATCTGCGGCTAAAATGAGGAGGTAAAAAATGACAAAAAAAATGCAGGTCTTTAAATGTGAGGTCTGTGGAAACATTGTAGAAGTTCTCCACGAAGGAGCAGGGCAGCTTGTCTGCTGCAATCAACCAATGAAACTGATGAAAGAGAATACAGTAGATGCGGCACAGGAGAAACATGTACCTGTGATCGAAAAAACAGCGGACGGATTTAAAGTAGCTGTTGGAAGTGTCGCACACCCCATGGAAGAGAAACACTATATCGAATGGATCGAGTTGATTGCCGACGGGCAGGTATATCGCCAATTCTTAAAACCGGGTGATAAACCTGAGGCATTCTTCAAAATCGAAGCCCAGAATGTAACCGCCCGTGAGTATTGTAATTTGCACGGCCTATGGAAAAGCTAAGTATAAGAGCTGTTGGAGCAGCGGAGTAATGGAGCGCTTTTTCGTCCTCCAGTACTCCAACACTCCAATACCCCCGTTAAAAAATTGATTGAGGAGGAATATAACATGTCTAAAACAGAAGAAAATTTGATGGCTGCTTTTGCCGGGGAATCCCAGGCAAGAAACAAGTACGATTATTTCGCAAAAGCGGCAAGGAATGAAGGGTATCATTACATTGCAAAAATTTTTGAAGAGACTGCCCTAAATGAGATGCAGCATGCAAAAGATGAGTTTAAACTGCTGAAAGGTATCGGTGATACAAAAGCGAACCTGAAAGCGGCAATAGAAGGTGAGCATTATGAAACCACTGAGATGTATCCCACCTTTGCAAAAGACGCAGAAGAAGAAGGGAACAAGGAAGCCGCCTGCTTGTTCATGCAAATAGCGAAAGTCGAGAAGGAACATGAAGAGAGATACAAAAAGCTGCTGGAAATGGTCGAGAACGGAACGGTATACAAAAGAGAAAAACCGATTCGATGGAGATGTCTGAAATGCGGATATATTCATGAAGGTACCGAGCCCCCGGAAAAATGCCCCTCATGTCAACATCCCCGGGAATATTATGAACCGGAATATTTGTGATTGAAGAGGAACGATGATGGGAATAAAAATCGGGGATAAAATTCCTGATTTTATTTTGAAAGATCAGGACAAAAATGAAGTGAAATTATCCGACTTTAAGGGTAAAAAGGTTTTATTATCCTTTCATCCGTTGGCATGGACAGCGGTATGTGCCAACCAGATGAAAGCACTGGAAGATAATATGGAGACCTTTAACCAATTGAATACGGTTCCGCTGGGTTTAAGCATTGATCAACTCTTTAGCAAGAGTGCATGGGCGAAAGAGTTGGGTATCAAAAATCTTCGTGTGCTGGCGGATTTCTGGCCGCACGGTGGTGTGGCTAAACGACTGGGCCTTTTCCGAGAAAACGAAGGAATTTCTGAACGAGCCAATGTCATTGTCGACGAAAACGGCAAAATTGTATTTATTAAAATCTATGACATACCAGAACTGCCGGATATCACTGAAATCATTGATTTCTTAAAAAAATAATCGCTGGTGAAATGTAAAATCACTCGATTGACATCGGTGTTGATAGGAGAAACTATAACTATAGATTACAAATGATATAATTATAAACGATAAATCAATCACATAAAATAGAGGCAACGTATGGGAATGACAGTCGAACAGATGAATCCGCATTCATGTAAAACATATCTACTCAATATGAAGGCTCAAAAAGAGATTGTTTTGATTGACCCAGTCATTGACCATGTACAGGATTATATGGAATTGTTGAATAAACGAAACTTAAAACTAGCCATGGTCATTGATACACATACACATGCAGATCACATATCAGGTGCTGCATCACTTAAAGATATCACGGGATGTGAATATATGATGCATACCAAAGCACCTGCATCCTGCGCGGGTTTTAGGGTTTCTGACGGATTTGAATGGAAACTGTTTAACAAAATTCCAGCAAAGATCATTCATACTCCAGGACATACAAACGATTCGTTAAGTCTTATCTTTCCTGATGCGGATGCTATTTTTACGGGCGATGCGTTATTTCTTGATGATGGAGGAGCTGGTCGGGACGATTTGCCGGGCGGGGATCCAGCAGCTCATTGGGAAAGTTTGCAAAGAATACGTACGCTGCCGGAGAACCTCATCGTTTATCCTGCCCATGACTATCGGAATCGAAAACCGTCGTCTTTAAAGCATCAAAAGCAAACCAATCCGCATCTGAAAAAGAGAACCAAAGAGGCGTTTATACACTACCTGGAAGATTTAAAGCTTGGACCCGCAGACTGGATGAAGGATGTACTAAAGGCAAATTACACATGCGCGCGCGATCCAAGAGCAGCGTGGATACCTATCGATACCCCATCGTGTGAAGTAAAAGGGACACTGGATCCCGGCGTCAATGAGATTCAAGTGGCTTCAATACCGGCTGCTGTGTTGAAAGAGAAGATCAATTCAGATGCGGTTCCACTGCTTTTAGATGTAAGAGAGCCGCACGAATTAAATACAGAACCCGGATATATTGAAGGCGTTGTTAATATTCCGATTGGGGATCTCACGCAACGGTTCTCAGAATTGGAGGAAGTAAAAGAGAGAGAAATTGTAGCGATTTGCTATTCAGGTGGACGGGCTTATACAGCCGCACAGATTCTCACAAAGGTTGGTTTTCACAGGGTCAGTGTATTAGCCGGCGGCATGCTTGCATGGAAATCGGAATAAACATTGTACATATTGGAGATAATCTTTTTTTAATAAATTATTTAAGTAAAAGTAAACTGACCGCCATGATGACCATTCCTGACACCAGACCGTAAACTGAAAAGTGGTGTTCACCGTATTCCCTGGCAGAGGGCAACAGCTCGTCCAGGGAAATGAATACCATAATCCCCGCCACTGCTGCGAAGAGAATACCAAATACAATATCGTTGAGAAAGGGGAGCAGGATTAAATATCCCACAATTGCACCCACAGGTTCGGCTAACCCGGAAAGAAACGAGTGAGTAAATGCCTTTTTCTTATTATCCGTAGCATAAAAGATAGGGATTGAAACCGCGATTCCTTCAGGAATATTGTGGATGGCAATGGCAATGGCAATGGGGATACCCAGTTTAATATCTTTTAACGCACTGATAAAGGTGGCCAGGCCTTCAGGGAAATTGTGAATGGCAATGGCCAATGCCGTCAGCATACCCATCCGGTACAATTTTTTATATTTGGCGGCCTGGTCCGCATCTGCCATGTCCTCTACTTTATAAACTTCATGCGGATTTTCAAAAGAGGGAACAAAGTGATCCACAAGACCAATTAAGAGGATACCTCCGAAAAATGCCCCTGCTGTGGCCCAATTACCGCCGGTTTCTCCCAATTCACCCTTCAACGATCGATTGGCTTCCACAAACAGCTCCACAAAGGATACATAGATCATGACCCCGGCAGAGAACCCCAGCGAAACAGATAGTAATCGGGTATTGGTCCTTTTGGCAAAAAATGCAACAGCACTCCCAATACCGGTGGACAAACCGGCGAAAACCGTCAGTCCAAAAGCAATCAACACACCCGATGATTCCATTGGCATTAGTATAAAGACGTTAGTAGGTAGTACTCAGTAAAATTCTGCCAGGAAATGGCAGAAAGTAATTAAAGTGCCTAAAGTAGGAAGTGCCTAAAGTGCCTAAAGTTGTGGCGCGCCGAAGGCGCGATACCTTTTTAGAGCTAAAAAGATATATGGAGCGAAGCGACACCTTAACTTTAGGCATTTTAGCTCACTTTAGGCACTTTAGGCACTTTTAGTCCCGGCTAGCCCGGGTTATGTAGTAGGTAGAAAATCTTTTCCTTTTTATTTTTTACTACTTACTACTTACTACATACTACCTACTACTTACTACTTACTGCGCTCTTTTTAATTCTCCTGTAGGATATCCTCATCGTAGATCAATTCAAGGCGTAACTTGTGTTTGGCCTCTTCCTGGGCCAGCGCCTGGAAGGTATCTTTCATATTCTTGTTTTTGGTCATCTCAGCCATTTTGTTGTAGAGTTTGAAGGCCATTTTTTCTCTGTGCATTGCCACGATCAGAGCATCCTGGTAATCCATTTCTACCGACGCCTTGACATCCAGCATGTAGTCGGAAATTTTAAGGTCTGTGATTTCCTTTTCAGAAGGCGTTAGTGTTGAGGCCTCGCCTTTCTTAACTCCCAGCAGAAACGCTTTATGTTTGGTCTCTTCTGCTGCCAACTCTTCAAATACCTTTTGCATGGACTTTTTCTCTACTTTTTTTGCCCATTGCGAGTAGAAACGGTTGGCGTTTTCCTCACTTTTAATAGCAAAATCCAGAATTTGATCGACACTTTCAAATGGGATGGTTTTAATTTCACTGCTTATTTCGCCCATTGTACTACCTCCTTATGGTATGATGGTATTTTAATAAAATGATATTTTAGCATTCAAGAGCAGTCATTTCAACGTCTAAACAAAAATTTTTCTTTTATTCAGCCGCAGTACCGGTATTGAAATAAGGATTCACTCCGGGTATTCGCTGGCCCATTTCTTTGTCTTGCATCAACAGCATTGGGTTATGATCGCCAATCATTTTTAATTTTTCAACCATTTCAGAGAACGTATCTTCTTCCTCCACCTGCTCGTCAACAAACCACTTTAGTAGGTTTTGACCTGCATGGTCCTTTTCTTCAACGGCCAGGTCCATCAAATCTTCGATACATTGGGTAATATGTTTTTCATGGTTCAGGGCCTCTTCATAAACGTTTAATGGGGATTTCCATTTCTTTTTAGGCTCTGCAATGGCTGCAAGCGCCACATCTCCACCACGCTCAATAATATGATTAAAAAATTTCATGGCATGAAACATCTCTTCCTGGGCTTGAGCTTTCATCCAATGGGAAAACCCTTTAAGATTGATGGAATCGAACCAGGCGGCCATTGAGAGGTAAAGATAAGATGAATACATCTCCTCGTTGATTTGTTTGTTAAATGCTTCTTCGATTTTTTTATTTATCATTTTAGTGCTCCTTTAAATTACAATCGGTTTGAAAAAAACCAAGCGCTGATTTCTTTTCAACATTGTAATTGTTACAAAGTTATTATAGTATCCATTTTGTTTTTTGTCAAGTGTTTTCCTCATTTTTTTTATTTTTTTTTTCAGAAAGATGGTTAAAATGGGACGGCACCAAAACACCTCTTTTTTATTTTAATTTTAAGGCAATATATTAAAACAAAATTTATAATTTCTTAATTTAATAGCTCTAAAAAAACAGTGAACGTTGAACATTGAACACGAAATCCACCGACTACCTGGTTTCTGGCGGTGGATTTTGGACTTTTTGATGTCTTGATTTTAACCTCAGAAAACATTATAATAATTCAGGCTCGATTTTCTTAATATATTTTCACCGAAGGAGAAAAATGATGTCTGCTGCTTGGCCCTGGCTGGTGATTTCGTGCGGTGCTGTCCTGGCGGCTGGAGGCTACGTTATTTTTATGTTGCCAATGCGCATGGTGGAGGGTGGTGTCAGAGGTACTAATATTACTTTTATTATATCATTATGGAAAAATGATGTTTACTGGAGATTTAAAATTTTCTGATAATAAACAAATGAGAAAAGAAGGTATAAAATGAAAAAATCAATTTTGGTTTTATCTACACTTTTCTATTTTTATATTGGGAATATATTATCCCCAGCAGTTTCTGTTGAGAACAGAGACTCTATGGATGGATACAATAATATCTTGCAGTTTATAGGTAAAAAAGAATATGATCAGGCTATTGAAAAGTTGAAAGCATTAATAAAAAAAGATCCACAGTTCCACAGAGCTTACAAAAAAATTGCTGAAGTTTATAAATATAAAAAGGATATTGATACGGCAATTACTTATTTTGATAACTTGAAGAAAATCAATGACCGTAATGCTTATGTCTATTATGGACTGGGACTCTGCTACGAAAATAAAGAACAATACGAAAAAGCGATTGAAAACTATAAGCAATCAATTGAAATAAAACCGAAATTTGCAGACGCCTATGGGTATAGAGGAGGAGTGGTTGATGCTTATTTAAAAAACCAGGCAAATAAAGATAGGATAAAGGAAGTTGAATTCTATTTGAAGGAATTGATACAAAAAGATATCTCAAATGATGCTGCCTATTATGGTTTGGGCTATTTGTACCAAAAAACTTACAAAAATAAAGCGGGACTTTCCATGTTAAATAAAGCGATTGAACTTAATCCTGATATATGGCAAGCATATCACTCAAAGGATATAATTTATTGGAATACCAATAAGTTTAAAGAAGAAATTAATGTGTTGAATACTGAACTTGAATTGGCACGCAAGATGAAAGATTTAGAATTGGAAGGGATTGTACTTGGAAATATCGGTCCTGTTTATAGGCTAATGAATGATTATCAAAAAGCATTGGAATATTACGACCGATCAATAAAAATTCACCGACAAACTGGAGATAAAATGACGGAAGGAGTTGTGCTTGGAAATATTGGAAGTATTTATTTTAATATAGACAACTACGAAAAGGCGTTGGCGTTTTACAACCAGGCACTTAAAATCCAACGAGAAGTGGGTAGTAAAAAATATGAAGCATTGAATCTTCTGAATATAGGTACCGTTTATTCCTCAATCAATAAATATAAACAAGCTTTAGTTTATTCTGACCAGGCACTTAAAATCTCTAGAGAGTTAGGAGATAAAGGAATTGAAGCATCAGCTCTTACGAATATTGGAATTATTTATAAGAACTTATGTCGTTATCAAAAAGCATTGGAATTTTATTACCAGGCACTTAACGTTCACCGGGAAATTGGGGAGAAAATGTATGAAAGCCATGTGCTTGTAAATATTGGAAATATTTATTTTGATGTGTGTAACTATGAAAAAGCATTGACGTTTTATAACCAGGCCCTTAAAATTCATAGAAAAATAGGAAATAAAAGGGGTGAAGAGGGTACACTTGGTAACATAGGAAATATATATGCACTAATAGGAAATTTAGAAGATGCACTCACGTATTATGAGAAGGCACTTAAAATTGCAAGAGAAATAGGCGACAGTAGAGGTGAAGGAATCGTTCTTCGGAATATGGGATCTTTTTATAAGAAATTATGCCAATATGACAAGGCTATGGGATTTTTTAAAAAAGCATATGCCATTCATAAAGAGATGGGAGCTAAAAAATGGGAAGCAAGGGAATTAAATTCCATTGGCTCAATAAATGCTGCACTAAAGAAATATCCAAAATCCCTTGATAATCATTTTATGGCCCTAAAAATCGGGGAAAAAATTCGAGATCATGAAACGATCTATTGGTCACAATATCAGCTGGGTATATCCTATAGCCTTCAAAAAGATTTTGACAAATCGCTTCATTATTTCAAGAAAGCTATACACAATCTGGAATCAATAAGATGGAAACTCAAAATTAAAGAAATGAAAGTTGATTTCATCGTTAGCAAAATGTCAATATATGAGGATATGATTAATTTACTATTTATTCTACATAAAAAGGATCCTTCTAAGAATTATGATAAAGAATGTTTGCTTTATACTGAAAAGGCTAAAGCAAGAGCCTTTTTAGATAGTTTGCACGAAGCTAAAATCGATTTAAAAAGAGACGTATCCCCTAAACTAGCTGAAGAAGAAAACAAAATTACAAGTAAAATCTCCTATCTTCAGACCAGGCTAATAAAACCAAAACTAATTGAAGCCGAAAGGCAAGAATTAAAAAAAGAATTGGAGCGTCTGGAAGATCAATATCAACGATTAATTTTTCGTATTAAAGAGGGAAATCCCGAGTATGCAAAAATTGCTTTTCCCGAACCGATTCAATTAGAAAAGATTCAAAGAGACTTATTACCAGAAAAAACAGCTATAATTGAATATTTTGTTGGTGAAGAAAATATTTATATGTTTTTTATAACAAGAAAGGATTTTTCTGTTCATAAGTTATCAAATAGTAAAAATATTAATGAAAGAACAAGAAACTATATTAAATTATTATCAGATAATACAAAGAAAAACTTCTTTGGCCTTGCTGCCGGCAAAAAACTATTCAACGAGCTGGTTGGACCGGTTCAAAAAAAACTCAAAAAAGTGAATAGATTAATTATTGTCCCGGATGGGAATTTACACTATTTACCCTTTGAAGCACTAATTAACTCTTCTAAGAAAAATCAAAACAGATTCTTGATTGAAGATTATAAAATGTCATATGCGCCTTCATCATCATCTCTTATTAATATATTATCCCGGAAAAGAAAAGCCGAATCAAACAAAGAATTTCTTGCTTTTGCAGATCCGGTTTATGATATTGAGAAGCCGTCATCCAAAGGCCTGGCCGAAACCAATATATTTAGAGAATATTCAGTACAAATGGGATTTAACTTCAAACGTTTATCCTTTAGTGGTGAAGAAGTAAAAAAAATATCACGTTATTTCCCAAAAAAAATGTATAAAATCTATATGAGGGAAAAGGCCAAGGAGGAAAACTTAAAAGAGGTTGATATTGATAAATACAATATTATCCATTTTGCAACCCATGGATTTCTGGATGAAAAAAATTCAATCCGTTCTTCACTTATTTTTACCCTGGATAATGATCCCAAAGAGGATGGCTTTTTCCAGGTCCGGGAGATCTATAACATGAGATTAAATGCTGACCTGGTGGTACTTTCCGCTTGTAACAGCGGGAAAGGAAAGTTAGAGAGAGGAGAGGGTGTTTTAGGATTATATCGAGCTTTTTTAAATGCTGGTGCACAGTCAGTAGTAATGAGTTTATGGAACATAAATGATCGGGCCACATCGGATTTTATGTGGTACTTATATAAAAACTTAAGTAAGGGAATGACCAAAGAAGGAGCCTTGCAGAAAGCTAAGATAAAGATGATATATTCAAAATTTAGTCATCCTTTCTATTGGGCGGCTTTTGTCTTGAGTGGAGAATCAAATTCTACTATCAGGAGTATTCACCATAAATGATCATTGTTTTGGAGAAAAAGAGAGGACAGACACAACTGTCCCATCTGTCCCCTCTTTTGCCCACCCATTCTTGATTTTTTTCTTTATGTGTGGTAAAAATGTCTCTCCAGGTGAGATTTTTTAGAGAAATTATATATATAAATATATTATGCAGATAAAGGAGAAAACATGAAAGAAAAAAAACACAAGCAGCCGCCTCAGGATTCTGAGATTATGGAATCCGGTGAGAGAGAATCCAGGGAAATGTTAAATGAAAAACGTCGGGAATTCCTGTCCGTGGCTAAAAAGTTCAGCACGGTTGTGGCGATACTGGGATTGACCTCTGCCGGGCTGGCGGGAGGCTCCACGGGTGAGAAAAACCAGATTCAACAACTGTTGCATAATGCCATTAACAGCGGAAATATGGAATTGGCCATCAAGAAATATGGCAAACAGGCGCAACTGAAAGAACATCATTTGAAGGCACTGCGCAGCCTGACCAAACATGAACTGCTATTACTCAGGACTATTAAACAAAAATTGGCCCCCCTCAGCGATCGCATCAATAATCTGAAGCTGGAAATGTAAAATCAAAAAGAATGAGCATAGCTGTTCATCCGGACCTTTTAAACCGGAAATCCCTCGTTGCGCTGGTTTGTATGCCTTTTCTAGCCATAGACCGGCCTTCCCTGGGATTAAGCCTGATTAAATCCGGTATTGAAAAAAGGGGAATTCCCAGTAACATTTTTTATTTTAATATGAGTTTCGCCCAGCAGGTGGGATTAGAGACCATGGAAATCCTGGATTATTTTCCGGATGCTGACCTGATTAAAGAGTGGATTTTTGCAGAAACCCTATGGGGAAAAGATGAACAAAGGGATGAAAGCTACCTGAAGGAAGTTTTTTACGGTGGTGCCTGGGAACATCAGGTTCATAAGGATTGGCTGGATCCTAATGCCGATTATATCGCTAAAATATGGAATTGCCGGCAAAAAGCAGAAGGATTTATCCACAGATGCCTGGAGGAAGTCCGTTGGGAAGACTATGAGATCGTAGGATTTTCATCGGTATTTCAACAGCAGTTGGCTTCATTGGCTCTGGCAAAAAAATTGAAAGAAAAATACCCTCACATCACCGTCGTGTTTGGTGGGGTCAATTGCCAGGGGCAGATGGGGGTCACTCTGCTCCGGAATTTTTCCTTTATTGATGCCATCTGTATGGGGGATGGGGATCAGGTTTTTCCGGAATTTGTCAGCCGGTTTTTTTCAGGTAATTCTAATGGGGATTTACCAGGTATGGTTCGTTGGAGTGAAGAGAAATCCCGGGGAAAACGCTCAAATATTACCATGGATATGGATGCCTTGCCATTTCCGGATTTTGATGATTTTTTCACCCAGCGGGCTTCCTGTGGGGAGGTTTCCAGCCAGCCGTCGTTATTAATGGCTGAAAGCTCCCGAGGATGTTGGTGGGGTGAAAAATCCCAATGTACCTTCTGTGGTTTAAATGGCTCGAATATTCGCTACCGTAAAAAAGATCCTCAGCGATTCCTAGAGGAAATCCTCTGGTTATTGGCCAGATACGGAGAACAAACTCGGGAGTTTTTTATTACAGATAACATCATTCCCTGGGAATACCTCGAAACATTTGTTCCCCGATTAAGGGCACTGAACCTGGAAATCAAGATGTTTTATGAAACCAAGGCCAACCTGAAACAGTCACATGTCCGGTTATTTAGTGAGGCTGGTATTCGCTCGATTCAACCGGGAATCGAAAGCCTGAGTTCACCGGTTTTAAGAAGAATGCGCAAAGGTGTCAGTGCTCTTCAAAACGTTCAGTTATTAAAGTGGTGCCTGCAATACGGTGTTCATCCGGAATGGAATTATCTGATAGGCTTTCCCGGAGAGTGTGCCGTTGATTATGAGGGACAGGGTGAACTGATCTTATCTCTCACCCATTTGCCACCTCCCCACATTCCTGGTATACGAAGAGTGAGATTTAATCGGTTCAGCCCATACCATTCTCGACCCCAAAAGTATAACCTGCAATCGCTGCGGCCCTACCGTGCCTATCAATATATTTATCCGGGATTTGATGAATCCGACATCGAAAATATTGCCTTTTACTTTGTTGCGGATTATGATGGACAAGAAAATATTCCCTCTTATGCCGCCGAAGTTTCTGCAGCCATACAAACCTGGTTGGATGAGCACTCCAGGTCGGCATTGTTTTTCATGGAATCGGAAGATTGTATCTCGATCTGTGATTTTCGTCCAGGCACCAGTGATACTCATATTTCACTGCAGGGTTATCAGAAGCAAATCTATCTAGCCTGTGACGGGATTTGCAGCCGTGACTCTTTGAAAAAATTGATTTTCCCGGGGGTACCGACAGAATTGAACGATACGGAACTGGATACACTTCTTGAACCTTTGCTGGAGAAAAAACTGCTTATCCAGGAAAATCAAAAATACCTGGCACTAGCCATTCCCTGGAGTAATGAGTACTTCCCACCGGAAGCAATTTGGAACCGTCTGAATGAAGTGATCATTCCTTTCAAAGAATAATACCTGCCCCTAAAAGTAATTCGCAGTAGGTGGGGGTGAGCCTCCCATTCATCCTTTGCTGGCAGCAATCTTCGGTTGGTGACCGATTAAGCACGGCGTGAAAAACGAAAAAACTTAGAAAAAATATTTCTTATGTAATGTAATATAATAGGTATTTGATTGCTTGTAAAAGATTACCTGGCATCAAAACCTGATTAAAAATGGAGTAAAAATGAAAGAAGAAATTAGAATGATGGTTTACATGGCCCTTATCCTCGCGGTGGTGGGGATATGGGGGTCTGCATCTGGGAGGGCTTCGAATCCTGGCCATTTAACCGATTATCCCGTGGTCGAGAACGGGAAAGAAGTTATCAACACAGATCTAAATGCGTTGATTGGCAAGGTTGTACTGGTCATCAGTGTCTCAATTGCAACTGCTTCTGGAAGCTTTTAACCATTCTTAATGAATGAAACATCAGCAAAGGAAAAAAGGGGACAATGCCAGGGAATGTGGGAATGTTTCTCGAAAATTTAATAGTCTCCTCCTCTTTTTTTAAATCTTTTTTTATTCTTCGGTAAAGGTCGCTGAGGGATGTAAAAATTTTAAGTAATAGAGATAGCTATGATTTAAAATAGAAAAATGAAAAAAAAAGAAAAATTAGAATTAGATGCGTTCAAAATTTACACCTTTACACACACCGCCCCTTTTTTTCTAATCCAGCAGGGTGCTGATGTCAACTCGATTAACTCGAAGGGAATGTCCCCAATAAACTTGGCGTCCAACACAAGTACACAAGTACAGGAGTATTTTGACTTTTATGAAATTTTGGGGTAATATGGAGACAAAAAATGATGATAATTTACCTACTTAAAAGGAAATGGCTAAGCCTAATACACGGTGAAGCAAGACAATAATAAGGAGAAAAAGAAATGAAGAAAAAGATATTGGTTTTGGTAGTATTAAGTCTATGTCTGAGTGGTATATTGGTGTCAACCGATGTTGAGAATCCTGATAAACCGTTAAAGGGTGATTGGGATTTAAAAGCAAAAAAGCTGTGGGAAGTTTCCTATTATGGGAACGAAGCAATGGCGAATCCAGCCATAGGAGCTGTACTGGATGATGAAACTCTTTGCGTTTATGATGAGGGGAGTAAAGAAAACTATCTCTTTGACAGTAATGGCAAATTTGTTGCCAGTTTTGGAAAAAAAGGAGAAGGCCCTGGCGAGGTTCGCTCCCAGAGAAATGTCTTTTCCGGTAAAGACAAGTTTATTATATTGGACTACCATTTAATCCATTATTTTTCAAAAGCCGGTAAGTACCTGAAAACCTCTCGGTATACATTGAATTGGGGATTTCCAACATTATTTATCAATGATGATGAGTATTTGTCGTTTAATACTAAGGATACGTTTGAGATTCATTGGGTAAACCTGGCAAAAGGTTCATTTAAATCAATAAAAAAGATAACTTCTTTTCAGCAGGGAGTCTCTTTTAAAACTGAACATGGCACAATCACTATTTTATTACCATGTTTAACCCCGCTCATGGAGTGTACTTTCGATCAAAAAAACAAAAAATTGTATTATGGAAGGAATGATTCATATACAATATATGCTATGAATAAAGAAGGAATTGTCTCTAACCGGTTTTCTATCAATCGAGAGAAGAGAGATTTGACCAACAAGATGAAAAAACAATTACAGGAGGAAATCGAGATATTATCGCCTGCTCAATGGAAAACTTTTCCGTCCTATTTGACCTATTTTCACAAAATACAAATATTGGATGAATTCATTTTAGTATATGTCGTTTATTTTGGCGAGAATTGGAAAGAACAGCAGATTGATATCTTTTCTCTTGATGGAAAATATTTGTATCGGACAGTTTTTAAACCTGGAAATGAAGAAGAAATCTATTCTACCCAAATTTATAAAGTAATTATAAAAGATGGATTTCTATATGCTTCCCTGCTGACTAAGGATGGAGATATGAAGGTTGCTAAGTACCAGGTATCCCTTCCAAAAAATTAGTTAGACTTGAATTGAACTTTGAGTTAATATTAAACTATTGGATTATCTCATCCAATCTCTATTATATTTACTCTTGAATCTAGTACGCGCGTGAATTGTTCACCGTGCGGAAGCATATACATGGTCGAGTATTAATGAATATTTTTCTTCTCAGCCCTTTGGAATTGAAAAAGATGGGACAGTCGCCAAAACACCTCCAATATTATAGATTAGACTACCCGAAGATTTTGGGATTGTTAAATCCCTCCCGTCGTATTATAATGTTTTCTTGAAATAATTATTCACCAGCGTATGGTTTTCATCAGGTGGATAAAGGAAGGAAAAACCATGAAGGTTATTTTTCAAATTCTTAGCATCTGCGGTTTTTTAATTTCCCTCTATGCTCTCTATGTAAGAAATAGATTGCTCAAAGCGCCTACCTACTCCCCTATTTGCGATATCCGCGCCAATATTTCCTGTTCCAAAGCCCTGGGCAGCCAGTACAGCAAAACTCTAGGGGTCCCCAATCCCCTGGCCGGTCTTTTGTTTTATACGCTGCTCTTAGTTTTATCCTTTTCATATATGTTCCTGGTGATTTACCCGGTATTGGTGTCGGTTCTCTTCTCCCTCTACCTGGCCTATATTTCCTATATTAAACAAAAAAATTTCTGCCTGGTGTGTACATTGACCTACGTGATAAATATTGCATTATTGGTGATTGCTCTACAGTGAAAATCCCGCGGTGCGGAGATCCCATAGACTGCGCAAATTCGTATATGTTGTTTTTATTCATCTCAAAGCCACGTCGCCAACCGTCACTACGTGAGAAATAGAGAAAAAGAGACAGACGTCAAGAGCACCCTATATCTTTGCCTCCGTATATTTCCTGTGCAACTCCCTCTCCTTCTTTCCTGAGAAGGAGATTATTCAACCAGAGAATAACCCTGGAGAAAACCCTGGCATATTTTTTACGTATAAAATTAGAATAAGGAATAATGATATGATGATATTCACCAGGTCAATAAAAATGTTTAGGTTGTTGAAAATTTTTTCTATCTTCTTGCTGTCTTTCGTACTGTCCGTACGATTCGGTTCCAGCCAAAATCAAACCACCCGATTACCAAGACCCTCAGGAACGCATCGAGTCAGCATAACCTACCTCTATTTTGCCGATGACAACCGTAAAGAGTTATTTGATAACAGAAAGGAAGCCAATAGAGAAATAACTGTTAAGGCCTGGTATCCGACAGATAAAGAATCCGCTCCTGAGCCCTATTTTCGTAATGCTGAATTGGCTGTAACCCACTTCCAATTTCCGAGTTTATACAGAAACTTGAAAACAAATTCCGGGCGCGATTTACGCGTGTCACCCAGAGAAAAAAAATACCCGGTCCTGGTATTTTCTCATGGATGGGGAGAACATTTTTCACAGAATTCAATATTAATGGAAGAGCTGGCAAGCCATGGCTATATCGTTTTCAGCATCGCTCATCATTTTGAATGCAAATTTTCTTCATATCCGGATGGGCGCTTCATTCACATTGATACAAATAGCCTTCGATTCCAGAAGATTATGAAAGAGATGCAAAATCCGAAAGCCATGGAATTGATTCACAAAATGTATAATGCACATGATGACAAAGAACGTATGCAGGTTTTTAGAGAATCAAGCAGCATATTACCCACACTATTACAAGAAAGTCCACACTATTGGGCAGAAGACAGCTCTTTCTTTCTTGATCGACTCACGGATATCAACAGAAAAAATAAGATCTTCAAAGACAAATTGAACCTGGATAAAATTGGTGTATTCGGAATGTCGATGGGAGGTATTGTATCTACTGAAATGTGCATAATTGATAAACGAGTCAAAGCAGGTGTCAATGTCGATGGTGGATTGTATGCTTCAGTATTAGAGAAAAAAATCCAAACACCGTTCATGTTCCTGAACAGCAAACGGTTTTTGGGATATGGTGAATTATTTACAAGTAAAACGTCAATGGATTGTTATTCGCTGAGTGTGAAAAATTCAGACCACTATAATTTTTCCGACTATTCTATCTATCCGGCCCCCTTCGCCCAGCCACTCCTGGGGACGATTGATGGAAACAGAACAATCGAAATCATGAATGTGATGATTTTGGCTTTTTTCGACAAATATCTGAAAGAGAAACAAGACATTAACTTAATACAAAGGGCAAAAGACTATCCAGAGATCGAATTGATAACGAATATTAAATGAGAAAAAAAGAAAAAAAAGGGTCAGGCGAATTTTTTTCCATAGCAGCCGAAACGGGTTAACGCGCGTTCCTCTTAAGCAGTAATTTCGATAATCTCCACCTGGTTTAGGTCCGAGGTTCCCAGTCCCCGTTCCTCTGCCTGCTGCAGGGTTTCCTGTATGAGTGAAAGGGAAAAAGTACTGTCATTTTCCTCCATGATCCGGCCACAATAGACATCGGCAGCAACAATATCACCGGATATAATCACTTTACCCACATCCACGATGATTCCGCCGTCGCTGATCGTAGGGCCACGCCTGGTAAGGATGGAACGGGCATCCACAATCACCAAATCAGGATTGACCAGGGATGCGATTTCGGCCAGTTCTTTCATAAAATTTTCCGAAGTGTAATGAATATAGTCTCGGGTAGATGATGCACCGGGTCCTGCAACAGTGCCCACATTGTTTTTAATGGCACAAGTCAAGGATGCCCAACTATGCCTTTTAATAACACATGTACTCACTAATACCGGGGCATCATAAATATCGGAATATACTTTGAAAAAAGGCTTGGTGGGACTCCAATCGCTGTACCTGGTATTGTAAGTTTCACCTAGAGTGACAAGGGTCCCTCCGGCATTTTCCACAGCCGATCTAAGCCCCATGGAGCCGTATACATCGGCGGGGGCTTCATAGCCGCTGTCGCCGACGCTCACGGTCCCGGCAGTAACCCTCTTGATCTCGGTGACAATGTCGGCAATGCTGGCTGCACTGGATATGCCGGGGTATGGATCGACATGGTTGCAGTTGGGATTGATAAATACATCTTCGTTGGCACCAATCAATCTATCCAGCCCGCCAATGGCCTGCAATCCCGCCACCAACATCTGGTAAAAATTTACCCCATCGACACAGACCAGGACCGGCCGCCCGTCAGCGGTTACAAAGGGATTGGATTTCCCTGTCCTGGGACCGTATGTCTGCGGCGGTTGTGTGCCTCCATTATCATTGGAATCATTACCTCCCGGTGTGCAGGCGGCCAGTAACGCAGTTGCAGCCGCACCGGAAAGGGTTTTTAAAAACTTTCTCCTGGAGGGTGAGGAGATGTCTTCCTTCTTTTTACACTGGTTTACATGGTTAAACTTTTTCATATTAATATCTCCACTTTCAATTTTTTTCTTTACGTTCTCTGTATTTAGTTTCGATATCCTTCGCATTGATGGATTCGTCAAAATACCAATCTTGCAAAAGGCGATTGACACATTGATCCCCCTTATGGGATTTACTTTTTGCTCGCTTGAAATATTTATCGGCAGCCTGATACTTGCTGATGAGATCTTTTCTAATAGATGTTATTTTCCTGTATTCAAAGCCTGAGAGGACCCCCGAGAAAATATAAATCACTATCACCAGAAGGAAGAGAGTGGCTGGTTTTGGATTTTTTAACAGCCTCACAATCAACCTCCTATTTTTTTTCTGGAAGTATTATATATAGTATGAAAAACCAGGGAATTCTTCCCATACGGTAAAGAAGGACAAATTTTTTCAAGAACCCCGATTAATGAGAATATTCAAATGTCTCGATTTATAATAAAGAACTCAATTTTCTTGGATTGAGGTTAAAATTAAGGTTGAGCAATAGTACGTTTTTTCCTTTTTTTCCTGCTGCCCCTTGCGGGTATACGGGTAGACGTGTATACGTGTATTTTTTTTCTTTTTCTAAAAATTCGAAAATTAAAAATTCCTAAAGAGTGCAAATTTAAGATATTTTTGTTAAAATATAGGTGTGAGACGATCAAGAATCACTTATACGCATCGAGTCGAAAAGAGGAAAACATAATGAAGAAAACTACGATGTCTGCCCGATACCCAGCATTAAGTATATTAAGTTATAACGGAGCGCCAGCTCTTCATTACCAGTTAGGAGGAATCGGGATTATTTCAGGGTGTGAATTTTTATGGACAGGTTATCTAGGAAGTTATCTATATTTGGCATTCCCCTTTATTCAAATGTATGTTATAATACCTCTTTATATTTTGGCTTTGATGTTATTTCGTGTTTTTATAATTTTCCCTAAAGTTGCTGCATATACTGTTGTTCTAAGAATAAATCTCTCACTGCTCAAGTCATGGGGCTAGCATAGTGAAAATAACATATTTTACTTCAAAACTAAAATTTTTACGGGCTTTATTTGCCTTTTTAATAATAAATTGCCTAATTTCTAACTATCTTATCTCACAGAGCAACATTAAGTTTGAAAGCTTTTCTAAAAAGCAGGGAATCTCTCAAGGAAGTATATTAGCTATTATACAGGATAAAAAAGGGTTTATATGGTTTGGGACTCAGGATGGACTCAATAAATATGATGGCTATGTTTTCTCAGTTTATAAGCACAATCCGTATGATATAAATTCCATTTCAGACAACTTCATATGGTCAATTTATGAAGACAGCGAGGGTATGCTCTGGATCGGAACCAGCAGTGGACTCGATAAATTTGATCCAGTATACGAAAAATGGTGGCATTTTCATAATGTCCCCAATAAACAGGTTAGTCTGGGTGATAGAATTGCTGTTTCATTTTGTGAAGATAAAACCGGGGTATTATGGATTGGAACAAAGTGTGAAGGACTTTTTATTTTAAAGGATGGGGTAATAAAACTATATCAATATAAAGACGAACTTTCACATTATAGAATCTGGCAAATCCATGAAGATAAAACGGGCGCCATATGGTTTGCCACCTCCAATGGATTGTTTAAATATGAACCTTATAAATCAAATTGGATCCATTACAAGAATGATCCCAACCATCCAAATTCCTTGAGCGATGACAGAATCTCTTCCCTCTACGAGGATGAAAATGGAGGACTCTGGATAGGGACACGAAAAGGATTAAACTATTTTGATCAAAAAAATAAACAATGGACCACTTATCTTCACGATCCTCAAAACCAGGATAGTTTAATTCATAATAATATAAGATCAATTTGCCCGGGAGAAAAAAATATACTCTGGGTTGGAACCGAGAATGGACTTAGTAAATTCGATACGAATCAGGGAACATGGACAAATTTTGAACATGATACCCATGATCCTGATAGTCTAAATAGAAATAATATATATTCGGTTTATCGGGATAGGACCGGGAAAATCTGGATTGGAACAGCAGCAGGTTTAAACAAAGTGGATCCATTGAAAGGAATGTGGACACATTACAAAAATAAACCGAGTGATCCCAACAGCCTGAATGATAATTTTGTCAGTGCAATCTATGAAGATAGAGAAGGAGTGCTCTGGATCGGGACCGCCTACTCAGGTTTAAATAAATTAAACAGGAAGAGTGGTAAGTGGAAACTTTATACCCATGATCCGGACAATCCCAATAGCCTGTCCAACAATATTATCAGGACTATCTATGAGGACAGGGCAAACCGGTTGTGGATTGGAACTGATTGGGGATTGAATAAATTTGACAGGAAAAAGGAAAAATGGACAGTATATAAACATGATCCCAACAACCAAAATAGTCTTAGTGACAATAGAGTCAGAGTTATATTTGAGGATAAAACCGGGGGTTTCTGGATTGGCACGTGGGAAGGGGGAATCAGCCGGTTTGATCGTGAAAAGGGGAATTGGATTCATTATAATAAAAATGATCCGGATTACCCTAAAGGATCCTCAACTGATTTTATCAGGTCAATTTTAGAAGATAATTCAGGATTACTCTGGATTGGAACAGATTATGGATTGATAAAATTGGATAAAGAAAAAGAAAACTGGACCCATTACAAAAACGAGAGGGGGAATCCGAACAGTTTGAGCAATAACAGTGTAATGTCAATTTGTGAGGATACTTATGGTAAACTATGGATTGGGACAAGAATAGGATTAAATTCCTTTGATAAAGGTAAGGAAAAATGGTCACTTTACACTGAGAAAAATGGATTACCCAGTGATTTCATTCAAAAAGTTCTGAAAGATAATCAGGGTAATCTATGGATAAGTACCAATAATGGATTGTCCAGACTTAATCCTGGAACCCTGGTATTTAAGAATTATGATAAATCTGATGGGCTACATGGTCAAGAGTTCATTGAAGGAGCATTTTTTAATCAAAAGACCGGAGAAATGTTTTTTGGTGGAACAAACGGTTTTGTGGCCTTTTATCCAGATAAAATCAAAAGTAATCTTCACATACCTCCATTGGTGATAACCTCCTTCAACGTTTTTGATAAGAAGATTAACCTATCATCAATAAACGAAATAAAACTTCCGTATGATCAAAATTTTATCTCCTTTGAGTTTTCTGCCTTAGACTATACTACTCCCCATAAAAACCGCTATGCTTTTAAGATGACCGGCGTGGATAAGAAATGGAATTATAGAGATTCAACGATGCGCTATGCAAGCTACACAAAATTACCTGCAGGTAAATATGTCTTCCATGTAAAGGGTTCGAACAATGACAACATCTGGAATGAGGAAGGGATTCTTTTTAAGGTCATAATTACTCCTCCCTGGTGGAAGACCTGGTGGTTTATTTTGTTATCGATTATTTCTTTTTCCTTCTTTTCATATTTTGTAATTGGTTTTTTCAGAAAATATTTTTACCTGGTATCGTTTTGGAAAAGAAAAACCTCAGTAGGTCAATATAAATTTATAGAAAAGATTGCTTCTGGTGGTATGGGAATGATATATAGAGCTCATGATAAAAGTAAAACAAATCTGTATGCCGTGAAGGTTATGAGGGATGAATTTTCAAATGACGAGATTCAAAGAAAGCGATTTAAGAATGAAGCGCTAATGATTGAAATGTTTAACCACCCTAATATAGTAAAAGTAATTGAAAGAGGTGAGGATCATGAGACTCTTTATACTGTTATGGAATTAATTGATGGTATAAATTTGTCTGAGTTGATGAATAAAGAAAAGAAATTAAATATTAATATTGTTGTAAACATAATGATACAGATAGCAAATGTACTGAACATAATACATGAAAAAAATATAATACACCGGGATTTAAAACCTGAGAACATTATGATTGTAAAAACAAAAGAGAATCCATTTTTTATAAAACTTTTGGATTTTGGATTAGCAAAGCTTGAAATCTTATCACGTCTGACCCAAACAGGTGAGATTGTAGGAACATATTATTATTTATCACCCGAACAAATATTAGATAAAGATGTATCAACCAAAATAGATATTTACTCACTTGGCATATTATCTTATGAAATGTTGACTGGAAAAAAGCCTTTTGAGGGCAAAAACAAAGTTAGCATAATTAATCAAATATTAGAAAGTGAACCCGCTCACCTTTCGGATTTAGCCCTGAATTATCCATCAGAATTGAATACATTAATAATGAAAATGATAGATAAAAACCCTAAAAATAGACCGACTGCGAAAGAACTATTATCTATATTAACGACACTAAAAATATAGGTGGATAATAATGATAGAAACAATAAAAAATAAACTTTCATCCTTAATAAAAGAAAAGGAAGTTTCTTTAGCAATGCTTTATGATTCAGATGGGAATATTCTATGGCATATGGGAAGAAATATTGTTGGAAGAACGATTGATGAGGGACAGGGTTTTTGCAAAACCTATTTAATTGATAGTTTAAAAAATAAAAACTGGCTATATAAAAGAGATGTTATTGTTTCACCTATCGAAGAGAATGACTTGTCAAAGTCAGCAAAGGATTTGATGGTTAAAAGTGTGGTAATACAACCAATAGACGAAGACATTTTTTTATATATTGACAGTGGGATAAAGAAAATATTTTCCAGGATAGAGCTTGAAATATTTAAAACCTATGGAGAACTATTAAAGGAATCAATTAGAACATTAAAGATGAAAGAAGATGATATTGGGGGAATAACCGGTGATAGTGAGCTAATAAATAAAATAAAAAATCAATTAGTAAAATATTCCATAGAAGAAAACCCAATACTAATAACAGGAGAGACGGGAACTGGGAAAAACCATATAACAGAATTAATACACCGATATTCTGGAAGAAAGGGTAAACTAAAAATAATAGAGGCTCCATGTATCCCAGAAAATCTTTTTGAAAGTGAGTTATTTGGACATAAAAAAGGAGCTTTTACTGATGCAAAAACAGAAAAAAAAGGATTAATAGAGGAAGCAGAAAACGGGACGCTCCTTATTGATGAAATAACCGAGATACCAATCTCAATGCAAGCCAAATTATTAAGGTTTATAGAAACAAAAAGATATTTAAAACTTGGTGAAACATCTGAAAGAGAGGCAGATGTTAGGATTATAGCAGCAACAAACAAAGATTTAATAAAGGCAATGAAGGATAAAGAATTTAGGGAAGATTTATACTATAGATTAAGAGTTTTAGAAATTGAGTTACCTCCTTTGCGCGAGAGGAAAGAAGATATAAAAAAATTGGTGTCAGAAAAAAAATTCTACTTAAAAGGGAAAGAAATTGGAGATGGATTTTGGGATGTTATGCTTTCGTATAATTGGCCGGGGAATGTAAGAGAGTTATTTTCTGTTCTAATAAAGGCTGGGATAGATTGTGAAAATCCTATAACCGGACAAGAATTAATAAAAATAATGTCTAAAGAAGGTCAAAAGAGATTTAAAGAAAATGAAAAAAACATTGTTGAAAATATATGGAATGAATTAAAGAATGGGAAAAGTTTTTGGGATGCTGTAAAAAAGCCCTATCTTGATAGAGATTTAAATAGATCTCAAGTTAAAATGATAGTTGAAAGGGGATTAATTGAAACTGGAAATAAATATGTAAATTTAACAAAATTATTTAATATCCCCAAAAAACAATATGATAAATTTTTAAAATTCCTTATTAGGAATAGATTAAAGTGAATTACTCCTCTATGAGGGAGTTAAACTCCTCTATAAGGGAGTAGGTAATAAACGCCTAAAATCAAGAAAGCTCATCACTAAAGGTTTTCCAGGGGAAGATACTATGATTTGTCCTGGAAATTAAATTGCTGTATATAAATCTAATAAATTAACCGATTTTAAATGGAGGTGATGATGAAAATAAAAAAAAAGTTTTTGTTAATGGTATTAATAGCTGTTCTTTCAAACCTGGTATTTTCATTATCGATTGAAGTGAAATCGCCCAATGGTGGTGAATTGTGGAATTCAGGCAGTGGGCTATTGAACAACGAAAGACTGTCTTGACTGTGTTTTTTCGATTTGGTATAAAAAGCTCATGAATTATGTAAGAAAGAAGGGATTTCACATAATAAGATACATGGACAGGCTAATTAAACCAATTGGGATATTCGCATTTTATCTGCTGCTCAGAACATACAGTTTTCTGAGGGTGCACCAGCGTGTAGGATTACCCCAAACGGATGGTAATTTCCTAAAATCTATATGTAACACACGACTCGGACAACCTAAACCAGGGCGGCAAATCGCACAAAGTAACAAAGTAAAGCACTGCCCTAGTTTCATCTATTTCGTAAGCGCTTACGCAAAATTCGCGTTAGAGTATATTTTACAATTTGACATTTCATACGGTTTTTCTGAGATACCTTTCCTATATCTTCTATATAATTTTTTAGAAGGAGGTAATAATGAATCACAATAATAAGATTTTCATGATGATGGTATTGGTAATATTTCTGGTTAAGTTACCTGGAGATGTCAAACAAAAAAGTGTCGGCAAACGAAATTTAGCAAAAAAGTCTTCAGTGAAACCTGTTCTGCCGATCAAAAAATTGGAGCTTGTTGAATTTGGCATTGATCGTAGGTGCAAGGCTTATCTGCTGATCAGGAACAATGGTCCCAATAAGTTGACAGACCAGGACTATGATGGCATTGCTTTTAGCTTTAGTAATAGAGAGACTACCCATTACGGTTGTTTGTTGAAAATTTTGGATCCACAGAGAAAGTTAGAAAAACCGGGAGGGGAATTATATGTTTTCCGAGAGAAATTAATGCTTTACCTCCATTTCCCATACCTGATTAAAGTTCAATACAGCAACAAAAGTGGCCTGGTGAAGGGTAAGCTTCAAAAGTATTTGGATCCATGTCGCTATTTGAGTTATCCGGATTTGACCATCAAAAATATACGATTAATCCAGGGAAAAGATGTCGAAATAACCATTCAAAACATTGGTGCTGTTGGAGTTCATGAACTTATCTATTATGCAACTGATTCTAAAATCAGAGCCAACCCTACGGTACGAATTCTTAACAGTAATAATGTACTGAAAGAAATATCTCTCAAAGATTTTGATACAGAAGGAAAGTTAAAGGTATCCGGAGGTTCTGTAAAAAGAATCTTTCCGCTGAGTTCACTGGGACTGGATATACTCCCGGGAAAGACTTATTCAATTAAAGTTGCAGTGAACCAAAATAAATGTATGGCTGAGGGCAATTACAGTAACAACTCCCTGACCAAAATGCTGACCATTACAAATTAATGGGGAAGAAGATTGACCAAATTTGACCACATTTATCACTCTTTTGTTTCTGTCGATTCTTGGACACTTGACTTTCTGACAATTAGATCCTACAAAAAAAGGTAAAATTTTGACTTATTTGCCCCTGGATTATTGTATTGTGAATGCTGATTTATTTCTTTATGTGATATTTTCTCTAAAAACCACTCAATTTGGGATTGGATAAAGATTTTTTGAGATATTTTTTTCTCATTTTTATATAATATAACAAAGGAGGTTAACATGAGAATAAATAAGAATTTTTTCTTGGTCATATCTTTAGCTATTTTTTCAAGCCTGATTTTCTCAGAATGGGTCAAGGTAAAATCACCCAATGGTGGTGAACAGTGGCAATTAGGTAGTAAACAAACCATTACCTGGGATAAATCCGGAGATTTTACGGGATTTCAAATAATCCTTCGTAAAGCCAATAAAAAAGTTGGGGATATTGGATGGGTCCTTAATCCTAATACAACTTCCTTTCTATGGAAAAAAGTTGGTGAATACGAAGGGGGAACCGTAGCAGCAGGCAATGACTATAAAATAAGGGTTAGGGGTTATCTCGCTAATGGAGGTAAGATAGATGATAGTGATAATAATTTTTATATAACAGACAAATCCAAACAAGGAGTTCAGATCGGTAAAATGAATTGGCCCAAGCTCAAGGTTGACCTTCGAGGAACTCTAAGTGTGACACCCTACAAACCCAACACATGGGCATATATTACATTAACAATTCATAATGATCTATGGGGGAAAGTAGAAGATCCTACAGGCACACATATTATAGAAGTGTATTACAAAGGCACTAAAATCCACCCCGTAACACCCAAACTAAAGGTTCGGAAATGGACATTCCCAGGCCCTGTTTTACCTCCTAAATCGAGTGCTAAGATCAAGCAAAAAACGGACGTTTTCACTAAA
>Ga0180438_10002328_pt1 | contig 31316 bp, 26 predicted proteins | sample SS_ome_12_FD_132455 | JGI IMG/M metagenome (GOLD analysis project Ga0180438, IMG submission 132455) | Hypersaline lake sediment archaeal communities from the Salton Sea, California, USA - SS_3_D_2 metaG | ecosystem: Environmental > Aquatic > Non-marine Saline and Alkaline > Hypersaline >...
ACACTCAGCGTGCTGTGACAAAGTATTTTCGGGAAGCGGTGGACGTCGTGGCCGATGTTTGGTACACCGTGCTGAGCGACCGCAAGTATTACGCCGAACCACCTCCGTCGCCGCAAAATCTCACGCAATACTACGCGGAGCAGGTGGACTATTTCCTAAAAAAATCTCGCCCGGAAAAGGCAGAGCAGGCTTACCTGCTTTTCTCAGAAGCTAATCCCGGTCTGGCTGAACCTTACGAGGTGCTGGGCGACGCGTACTACCGCGCCGGTGATTACGAGCGGGCTATGAAAGAGTATCGGCGCGGACTGAGCATGAAGGGCAACTGGCCTGAGGTCGAAGACAAGATCGTAGGGCATTACACGAGAACGGGCGAGGCCCTCCTCGCAAAAAAGACTGCGGCAGGGTTTCAACAAGCAATGCAGGCTTTCGATGAAGCGCTTGAGGTTTCTCCGGGCAATCCCATCCCTGTTAAGGGACGGGCGAGAGCAAGAGCTGAAATGGAAGACCTGCAGGCGAGGCTTGGTCGGGACAGCGGGCTCCTCACAGCCGCCAACCAGCTGTACGAGGAAGGTGGCCAAGCTGAGTCAGCGAAAGAGTTCGCCAAGGCAATAGATCTCTACGAGAAAGCTGCCGCCGTGTACAGTCTCGTAAGCGCTGAGTTTCAGGATGTGGACATTGAAGCCAGGGATGGTACCGATGACTCCGAAAGAAAGATAGCCGGCATCTTCTCGGCCGCGATCAGGGAGGCGGAGGGTTTAATCCGTCAGGCATCCGAGCGCGAGGATCAGGGTTTGTACGACGAAGCGATAAGGTTTTACGACAGGGTTCCCGGCGCGGTCGAAATGATAAAGCCGAAGTACACTGACCAGTACAACAAGGCACAGCAGCTCATCCAGAGCGCCGAACGTAAGAAGGAATCTGCCAAAACCCAACTTGATACCCAGAAACCCTCAAGATAACCGACCCGGAAATCGACCGACTTGCGGCGGTGAGAAATGCGCGAGCCAACCTTTTCATGCGTCCTACCAGACCGCGGCAACAAGTGAGAAACAGGCGCAGGGATCATTGCGCCAGTTTCACGAAGTCAGGGGAAAAGGCTCAATAGAATGGCCGGACGCGCCACGGATAGCCTGATTGTTGCAGTCACAGGTGCTAGCGGTGCCGTTTACGCCAAGCGGCTCCTTCAGATCCTCTCTGGAACCACATTGCGGCTGGACCTAATCATTTCCCGGTCGGCAGCGGTCGTCATGGAGAAGGAACTGGGAGTCCATGTGGACCTGGTAAACCCTGACCTGACTCCCTTTGTTGGCGACAGGGTATGCGAGTACTGGCATTTTGAGGACATATCTGCGCCGCCCGCCAGTGGCACGCACCCTGCGGACGCGATGATTGTGATCCCGTGCAGCATGGGCACCCTCGCGTCAATTGCCAACGGCATCGCGAACAACTTGATAATAAGGGCCGCGGACGTCTGTCTTAAGGAACATCGCCCTCTCCTTCTCGTCCCCAGGGAAACGCCATTGAGCCTCATTCATCTCGAGAACATGGTCAAGGCGGCACGGGCCGGCGCCACAATCGTGCCGGCAATGCCTGCCTTCTACCATTCGCCTGATTCCGTGGAAGATCTGGTGGATTTTGTGGTTGCGAGAGTGCTCAACTTGCTTGGGATCAAACACGAGCTGCGGGTTACGATGTGATCTCTTGCGGCGGCGCGGCGGCGCTCGAGCTGTTCGTCTCGACTCTGTTGGGCTTTCGACAAGACGTTATGTGTTATCCATGAATCTCCTCGAGAAAGTCCGCGTCTTTTTCAAGCTCGTGAAGTTCCCACACACCGTGTTTGCGCTTCCTTTTGCGCTGACGAGCGCCGTGGTTGCGGCGGACGGCGTGCCTCCCCTCGGAACACTCACATGGATCCTTCTCGCTATGGTCAGCGCAAGGACTGCCGCAATGGCGTTCAATCGGCTCGTCGACGCGGATATCGACGCCCGGAACCCGCGCACGGCTGACCGCGCGTTGCCACGGGGACTTGTTCGGAGACGCGACGTCGGGGCTCTGACAATCGGAGCTGCAGCCATATTCGTCCTCGCTGCAAGCAGATTGAACGCCCTCTGTTTTGCCCTATCGCCGGCGGCGCTCCTTGCGATCCTGGGATACTCCTACGTTAAGAGGTTCACGCACTGGACACACGCGGTTCTCGGCGCGGCGCTGGCAATCGCCCCCCTCGGCGCATGGATAGCCGTGCGGGGACATCTCGGCGCTTTCCCGGTTGTGCTCGGCCTTGCCGTCGTGCTGTGGGTGGCTGGGTTCGACATCATATACGCCTGTCAGGATGTCGAGTTCGACGCGAAACACGGGCTCCTCTCGTTTCCCCAAAAATACGGCGTCGCAAAAGCGCTCAAGATTTCCGCCATGTTCCATGTCGGCGCAGCAATAGCGCTCGTCTCGCTAGTCTCGTTCCCCTTGCTCGGACCCGTATACCTCGTCGGCGTAGTCATCGCCTCCGCTCTGCTATTGTATGAGCACACGCTCGTTAAACCGCAGGACTTGTCGAAAGCAAACAGCGCCTTTTTTACCGTGAACGGAGTGATTTCAATCGTCTTGATGTGCTTCGCTGTTGCCGATGTTTTGCTCAGCCCGAAATAGCTGCACCTGAGCCAGCTGAATCGCGTATTGCATTCGTCAGATTCACGCGACGCAAGCGTTTCCCTCAACCGTTATGCGCAATACTACGCGTCCTTCCCTATAGGCTAACGTCACGCAACAATGCCCGAATCCTGCCCACGCGCGTCACCTCCCCGAACTGTCGTAACAACCGCCGCAACTCTCCCCCCGGTTGTAGCAGCAAAACTCAACCCCACCACGAAGACTCATCAAAGCAGATAAGCACCCTTCTCGCTGAGTGCCATAATGACAATCCGTGCGGATACGCTGCCATAATGGCATCCCGGCCCGCCTGTATTCCTTTTCTCGAAAACATTTCAGCCTATAAAATGCTCGGAGCATTAGACTTTCACGCTCGTTAGCAGTGCTGCCTCCGGAGAGATCAGGTAACAGGCCAGGTGTGCTGCGAACCGGAACGTTTGCCGAAACGGCAATCAGTCCATCTTGAGTTCGGATCTCCAAAGCAGGACTTGACATATACAAGAGTTTGGTCTACAATAAGTTGCACCATGCCGGCTGACTGAATGATGGATTGGCACAAGGTTTGCACTTAATCAGGGTCGGAGTGGTTTGACCGTGCCATAATGGCCGAGTAGTCTACACGAAACTTAGGGAACGGACCGGACAAAGGGGGAAGCGAGAGGAGCCAAGACGACGTTCAAGCCGAGAGTTGGGTGCAGGCATGCAGACGAGAAGAAGAGGATGGAAAGGAGTGAGTGAAGAATGAAAGTCAGACCGTTGGCTGATCGTATCCTCGTGAAGAGGGTCGAGGAGGAAGAAGTGGTTCGGGGAGGTATCATCATCCCTGACACCGCGAAGGAGAAGCCGCAGGAGGGTAAGGTTGTCGCCGTTGGTCCGGGAAGACTTGGCGATGACGGCAAGCGTATGCCCATGGAGCTCAAGAAAGGCAACCGGATTCTCATGGGAAAATACGCGGGTACCGAAGTGAAGATCGAAGGTGAAGAGCACATTATTATGCGCGAGGATGACGTTCTTGCCGTAATAGAGTGATTCGGATTGAGACCTCAAACTCTGGTTAGCAGAAAGGAGTGATGGAGAATGGCTGCCAAACAGCTGGTTTTTCAGGAGGAGGCGCGGGCGAAGATCCTCAGAGGTGTTGAGCAGTTGAGCCACGCGGTCAAGGTCACACTGGGGCCGAGGGGCAGAAACGTGGTGCTCGACAAGAAATGGGGAGCACCCACGGTAACCAAAGACGGTGTAACCGTCGCCAAAGAGATAGAGCTCGAGGAACCATATGAAAACATGGGCGCACAGATGGTCAGACAGGTTGCCAGCAAAACGTCCGACGTTGCCGGCGACGGCACGACGACCGCGACGGTTCTCGCCGAGTCAATATACAAAGAGGGGCTGAGAAACGTGACGGCCGGCTGCAACCCTATGGCACTGAAACGCGGCATAGAAAAGGCCGTGGACGCCGTGGTAGAGAAACTCGAGAAGATGAGCAAGAAGGTTAAGGACACCACGGAGATATCCCAGGTGGCGGCTATCGCCGCTAACGGCGACAACGATATCGGCAATGTGATCGCCGACGCGATGGATAAGGTCGGCAAGGACGGGACGATCACCGTGGAAGAGGGCAAGACCATTGATACTACCCTCGACGTCGTGGAAGGTATGCAGTTCGACAAAGGGTATCTCTCCCCCTATTTCGTGACCGATGCAGAAAACATGGAGGCCGTACTCGAGGACTGCTACATTCTGATCCACGAGAAGAAGGTCGCGAACATGAAAGATCTCCTTCCGTTGCTCGAGCAGATCGCCAAGGCCGCCAAGCCGTTGCTCGTTATAGCGGAAGACGTCGAAGGCGAAGCGCTGGCCACACTGGTGGTCAATAAGATCCGCGGGACATTCCAGGCGGCGGCGGTGAAGGCACCCGGATTCGGTGACAGACGCAAGGCGATGCTCGAGGACATAGCGGTGCTCACGGGCGGCAGAGCCATCACCGAGGATCTCGGTATCACTCTCGAGAACATCAAGATGACCGACCTTGGTCGAACCAAGCGCGTCGTCATCGGCAAGGATGACACGACGATCATCGAGGGTGCGGGCAGCACCACCGCAATAAACGGCCGCATCGCCCAGATCCGCAAACAGATCGAGGAGACCACCTCCGATTACGACAGAGAGAAACTCCAGGAGAGGCTCGCAAAGCTAGCGGGCGGAGTCGCCGTGATCAACGTCGGGGCGGCCACAGAGGTCGAGATGAAGGAGAAGAAGGCGCGCGTTGAGGACGCCCTACACGCCACGCGGGCTGCTGTCGAGGAAGGCATCGTGCCCGGCGGCGGTGTGGCGCTGCTCCGGTGCGCTAGCGCGCTCGACAAGATCGACCTTGAAGGCGATGAGCTTATCGGCGCTCAGATTGTGCGGAGGGCTCTCGAGGAACCGGTCCGGCAGCTGGCCTACAACGCCGGTAAGGAGGGTTCGGTCGTCGTTGAGAACGTCAAGAACGAGAAGGGTTCCGTTGGGTACAACGTCGAAGCCGAGAAGTACCAGGACATGTACAAGGCAGGCGTGGTTGACCCGACTAAAGTCGCACGAACAGCCTTGCAGAACGCCGCTAGCGTGGCAAGCCTGTTGCTGACCACCGAGGCGTTGGTCACCGAGATACCGGAGAAGGAGAAACCTGCTCCGGCTCCTGGTGGCGGCGGCTACGGCGGCGACATGTATTGATAAGACGAAACACAGATCGGCTCTACACAGTTTCGCTCAGAAGCCTCTCTCGGCAGAGGCTTCTGAGCGAGACCCCTTCGTTGGTACCGTTCGGGAAAACGAACAAGTGGACCGGCACGATCAGAGATACAATACCGCCGGTGATCAGAACGTTACAACTGAGGGGCTGTGAGTCGGAACCCTGCTGAATCTCGTTGAAAAACTTCGCCACTATTATACAGGTTGCGGGAGTTAGCCAATGATCAACACGGAGAACCTCACCAAGTACTACGGTCAGTTTCCTGCGATTCAGGACGTCACGTTCAGCGCCGAGAAAGGCGAAATACTGGGGTTTCTCGGCCCGAACGCAGCAGGAAAAACGACCACGATGCGGATCCTCACCTGCTTCTTTCCGGCGACGTCCGGGAAAGCGACTGTGGCTGGATACGACGTGTTCGCCGACTCCCTTGAAGTGCGCAAGAGGATAGGCTACCTCCCGGAAAGCGTGCCTCTCTATCTGGAAATGACGGCGGTCAGTTATCTCAGTTTCGTGGCGGAGATCAAAGGGTTGCGAGGGCGCGACCTCAAAAAGCAGGTCGGCAAGGTTATCGAACAGTGCGGTCTCCAGACCGTCCAGAGCAGGATCATCAAGCACCTCTCTAAAGGGTATCGTCAACGGGTCGGCATAGCGCAGGCGCTCCTGCACGACCCGGAAGTGCTGATACTCGACGAGCCGACGATCGGGCTTGACCCGAAACAGATCATCGAGATACGTGAGCTCATTAGAAGTCTTGGCGGCGAGCGCACGATAATCCTCAGCACTCACATCCTGCCGGAGGCCAGCATGACTTGCGAACGCGTTGTGATCATCAACGAGGGCAGGATCGTCGCACAGGGCACTCCGGAGTACCTCGACGCGCAGCTCGAGAAAGCCGCGCGCGTCCAGATCGGAGTGGACGGACCAACAGACGCCGTGCGGGAAGGGCTCGAACGGGTAACCGGCGTCACCAGCGTCACGGTGCAGAAGAAGGGCAACGGTACCCCCGCCTCGTTCCTCGTCGAATCGAGAAGAGACAGAGACGTGCGTAAAGATCTGGCGAGGATGGTGCATGAGCGCGGCTGGGGTCTGATCGAGATGAAATCGGTCGGCATGAGCCTGGAGGATATATATATCAGGGTGCTCACCCGCGAGCAGGAGGTTTCCGGACAATGAGAGATTTGTTTGCCATCTACAAACGCGAGCTGAAGGCTTACTTCGTGTCCCCGGTAGCCTACGTTGTGCTGGTAATATTCCTTGCCGTTGCAGGCTTCTTCTTCGCTACCATAATCCTGGAGTTCGTGAGACAGTCCCTGTCCATGCAGCAATACCCGTACGGCGCACCCGAAATGAACGTGACCGCGTGGCTCCAGTACTGGTTCATGAACACGGCCGTGTGGATACTGTTCGTGCTCCCGCTCTTGTCGATGAGGCTGTTCAGCGAGGAGAAACGGCAGGGCACGATGGAGCTCCTGTTTACATTTCCCATTCGCGATGCGGCAACGGTGCTGGGAAAATATCTCGCCTGCGTTACCATCTTTCTGTTGATGCTGCTGGTGAGTCTTGTAAACCTGGCAGTTCTGGCAAGATACGGCGACCCGGAATTCGGTCCGATCTTCAGCGCCTATCTCGGGTTGTTCCTCATGGGAAGCGCGTTCCTCGCGATAGGGACTTTCATATCATCGCTGACCGAGAACCAGATCGTAGCTGCCGTGGGGACTTTCGGTGCATTACTTCTTCTGTGGGTTTTGAACTGGGTGTCGAACACGGTAGGGCCAAAACTCGCGAACCTGCTCGAGGAGCTCTCAATAATCGAGCGGTACTCCGATTTTTCCAAGGGAATCATCGAAATAAAGGATGCAACGTACTACGTGCTTTTCGCGACATTCTTCCTCTTTCTCACGTTGAGAGTACTTGAATCGAAGAAGTGGAGGGGTTGAACCTATGAAAGAGATGTCTCGCGCGGCGGGAATTGTGGGAGCGGCGGCGCTCGTAGCAGGGGGTATCGCCTACCTGTTTCAGGAACGGTTCAGCCCGTGGGTGATCGCCCTTCTAGCAGCGGGAGGGGCGCTCGTCATACTTTTCCTGGCACTGAACTTCGGCTTGGTGATCAAAGCGCTTGGCAAGCGAGCCACGATTTACGGTCTGAACCTGATCGTGTCCAGCCTGGCAGTTCTGGCAATTCTCGTGGTAGTCCAGCTCATATTCACCCAGAATAAGTGGCTGAACCGCCGGTTCGACCTCACTGAAGCCAAGATATACAGCATCTCCGAGCAAAGCATCAAGATCCTGAAATCGCTCCACAAAGACGTCAAAGTCACGGCCTTCTACCGGGACGCGCCCGACAAGGAACCCATGGATCAACTTCTGGAGATCTACGCGCGATACTCACCCCGATTCTCCTATGAGCTGCTCGATCTCGACAGGTCGCCCGAGAGAGCCGAGTTGATGGAGGTCAAGAGCTACAACACCGCCGTCGTCCAGTGCGGCGACAAAAAAGAGGAACTCAGTTTCGCCAGCCCGGAAGAGGAAGACTTGACCAACGCACTGATCAAGGTGACGCGCGAAGGTGAGAAGGTACTTTATTTTACGACGGGCCATGGTGAGAAGAGCATCAGCGACAGCGCGCGGCTCGGCATGTCGAGTTTCAAGACCGCCATCGAAAAGGCAGCTTACAGAGTCAATGAGATCCTCATAGCGCAGGAGCGAGGTGGGATACCGGCCGAGTGTTCCGCGCTTGTTATCGCGGGGCCCAAGACCGACTTTTACCGGTACGAACTCGACCAGGTTGACCAGTACCTTCGAGAGGGCGGCCGCGCTCTGTTCATGCTTGATCCGGAAGCCGCACCCGGTATGGCGGCATTTCTCGACAGGTACGGTGTGATCGTCGGTAACGACTACGTGCTGGATCCAAACCCGCTCAGCCAGTTTCTCGGCGGCAACTACCTCTCGCCTCTGATCAGCGATTACTCCGGCACGCACGAGATAACCAAAGAGTTCAACTACGCTTGTCTGCTTTCTCTGGTAAGGTCAACGCGCGTAAAAGAGGATCTCGAGGGCGGTATCCGAGGAGAATGGATTGCGCGGGCGAGCCCGCAAAGTTGGGGCGAGACGAACTTCGATCTGCTGAAAAGAGCCAACCAAGCGCGGTATGACGCAACAAGCGACGCTGTGGGTCCCGTGCCGGTGGCGGTTGCCATGACGATGGATGTCGAAGGTGAGGAAAGCACCGAACTCCCGGACGAAGGGGAAGCCGCAAAACGCGAGGCGCGGCTCGATGTGATAGGGGACTCTGACATGGGAAGCGAGCAGTATCTGCGACCCGAGAACAAGAACTTCTTGCTCAACGCCATATCGTGGCTCGTAGAGGAGGAGGACTTGATCTCTGTGATGCCGAAACAGCGCAAAAGCTCCCCCATGATTCTCGCCAGAGAACAGCAGAAGGTGCTGCTTGTCGTCCCGATCTTCTTCGTGCCCGGGGCTGTGGTGCTTGCTGGTGGATGCGTGTACTTCTACAGGAGGAGGTATAGATGAACCCGAAGCAAATCCTGAAGATCTTCGCCAGAACCGGCATTCTGATTATCGTTCTCGCCGGGCTTTGGGCCTATTACCACTTCTACGAAGATAAAGGCGGGAAGAAACGCGAGGAAGCCGAGGAAGAAGCAAAGAAGGTGTTCCAGCTCGACGAGGACAAGGTCGTCGAGCTGCGTCTGGCACGAGCGGATGAGGAGGAAATCGTCTGCACGAAAAAAGATGACAAGTGGCGTGTCGAACAGCCGGTCCAGGCCGACGCCGACCAGAGCGCCGTCAACAGGGTCGTCAGCGAGTTCGTTGGCGCGAAACGAACCCGAACGGTCGAGGAGGAACCGAAAGACTTAGCGGTCTTCGGTCTCGACGAACCGTCTCTGACGCTCGCGGCTCTAGTCGAAGAGAAGGATGAACCCGAAACATTGATTTTCGGTAACGAGAACCCGACCAAGAGCGGGTTTTACGCCAAGACGGGAACCGACGGCGCAGTGTTTCTCGTACAGTCCTTCTCCAAGAGGAGTATGGACAAGAGGCTGTTTGATCTCAGAGATAAGAAGGTCGCCGATTTCGTCAAGGAGGACGTCCAGGCGCTGCACCTCGAACGAGGTGAGCTGAAAATCGAGGCCGAGAAACAGGACGACGGTTTGTGGATGCTTACGTCTCCTCTGAACGCGAGAGGCGACAAGACCGAGATAAACAAGACCATAGACAGTTTGAATTCAGCGCGAGTTAAGGAGTTCATCGACGAGGAACCGGTTGATCTCGCTGAATACGGATTGGACGTGCCCGACATCACGCTCACGATGCTTATCGGCGAGGATAAAGCAAGCAAGGCGCTGCTGATAGGCAGGAAAAACGAGGACAAGGAAGGTTATTACGCGAAACGGGCGGAGGAGAAAAACGTATTCCTCTTGAAACAGGATCTTCTGGACGCCGCCCCTGAAGAGGTCGACACCTGGCGCGACCACAGCTTGCTCACGGTTAACGTGGGGAACGTGAAGAAGATGGAATACGTCGCCGACGGGCAGAAGGTCGTGTTGGCGACGGACGAGCAGCGCGACTGGCAGCTCGTGGAGCCGATCGAGGGAAAGGCGGACGACTTGGTGACGAACGATCTTATCACCGATCTGACAAACGTCAAGGCCAAGGAGTTTCTCGAGGCGGAAAAGGATGAGTACGGCTTCGCTGAGCCCCAGATCGCCTTCAAACTCTGGGTGAAGGACGTCGAGAAGCCGGTCGGCGTCATCATCGGGGCGAAACAGCAAAACGTCGTTTACGCGCGAAACATGGACGGTACCGCCGTGACCGTTGACGAGGGCGATCTCGACAAGATAAAGAAATCGTTGTTCGACTTTCGCGACAAGGTGCTCGTATCGTTCGATAAACGGAACGTGCAGAAGCTGACTGTGCGTTATGGTGAGGATGAGCTCGTCCTCGCACAGAAGGATGAAAAATGGACCGCCGAGAAGCCGGATCGGCTCAAGATATCCAACCAGGGCGCGGCGGACAGCCTCGTCTGGGCCATTAACTATCTGAAAATGAACGATATTGTCGAGGAGAATAAGCGCGAGGATCTCAGCAAGTACGGTCTCGACAAACCGAGGGCGGAGTTCACCGTTGCGCTGGCGGACGATAAGACCGTCGGACCGTTCCTCATCGGCGGCTCCAAGGACGACAAAGTCTACGTCGCGACCGCCGAAAAGCCGGGCGTTTACCTTCTAGACGATACCATTCTCGACGAGCTCAAGCGCGAAGTCGGTATGGTTCTCGACAAAACACTCCCTTCACCGACAGACCTGCTCAAACCCGCTGAGGAGCCGGAACCTGCCGGACCTGAAAAACCGGCCGAGTGACACGAGACCCTCTATGCCCATCTATTCGGTGGGCACCTTGTCCTCGTTCGGAGCGTCATGTCCGTACGTCTTTTCGCCACCCACGGTATTTGACAGGAGCGTGGGGAAAAGAATACACTCGCCGTGTGTAACCAACAAGGTGGAAATGGCTGCTTCAAGCCGAGGAAAGGGTTGGAATATGAGTTGCTCCCGAGTGCTCGCCCCGACAATCGCAGTTCTCATTCTGGTCTGCACGGGATGTTCAGACCGCAGCGCTAAGGACTCCGGCGTCCCGGACTATGAATGGCGAGACATCGATCAGCTGCTCGAAGAAACGCGAGCGGTGGGCGAGAAACGTCTCGAGGAAGAGGTTGCACGACGGGAGGAGCGTCTGCAGAGGGACGCAACATATCGGGACAGACGTGACAAGCTCGGCGAGCGCGCCGAGGAACTCTATGACCGGTACGAGAAACTGCAGGACCGACGGGAAGCTCTTATCGAAAGACAGGAGAAACAGGCGGACAGGTTTGATGCAATCCTGAAAAAATGGGAGGAAGCTGCACTTGCGCCAAACAAATGAGCTACACGGGACTGCTTCCCGGCGGTGTCGCCTTGATCGCGCGGAATTGCGGGACACTGCGCAAACTGTACTTGCGCAGACGAGCGCACTTCTCTAAGGGGTTAGTCCTGTCTTGGTGGCATTTGGAGTTACGCCGAAAAAGTCGTCTTCTTCCACCTTCGCAGCAATGTGGAAGACAACCCATGCTCCGCAAAGATCGCAGTCTACATCGTTTCCATAGCAGCAATAAGGACTCACAAATTCGCCCCCTTCGAGATAGAGCGGCAATACAAAACGTTTGGCAAGGCAATTGTCCGTGAATAACCTGGAGTTCTCTGAGAGCATCATTTCAAGGCTCCGCCGCTTGTTCCGAATAAAGTCGGGATACGTTTCCTGTAATCTCATTACCTCGCGCACGGCTTTATCCCGCCTCGCGAGCGAGCCCCAGGTGAGATCCGAATCGTCGTTTCTCGGAGGTACATAGAATGAGAACGTCATTCCCTCGGCCCGCGTCGGCATCAACTGTTCGACCAGTTCTTCAATTGAATCCTCGTTCTGTCTTGTCACAACGCACTGGCACGTGACGGTCGGGCCGAACGGCTCCGGAACACGCGACAATGTACGCATCACCTTCTTGAAGGCTCCTTTCCCGCGTACGGCGTCATTGAGCTCAGGTGGGCCATCGACTGAAATCACGTACGTGCAATTCGGCAATTCCATCAGGTCAAGTGTGCCGTTCGTAGTGACGGTGTTTCTTGAGAAGAGCTTTGCTCCCTCACGTAACACGTCTGGGCGCAGGAGAGGTTCTCCCCCCATCCACAGCATCATTTGTATTCCGTGCAGTTTCTGCAAGTCCGAGAGCTTTCTTAGCATTGTAGCGCTATCCATCTCTGCGCTTTCGTCGTTCGGGTTTCCGTCACGATAGACGAAGCAATGTTTGCAACGAAGGGTGCACCTGTTAGTGATATTCACCATCGCGGCAGGATATTGACGAGAAGAGAGCCACATGTGCATGATCTGTTCACCCTCTATTTCGATACCGCCGCCAAGTATATGCCTGCGTAATCCGATCGTCAACGCGCAGGTTTCCGGCACTGCCCCAACTGAGAAATGCCACTGAGAGTCTTAAATCCTGTTGATGTGAGGCTGGACCAGCCTGTATAATCGTGACAGCGGCGCTCGTTCCGCCGGATGGTCGACTGTTCGACGCCAGCGGACCAGGGCAAGAAAGGGAAACCAAGGTATGATTCTCCGACCGACGTTAGGAATGCCGATAGTTCTATACTTGGTTTTGTGTCTTTCCGCGATCGGGTGCCGCCGCGAATCCCAGGACGAAAGGCCGCAGCCCGAGGTGCGCGCGCCGACGGAACCTGTCGCTGGACCTCCGGCCAAGCCGGCGCTCGGCAGGTTACCGCTGTCATTTGTCGAAAACAAGGGACAGCTTGACGCAACGGTGAAATACGTGGCGCGCGGTCCGCGCGGCAGCGTCTTTTTCACACCGACCGAGGTGGTGTTCGAGATAGTCGAGCGCAGGACACCACGGCTCAAGAGAAGCCATGTCGCCGAGCCCGAAACCGTTATGCCAGAAGAACGGCGCGGTGTTGTCGTGCGCGTGAGTTTCCCCGGTGCGAATACCGATCCCGTCGTCGAAGGGAGAAATGCGCTTCCGGGAAAGGTGAGCGTTCTGCGAGGGACAGATTCGACGAAATGGCAGACAGACATTCGTTCGTACGCCGCGGTCGCGTACCGCGACATCTATCCGGGAATCGATCTGGTTTTCGCCGGTGAAATGGGCGAACTCACCAGGAAGTTCGTGATTCGACCCGAAGGTGATATCGGGACTGTACGAATGAGGTATGCCGGGATAGAATCGCTCGAACTCACCGACGACGGAGCTATCCGCATCAAGACGGCGATAGGCACTATCCGAGAACGAACTGCCGGCGCCGAACTTGTCACGGACGATACCGCCGCTCCGGTGAAATTGAAACCTCAACTTATAGGCGAATTCGAGCTGGGATTCGCTCCAACACCGGAGTGACCGGTCGGCCGCCCCATCATTCCCTTATGCAATCAGCGAGTTGGTGTGGTATACTGCTTCCGGGTCGTATGATTTGTCTGTGACGTGGATCGCGGAAGGAGATGGAGGGAATAACTATGCAATGTCCCGCATGTGGTAACAATATGACACCGGTCAAGGCCGGTCAGGTTACGATCGACGTATGTAAAACAGGGTGCGGCGGTATGTGGTTCGACCAGCTCGAGCTCAGACGGTTGGACGAACCTCACGAGAGCGAAGGCCAGTCACTGCTCGACATCGGAGTGGAGCGCAAGGCGTCCGCTCGCCGCGACAGGAAACACAAGTGCCCCAAATGTGAGGACGTCACCTTGATGCGGTTCTTCTTCAGCCCACGCCGGCAAGTCGAGGTGGATCACTGCGGCTGCTGCGGCGGACATTGGCTTGACCTCGGCGAACTGCGTCAGATCCGCAGCCTCTACCCATCCGAGGCCGAACGTATAGCCCACATCGAACAGCTCATCGAGGAGGAATGGGGCGACGAGATAGCGGGCGCCGAGAAACGCGCTGAAATAGCCGCTGCCAGGAAACCACTGATGCGCAAAATGTTCGCTTTTTTCATACCGGGACTCTAGCTTTCACTGGGAAGCAGGCGTAGTCGGGTTGCTCAGAGAGTTGCCAAACGGATCCGGATAACGTCTAGATCGGTTTGTGAAGTCTCGGGTTCGGGGGAACCATATGGACATAGGGGAAGTCAGGCGTAGGTACCGCCAGGCGGAAGCGCTGTACCAGCAAGGACGAGCCGCCGAAGCTCTGCACATGCTTGACGAGCTCGACCAAGCCTTTCCCAACGCGCAGAACGTCACTTATATGCGCGCTCTGTGCTTTGCCGCGCTCGGATGCATTGACCAAGCCATAGAGCTCGCCGGCTACTTGAGCAATGTCCTCGGCGACCCTCGCGGACAAGAACTGCGAGCTCAGTTGGAGGCACACCGCGGGACGCCTGGAACACCTGTAAAGGTGGGCATCAGGCAACCTACCAAGACCGTATCGTTCCCGGCGTGGGGCTGTCTTCTTGTGCCGCTGATTCTTGTCTTGCTGAGCGCTCTCGGTTCTTTCAAAGGATGCGATAAAAAGAAGTTCGAGGAGCTACCTTCAGTGGTCAAGGAGCTGTTTTCCGAGCTTACCGGCGGGTCGAAACCTGGTCGGACAGCACCTGCCCCGCCGCCCGGTGCTCAACCACCGGATCGAGGTTCGTGAACGGCTTGCGCCGCCACTAGACGCGAACGAGAAAACGTGTACGAATAGGAAGGGAGTCTGGGCCATGATGCAACCGCTAGTGCTAATCGTGCTGTTAGCCGCCTTTCTAGTGCTCTTGATCTTTCTAGGCGCGATTCTCTCGAACTTCCAGCTATGGCTCCGAGCGGTGTTGGCGGGCGCCCAGATCCAGTTTGTGCAGCTGATAGGCATGCGTCTGCGCAAAGTTAACCCGAAGGTCATCGTGGACAGCTACATCATGGCCCGGAAAGGGGGGGTGGACATCGGGCTCGACGACCTCGAAGTACACTATCTTGCTCGAGGTAACGTGCCCCGTCTGGTTATGGCGCTCGTCGCCGCCAAGAAGACCCACTACCCGCTTACGTTCGAGCAGGCGGCGGCAATCGACCTGGCAGGTCGGGACCCTCTCGCCGAAGCGCAAGAGGGCGCAGTCGCCTGGGAGTATGAGTTTAACCAGATGGGCCCGAACACGCCAACGCCTATTGAAGGCAATTGCAGAAACGGTTCACGAGTCGGTGCGTCCGTGAAAGTCCGCTATACCAGGCCGGTCAAACAGGGTCCATCGGAACAGTTCCCTCTACAAGCTGAGATCGCGCTGCGTGTGCTCGCCTACATTAACGATGCGGAAAGTTTCTGGGATCTCGAGAACTCGAAAGACAGACACGCATCGGAACTGTTGGACTTCGGTCATGAGGCAATGACAGGGCTGAAGTCGTTGGAACTGAGATACTTCGAGGTGTGAATGCGTATACCAACCGCGCGGCCCGGACTTGCGAGCACCTGACGTGATACATATGGACAGAGGAAGGAGGCACCAGTGAAAACGCTATGTGCATTGGCGGGGATTGCAGGCCTTGCGCTGATCTCGGTCTCGTGTACATCGTGGGTTCGCGCGGACATCGTTGAATCGCATCCCGCGTGTAGTGTCCTCGCGTTCGGGGCTAAAGGCGACGGGGTCGCCAAAGACACAGCGGCCGTTCAGAAGGCCATCGACGCGTGCGCGGCCGGCGGCGGGGGTACGGTTTATTTCGCACCGGGCACCTACCTTTGCGGCAGCCTGCACTTGCGTACCGGCGTAACGCTCCAGCTCGACACCGGCGCTACCATCAAAGGAAGCCCCGAGAAGGCCGATTACGACCCATACGAGAAGCTCGATTTCAAGAACGACGCCGACCACGAGACGACGTATTTCCACCACGCGCTCATCTGGGGCGAGGACGTTGAACGCGTCGGGATCGTCGGTCAAGGCACGATAGACAGCAACCGCAAAAGACGCGGCGGACCGAAGTCCATCGCGTTGAAGCGGTGCCGATTCGTGGAGATCAGAGACATCCATATCGTCAACGCTCCGAACTATGCCGTCAGTATGTTGGGAACCGATTACGTGAATATCGACGGGGTCACCATATTGAACGCACACTGCGACGGGATCGACCCGGACGCGTGCCGGTACGTTCGCATCTCGAACTGCCACATCGAATCGTGGGACGACGCGATCGTGCCTAAAGCCAGCTTCTCCCTGGGCGAACGGCGCTCGTGCGAGAACATCACGGTGACCAACTGTTTTCTGAGCACCGCGTGCAACTGTTTCAAGCTCGGTACCGAATCGGGCGGCGATTTCAAGCGGATCGCGGTCAGCAACTGCGTAATGACCGGACTGGAAGGACGTCGGCCCGCGATCAGCGGCATCGCATTGGAAACCGTGGACGGATCGAACCTGGACGGCGTTGTCGTGTCGAATATCACGATGGTCGACGTCCGGGCGCCTATATTCATCCGACTGGGCAACCGGGGCCGGGATATGGAGACGCCCGTTCCGGGCACCCTCAAGAACGTCAGTATCAACAATGTGGTCGCCACGAACGCTTCGCTCACGTGCAGCGTCACGGGCATCCCGGGTCACAAAGCGCAAGGGGTGACGCTCTCCAACATCCGTATCGCTTTCCAGGGTGGTGACCCTTATCGTCCTGCGGATGATCCCGTGCCGGAATCCATCAACCGCTACCCTGATCCGGGGATGTTTGATGCGCTGCCGGCGTATGGTTTATACTGCCGTCACGTGGACGGTCTGACACTCTCGAACGTGCAACTGTCTTTTGGCGACGGTTACTGGCGTCTGGCTCCGAAGGAAGGCCGTCGGCCCCGGTGGACATCGGACGACGGTGTACCGGTACCTTCCGAACCTGGCCAGCCGGGTTATGCAGTCGTTTGCGACGACGTGGCCGACCTCGATATTGATGGTCTGCGTGCCCGACCATCGCCGGACGGACGGCCGGTCTTGCGGTTTGTTAACGTGCGTGACGCTATTATACGAGGCTGCATGCCCACACGGGACACGAAGGTCTTCCTTGAAACGACAGGAGCCGGGACCGGCGGTATCAGTCTTATCGGGAACGATCTGAGCCGCGCCGAAAAGGCCGTCGTTTCCGGGGAGGACGTGCCACCGGCAGCTGTGACCATGGAGGCAAGCATCGGCATGTAGGGGCGAACCCGCGTGTTCGCCCACCAAAATATGCGTAGGGGCGAACCCGCGTGTTCGCCCGGGGATTCGCACCGAGAAAGGAGAGAACCATGCGTAAGATAGTGATTGTTCTGACGACACTGTTGTTGACCGCCGCGATTTCCGGGACCATCCATGCGGAACCGTTCTACGAAGAACAGTTCATCTTCGATCCCGAAATCGAAGGTCACGGCCATGTTCACGCGTCGTGTATAGTCGAATGTCCCAACGGCGACCTGCGCGCTGTATGGTATGAGAACGGGATTCAGCTTCCCCCACCCTACTATTCCGAACGGCGCGACAAGAGCGACGACGTCCGTATCGGCGGCGCCCGGAAACCGGCCGGTGCCGACTCGTGGGAAAAACCGTTCGTCATGAGCGACACTTTCGGCGTTTCCGACAACAACCCGTGCATGGTCATCGACGCGCAGGACCGGCTATGGCTTATCTTCCCGACGCTGCTCGGCGTGCCGGACTGGACATGGGGCAGCTCGCTCGTCCGGTACAAGGTCTCCTCGGATTACCAGAAACCAGGCGTGCCCACATGGACCAAACAGGACATACTTGTTCCCCACCCTGCCGGGTTCGAGGCGGTCCTGAAGAGCACGGCGGAGAAGTATACCGCGCGGGGAGGTATTGACCGGAAGAGGGTCGAAATGTACATGCAGCGGCTGTCAAAACAGCTCGAAGAACCCCTAATGCTTAGGCTTGGGTTTATGCCCCGGGCGCATCCGCTCATCCGCTCCGACGGGACGCTCATACTGCCGCTCTCGAACGAGAACTTCAGCATTGCGGTCATGGCGATGACCAGCGACGGCGGTGAAACATGGACGTTGTCCAACCCCGTCCCGGAAGCCGGTGTCATCCAACCCACGCTTGTCGAGTTCCCCGACGGCACGATCTCCGGGTTTTTCCGCAACAGCGGACCGGAACATCGTATCAAACGGAGCGAATCTAAAGACGGCGGGATGACCTGGTCGCCTCTCACAGTGACCGACCTGCTTCATCCCGGCGGAGGTATCGAGGCGTTACTGCTCCGTAACGGCCATCTGCTAATGATTTACAACGACAAGGAAGAGAGTCCGCGCGACCGGCTTGCAGTATCCATATCGACCGACCGGGGCAAAACCTGGCAATGGACACGCCACCTCGAGAACACACCCGGCGGCCGGTTCGACTACCCATCTATCGTCCAAGCGAAAGACGGTACGCTCCACGCCTCATACTCATACCACCTCAAGACCATCAAACACGTCCACTTCAACGAGGAATGGGTGCAGGAGAGGGATTAGGACGCACGCTTGCCGAGGTATAATGGCGGGAGGGTGAGCAGAATAGCGGGTCGACAGGAGCCTCGCCCTCCCGATGAGTCAAGGGGCGTCCAAGTCCAGCGAATGCGTTTGCCACATAGAGCACAGAGGTCACTGAGGCACCCGCTCTGTCTAGATTTCATTGGCGACCGGGTAGCCCCAGGGCATCCTCCAAGCCAAAGCATGCGTTCTGACTAAGGTACACGGGATCGACCGGATTGTGGTATGATCGGACATTGAGCAGGCTGCGAGAGTGGGATTCAGGGAAAAGAGATCCGTGATGTCGGAATTGACGGCATTTACAATCGGGCACTCGAACCACCCGGTTGAGAAACTCATTGAGTTGCTGAGGCAGCACGAAACCGAGGTGGTTGTGGATGTCCGGTCGAGTCCGTACGCACGTTACGCCACCCACTTCAACAAGAAAGACATCCAGCGCGCGCTTGAGCCGCAGGGAATCAAGTACCTCTTCCTCGGAGACGTTATCGGGGGCAAGCCAAAGCGGGAGGAATTCTACGACGATGAGGGCCATGTCCTTTACAGCAGGCTATCGCAATCGCCGGGATTTCAGCAAGGCATAACCCGACTTATCGATGAGATCCGTTCGCACCGTGTTGCACTGCTCTGTGGCGAAGAGGACCCGACTGACTGCCACCGCCGTCTGCTGATCGGGCCGGTTCTCGTCGAGCGCGGTGTAGAACTAATCCATATCCGTGGAGACGGACGCGCTCAGACTGAAGAAGAGCTCGTAAAAGAACAAGAGTATCAGAAGAACATGGGTCAGATGAGTCTGTTCGAGGACGAGGAGACAAAGGAGTGGAAATCTACACAATCGGTTTCACCCAGAAAAGCGCCTCAGACTTCTTCGAGACTCTCAAACGAGCCGGGATCAAGCGTCTAATCGATGTCCGCTTGAACAACAAGTCGCAACTCGCCGGGTTTGCCAAGCGCGGCGATTTTGAGTACTTCCTCAAAGAGCTCTGTGGCGCGGAATACTTGCACGAGCCGATTCTCTCCCCGCCGAAAGATGTACTCGATGCCTACAGAAAAAAGGAACTGTCCTGGGAAGACTATGAGAGGCGGTTCGTTGCCATTCTGGACGAGCGCAAGGTGGAAGAAGCCGTTGATAAGGAGATCTTCGACGTACCCACTGTTCTTCTATGCAGTGAGCCTGAGGCGGACAACTGTCACAGGAGATTGGTGGCGGAGTATTTGTGCGGGAAATGGGGTGACGTTAGGATCGTCCATCTGTGAGAAGCAGAAGTGCCATAATCTTCATCAATCACCTCACGAGAATGAAAGAAGGTTTCTGCTGCGTAGCAGGTGTTGACGCAATAACGGGCAAGCACGTGCGCCCAGTGCTGCGCGGCCGAAACTTGTCTACCGGTCTGCTTGCTCGCAACGGCGGACCATTTGATATGGCAGTAACCGTGCAGCTCGACAGCATCAGACCAGTTCCTCGGGCACCCGAGGTAGAAGATCATCTTTTCGACCCAAGGAAAGCACGTGCGCTCGGATCAGTGAAGGAGGACGGGTTTTGGAGGATTCTCAGCAGGGCGGCGAAATCCAAGTTACACGACCTGTTCGGGCCAGACCTTGTGGGCAGAGGTGTTGCTTCTTGCGCTGTGGACAAAAGCAAAGGACGAGCGTCGCTCGGGTGCCTTGTTCCTCAATCCCGGCCCATCCTGCTTGTCAGACGCGAGTCTGAAAAGGAAAAGATACGGATGAAGGTTACGGATGGCGAGTTCTATCTTGACCTGGGTGTGACAGACATTCGTCTGTATCAAGATGACCACGTTACCCCTGACAATAAGGTAGTCGGACGTGTCGCGAGACAATTGGCGTCCCAGAACGATGTGATCCTGAGCGTTGGCCTGACGAGACCCTTCAAAGGAACGGAACGCGAACCTGTACACTGGCTGCAAGTGAATAACATCCACCTCAAAGAGAATCCCATTTGGCAGCTCGGCTAACGCAGGATGTCCAGCCGTGAACTCAGTCCTGTGGACCAGCCCCAGCCTCTCTTCCAAGGTTTCGTGCCATTTCGTGGCTGATGAAACTTAACATCTCGATGCAGAGCCACAAAAGGACACGAAATCTGACGAGATAATGAGGAAACATCCGCAGCGCAAGCAGACAGGCGTGAACAAGATACTCGCGCCGGAGCGCCGGTGACAGCTTTAGACACGTCTTCTGTATCTCTTACGGGTAGACGTGCGTAGCGAAGTACTCGTTCACGGGGAAGTCCTGGTCCGGATAATATTTGACGAACTCGACGTGACCGTCCATGTAAAGGACGTTGGACCCGCCCGGGATGTGGTTGAACACGCGTGCGTGGTCGCTTATCTCGTCGAGCATCACCCAGACGTCGCTCTGAGCCTGCGCCGAAGCTGCCGGATTGTTTATATCGGTGATAAGGAAGCGTTCGATACCTTCCCGCAGCCGATATACAACGGTGCCGCCGGCGTTGCCCCACCCTTCCGGCACGTCGGTTACATCGTTGTCCTGCCTGAAGGGGCTGGGATCTTCGAAACCCTGGTAAACGAGGTTGGCGTATGTCCATAACCACCCTTCTTCATTATCGAACAGCCAGCCGAAGTACCAGTATCCGTGGTTGTGGATACTTTCCAGCCGGAGATTCCCGTCTTCGTCCCACCAGCCTGGCAGCCCGCCGCTTTTCGACGGGCAAAGGAGTATATGGACGTCGCTCAGGTACTCAGGAATGATCGCCGGCGGGTCGGGCGTCATGGAAAGGCCCCAGCTGCATGTGCCATCGATCGGAGGAAACCTGCCGTCCCACTCGTTCGCGTACATCTTGAACACCAGACCCATCTGTTTCAGGTTGTTGGCGCACGAGGCGCGTCGTGCGGCTTCCCGAGCGCGGGCCAAAGCCGGTAACAAGATCGCCGCAAGAATGCCGATTATGGCGATGACCACCAGCAATTCGATAAGTGTGAACCCTCGTCTGTTCCGCTTGCTCATTGTTAGGCCCCCCCCCTGCAATATTACTACGACAAAGATTTGCCTCCCCGCGACCGTCGCGGGCCCTTCCTGTTGAATTATGGCACAGAGTTGGGCTGCTGTCTAGCACTTCATAACGTAAGGCGGGCGTCGCGCCCGCCTCACGTGGGGGAACCCTTTCTAGACAGAAAGGTTTCCCCGGATCTGCCCACAGTTGACGGAGAACCTTGCCTTGACAAAATCGATAGGTTCGCTATAATGCTCCACAAGGTTGTTTGGGGAGGCGAGGAACGAACTAGCAGATGAACGTCCAAGTGAACATTGAGAGTGAACAAGATCGTGCACTGTTCGAAACCGCCAAACGGTTCGGTCAGGAACACGTGTTCCGCTGGTGGGACGAGCTCGATGGGAGCGAACGGAAGACGCTATTGGCCCAGGTCCGCTCCATAGACTTCGAACGTCTCGACCGCCTGATAGATTCGCTTCTGCACGACGAACCGTCCCGGGAGAAGTACGGTGAACTGGAACCGGCTGAAGTCATCCGGCTTCCCGGCACGGACGAAGAGAAACTTGCTGCAAAACGCGCCAAAGAGCGCGGTGAAGAGCTCCTAAGCCACGGCAAAGTCTGCGCGTTTGTTGTTGCAGGCGGTCAGGCCACCCGGATGGGTTATACGGCACCAAAGGGGACTGTACCGATAGGTGCCGTGAGCGGCAAGAGCCTGTTCCAGCTTCACGCCGAGAAGATCCTGGCGATCTCGCGAAGATACGGTGCGGCCATGCCGTTTTACATCATGACAAGCGAGACGAACGACGAGCAGACAAAACGGTTTTTCCGCGATCACCAACACTTCGGGCTGGCACCTGACGACGTCCAATACGTAATGCAGGATATGCTGCCGGCGGTGGACTTCTCGGGCAAGATCATCATGGACGCCAAACACCACCTTTTCATGGGCCCGACCGGCCACGGCGCAGCGTTGTGGAGCCTTCACGACCGCGGTGCGCTGGATGATATGAAATCGCGCGGTATCCAGTACATATTTCACTTCCAGGTGGATAATCCGCTTGTAGTGATCGCCGACCCCCTGTTCGTCGGTTACCACAACCTTAACGGTTCGGAGATGTCCTGCAAGGTCATCGACAAGGACTCGCCGAAAGAGCGGGTGGGAGTTCCATGCGTCAGAGACGGCAAAAACATCGTAATCGAGTACAGCGACCTCGATGAGAAGACCGCTACCGAACGAACGCCTGATGGACGGCTGCGCTTCTGGCCGGGAAGTATCGCGCAGCACGTGTACGACGTCTGTTTCATCGAACGGATGAGACCGATCGTTGACAGGATGCCGTTCCACAGGGCTCGCAAGAAGGTCCCGTATGTCACGGACCGAGGTGAACGCGTCGTGCCGGAAAAGGTGAACGGTATAAAGTTCGAATGTTTCGTGTTCGATGCGATCCCATATGCGAAAAAGATCATGCACCTGGAAATTGTCCGGGAAAAGGAGTATACTCCCATAAAAACGATGGACGGACCGGAATCGCCCGAGGCAGCAAAGGGGTGCATGAGCCGTGAGTACGCGCGCTGGCTCGAGTCGGCCGGAGTCAAAGTGCCGCGCGACGCTTCGGGCGCGGTAGCGGTACCGATAGAGATAAGCCCGTTGTATGCGCTGGACGAGGAGGAGCTTGCTCGAAAGATTGATCGGAATCTTGCGATCGAGAACGAGCTGTATCTGTCTGAGAACTGAGCCATGTTGGACGGAGTAATCTGTAGAATGAAACGATCTGCGAATAAGTCTAAACGATGTTGTCTACTGACAATTGTGTGCACACTGATTTCTTTTGTCGGGTGCCAAAGCGCCCTTTACAACACGTACCCTGTGCCCGGCGAGGGCGCGGGTGATGGATTGAAGTATTACAGGAGCGCTTTCCCTCGCGGGCAAAGGCCCGACCCCTGGGAACAGCAGAACGAAGCAAGGGCCGAATCGGAACGCGCAGACGATGCCAAAGAAGACGCAGCGACGGAATCCCAAACGAGCCAGTAGCCGCTCGGCGGTCGTAGAGAGAGAACAGGCGCTCGAGCGTTTGCCCACCGACGAGATCTTCGATGGGCTGCGTGACAGAACACTCTCAAGGAAGACCGCTATCAAGCGGCTGCTCGAGCTCGACTGCATAGACGTGCTCCAGTTCCTCGATCTCTCGTGGGTGCACACGGTCGCCAACACCGGCCGCGCGGAGTTCCTCGGCAAGAAAACAAATTTCGCGTTCGACATTAGCGGGGTATCACGTGACGAAGTGGCGCTTTTCAGGGATTGGCTGACGGGTGCTATAGGCGACAACGACGTAGCTGTTGAACTGTTGGCAACATTTGTGTCGATCTCCGCGAACGCTTTGAAGGTATGGATAAGCGATAAGCGAGTGGACTCACTTGCGTAGGATAGCGCCGCTTTGCGAGTGTCCACGCCGGTATGCGTGAGTGCCTATGGTCATAACCGCATCATTATGCACGGTCGGTTCCGGTTCATCCTACCCTCTTAACACGCACGTTGCATTGGCTTGAAGAATGAACTCCTCACACACCCTCCGTCTCCTTCATCTGGCTGATCTTCATCTGGGAGCGAAGTGCGCTTTCCTTAAGGATAGGGCCGGGGAGCGGACGAAGGACTTCGAGCGGGCGTTCGAACGCGCGATGGAGTTCGCCCGCGACCGAGAGAACGGTATCGACCTCGTGGTCATCGCCGGAGACCTGTTCGATACGCACAAACCCGAACCGAGACTCGTACAACTTGTGAAAAGGGAGTTCGCCGCCGTGAGAACGGCCGGCGTGCATATTGTGGTTGTGCCCGGCACGCACGACACCTCCTCTTACCTGGACTGTGTTTACAGGGAGGAGGATTTCGGCGACATATTGCTCCCGGTCGACAACAGCGAATGTCCTGTGCGTCTCGATATCGGCGACCTTGCCGTCTATGTCTACGCAGTTGTCAGAGGGCCCGATTGTCGTGAAGTCCCGGTCGAGCAAATGGTGCGCACCCCGGCCGATGGCGTGCACATCGGAGTTTTGCATGCAGCGATCCAGCCGGAATCGGGCGTAGCTTTCTCGGACACCGAGCTTGTGGTTACACTGCAGGAACTGGCCAAGACACGTCTGGACTACGTTGCCCTGGGCCATTATCACAACTTCAAACAGCAGCGTTCCGACGGTGTCACCATTGTTTACCCCGGTACACTCGAGGGCAGGTCGTTTCGCGAAACCGGCGATCGATACCTCGTCACCGTATCCTTGAACCCCGAAGAAGCCGTCGTCCAAAAAACACCGTTCAACGAGCGGACGGTACGCGAGGAAACTGTTGAACTCGACAAAACGCCGTGCAGAGACCACGAAGAGCTGTGCACCAGAATTGACCGGATGGCCGATGAAGACCTGATTATGAAGATCACCGTCACCGGCGATGCCGAATTTTCACTTGACACAGGTGAAATCGAGCGGATGCTGGCCGACAGATTCTTCTACCTTGAAGTGGTTGACGACACGCGCCTGTACAGCGCACACTGGGTCGAGCAGTTCAGACATGAGCCGACCGTGAGGGGAATATTCGTCCGGAAAATGATCGACAAAATCGAAAAAGCCCGCACGGACGACGAGAAAAAACGGCTTGACATGGCGCTGAAATTCGGGCTGATGGAGCTTGCTCAAGCGCATGAGGATTGAACGGATTGTCATAGGAGCTTTCGGACTGTTCAACCGCGGCATCACCCTGGATCTGGGTGATGCGCCGTTCGTTGTCCTCCTCGGCGACAACGAGTCCGGCAAGTCCACTATAATGGAGGCAATTGTCGCCACAATCTTCGGGTTTTCGAACCCAAAGGACGAAGATTCGAGGCGACCGTGGGCCGAACACGACCTGTATTCCTGCGCGGTTGCTCTTCGTATGGACGATTCGTCCGTGCTCGAAATAGCAAGGAACCTCGAGAGCAACGACGTGCGGGTAAGACAGAAGAACGGGGATGAGGTAACCACGCTGTTCAGCGGTAAGGCCAGCCCACGGAGCAAGTCAGCCGATGCGAAACGATACGCGTTGCTGCTGGAGGAAAAACTCACTCTTGCGGAAGCGGAACTGTTCCACGCATCGATTTTTGTCCGTCAGGAACAGATGGCAACCGAGTTCAGCGAACGGATGAGACGGGTGGTGTCCGGTTCGGTGGATACCGACTACGAGCAGGCTCGCCAAGCGCTCCAGGAGAGGTTCTTCACGCTCACTAAGAACAATCCGTGGGACTCGAGAGACAAGACAAACCCGCGACAGATCGAGATCTTTCAGGCAGAGAAAGATGACATCCTCAATAAGCTCGAGAACCAGAAAGAGGCGGAAGCACAGCTCAACGAGCTGCTACGTCAACGAGGACAACGCGCGGAAGAAATTGAGACGCTCAGGCGGGAAATCGCCGAAGCCAAAGCGGCGCTCGACGACGTCTCACGGCTAAACAAACTCAAGGAAACGCGCGACAGACTGAGTGAAACCGAAACCTCTCTCAGACACGAGCTCGAGACGCTGCACAGAGCTGAGGAACGGACAGCCGAGATAAACAAGGAGCTAACCGACAAATACCCCGACTTCGACGAGGCGGGTATGCCGTTTCAGCAGAAGCTGGCCCTGTCTTCCGAGCTTGAAGACGAAACAAGAAGGCGCGAGCAGGCACTGATTGTCGAGCAAGGGCGTCTCGACGTGGCGCAGCGCCAAGAACGAAGAAGTGCGGCGATCGTTCTGTCGGCTGTGTTATCGGTCGCCGTCGCCATCGTCAGCTTGCTCACACTCGGACTGACAGCATGTCTTGTCGGCTTCCTGGCGGGAGGCGCGCTCGGCTACCTCCTGTCCCGGTTCGTCCCGTACGTGCTCGGAGGCAAATCCGCCACCGCCCGGACCCGCGTCGCGATGCTCGACGATCAGCTCGACGAAACGCGCGAGCGCAGGGACCAGATCGTCAACGAGATCGTCGCGCTGTGCGGCACGAGCGATATAGACGCAATATCCGTCCAGTTTGAAGAGTATAGAGCGCTCAAGACGCAGCTCGCCAGGGCTGCGGACGAGATCGAGCGCTCCAGAACCGAACAGGAAATCAAGGACGAGAACGATAGAGTCGTGCAGGAACTCGCCGTCACCAAGACCCAGATCGAGCAGTCGCTGGAGACTTCCACCTCTCTTCGGCAACTGAGCGAAGAGCCTCAGGAAGCCCTTAAACTTGAGGTCAAACTCAAAGGTTCACTCGAGGAGCAAGCTGCCGGTTTAGAGACCGCCAAGGAGCAGCTGAGCGAGCTGAAAACCGAGATCGCACGCCACAGCGCATCCGGCGTACATGACCGCGTGAACCTTGAAGAGCGGCTTGAGGAAATCGAAATTGAGCTCAGCGAGCTTGTCTCGCGACGCGACGCCCTTAAATGCGCCGTAGACGTTCTGACGGAGGCAATCACCGAGTACCGTAAGGACTACCTGCCTCGGCTGGAATCGGAAATAACGGATCTGTTCTCCCGGATCGTGGGCGAGCGATACAACCGGATACATTTCACCAAGAGACTCGAACCACTGGTCGACGGCCCGGACCATGCAGACATACTGACGGCATCGCTCAGCGCCGGGACTCGCGATCAGTTATACCTCGCCATGAGGCTCGCGTTTGCAAGACAGCTATCGCGCGGCGAGGCGTTGCCGTTGGTTCTGGACGATCCTTTCGTGAACTTCGACGAGGCAAGACTTGATGCCGTCCACCGCATACTGAGATCGGTGAGCGAACAGCAGCAGATCATACTCTTCGCGCACGACCGGCGACTTGCCGACTGGGGCGATCATCTAATCGAACTCAGTCAGATCGGCTCGCAGTAACGGCATGGCCCCGCCCTCACGTCTTAAGACCGGTTAGCGTCACGCCTTGAATGAAGTACCGCTGCGCCGCGAAGAACAGCACGAGAACCGGTAACACCATCATGACACAGGCGGCCATGAGCAGTCGCCACTCCGATTCGTGACCCGATTGGAACGCCTGGAGAGCAAGCGAGAGCGTGACCAGTTTCCTGTCCTGAACGTAGATTAGCGGGCCTATGAAGTCGTTCCATGCAGCCATGAACTGGAATATGACGACAGATATGATGGCGGGCCTGATCAGGGGCAGCATGATCTGAGCGTATATCCTGAAATAGCCGCACCCGTCGATTTTCGCCGCATCCTCGAGGTCTTTAGGGATGGTGAGGAAGAATTGGCGCAAAAGAAACACGTAAAACGCCGGGGCAAAGAAGGCACCGATCCAGAGCGGGCGAAGAGTGTTGACCCAACCGATGCGCGTGAATATCAGGAACACGGGGATCATTGTTACATGGTAAGGCAACATCATCGTGCTCAAAAGCAGCACAAACGCTATGTTGCGACCCGGCCACGATAGCCGCGCAAAGCTAAACGCCACCAAAGAGCATGACAGCGCCACTCCAATGACCGACATGACCGTCACGAACACCGTGTTGAACAGCGCACGAAAGTAGTTTATGTACTCCAGCGCGACAGGATAGTTGTCCCATTTCACAGGATGCGGCAGAAGCATCCTTGCCATCGACGACACGTCCACGATCTGTTCGTCGGTTTTCAGCGAGGTGGCAATCAGCCAGAGCAGAGGTGTCGCAAAGACTATTACCCCGAGCAGTAGTGCCAGATGGTGGAGCACGCTCAACGCGTTCGCGGCAGTTTTTCGTGCGATCACCTTTGCTCTCCCTCGTAGTAAACCCACTTTCTTGCAAGCCGGAGCTGAGCCAACGTCAACCCCAATATGATGAAGAAAAGAATCCAGGCCATAGCAGAAGCATAGCCCATCTTGAAGTACTGGAATGCGTTGTTGAACAGGTAAAACACGTAGAAAAGAAGCGAGTCCGCCGGACCGGCCGCATAAAAGTTGTTGCCGACAAGAACGTAAGCCTGCGTGAATATCTGAAAATATGCTATCACTCCCATCACGAGATTGAAGAAGATGTACGGCGTTAGCATCGGCACGGTGACCGACCGAAACTTCTGCCACGCAGTCGCGCCGTCTATTTCCGCAGCCTCGTAAATCACCGTGGGTATACCTTTGAGACCTGCGAGCCACAGGATCATTGTGCTTCCTGAACTCCACAGCAGAATGAGTATAAGCCCCGGCTTGCTCCATCGCTCATCGCCAAACCAGTTTATCGGACGAAGGTGGCGCAAGAGCAGCGCAAACGCCGTTCCGGCTAACACCGCAATAGCCAACCTGCCCAGAAACAGCCGACGTTCTTGCATGTGCCCCAGCGACGACAACAGCAGCGCCGCCCCGAGAACTGCCGCTAAACAAGCCCCGAGAATCGTGCTCGCCAGTGGTGTGTTGAGTCGGTCGACTATAGCGGCAAACAAGCCTGACTCCGGGTTGAGAAACAGACGCCACAGGATCGCCATCGCCACCACCGGCATGATTGCCGGCGCGTAGAACCCCGTCCTGTACGCGGCAACACCGCGCCGATCCGCATTCAACAGCAATGCCACGCAAAGCCCGACGACCATGCTCAACGGTACGCCGAACACCACGATGAACAGGGTGTTGCGCAGACTGTGCCAGAACTGTGGGTCGTTGGGCACCAGACCTCGCTCAGCCTCCGTGTGGAATCCCAACAGCGTCTTGTAGTTCGCGAGTCCGGTCAACTCCGGTTCGTGCAGGACATCGTACTCCATGAAACTGAATATGACAGAGGCTATCATTGGCCCCAGGAAAAGAACGAGAAACCCAACCATCCACGGCGCCGCGAACAAGTAGCCGGCAGCCCACTGCGCCCGTCTCATCCGCTGTTTCCTGCCGGCCTTCAACACCAGTGCAAGGACGACGCCAAGCAGGACTAGACCGACTGTCGCCGCGATAGCCCCAATGAACTCGACGATCGGAAACGCACCTCTACCCGCGTAAACGGGTTGGCGCTCCCGGGCGGCTTCCTTTGCGAGAAGTCTATCCAGAGTTTTCTGGACCTCGCGCGTGCCTGCATCTAGCGCCTCTTTCGGCGACATCTTGTGGTATGTCGCCAGCTCGAAAGCCCGAACGTGTTGGTCCCACAACTCCTGGCCCACCGGTGTGACCGGCCGAAACTTGCTTACTTCCATGAGATCCATGAACATCTTTAGGGCCTTCTGATACTTGGGTATGTCAGGAGCAAACTCCTGCACGATGCGGGCTGTGACTGAGCGGCGCGCGTTCATCCCCGGTACGAACAGCGGTATACCGCGCTCCTCGTGGGATTTCTTCACGGCAGCTGCGTGTATCCGCGCGGCGTCGAGACTCGCCATCCATTTGATGTATTCCCACGCTTCTTCGCGATGTTCCACTCCGACCGGCATCACGAGCGAGAAACCGCCGGACCACGTTATGTAAGGGCGTCCCTCAGGTACCGGCGCGGGGGCCACTCCAAAGTCCAGATCCGGTTTGTACCTCGCTATCACGTTCAGCACCCAGTTCCCGTCAACCTTCATCGCAACTTGCCTGATCAAGAACGGATCAGCCGGACTTGTGCCGCTCAAACTGGCCGCAAAGCTGCTCTCAAACCCGCTCACCACTTCGCGGCGGCCACCAAGTGTGTCGTACGCGTGCGTCATCCATTCGAGCGCCTCGACTATCTTCGGATCGTTCAGCGTGCACGTTCTCCCGTCGTCGCTCATGAATCTGCCGCCGTTCTGCCAGCCGTAGAAGTAGAGCCAACTGTTACCGAAGTTAGGTATGAATCCGATAGTCTCCAGCCTGTTTCGAGCATCTTTTTTAGTCAGTTTAACCGCGTAATCGAGCAGTTCCGCCCAGGTCTCTGGAGGACGGTCCGGGTCGAGACCGGCTTCACGAAAGAGTTCCCGGTTGTAATACAGCCCGCGACAGTCCGTCCCGTACGGGATAGCGTAAATCTTGCCCTTGTAGATCGCCTCCTGCAGACACGCCGGATAAAAGTCGTCCATATCTAGATGGTCGCGCTCGATTAGGTCGTCAAGAGGAAGAAACGCTCCCCGAGCAGCCCACCCGCCCACTGAGAACCTGTCCTGTAACATGACGTCGGGAGGTGACCCGCCTGCAATGGCCGTCATGAGCTTCTGGGGATCCATCCCGCCCCGACCGCCGGGGGTACCTAATGATATTTCTACATGCGGGTGGCGCTTCTCAAACTCGCGTGCGGTGGCCTGCACGCCGGGGTACGAAATATCCTCGGGGAATCCCCACACTCGCAATCTGACAACGTCGCGCTCCCGCGTGTCACTGCCGCGGGCGGCAACGCTGGATCCGCAACCGGAGGATATCAGCAGGGACGCCAGGAGAAGTAGAACAACGGGTCGTGCGAGTGTGCGTGCCATTTCAGCTAGCAAACCACTCCGCCATGTATAATCTGCATTGAACAGATAACCGTTAAGGACCATACAACTGCGCCGAACCGCAGAATCAGAAAACCAGCCCGTGAACGGATGCGCCTGTGTTACAGAATCCCGCTTACCGGTTGAGAAGCTTGGCAAGAAGACCCGAACGCAGCTTCATTGCGGCCGACGGACACATCTCCTGACAACAATAGCAGCGGATGCATTTCTTGTAGTCTATGACGATTGCGCCGTCTCTCAGCTCGATCGCTTTGGGAACTGCGGGACACGTCTCGACGCACACGCCGCACAGAGTACAGAGTTTCTTGTCAGGCACGGGTTTCGGCACAAGCGAATCGCGTACCCGTCTGGACAGAAACTCGGGCAGCGGAATGAACTGGCCGATACTGCCCACGACGCGCAGCCGCTCGAAATCCCGTACGATGACGTCCTCGACACTTGCGCCCAAGACGTTGATGTCGTCGATACTCCCGTCGCTGTAACCGGTCTCATACGCCAGCCGGTTTGTGGGGACAGTCATCGGATCGATATTGACCACACGGCACGCGACAACGTCAACCGCCGCGAGATCTTTCCCGGC